>Ga0180009_10003402_pt1 | contig 18137 bp, 19 predicted proteins | sample OS_PC_MetaG_FD_123537 | JGI IMG/M metagenome (GOLD analysis project Ga0180009, IMG submission 123537) | Groundwater microbial communities from the Aspo Hard Rock Laboratory (HRL) deep subsurface site, Sweden - OS_PC_MetaG | ecosystem: Environmental > Aquatic > Deep subsurface > Groundwater... | reverse complement strand
CCTTGGGATTGGATCTGGCTGAATACAATGGCGCCGGGCGTTATGTGCTGCCGGTGCCGGGCACCTTCGTGATCGACAGCCGCGGGATTATCCGCGGGGCCTTCGCCAAGACCGATTACACTCAGCGCATGGAGCCCAGCGCCATTCTTGAAGTGCTCAAGACCATGCCTGTGGTGACCATTCAGTAGTCCGGTTTGAGGGTGGGTTGCGATACACTGTGGCCATGGAGCTGATAGATACTCACTGTCATATCGATGTCGAGGATTTCGATCCGGACCGGGACGATATCCTCGCGCGTTGCCGGCGCCAGGGTATTGCGCGGCTGGTTGTGCCTGCCATACTCGCGGGCACCTGGCAGTCGTTGTTAGATCTCTGTCGGCGTGAGCCGGGGTTGCTGCCGGCGCTCGGACTGCATCCGGTTTATCTCACTCAGCACAGCGACGCGGATATCGCATCGCTCGCCACCTGGGTTGAACGTGAAAAACCTATTGCCGTCGGCGAGATCGGTTTGGACTACTTTGTCGAGGCACTGGATCGCGAACGTCAGCAACAGCTGTTCGAGGCGCAGCTCCAGGTCGCTCACGATTCCGACCTGCCGATCATACTGCACGTGCGCAAGGCGCATGATCAGGTGTTGGCAACGCTTAAACGGTATAAAGTCCGTGGTGGTATCGCGCATGCCTTCAATGGCAGCCTGCAGCAGGCGCAGCACTATATCGATCTGGGCTTCAAGCTGGGTTTTGGCGGTATGTTGACCTATGAGCGTTCCAACAAACTGCGGCGACTGGCCAAGGAACTGCCGTTGGAGGTGTTGGTGTTGGAGACCGATGCACCTGATATGACGGTCGCGGCGCATCATGGTGAACGCAACAGCCCGGAATGCCTCCCTGATTGTCTGCAGGCGCTGGCGGAAGTTCGTGATGAGGATCCCGTCCATATCGCGGCCGCGACGACCCGTAATGCCGAGCAAGTACTCGGTTTGAGCCGTTGAAATTGGTGTCTTTCAGAAATGGGTTATTGCTCTGAGTTAACAATGGAAATGCGATGAAATGCGTTATCTATAAAGGCGATAGAAAACAGGACACCTATCTCTATATCGAGCGCGAAGGGGATTTCAGCCGTGTGCCGGAGGCCCTGCTCAAAATGCTCGGTGTGCTGGAATGGGTCATGGCGTTGGAACTGACCCCAGAACGCACACTGGTACAGGCCGATCCTGAGCAGGTTCGCCGACAGCTCACAGAGCAGGGCTATTACTTGCAGATGCCGCCGCAGGACGATTCGATACTGCAATGACCAAAGCGAAGCCGTCAGGTGGTCGGCGGCGCAGATACAGAACAGGATTGCAGATCCACGGTTCCGCCGGCACTTAAGTTCTGATAAAGCGTCCAGAATTTCCCATCGACCTGTTTGACGCGCGGTTTTGCCTGCGGATTCAAAAAGCGTCCTGCAGCACGCGGGCCTGCGTTATAGGCGGCGTACGTCGCGCGCGCCAGATCGTCATGATTACCTGTTTTCCTGGCAATGGGCCGCGCATGGAGACGTAGATAGCGCAACAGAATGCGTGTCCCTACGGTGGCGTTATAACCAGTGTCTTTTTTCAGTCGCTCGATATCAAAGATGCCACGCCAGACACTGGGGTTGATCTGCATCAGGCCAATGCTCCCGCTCGGCGAACGCACATGGCTGATAGTGCCGTCTTGCTGCACATACTGTCGCCAACAACTTTCAATCAAGGCCGTTGTGGACAACAAGTAACTGAAATCGGCCGATTCCTCCGCAGTCAGTTTGGTTTGGGCAAGTTCCTGGGCACGCACGGCTTCAAGCAGTGCTGCGACCAGTATGCGGTAGACCTCCAGTTCTTCCGCTTTGGGCACCCAGGGATCAAGGCGTTCTGACAAATGCTGCATAATCTCAGGCGCTGACTCGGCCTGCGCCACGGGTATGAAAAAATCCAGCCAATGCCTGTTCAGCGAACTCGGCGGCACGGTTTGCGTCGGTGCCGGTGAAATAGGTGGCTGCTCGTCGCTTAGATTGAACAGATCCTGCAGGAATGGGTCCAGATCCCAATCGAACTTCAGTGGATCATCCAGATCCATGGGCCGCATCGCTCGAGCCAGCCGGCGCAACCCGTTTTCCGACATCTCGATGCTCAGGCCCGGCGCGGAAGAGTCCAGTACCATCAGTGCGTCGCCAGCGCTCAGGAATGAAAGGTAGGGCAGAAGCTGTCCACTTAACTGACCGCGTTGACCGGCCTCCATGATGAGATCGCGTAAATCAGTCCAGGCGCGAATGAACAATTCGCGAGTTGGATCGCCGCTGGTCTGTTCGGCTTCCCCTGACAGTATTGCCGTTACCTGATAACGACTGTTGAGCAGAATCTCCAGCAGCCGGATGCGGATGTCAGTGTCCTCTATTTTCAGGCCCAGGTTGCGGATGATGTACACGAGAAAGGCATCCCAGGATTGCGATGTCCGCTCGAAATTCGCGAGTTCTTCGCTGGACAAAGGTGTCTCTGTGGGGGCGGGTAGGATGTCAGTCAGAGCAAGATACTGATCCGGTACGTCAAGAACCAAAGGGATACTCAGCTCATTCTCGCCAACCTCCAGCACTGTGGCACGCACAGAGTTCAGGATGGCATCAAGTTGCTGTACCTGGGATTCGGGTACAAAATTGTGCAGCACATTGGCCACTTCTGTACGCGGTGGTCGCAAGTCGATTTAAAACGCCTCCAGTCGTGGCCGCATGATCCGGGCCACCAGTTTCCAGACAATCTCGGCCACCAGGCTTTTATCGCCATTGTCATCAATCAATTCGGTCTCCAGCAGTCGGTAGCGCAGGAGATGATCGGGCGTGATGTAAGGCTCAAGCTCGAACTGGGCCTGCCCCTTCCAGGCGATGGCGCCATAGCAACTACCGAACCACTCCGGGCCGAATTTAAGATTGGCCTGGGTGTTCACCTTTAATTTATCGCCCGCGGATATCAGTTTCAGACCGGTCAATTGGATAAACCGACAGTCACCCTGACGGAAAATCTCAGCGGGGGTTGTGTCATGTGTCCCGAGCGCATCATTCAATGACGTCTGCAACACCGAAATCGGCAACCGTAGTGGCAGGGTTACTTCCGCGGACGAGGCGACGCTGCTCACCAACAGCGATAACAGGCTGGCAAACCAGATTGGCGCTGTGCGGTGGCGATAGAATGTAACGACGAGGTTCACGGTGGTATCCATGCGGGTTGTCCGCGGCGAATATCTAGAGGCGCGCCGCATATTTACACGGCATTCTGAATAATATCCATAGTCCCGAAGATAGCGGGCTACCGATGTTCAATAAGTAATGTCGACTGCAAATCGCGGACAAAAAAAACCCCGCCTTGTTAGGCGGGGAAATGTCTCGATATCGCCCCCTGTTAACCACCATCGGCGTTGCGCGAACCACATGGCAGTGAATATAGCGAACCGAGTTGCGTCCGATACTCGCAAGGCCACGAAAAGCGTAGGCCAGTGCTGGAAACTGCGGGTACCGGGTGCCCGGACCAGAGGTCCGAAGCGAAGCCATAGTTTAGCCTGTTTGGGCCCCAAATCGAGAGGGGTAATTAAGTATTTTTTTGCTGATGAGGCGGCCTGACAGAGATCCGCAAAATCCCTAATAATTCGCCTTGCATGCCCTGTAACTGTATGAAAAATATAATTATAAAAATTGCGTCACGATAAACGATATCATCGGTTTGAATGTGCTCTGAGCGGGTATATTACCCAAACATGTCTGCAGATCAGTGGGTTGTATTAACCATTAGAAATGAGGTGAAGAAACGAGGCGTTTTCCTGACAAATCCGGACATGACTTGATCTTACTTTTAGATCCAGTCTAAATGGTGACTGGGACTGCCTGCTGGACCCTCGAGGGGGTCGGGTGGGGGGTAATCCTAAGGAGCGGGGCCGACACCTGAACATTCCTTCGAATCCATTTTGGATTAGCGATAATGGAGAGCATGACGACCACACTACATACACTTGGGCATGCCAACCGCAGTTTCGATGAGTTAGCGTCGATGTTGCAATTGGCAGGCGTCATGACGCTGGTCGATGTGCGACAGCATCCTCAGTCAGCACAGCATCCACATTTTGCTCAGGAAAGTCTGCGTGTCGCGCTGGAAGGGGTGGGCATTCAATATCATTGGGCGGGTCGTCAACTGGGTGGTCATCGGCAGCCGCAGGCAACGTCACGGCACACTGCGTTAACGGATGTGGGTCTGCGTGGGTATGCTGACTATATGGATGGCGACGCCTTCAAAAAGGGTGTCGCGCAATTACTTAATCTGGCCACTCGCGCGTCCACGGCCATGTTGTGCGCAGAAGCGGAGCCGTTGCACTGTCACCGTTCGTTGATCGCTGATTATCTGACTCTTCAGGGGATTGAGGTCATTCATCTCATAGCGCCAGGACAGAGCCGATCTCATTCATTGCGCGCGGAAGTACGCCGGGAATCACAGCAGTTGGTCTATGATCGATCAGCGGCGGTGGATGCGGCGATAAATATCGAAGGGAATACACCATGATGGAATTACACAAACCAATGAGCATACCCTCTGCAGCAGAGGCCTTACCGGGTCGCAGTGAACCTATGCGGGTACCGGAGAGACATTTTGTGAACGGTAACCCGCTTCAGCCGCCGTTTCCGGAGGGTTATGCACAAGTGATATTCGGCCTGGGATGCTTCTGGGGAGCAGAGCGCAAGTTTTGGCAGACCCAAGGCGTGTTCACAACCGCAGTGGGTTATTCGGCCGGACATACACCCAATCCCAGCTATAAAGAGGTCTGCTCGGGATTGACCGGGCATAATGAGGTCGTCCTGGTTGTATTTGATCCGGAACAGGTCACTTTTGAGGCACTGCTTAAAATCTTCTGGGAGTCACATAACCCCACTCAAGGCATGCGCCAAGGCAATGATACCGGGACCCAATATCGTTCCGGCATTTATGCCTTTACCGATGCCCAGCTCAACGCGGCGAAGAATTCCCTGGATGCCTATCAACAGGTCTTGACCCAAGCCGGGCGTGGTGCGATCACTACCGAGATTCTGCCGGCAACGACGTTTTATTACGCAGAGGATTATCACCAACAGTATCTGGCCAAGAATCCCGGTGGTTATTGCGGACTGGGAGGTTGCGGCATCCAGTATCCTGAGTAAGTGTTCGTATTACTTAAGGAGCCTCTGATTAATAACCTGAGCTGTACTTTATGGCCGACCCATGCCGGTATGTGGAGCCTGTTCGTAAGCCTTTGGCTCGGGTTTGTGCCTCCGTGGCGCTGGTCGGTATGGGGGCCTAGGCGGATAATTTTGATAGGGTGGGTAGGGAACGAAGAAAGGGTAAGGCAACATACGGCTGCCGGCGTCATATTCAGGCTCATTCGACTGAGTTGGCTGCTCAGGCGCCACCGTTTTGTCCACTTGTTGTCGGCGTTCCAATTCGCGCTGCTGTCGTGCAAGCTCCAAGTCGCGGGAGACTGCCCGCAATGATTCCAGGCGTTCTTCCAGGGATACCGCAGAAGGTGGATTCTGTAGTCTGATAGTTTCAAGCTGCTGAACATCCTCGACTGGTGGAAACTGGCTGAAGTGACGCACCCCCTCGGAGTCTATCCAAGTACTGACGGTGGATTCACCCCATGCCACAGAAATTCCAGCTGCTGCCAGAGCGATACTTAATGCTGCTGATAGCCGGAGAATCGTCATGGTGATTTCCTGATATAAGCTATTAGCCCAGTCGAACAGTACTTTACATAATGGGGCGACAGAAACAGCTGGCGTATAATGAACATGAATTTACTGATCCTAGAGGCAAGGATAGGACCATGGACTTTCCAGATCAGGTATTTTCGAGTGTAGTTCACATTCCGGCTAACCTGATAGCCTTGGCGTGGGTTGTATGGGCATTGATCCGACTGCCGCGCGAACGTCTCTATGACAACCGTTTCACCCATGTCTATTTCGGTGCCTGTGTCGGTGTACTGGTATTGTGGAGTATCCATGCCGGCGTGCCGCCGACACTGCATTTTCACCTGTTAGGCGTGACGGCGCTGACGCTGATGTTTGGTTGGCAATATGCATCACTCGGTGTCGCCTTGGTCCTGATCGGGACGACCCTGAATGGGCAAGGCAGCTGGGCCACGTTCGGTGTGAATCTGCTCTGCATGGGCGCAATTCCAATCGGCCTGAGTTGGGGATTGTTGCGCTGGACACAACGTCGACTGCCCCATAATTTTTTCATCTACGTCTACATCAATGCCTTTCTTGCCTCTGGACTCAGTATGCTGGCGACCGGTACTGCCGCAGTGGGTTTGTTATGGCTTACCGGTGTCCACACGCCGGAATGGCTGGGTTATCAGTATCTACCTTATTTCCCGCTGATGGCTTTCTCCGAGGCGGTGATGAATGGCATGATAATGACGCTGTTGGTGGCGTTGCGCCCGGATTGGGTTTGCAGCTTTGACGATGACCTTTATATCAAGGGGAAGTGACCGGAAGCCCAGGTCTAGGGCAGCGTCGACGTTACATGGGACACACACACGCGCCACCAAATTACAATCGTGCCTTTGCCGTGGCGATAACACTCAACATGGCCTTCGTGGTTGCCGAGGCGGGTGCCGGCTGGTACGGTAACTCGTTGGCTTTGCTCGCAGATGCGGGCCACAACCTGGGTGATGTCCTGAGCTTGTTGTTGGCGTGGGGGAGTCGCTATCTGACGGGGAGAGCTGCCACCACCCGACGCACTTATGGTCTGCGCCGCAGTTCTATTCTGGCTGCTCTGACGAATGCTATCCTGCTCCTGCTCGCCGTCGGTGCCATCGGTTGGGAGGCCCTGACGCGGTTGTCGGAATCCGCTTATGCAAACGGCAAGGTGGTGATGATCGTGGCTGCAATCGGCGTGGTCATCAACGGCGCAACAGCCTTGTTGTTTATGCGCGGTCGTCATGACGATCTCAATATTCGCGGCGCCTATTTGCATATGGCCGCCGACGCTGCCGTGTCATTGGGTGTGGTCGTGGCGGGAGGCTTGATCCTAGTCACTCAGTGGCACTGGTTGGATCCCGCTGTCAGCTTGGTGATTGTTGTGGTTATTGCCTACAGCAGCTGGAGCTTGTTCCGCGAATCATTGGATTTGGCCCTGGATGCAGTGCCCGAAGCGATCAATCCGGCCTTTGTAGAGCATTATCTACAATCGTTGCCGGAAGTCAGTAGTGTGCATCATCTGCATATCTGGGCCATGAGTACCACCGAAGTGGCGTTGACCGCACATTTGGTCAAGCGGGATGCGCGTCTCGACGATACGTTTCTACAACGCGTACATAGCGAGTTGCACGAACAGTTTGGGATCGGGCATGCAACCTTGCAATTGGAATCAGGTGAGATGGCGGATTGCGCTACCAGTGATTCGTCTGTGCAGCACCGCTGATTGTTCAGAATACGATCTGATACAAAGAATAGAAGGGCTTATTTCAGATGGCAGGTTTACGGAATAGACATAGCTTACTGTACAGATTTACTCCGTTTTTACGCTGGTGGCCGATGGTCACCCGTGAAAATCTGCGAGCCGATGTGGCCGCAGGCCTGACCGGTGCCATCGTGGTGCTCCCGCAAGGCGTGGCTTTCGCTGCCATTGCGGGCATGCCTCCCGAATACGGACTCTACGCCGGCATGATACCGGCGATTATCGCTGCCTTGTTCGGTTCATCCTGGCATCTGGTTTCCGGTCCCACCACGGCGGCATCCCTGGTACTGTTTTCCGCGCTCAGCGTCTTTGCGGAACCGGGAAGTGCGGACTATGTCAGCCTGGCCCTGACGCTGACATTAATGGTCGGCATTATTCAATTGGTCATGGGGTTGGCGCGGCTAGGCGTCCTGGTCAATTTCATATCCCATTCTGTAATTATAGGGTTTACCGCAGGGGCTGCCTTGCTGATTGCGGCGAATCAACTGAAGAATTTCTTCGGCATAGCTGTTCCGCGAGGCCTGCATTTTCATGAGACCTTGATTGAAGTCGGCAAACAGTTTGGAAGTATCAATCTCTATGTCACAGGGGTTGCCATTACTACCTTGCTACTGGGTATTCTGATCAAGACCTTCCGGCCGAAATGGCCCTATATGATTATTGCCATGGTGGGTGGTAGTTTGTTGTCGGTACTGTTGAATAACAAACTGGGCGTGACAGAAACAGGTATTGCAACAGTCGGTGCGCTACCAGCGAGTCTGCCTCCATTATCAATGCCGAATTTATCCTTAGAAGCGATAAAGAACCTGGCGCCAGCGGCGCTCGCAGCAACCCTGTTTGCATTGACCGAGGCCGTATCTATCTCGCGTTCGATAGCGATTAAAAGTGGCCAGCACATCGACGGTAATCAGGAATTTTTTGGGCAGGGGCTTTCGAATATCGCCGGTAGTTTCTTCTCCGGCTATGTCGCCACGGGATCGTTTAACCGTAGCGGATTAAATTACAGCGCTGGCGCCAGAACGCCCATGGCCGCCATATTAGCTGGTGGTCTCCTGATGATAATCGTCGTCCTTGTGGCGCCATTGGCGGTGTATCTGCCGAATGTGGCCATGGCGGGTATTCTGGTCCTTGTAGCCTGGGGGCTGATTGATTTTCATCATATCGTTCAGATTCTTCGTGCCAGTAAATCCGAATCGGCTATTTTAGCGACTACCTTTTTTTCCGCATTGCTCCTTGAACTTGAATTCGCGATTTTTTTGGGCGTGATGTTGTCGTTGGGTTTGTATCTGAAGCGTACATCCATGCCAAGGGTCCGGGTGCGTGCGCCCGATCCGCAGCAGGTTAAGGGTAAATTTGCCACCGACCCGAACTTGGCGGAATGCCCACAATTACGCTACGTGCGCATTGATGGCTCGTTGTTTTTTGGTGCCATCAACTATGTTCAGGAGAGGCTGCGGGATCTTGACGATCAGCATCCGGAGCAAAAGAATCTTGCAATCGTTGCCTCAGGCATTAACTTCATCGACTTAGCGGGCGGTGAATTTCTGGTCAAAGAGGCGAAGCATCGGCGTAAACTCGGCGGTCGATTGTATCTGATCCGCGTAAACGAAGAGGTCTGTGGTGAATTCAAGCGTGCCGGATTTATTGATGATATCGGCCGTGAAAATATCTTCGCGGGTAAGACCGAGGCGATTGCTCATATGTTCGAACGATTGGATCGCACGATTTGCTCGCGCTGTGATAAACGCATTTTCAAGGAATGCGCCACGCTGCCGGCGCCAGTGAAGTCGTAGCAGCGACTAAAATAATACGCCGCGCACCCTGACGTCATTGGCATGTTTATAGGTAGAGCAGCCGTGAAATGCGTACCGGTCAGTTGCGGCATGGTAAAGTGAATGTAACGGACCCTTATACATTATGACAAAACCTCATATCTATACGGCCTCATTGGAAACGTTCGAAGAGATGGTGATTCAAGCCTCCTATGAGCGTCCCATACTCGTGGATCTCTGGGCGGAGTGGTGTCCTCCCTGTCTGGTGATCGGGCCAGTATTGGAGCGGGTTATCAGTGATTATGCCGGCGCTATCGCGTTGGTCAAAATCGAAGTCGACGATGGGGACAATATGAAGATTGCCGGCCGCTACCGTGCGCGCGGTTTCCCGACTATCCTGCTGATCGAGGATGCGGAGGAGCGTGGTCGGTTCACGAGTGCGAGGCCGGTACACTTTGTTCGTGAATTCATTGAGCAGCACAGAAAGCTGGTGTCATAACGCTTGCTAGATCATGCATTGCTACTAATTAGCGATAGACATGGTATATAACAAAGCTGCGGATCATAGGCGCCCTCGTTATGGCGGATACTACGGGACTTTCGCTAGTGAAGTGCAATTCTCAGCCTAGTCTATAAATGAGGCCGGATTGCAAATAATGGATGGCGCAGGCGAATTTGTTTATTTGATCTGCGGATAACAGCTAGGAGGGTGATGGACGTATCCGTGAATCCAGCGGTGTGCGGCAGATGGTGCGTAAAGTACCTCGCTGGCGCCTTATTGATGTCGTCTGTGGCATTTGGCGTCGGGTCAGCCTCGGATGCAGAGCTGCCAGCCGTTGAATTACAAGTCAAGTCCACCTATCTCTATAACTTGCCGAAATTCGTGCGTTGGCCGGAGCCTGTGCTCGAAAATTCCGATAATAAGCTCACGATCTGTGTTATCGGTCATGAAGATATGCGCGACTATCTCTATAAGCTTGATGATCGCCAACTACCAAAAAATCAACTGAAAGTCAGTTACCGAAATCTCGATGCCAGTTTATTGGGCTGCCACATGGTCTACTTCGGTGTGGATAAACATTTAGATATTGGTTCAAAACTGGAGTGGTGTCATCGAAACCACGTATTAACTATTGGCGATCAGCCTGGATTTGTAGAATCGGGCGGTATTATTGGATTTTCTCTTATTGATGAACGAGTACGTTTGGTCATCAGTCGTTCCGCAACGCGGGCGTCGGGGCTTCAGATCAGTGCCAAATTGTTGGAATTGGCACAGGTGGTGGACTAGAGATCGGGCTATGTTCGCGCATTTAGGCATTAATACCAAATACACGTTAATCACACTGTCGCTGATACTGTCGAGCCTTACTGCAGTCGGCATAATGGTTGTAGTACATGACAGAAGCTCGGCCTATGACCTTTACTTGCAAGAGCTTGATGTTCTGGCAACCATTATCGCTGATAGGACCGTTGCCGCGATTGTATTCAACGATGCCGTTCTCGCGGAGGCTAATCTTTACTCGCTATCCGCAAGGTCCTCAATCAGCGCAGCGTGCGTATTCGATCAGGAAGGTAAGCTGTTTGCCAATTACCGGCGAGATCCTGCATTGGATTCATGTCGAACCGCGATTGGCAATGATGGAACGATACTAATGCCATTCCATGCATTGCTGATAAAAAGCATTATTCTTGATGGGGACCGGGTTGGCGAACTGCAAATAGTGTCAACGTTTGCAGAATTAAAAAATCGTCTTAATCGAATTGTAGTGTTTGTTGTATTGATTGGTGCAGGCGTATCTCTGACTGTGCTGCTATTATCCAGATTAATGGTTCAAAAAGTTTCCCGCCCCTTGTTAGAGTTGTCCGCGCTGGTCAAAAAAATAACCCGAAAAAACGACTACAGCTTACGCGCCGACAAGGTGTCCCGTGACGAGGTGGGTGTACTGGTCGATGCGGTTAATAACATGCTTGAAACGATCGAGATACAGAGTCATGTACTGATGGACGCTAATCTGCGTCTGGAAAAGACAGTGACTGAACGTACCGCTGACCTGCAAGAAGCGCAGGAAAGACTATTGCGTAAGGAGCATTTGGCGACGTTAGGGCAATTGACCGGAACCGTCAGCCATGAATTACGCAATCCACTAGGGACTATCCAGGCATCTGTGGATGTTTTGCGCAGCCAATTACAAGGATGTCCTATTGAGGTTGATCGACCTCTTCAGCGCATTATCCGCAATATTCATCGCTGTGAAGTCATCATAAATGAACTTCTCGATTACAGTCGTGGCACGCCGCCGAATCTGATACCCACCAAAGTGAGTTCGTGGTTACGCGAAATTGTTGCCGGCTTTTCAGATCATGGGAAAGTGCAGCTTGACTGCGATGCATATGATGACCTTGTAGTGGATATGGATCCCGAGCGTATGCGTCGCGCGGTGTTGAATGTCCTGGATAATGCAATGCAGGCTTGTGCTGATCGTGAATCCTATGGCAGTGGTGAAGATGATTGCCGGATCAATGTGGGTCTGACTCGTCTGAATGATCGTATTCGTATCGCTATTAAAGATACGGGTGTCGGTATGCCTGAGTCCATAATACACAAAATATTCGAACCCTTATTCAGCACCAAGGCCTTCGGTGTGGGGCTTGGGCTGGCGATTGTCAAACAGATACTCGAGCAGCATCAGGGGGATGTCGAAGTTGCGAGTAAAGCAGGCTCAGGAACTATCGTCACCTTATGGTTTCCGGTCAGGAGAGCGGTCGGATGAATGCAGCACCGAAATCTGTCAGGATTCAACAAGGCGGCTCGCCTAAAGAACAGCGTTTTGTCCTGATCGTGGATGATGATCGGGATTTTGCCGAGTCGTTACAAGATTTGCTGGGTGCGCATAACTATAGCGCGCGGATTGCGAGCAGCAGTGAAGAGGCTATGCGAGTTCTGCTTCATTTTCCTGCGCAGGTTGTCCTGCTGGATATCCGGCTGGGGCTGCAGAGTGGGATACGCTTGTTGGATGAAATACGCTCCGTCATGCCGGATATCTTGAGCGTGATGATTACCGCCTATTCTTCTGTTGAAACCGCGATTGAGGCATTGCGACGCGGCGCCTATGACTATCTTCCAAAACCTGTGCGTGCTGAAGTACTCATCGCGGCGCTGGATAAATGTTTTGAACGCATTCGTCTCAAGCAAGAGCGCGATTCAGCACAGAGGGAACTTGCGGCGTCAGAGTCACGTTACCGGCAGTTAATTGAGGACAGCAGTGCTGTTGCCTGGGAATTGGATGTCCGGAGTTGGACATTTGTTTATCTGGGTAGACAGATTGAAAAGCTTACAGGTTTCCCGTTGAAATCCTGGTTGAGTGAAGGTTTTCTTCTCAAGCAAGTTTATAATGATGACCTGGATGTCCTGAAAAAGGCGCTGTTAACCGAGGCAACTCACCAACGTGAAGAAATTGAAATACGATTGGTCGTTGCTGACGGGAGTTTGATCTGGATGCGCTGTATTATTGATGTACAGGATGCTGCTGACCAGAATGTTGTTCATGGGTATCTCTTCGATATAACTGATCAGGTGAATGCCAGGCTGCAACAGTCGCGATTGCAGAATCAACTGCAACAGGCTAAGCGCATGGAGGCCATAGGTTATCTGACGGGTGGTGTGGCTCATGATTTCAATAATATTCTCGCCAGTGTTATCGGTTTTACCGACCTTGCTCTTGAGCGCGTCAAGACCGGCGATGTGGAGTCTGTAGAACGTTACTTGCAAGAAGTAAGAAATGCGGGAGAAAAAGCCAGGAATCTGGTTGGGCGCATGCTGGCGTTCAGTCGTGGCGGAACCGGAGAGCCTGCCTCTATTCCCTTGGTGGAAACGATAAATAACACCCTGCGCCTGGTTCAGGCAAGCTTGCCAAAAACAATAAAATTAAGCCTGGAGCGTAGCACCTCAGAAGTAAAAATCCTCATGGATCCGGTTCAGCTGCAACAGCTTCTGATGAATCTGTGTATCAATGCGCGTGATGCCATGGATGGGCCAGGGCTGATTACGCTGCAGGTTACCGATGCCAAGCCTTATGTCAATGAATGTGCGTCATGTCACCGGTCAATCATGGGTGAATATGTCTGCCTCGCGGTGACGGATACAGGTTCTGGTATGTCAGAGGAGTTGTTAGGACGAGTTTTCGATCCATTTTTTACCACCAAGCAGGTTGGGCAGGGCAGTGGGCTGGGGCTCTCGATTATTCACGGCATCGTCCATGAATATGGCGGCCACATTCTGGTTGAATCGCAGCCTGGAACTGGAACGCGCTTCCGTATCCTGTTTCCTGTATTGCGGCAATTGGCTGATACTACCGAATCGGAAGGTAAGAACAGCATTGGTGTCGTACTCATTGAAGATGATTATGAGATCGCACAGACCTATGTGAAGGCATTGCAGACAGCAGGATATTCGGTCGTGCATTATGCCAATACAACTGATCTTATGACGCATGATGATGTTATGCGGAAAATGCAGATGGTCATTGTTGATCAATCGCTTTCCGAGATTAGTGGGCTGGAATTCATTCGCCGCCTGCGAGCAAGGGGTTTGAGTCAGCCGATGCTGCTGTATACTCGAGATGTAAATCTACTTGACGATGCCGCATCTTTGCAAAGCCATGGTGTCAATATGGCGATACGCAAACCTGAGTTGCCGTCATCATTGATCAATGCCGTTGGTGAACTGATTAAGGACATAAAATAGCGACGAGCGATCCTGCGGTCATGCTTCGCTCTATCTCCTCGTTCTCGACGCAGGGTTTCAGGTAATCCACACTTGCATCTGCCAGGCCCGATATCGGGGCAGGGAATGCCGGATGCCACAGTGACACGCTAGGTAGCAATCTGCTGGATGAAGATGTCTATATGTCTGAATACACACTGGTCCAGATCAATACCCAGCAGGTCGGGCTTGGTACTTGACTCTGAAACTGGCCCTTTTAGCGATTGAGCCGCCCCGCAGCGCTCTGTATTATGAGATCATATAGCCTAGGTGGCGGGGAAGGGGCGCAACGGCATCGACCGGTGAATCGAGCGCAGATATAATAATTCCGCCCCAGCGGTGAGAACGGTATGACCAGAGTCGTAGCAGTGACCAGCGGCAAGGCCGGGGTGGGTAAAACCTACCTTAGTCTATGCCTTGCATTGCAATGTGCCGGCGAAGGTCTGCGCACCTGCCTCGTTGACGCCGATAGCGGCGTTGCCAATATTGCATCTTTACTTGGCCTGACCCCGCAACAGACATTGCATGATGTCATTAATGGTCCAAGCCGATTGCAAGATATCCTGATAACCCGCCACGGCGTCGATATCATTCCCGGCAGTACGGATAGTGCCGCATTAGCAGGCCTGACGCCTGAAACCTGGCAACATTTGGCTCAGGAATTTGCCTCGCTGACGCCCTACGATCTGATCATCTTCGATCTCTCGGAAAATCTGGATGTCCTCCAGGCCATGTTCACCACAACACCCGAAGTAATCTTGGTGGTGACTCCGGAGCCCAACGCGCTGACCGATACCTATGCATTGGTTAAACATCTGCAGCGTCAGCACCACAAGGGACTGCTGCGGGTCATCGTGAACCAGGCCAAATCCGACAATCAGGCCCAGCACAGCTTTGAGAAATTCCGGGAAGTGGTTCGGGTCTATCAGGGGGTCGAACTACAATTACTGGGCAAGGTTCCTTACACCGAGCAAATAACGTCCACTATCCTGTCCCGGACAAAGTCTTCTCAGGTCTCTGAAAGTCCGCTGGATCTGGCGCTGGCTGAACTGACCGACCAATTGATACAAGCGGTACCGACTATGCAAGCAGGTTTATCCGCGCAACAGTGCTATGCGGGGGTAAATGGCAGTGAATCAGCAGTGGCATCCCAGACGCTGGACAACCCCGTTAGTGAGATGACTGCAGAGCCAGACAAGAGCGAGTCACCGCGCGCGGCGATGGCGGGACTCAATGAACGTCTGTTGAGTCTGGAAATCGGCATGGAGACGGTGCTGCAGGAACTACAAGCGCTCCGGGGGATGTCGGGTCCTCACAATGTCGAGCCCAGGTCTGCGGCTACCGATCCAGTGCAGCATGCTCGAATGCGCAGTACCGATCTTCGTGGCAATCGAACCCACGCCGATGCAGGCAATCAGGCCAGGTTTGTCCGCAACGAACAGCGTTCAACGCCGATTGATGCCTTGCAGTTGCGACGTGTGGTCGGCCGCATGTTGATGAAGGCGACGCCGATGGATGCCACTGCGGATACAGATCCGGTGCAGATCTCGGTGGATCAGCTGCAGATGGAAAGTGGTAACGATTTCAGTTTGAGACCGGGGCGCTATACACGGATATCGCTGCGTTGCGAACAAATCCACAAACCTGACAGTTTCATTGAAGAGATCTTCAGTACCTGCTCAATCAGCGGTTGCAAGGTGCGCCATCTCGGTTCGCAAGTGCGTTACTGGGTGACCAGCGGTCGCGATGGTTGCATTTTGCTGGATGGTGATGACAGTGACCGCAACTGTGTTCAGGTCTACATGGCCGCAGGTGGAAACGGCTTGATGGAAACCGAGTCTGTTGAACCCATGGGCATACCGCGTTTGCGAAGAGTGACGGATGTGGTCTGGGAATCGGGTGAGGTCCAAGAACGACTATTGGGTAAATATCCGCATCAAAGGTTGTTGATCAGGGATGGAGAGGGCGGCGCTCAAGAGGTCGTTAGGTTGCTGCGGCGTGATCGCAGTCCGTTAGTCTGCGCATTTAATAAGGCCGACGGCGAAACCGCCGCCGGCCATCTACGCGAATCGTCGCCCTGACTTGCGCAGGGCGCTGACGCTTACTTCTTTACCACTTCGATCTTGGCGTCCTTGCGCAGTTCAGCCAGATAGTTTTCGATGCGCTGATTCTGCAACTGCATCTGAATCTGTTCCTTCACACTTTCGAAGGTCGGCGGCTCCACTTCGCGGGTATCTTCCAGTTTGATCACGTGCCAGCCGAACTGGGTTTCCACCGGCTTTTTGGAGACTTGACCTTTCTTCATTTTTGACGCGGCTTCGGAAAACGGCTTGACCATCTGGTCAGGGCTGAACCAACCCAGATCACCACCATTCTGTTTGCCACTCGGATCAGTGGTTTTTTCCATGGCCAGCTTGGCGAAATCGCCGCCCTTCGAGATCTGATCGATCAAGTCTTTGGCCTCTTCTTCGGTTGCGACCAGGATGTGCCGGGCGTGATATTCATGGCCATCATGTTTTTTGACCTGCTCGTCATAGGCCTTTTTCATCTCTTCGTCGGTTACCGGGTGGGTCGTGATGTATTCACGCATGCTGACACCCACAATCAAACTGCGACGCTGCCAATCGAGCTGTTTGACGACATTCGGGCGTTTGTCGATACCGTGCTTCTCGGCGTCCTGCGTCACCAGTTCGATATTGACCAGTTCATCAATGGCGGCCTCGGGGCTGAGTTGCTGGGCACCCGGCGTGCGGCTGCGCTGAGCGCCATAAACCTGCACCATTTCTTCGGTGATCGGCTTTCCGTTCACGATTGCGACAGTTGCCGATTCGGTAGCACCTTCGGCTGGCGCTTCGGCCATGGCCTGGGTTGCCAGGCCCATGAGTAAAATTGTCAGTAGGCGGGTAGCCATCGTCTTCTTCATGATATGCGTTCCTATCGCTGGTTGAGATGCCGGCAGTGGATTGCCGGAAGGGGTTAGGCTTCGTCAGGTGATTTGGCCTGGATGCTCAGGGCATGGATGTCGCTTTGCATTGCATCACCCATCGCGGCGTACACCATGCGGTGGCGTTCGACCAGCGATTTGCCTGAAAATTCCGCCGATACTATACGCACATTGAAGTGGCCACCGCCACTGCGTGCTCCGGCATGGCCGGCATGTTTGGCGGAGTCATCCTCGATGTCCAATTCTGTGGGTGCAAAGGTCGTTGTCAGTTTTTCACGGATCATGGCAACACGGTTTTCATTCATCAGGGCAGTACCTTCTTGAAGGGTTTGACGAGGACCTCGGCGTAAACGCCGGCCTCGAGATAGGGATCGGCATCGGCCCAGGCGCGGGCCGCCTCCAGGGAGGCGAATTCCGCAACCACCAGGCTGCCGGTGAATCCGGCCGGTCCAGGGTCGGGGCTGTCGATGGCCGGGTGTGGTCCGGCCAATATCAAACGCCCGGTATCACGCAACTGTTCCAGGCGTGCCAGATGAGCGGGCCGCGCGGCCAGGCGTTTCTCCAGACTGTTTTCGTGTTCTCGGCTGATAATCGCGTACAGCATCAGGATTCCTCTTTAGTGCTGGGCTTGGTGTCAGGCTCATCCGGAATGTAGCGGGAAAGCACAATGCCCTGGCCGAAGACGAAAATCAAAGTCAGCCCCATTAACCCGAACAGTTTGAAATTAACCCAGGTGTCTTCGCTGTAATTGAAAGCAACATACAGATTGACGCAGCCCATCAGGATGAAGAACAGGACCCAGGCCAGATTCAGCCGTGTCCATACACTGCGACTTGTCTGAATCGCATGCCCCATCATCCGTTCTATCAGACTTTTCTCACCGACAAACTGGCTGCCCAGAAAGGCGATGGCAAACATCCAATATGCAATGGTCGGTTTCCATTTAATGAACACCGGATCATGCAGAATCAGTGTGGCCCCACCAAACAAGACGATGATACCCAGGGTGATGAGATGCACTTTCTCGAAGCGGCGGTGGCGTAGCCAGAACAGCCCGACCTGAACGAAGGTCGCGACGATGGCCGTCGCGGTGGCGACGTAGATGCCATACAGCTTATAGGCAATGAAGAACAATACTATCGGAAAGAAATCGTAAAGAATTTTCATTAT
>Ga0180009_10003401_pt1 | contig 18137 bp, 11 predicted proteins | sample OS_PC_MetaG_FD_123537 | JGI IMG/M metagenome (GOLD analysis project Ga0180009, IMG submission 123537) | Groundwater microbial communities from the Aspo Hard Rock Laboratory (HRL) deep subsurface site, Sweden - OS_PC_MetaG | ecosystem: Environmental > Aquatic > Deep subsurface > Groundwater... | reverse complement strand
CTGGATGTAGGCGGCGTGGTTCATCCCCAGGCTCTCGCCGGTGGCGTCAGCGCCCGCCGGGAGCCCGGACTTGGGGTCCACCGCCATGTCGCCGTTCTCGTAGAAGTCGGCCCACTGCCGGTGAAAGCGACTCTTGATGCGGGCCCCGACCTCCACGCGGTTCGACACCTGGCCGTCGAGGTGGAGCGCCAGCTCCGAGGCGAAACCGTTCGCGCCGGTGTAGTTGTCGCCACGGGGGTGCGGAGTGCCGAGCCAGATCGAGCCCTGTGACTGGTTGTTCTGGTACAGGATCTTGGTGTAGGTCTCGGCGCGCCACCGGAGCGACAGCTTGGGCGCCTCGGGCTTGGGTAGGTCGTTCAGCACGGCACTCTTGAATTTCGCGCTCCACTCCTTGAGGAACTTCTTCTGCTCCTCGGTGAACGGCGCAGTGTCGAGACCGAGGTCTGCCGCGGAACCCGCTTCTTCCTCCTCCTCCTCCTCCTCCTCCTCGGCTTCTTCCTCAACCGCCGGCGGTTTCTTGGACTCGGGGTCCTTCTTCTTCTTCTCCTTGTCCGGTGCTCCGGAGGCTGGTTTCGAGGTGGGTTGCTCGGGGGGGGGGGCCTGGGCTCCGATGGCGATGGGCCACAGGAGCAAGGTGACGGTCAGCAGAAGGGGGAGGGGCAGGATTCGCGTCAGTTGCATGAGGATGGGCTCCGGGTGCCGGCGGCCCTCGGGGCAGCAAGATACTTGCCAATGAAAACGGGCTGGAATCATGTGGCTTTGATCCACATCGCCATCGATCTGTTGAAACTGGCAACGCGGCGGGACGCGTCCGATCCCGCCGCCCCGTTGTGTTAAGCAACATGGCGGATGGCGGAGACTTTTCGCCTTGCAGCCGGCGCATTGACTCCGTAGTATTTGCGTCCCCGGTTACGGAGGCATCACGCTCCAATGCGTCTCGGCATCTTTTCCGACGTTCACTCCAATCTCCCTGCCCTCGAGGCGGTGACCGCCGCCTACGAGAAGGAGCGGATCGACAGGTTCATTTGTCTGGGAGACGTGGTGGGATACGGCGCGCGGCCGCAGGAGTGCGCAGACCGGGTAAAGTCCTTCGCGTCCGTCACCATCCTCGGCAACCACGATGCCGCGGTGGCCGGGCGCATGGACTACTCCTACTACTACGACGCCGCGAGAAACGCCCTCGACCAGCACGTCGCCTGGCTGGCCGAGGACAACATCCAGTGGCTGCGATCGTTGCCCTACGAGCACCGCGAACAGGACCTTGCCTTCTGTCACGGCTCTCCGCTGAACCTGTCGGAGTTCGAGTACATCTTCTCCCTGGAGCAGGCCCAGGCGCTGCTCTGCTGCTACGACGACCTGGCCCGCGTGACCTTCATCGGGCACTCCCACCTGTGCAAGTCGTTCGCCCTGGCCCCCTCGGGCGTGCACGAGGTGGTGGCGACGGAGTTCATCATTCGCGAGAACTACAAGTACATCATCTCGGTCGGCAGCGTGGGGCAGCCCAGGGACTATGACAACCGGGCGAGCTACACGATCTTCGACACCGACGAGATGACCTTCTCGTTCAAGCGGGTGGAGTACGACGTCGAGACCGCCGCCCGACAGATCTTCGAGGCCGACCTGGAGAGGAACTTCGGCAATCGGCTGTTCCTGGGCGTCTGATTCTTTCAGCCCTTCGTGCAGCCCGCCTCCGCGCAGATCACGCCTAGCGCTTGAGCAACGACAGGCTGGCCGCGCTCCAGCGCTTCTGCTCCTCGCGGCTGATGCTCCCCGCACGGCGCATCATGCGCAGCAGCATGCGCAGCTTCTCGGTCCACGCCAGGCCGGGGTCGACGCCTCGTTCGAAGCGTTGCCCGAAGTGGCGTGGGCTGGGTGTCAGCGCCGCCAGGTGGGCGGCCTGCAGCGGGGTGAGCACCCTGACCGATCGCCCGAAGTAGTGCCGGGAAGCCTGGGCCACGCCATAGACCCCCGGTCCCATCTCGACCAGGTTGAGGTAGAGCTCGAGGATACGCCGCTTGGGGACCACCTGCTCCAGCCGCCAGGTAAGCACCGCCTCCTGGAACTTGCGGGACAGGGTCCGGCGGTGGTTGAGGAAGACGTTCTTGATCAGCTGCTGGCTGATCGTGCTCGCGCCACGCAGCAGTCGCCCCTGCTCGAGGTTGGCGACGAACGCCTTCTTGAGCTGCTTCTCGTCGAACCCGTCGTGGCCGAAGAAACGGCCGTCCTCCGCGACCACGAAGGCGGTGCGTACGTGGCGGGAGATGGCGCCGTAGGGCTGCCAGTCGGGGTTGGAGGGTCCCAGCGGCCACTGCATCCCCCGGCCGCGAGGCCCGCTGACCGGCACCGTGACCTCGCCCAGCAGGCTGCGAACGTCTGCCTCGGGGGGGTCGGACAGCATGCGGCAGCGCAGGGGATCCAACGTCAGGTCCACGACGGTGGCCCCGAGGTCGGCGGTGTCAAGCCGAAGCCGCCCCTTGACCCCCAGCTCGCCGTCCAGCGCCATCCCGTCCAGCGCCGGTGCAAACCCGGCGGGCAGGGATGCGAGCACTTTTTGGCAGGGCGTCTTCGGCAAGGTGAGGTCGACGCTCAGCCGGGTGCTCCTGGCGCTGGAGACCAGCTCGCCGTCCAGATCGACGACCGCGTCACCGATGGCGAACCTGAGCTGGTTGACCCTGATCGCCGAGCGGTCCGGGGCGATCGATATGTCGCCGCGGAGCTGGGCATCGAAGGGCCCGACCGTGCGGGATGCAAGGTAGGGGTGCTCGATCCGCAGCCCGCGCGCGGAGAGCAGGGCGTGCAGCCGGTAGTCCCCGTCGTCGCTCTGGAGCGTGACGGTGCCGCTGACCCTGCTTTGTCCTGCCTGCAGGCCGGCGGCCTCCAGCAGCGGCTCGAGCGCCGACAGGGCCACATCATGCAGGGAGAGGTCGACCTTCTGCGGGGCGGACCCACCATCCAGCTGACAGGTGAGCTGGAATTTCCCTGTCCGGCGGCCGGCGGTTTTGCCCTCCAGCTGGATCTGGTAGCCGTCGAGCTGCCGTTCGAGCAGCACCTTGTGCAACCCGATGGCGGAGTCGGGAGAGCCGGGCAGGTGAACGCTGGCCGCGAGCGCCGCGACCCGGGCCGGCCGCAGGAGTTGATGCGGGTCGAGGTCCGCCGCGGCGGAAGAGACGGCCAGCAGTGGGTTCCCCGCCCAGAGCAATTGGGTGGATCCCAGCACCAGTCGCAGGTGGTCCGGCGTGGCCGATCGATGAAGGTAGATCCCGCCACTGCGCACGACGGCGCGGTCCAGCTCGATCGTCAGGCTTCCGTCCCGGATCTCGACCAGCGGCAGATCCGCGGCCCGCCTTTGGGGAGGTTTGACACGCTGCACCGCTGGTCGACGTCGGTCCCGGGCAACGGAGACCCAGCGTGAAGGTGTCAGGTGGAGACGAGGGCGCATCAGCCGGATCCGCTGGACCACGGGTCTGTGTCTCAGGCTGAGCTCGAGCTCTGCCTCTGCCCGATCCACCACCAGTACCGCGCCTCTGGACTTTGCGTCGATGGTCAGCCCTTCCAGCACGATCGCGGCCGGCGAGAGCTTGCCTCGCAGGCCCTCCACGCGGATCGGTACGCCCGCCGCGCGGGAGAGGCGGCGGCCGAGCTGCTCGAGCACGAGCTGGTGCGCCAGATACGCCCCGGCCCCGAGGCCCACCAGCAGCAACGAACAGACCGCCAGGGCAGTGGGGGCAACGGAGCGTCGTATCGTGCTGGTAGTCACCGCCACCCATCATAGGGGCACGGTGATATCGGGCAAATTTTTTGGGGACAGGCTCCGGCTTCCAACCCGTCGGAATCGATGAGCGTCCACGCACAAACGGGCATTCTTTTCCGACGAGAAAGATCCAGCGACGCAAGAATGCACGTTTGTGGTCAGATGGCCAGTGATAACGTGGGATTGCGGGGGGGTAGCCTGTCCCTAGTTTACGCTGGCGACCGTCCGCCGATCGTCGCCGGGGTAGCTGACCTGCCGCACCCGGCGATCGCCCTGCTCGTTGGTGCCGCTGGCACGCAGGCTGGCGTCGGCCAGGATCGCGTCCACCAGATCCTCGAACGACAGCCCGGCCCCCACGGCGATCTTCGGCAGCAGGCTGCTGTCGGTCATGCCAGGCACCGTGTTGACCTCGAGCACGTACTCGTTGCCCAGGTCGCTCACGATCATATTTACCCGGGTGGCGCCGCTGCAGCCCAGCGCCTGGTGCGCCCGCAGGGCCTGGGTCAGGATGCCGCGGTACCGCTCAGGGGACAGGCGTGGCGGCAGGTGGTAGTCGACGTGTCCCGGGGTGTACTTGGCCTGGTAGTCGAAGATCGGTCGGTGGGGGACCACCTCGATCGCGCCCAGGGCCTTGCCGCCCAGGATGCCGACATGAACCTCCTTGCCCGGGATGTATCGCTCGATCAGGATCGAGTCGTCAAAGTGGAACGCCTCCTCGCACGCCTGCTCCAGCTCCTCCACGTCGTGAGCCAGGGAGACACCGACGCTCGAGCCCTCGCCCGTCGGCTTGACCACCACCGGGAAACCAAACGCGCCGTGGACCTCCTCGAGCGAGACGAACCCGTCGCGCTCCATCACGTAGTATGGGGGAGTCGGGAGGTTGTGCAGGCGGAACAGCTCCTTGGCCTTGACCTTGTGCATCGCCAGCGAGCTGGCGAGCACGCCGCTGCCGGTGTAGGGGATGCCCAGCATCTCCAGCAGGCCCTGGACACAGCCATCCTCGCCGTAGCGACCGTGCAGGGCGTTGAACACCAGCTCCACATCGACCTGCCGCAGCAACATGTCGATGTCGCGATCGACGTAGATGCGCGTGGCGTCGTAACCCCGGCTCTTGAGCGCGCTGTAGACCGCCTCTCCGCTGCGGAGCGACACCTCCCGCTCGGCCGAGAGACCACCCATCAGCACACCGATCTTCTTCAGGTTCAACATGCAGCGCCTCCTGGGGACAACTCGCTGCAATAGCCATGCCCGTGGGACAACCTTGGGAAACAGGTGGTTACCACCGGCCAGGATTACAGGGCACAGCCCATGTGTCCTCTTCGACGCATACCTCAACAGCTGCTGGAACTCAATTTATTTGTTGGAAACAGCGTTGATTCGCTCCGTTCGAGAGGCCACATTACCGGTCGACCAGTCGACCGGGGGGCCGGCCGACCCGACAGGAGTGAGAGATGAGCGAGTGGACCATGCGCAGAAACAGCTTCTCCCCCCGCAAGGGGCCAGTCCTGGTCGTGGTGATGGACGGGGTCGGCCTGGGCCAGCCCGACGAGGGCAACGCGGTGCACCTGGCCCGGACCCCCGTGCTCGACAGCATCTGGGCCGATTGTCCCAGCACCAGGCTCCGCGCTCACGGGACCGCGGTGGGGTTGCCCTCGGACAAGGACATGGGCAACTCCGAGGTGGGTCACAACGCGCTCGGCGCGGGGCGTGTCTACTCCCAGGGCGCGATGCTCGTCAACCGGGCCATCGAGGACGGCGCCCTGTTCTCCGGAGAGGTCTGGGGGCGCATGGTGGCAAGCTGCCGGGAGCGAGGCACGCCGATGCACTTCATCGGATTGCTGTCGGACGGAAACGTGCACAGCCACATCGACCAGCTCTTCGCCATGATCCGACGGTGCGACGACGAGGGGCTGGAGCAGGTCTGCATTCACCCGCTGCTCGACGGCCGGGATGTGCCCGAGACCTCCGCCCTGGACTACATCGACGCCCTGGAGCGGTTGCTGTCGCAGATCAACGACAAGGGCCAGCGCGCCTACCGCATCGCCTCGGGGGGCGGCCGCATGCTGGTGACGATGGACCGGTACGAGGCCAACTGGAGCGTGGTGGAGCGGGGGTGGCGGGCGCACGTGTTGGGTCAGGGTCGCAGGTTCCGCAGTGCCCGCGAGGCGATCGAGACCTACCGCAACGAATCGAACGTGATCGACCAGTTCATGCCGGAGTTCGTGGTGGTGGACGCAGAGGGGCTGCCGGTCGGAACGATCGAGGATGGTCACGCGGTGGTCTTCTTCAACTTCCGGGGGGACCGCGCCATCGAGATCAGCCGGGCGTTCGACGAGGCCGATCTCTCCCACTTCGACCGCGTGCGCCGTCCGGACGTGCTCTACGCCGGCATGATGCAGTACGACGGCGACCTGCTCATCCCCAAGGCGTTCCTCGTCTCTCCGCCGCAGATCGAGCGGACGATGGGGGAGTACCTGGCGCGCAACCACGTGCCGCAGTTCGCCTGCGCCGAGACTCAGAAGTACGGCCACGTCACCTACTTCTGGAACGGGAACCGGGGCGGCAAGTTCGACGACGAGACCGAGACCTACCACGAGGCCCCCTCCGATCTGGTGCCCTTCGAGCAGCGACCGTGGATGAAGGCCGCCGAGGTCACGGACAAGACGATCGAGCAGCTCGCGACCGGACGATTCCCCTTCGCCCGCATCAACTTCGCCAACGGCGACATGGTGGGGCACACAGGCAACCTGGTGGCGGCGATCCTGGCGGTGGCGAGCGTGGATCTCTGTCTCGGGCGCCTGCTGCGGGCGATGAAGCAGATGCAGGGGGTCACGCTGGTCACCGCCGATCACGGAAACTCCGACGAGATGTACGAGATCGACAAGAAGACGGGCGCGTTCAAGCGGCACGAGGACGGCCGCTTCAGGGCCAAGACCGCGCACACGCTCAACCCGGTCCCCTTCACCATCGTCGATCCCGGATATGCCGGCGAGTACGAGCTGGACCCGTCGGTGGAGAAGCCGGGGCTCAGCAACGTGGCCGCCACCGCGCTGGCGTTGATGGGGTACGAGGCGCCGGAGCACTTCGACCCCGCGCTGATCCGCTTCAAGTGAGATCGGGCGTGGCGGACCGATGAGCAACCGCGGTCGGAATCGTGCGGAGAGCCGTCGGATCCCGCCGTCGGGCGAGGGGGAGCTGCGGGTCGCGGTGGCCTACCCCAATGAGTATCGCGTCGGGATGGCCAACCTGGGCTTCCACGTCGTGCTCGAGCACGCGTTGCTCGCCCGGCGCTTCATGGTCGACCGGTTCTTCCTGGGGAGCCCGCGCGGGGAGGAGACCTCGCGTCCGCTGCACGAGTTCGACGTCGTGCTGTTCTCTGTCTCCTTCGAGCCGGACTACGTCGGTCTGGTCACCATGCTCCGGGCGGGCGGCGTGGAGCCGCTGGCCGCCAGGCGCGGCCCGGGCGCGCCGCTGGTCGTGGCGGGAGGCCTGGGGCCGACGCTGAACCCGGAGCCGCTGGCCCCGTTGTGCGACCTGATCGGGATCGGCGAGGCCGAGGCGCTGCTCCCCGCGCTGCTGGAGCGCCTGGGGCCGAGACGCGAGGCGACGATCGAGGCCTGCCGGGGAGTGCCTGGCTGGTACGTACCCGCCGACGGCCCGCACCCGGTGGAACGGCAGCACGGCGCGCTCGAGAGGCCCGGGCTCCCGGTCGTGATCTCGCCTGACGCGGCCTTCGCCTCGCACGTGGACGTCGAGATCAGCCGCGGCTGCCGCTGGCGCTGTCGCTTCTGCGCGGCCGGCCACGTCGTCACGCCCTACCGCGAGCTGGACGCCGACGCGCTGGCGTGGGCGCTGGCCTGGGGCGTCGAGCAGCGGGGACGGGTCGGGCTGGTGGGCACCGATGTCAGCGACCACTCGCAGCTCGAGGCGATCGCCCGTCGAGTCTGGGATCAGGGGGGTGAGCTGGCGCTTCCGTCGCTCAGGGTCGAGAGCGTGGCGCGACGGACCGGGGCCGCGGCGAGGCTGCTCCTCGGGCGCCCGCCGCAGACGTTGACCATGGCGGTGGAGGCCTCCAGCGAGTCGTTGCGGTGCGCGCTGGGCAAGCGGCTCTCCTCGGAGAAGATCCTGCGCGCCGCGGCGCTCGCGTCCGAGGCCGGCGTGCGGCAGCTGCGCCTCTACCTGCTGGTCGGGATCCCGGGCGAGCAGTGGGAGGAGGTCGAGGGGATCGCGCAGCTGGCGCGCGAGCTGGTCCGCGTCGGTCCCGGCGGGCGGTTGACCCTGTCGGTCACCGGCGTGGTGCCCAAGCCCGGCACGCCGCTGCAGTGGGATCTCCCCGCACCCCGCGCCTACCTCCGCCGCGCCCGTGACAGCCTCCGCCGCGGCCTGCCGCGCGACCGGGTGGAGCTGGTGTTCGAGTCGCCGGACTGGACGCGCTGGCAGGCGCTGCTCTCGCTCAGCGGCCGCGAGGCAGCGGACCTGCTGCTGATGGCCGCGGAGCAGGGCTGGCGACGGGCGCTGGCCCGGGCAGAGCAGGCTGGAGCTCCTTGCCGCCGAGAGCCGGGCGACCCCCTGCCGTGGGACCACGTGGACCACGGGGAGGACAGGCAGGTGCTGCTGCTCGAGCGCCAGCGCTGCCTCGCGCGGGAGTACCGGGCTCCCGGCCGACGGGGCAGCTGACAAAGATTTGCCAATGGGGCGATGGCGGGCAATCCTAGGGCACAATACACCCGAGGAGGCAGGCATGCAGCGACGACGTATCTCCGTGGTGGCACTCCTCGTCGTGCTCTGTCTGCCGGGACGGTCGCAGGCTCAGCGGGTCTACACGGTCAAGATCGACTCGGTACCACCGGGGGCGGCGGTCTACCTCGAGGCCAAGGAGGCGGGGGTCCAGGGCTACACGCCCCACACGTTCAAGCTCAAGCAGGGCAGCTACACCTTCATGCTCGAGGCACAGGGCTACCAGCCGTTCGCCCGGACGGTGAAGGTGGCCAAGGCCTCGACCTTCACCTTCACCATGGTGCAGAACCCGACCCCGGCCGTGCTGATGGTGAAGGAGGCGCCTGGATCATCGGCGGCCGGCGCGGTGGTCAAGGTCAACGGCAAGGAGGTGGGCAAGGTCCCGGTCAAGGTCACGCTGCAGCCGGGGCGCTACATGCTGGAGGTGGTCCAGCCGGGGCGCAAGCCCTTCAGCCAGTGGCTGGACATGCAGGAGGCGGAGAAGCGGACGGTGGTGGTCAACCTCGCGAACGCCGCGCCGGGGACCGGCAGCTTGCTGGTGTCGAGCAACATCAACGGCGCCGAGGTCTACATCGACGGCCGCAAGCACGGTGACAACGCGCCGACGCTGGTGGAGAACGTGAGCCCGGGCAAGCACGTGGTGGAGGTGCGCGCGCAGGGCCACGTGCCGGCGCGCCAGGAGGTGACGGTGGAGGAGGGCAAGACGGTCAAGGTCAACCTCGATCTCGTGCCCGACAAGGCGATGGTGGCGGCCAACAGCGGCACGCTGATGGTGCTCTCGAGCGAGAAGAACGCCGAGATCACGGTCGACGGCGAGGCGCGGGGCAAGGCGCCGGTCAAGGTGGAGGGGCTGGCCGAGGGCACGCACCTGGTGGAGGCGCGCAAGGAGGGCTTCGAGCCGGCGGAGCAGAAGGTCGCGGTGAAGAAGGGGGAGTTCCAGACGATCAAGCTCGTGCTGAAGGCCATGGCCCCGGCGCGCAAGAGCGGGGCGATCCGGGTCGTGAGCCCGGTGCGAGGCGCCGAGGTCTACATCGACGGCGCGCTCTCGGGCAAGACGCCCATGCTGCGACACCAGCTCGACCCCGGACCGCACTTCGTCACCGTGCGCAAGTCGGGCTACCAGGATCTGGTGCAGACGGTGGAGGTCAAGGCGGGGAAGATCGCCGAGGTCAAGGCGGAGCTGAAGAAGTCGGACTCCGACGCCGCGCCGGCTGACGACGGCAAGGGCAAGGACAACAAGGGCAAGGACGAGAAGCACAGGGACAAGAAGGGCAAGGACGAGCAGAAGGAGGAGCACAGCACGCTGGGCCTCTCCTCACACGGGGCGCACCTCGTGCCCCCGAGCTTCTTCACCGGCGATCTGTCCCTCGGCTTCCCCCACCTGTTCGAGGGCCGGCTCGCCGCCGGGCTGTTCTCGAAGGGCCTGATCGGCATGGACGGCGGCGTGGAGTTTCGGACCTACGGGGCGGTGAGCGAGATCGGGCTGCACACCAAGCTCCGTGTGCTGCGCCGCTCGATCTTCGCCCTGGCCGTGTTGTTCGACTTCGGCGGCGGCGGCGGCCCCTCGTCGCGCAGCACGATCTACTCCAACCTCGGCGTCGTGGCCTCGTTGTGGTTCAAGAAGCTGGTCACCTTCTCCGCCCGCGCCTACTTCAACTTCTACACCGACCGTCACTGTCCGGAGAAGGCGGAGTCCGGAGAGCTCAGCGTGTGCAAGAACCCGACGGCCGCCGGGATCAAGGATCTGACCGCGTCCGAGATGCGCGAGCGCTTCGGCGGCGCCCGGTTCCTGCTGTCGGCGATCCTCGAGATCCCGATCCACAGGCGCTTCAACCTGCTGTTCGTGCTTGAGGGCGCCCCGGGGCAGGGCAACCGCCGGGCCTACACCGACCCCTTCGCGCAGATCATGCCCGACGAGGATCCGGCGATCTACGGGCGCGTGGGCGGGACGTTCAAGTACTGAGGGCGCTGTCAGTCGTCGCCCAGGATCCTGTCCAGCAGCTGCGCCCCCGCGGTGATCTCGAGGAACTCGGCGCCCATCCCCTTGACCGCGGTGTCGTCGTCGGGGCCCTTGCACCACACGACCCTGGAGCGGGCCACCATGTCTCGACGGCGGTCGTCGCCCAGGATCCGCACTGACACCTCCTCGCCCTCCTGGAAGGGCACCGGCCCCGGGACCGCCAGGCCGCCGCGGCTGATGTTGCGGATCTGGGTATAGAGCGCGGAGCGGGTCCCCATGATCCAGCAGCGGATGGTGGAGATCACACGGTGGGAGCGCCGCCGTTCTCTGCCCTTGGGTTGGTCAAGCGTCCCGTTGGACAAGCGAATCAACCACCTCCCCCCTAGGGTTTGCCGATGAAGGTCGCCTGCTGGGGAGTGACGACCTCCCCACCCAGCTTCAGCTCGACAGTCCACTTGCCCGGGGCGGTGGACTGCCCCAGGCCATCCACTATCAGATCTCCATCATTGTCGATCAATTGTACCGTTCCTTCCAGGGTCAAGTCTGTAGGCTGGGCATCAATCCCGACAAAACCGCTGTCGAGGTGGGTGGCAAGGGCCGTCTGGCCGTCGAGGCAGGCCGACCCCAGACACCCTGGCTCGAGCCGGGCTGCCTCACAGAGCACCGGCTCGATCGCGGCGCAGCCCTTCGACCCCTTGTTCTGGACCAGGTCCGCCAGGTGCGCGGCGAGGTCCGATGAGGTCGCGGGCAGCTTGGCGGGCTGGAGCACAAGCGCTCCCATGGCGCTGCGTGTCACGAGTCCGTAGCTCAGGGAGAAGAGGTGGGGCTGGAGCAGGAGCTGCCAGCTCCAGACTGACCCGCTGACAGGTCCCACCGATCCCTGCACCGGGTCGGCCAGCCACCTCGCCAGGCCGATCTGCGGCACCTGAAAGGTCACGACGTTGGGCGGGCTCAGCGACACGAAGGAGATCAGGTTCAGCCGGTGGGTCGCCACGACCTCGCCGGAGACGGAGAGCGACTGGATCTTGAGCACGCTGTCCAGCAGCACTTCGCGCAGGGCCTCCGCGGCGCTGGACTCCACCTGCTCCAGGGCGTCGCGGGCGTCCTGCCCACCGCTGGCGCACAGGTTGCGCAGGCGCTGCTCGAGGGAGAGGGTTCCCCGGTCGGTCGCTGCAGCCCGACAGCCGCCGGCCAGGGCGCCCCGCTCGGCCAGCAGGGGGAGCGTCTTGGCCGAGGGCTGGGTGACCAGGCAGTCCAGCGGATCCTTGCCGTCGACGGCGTCGAGGATGCAGTCCAGCAGGAGCTGCTCGGGATCCAGGGGACAGTCGGTCAGATCAACCCAGGGGGCGAGGGCCTCCTCCAGCGGACGGTTGGTCTTGGGCAGGGTGATGCGGGAGATCAGGTTGTAGGTACCGGGCAGCTTGGGCAGCTGGTCGAGCAGCAGCAGGGAGACGTCGAGCTGTTTGTCGCAGGGCTGCGATCCGTTGCTCTCGATCCCGCAACCCTTGAGCACCCCCACCGGCAGCTCGACGCCGCCCACGGCGCGCAGCTCCCAGGGCGCCTGATGCCCCGTCCCGCTCTGACGATGTGCCGTGGCCGCGATGGTGTGGCTCAGGTCGAGGGGCAGGGACTCGAAGGTCACCTTCTGGGACAGCTTCTCGGCGCTGCGGGCCCTGAGCGCCGGAGGTGGGTTGAAAGGATCGATCGAGGCGCAGCCGATGTTGCCGTACAGCGAGTAGACCACCTTGGTCAGCTGGGCCTGGGCGTTGGCGTCGAGCAACCCCTGGTAGTGGGCGGAGACGGAGACGGCGCCGAAACCCGCGTCGCTGACCTCGACATAGAAGTTCGCGTCCTTGGCGCCCGCGGCCGAGGCCTGCACCCGGAAACGAGAGTCCACGGCGCCGGCGTGGACCCGGATTGACGCGACGCCGCCGGAGTCGGTGGCGGCGCTGTCCGACGACAGCGTCGAGCCGTGAGGGTCGCCGAAGATCGCGAAGTGGATCGCAGCGCCGCCGACCGGTGTGCCGGAGAGATCCAGGTAGCGTACGCGGAGAGTCTGCTCGGCCCCTGGCCGCAGACCCACGTCCGGCCCTGGCGGCGTCAACACCTCGAGGGTGCGACCCTCGACGGTGCCGGCGTCCTGCGGTGGCTGTCCGTCGCTGCAGCCATGCCAGAGCGGACAGAGCAGCAGGGCGGCGCAGAGGGGTAGCGGTGTATGCATCGATCGAGTCTGTTGGACTTGGAAAACCTAAACAATCCTAACATGTCAGGTGGGGGGCGCAAAGCACCCAACAAGGCCGCCCCGCCTGAGGTATGCTTCGGGGTCGTTTCCAACGTCTCGAGCCCAAACACCAGCCCGTTTGACCCCCACGGGCGGAGGAGAGGATGTCATCCTTCTGCCACCTGCACCTGCACAGCCAGTACAGCCTCCTGGACGGTGCGATTCGCCTCAAGGACCTGTTTCCCAGGCTGCATGACTACGAGATGGACGCCGTGGCGCTCACCGACCACGGCAACATGTTCGGCGCGATCGACTTCTATCAGTCGGCGCGTGCGGCGCAGATCAAGCCCATCTTCGGCTGTGAGGTCTATGTCACCCGCGACATGAAGGACCGGTCGTCGGGACGTGACAGCTACCACCTGATCCTGCTGGCCCAAAACCTGCTTGGCTACCAGAACCTGGCCTACCTGGTGAGCAAGGCCTACCTCGACGGGTTCTACTACACACCTCGCATCGACAAGAAGCTGCTGCGGGAGCGCAGCGCCGGGCTGATCGCGCTGACCGCATGCCTCGGCGGCGAGGTGCCGCAGACCATCATGCATCGCGGGACCAAACAAGCAGCAGAAGTGGCGCGGGAGTACGCCGCGATCTTCGAGCCGAACAGCTTCTACCTCGAGCTGCAACACAACGGGCTGGCCGAGCAGGAGCAGGTCAACGAGGAGTTGATCAAGCTGGCCAGCAAGCTCGACATCGGGCTGGTCGCGACCAACGACTGCCATTACCTCGACCGCAAGGACGCACGGGCCCACGACGTCCTGATGTGCATCCAGACCGGCAAGATGGTCGATGACGAGAACCGGATGCGGCACGAGACCGACGAGTTCTACCTCAAGTCCGCCGCCGAGATGGAGCAGGCCTTCGCCCACGTGCCCCAGGCGCTGGAGAACGCGGCGGCCATCGCCGGGAGGTGCAACGTCGAGCTGGATCTGTCCCAGACCTACCTGCCGCGCTACCAGGTGCCCGAGGAGCATGATCTGGACAGCTACCTGGTGCAGCAGGCGAGGGATGGCCTGCAGCGGCGCTTTCGTGAGCTGGAAGCGCTGGGACGCCCGGTGGAGCAGGAGCGGTACGCGGAGCGGCTGGAGCAGGAGCTCGAGGTGATCACCCAGATGGGGTTCTCCGGCTACTTCCTCATCGTCTGGGACTTCATCAGCTTCGCCAAACGAGAGGGGATCCCGGTCGGACCGGGGCGCGGCAGCGGCGCGGGCTCGATCGCTGCCTACGCGCTGCGAATCACCGATCTGGATCCGATCCCCTACAACCTGCTGTTCGAGCGCTTCCTCAACCCCGAGCGGGTCAGCATGCCCGACTTCGACATCGACTTCTGCATGAACCGCCGGGATGAGGTGATCCACTACGTGACGCAAAAGTACGGCAAGGACAACGTGGGCCAGATCGCGACGTTCCACTCGCTCAAGGCGCGAGGCGTGGTGCGCGACGTGGCTCGCGTGATGGGGCTGACCTATGCCGACGGAGACCGGGTGGCCAAGCTGATCCCGGAGCCAATCCAGGGCAAGAGCGTCAGCGTGCCCCAGGCGCTGGAGCAGGAGCCGCGTCTGCGGGAGCTCGCGGAGTCGGATCCCAAGCTGGCCGACCTGCTCGAGATCGCCTCGGCGCTGGAGGGCCTCAACCGGCACGTGGGGATGCACGCCGCGGGAGTGGTGATCGGCGAGAAGCCGCTGTGGGACTACGTGCCCTGCTTCCGCGGCCAGAACGAGGAGATCGTCACACAGTTCGCGAAGGACGAGGTGGAGAAGGCCGGCCTGGTGAAGTTCGACTTCCTCGGCCTCAAGACGCTGACCGTCCTCGACACCGCGAGACGACTGATCGAGGAGGGGGGCGGCGGCCAGCCATTCGACATCGGCGCCATCGCCCTGGACGACGGACCCACCTTCGAGATGATCCGGGCGGGCAACACCACTGGCGTGTTCCAGCTCGAGTCGGGAGGCTTCAAGGACCTGCTCAAGCGGCTGAAACCGGATCGGTTCGAGGACATCATCGCCGCTGTCGCGCTCTACCGGCCCGGACCGCTCGAGGGCGGGATGGTGGACGACTTCATCAAGCGCAAGCACGGGCAGAAGAAGGTGGAGTACCCACACCCCTGGCTGGAGCCGATCCTGGCCGAGACCTACGGCGTGATCGTCTACCAGGAACAGGTGATGCAGATGGCGCGGACGCTCGCCGGCTACAGCCTGGGACAGGCCGATATCCTGCGTCGCGCCATGGGCAAGAAGAAGCCGGAGGAGATGGGGAAGCAGAAGAAGGTCTTCCTCGAGGGGGCGGCCGCCAAGGAAGTCTCGGTGCGCATCGCCGAGCAGATCTTCAACCTGATGGAGGTGTTCGCCGGTTACGGCTTCAACAAGTCCCATAGCGCCGCCTATGCCCTGATCTCCTACCAGACCGCCTACCTCAAGCACCACTACCCCGAGGAGTTCATGGCGGCCGTGCTGACCTGCGACAAGGACAACACCGACAACCTCACCAAGTACATCGCCGAGACACGGGCGATGGGGATCGAGGTCGTGCGGCCCGACGTCAACGAGTCGGACTCACACTTCTCCGTGGTGCAGCGCGACGGGGGGCCCAAGTTCATCCGGTTTGGGCTCAGCGCCGTGCGCAACGTGGGGGAGGGGGCGGTGGAGGCGATGGTGGAGGTGCGCCGCGAGCGGCCGTTCACTGGACTGTTCGACTACTGTGACCGCGTCGATGCCAAGCGCGTCAACCGTAGGGTGATGGAGTACCTGATCAAGAGCGGGGCTTTCGACGGTGTCGCCGAACCGAGGGGGATCAGCCGGGCACGGCTGATGGCGGCCCTCGATGCGGCCCACGAGCGCGCGGTCGCGGCCCAGCGCGACCGCGACTCGGGTCAGACCAGCCTGTTCGGCATGCTGGACTCCGGCGGGTCAGGGGCGCTGGAATCGAGCGACGACGACGACGACGAGCACAAGTACCCACAGGTCCCCGACTGGGAGCCTCGCCAGCGGCTGGCGTTCGAGAAGGAGGCGTTGGGCTTCTACGTCAGCGGCCATCCGCTGGACCGATACGAGGACGATCTGCGTCGCCATGCCGGCGCCTCCGTCACCACGCTGGAGGGTCTGCCCGATCGCACCGAGGTGAGCGTGGGAGGGATGGTGGCGGACTACCGCGAGCGACCGCTCAAGAACGGCAAGGGCCGCATGGCGATCTTCAACCTGGAAGACAAGGAGGGGGCGGTGGAGGTGGTGATCTTCTCCAGAGCCTTCGACGAGTTCGAGTCCACGCTGAAGAGCGACGAGCCGCTTCTGGTGACCGGTGCGGTGCGGATGGAGGGCGAGGGCGAGAGCCGGGTGCCGCGCCTGCAACTCAAGAACGTGGTGACGCTCGCGGCGCTGCGGCGGCAGAAGACGCGGGAGATGCACCTGCACCTGGACGCCGACAGGGTGGCCAGGGAACAGCTCGAACGGTTGAGAGAGATCCTGCTGGAGCACGTCGGCGAGTGCCGCACGCACGTCAACCTCTCGATCCCGAAGCGGTCGCAGACGCGGCTGGTGCTCTCCGAGCGCTTCTCGGTCAACCCGTCGGACGAGCTCCTGGTCAAGCTCGAGCGCCTGTTCGGCGAGCGCGTGGCGGTGCTGAGGTAGGGGGCTCCTGCATCAGCGGATTCGATCACATGCTGTCAAGACAGCGGGCAGGTCTAGATCTCCTCGATCAGGACCTGCACCTCGCCGCCCGTGTTGCCCGAATCGAAGATGAACTGCGTGTGGGTGCCATCCTGCGTCAGCGTGGCCTGCCCCGTGTTCTTGCCGTCCTTCGCGTTGGCCTCGTCGGGCAAGTAGGTCCCGGTCCCGTCCGGGTGCTCCAGGTAGCCAAAAGGGACCAGCGAGGTGTTGGTGGCGGTCAGGGTGATGCGCAGGGTCTGGCCCGTGACCGCGTCGAAGGTGGTCTGGGCCTTGCCGCCCCCCGCGGGCACGGTCACCTGCTCGTCGATGTGGACCTCCACGTCGGCCGTGCATGTCTGCTTCAGCACGTCGCTCGCCACGGTCAGGACCGCTGCGAACTTGCCCACGCGCTTGTAGGTGTGCTGGGCGTCCTGAGTCGTGGCGCTCTCGCCGTCGCCGAAATCCCAGGCGTAGGTGTAGCCGCCCAGCCCGCCGCTCGCGGTGCTGGTGAAGCTGACGGCCAGTGGCGGAGTCCCGGTGTTGGTGCCGGCGTCGCAGGTCACTACCAGCGGATCGGTCACCACCTTGATCGGTCGCTCGCAGCCGCCGCTGATCGCGCCGCAGGTGGCCGTCACCTTGGCGGTGAAGTCGCCGACGGCATAGGTGTGCTGGGGGTTCTGGGCGGTGTCGCTCTTCCCGTCGCCGAAGTCCCAGGCATAGCTGCAGGCGGCGGGTGGGCTCGCGACCGAGGCGGTGAAGCTGACCGCCATCGGCGCGGCGCCAGCCTCCGGGCTGGCGCTGCATGTCACCGACAGCGCCGTCGGGCCGTCGACTCCGCTGTCACCGCTGTCACCGTTACCTCCATCGTCACTGCAACCGATCCAGCCGAACAAGAGGGTGCAACCGATCCCGAGAACCAGCAGCACACGCAGCATGGCGTACCTCCCACATCATCATAAGCGCCGCGCGGGTGCGCTTCAAGCTCAGTGCATGCCGCTGGCCTCCTGCACCAGGACGCCGAAGCGGGCGGCCGCGGCCAGGCGCTGCCTGGGCTCGCGGAAGGCTCGTACGTAACGGCGGTGCGTCGCCACGGCCTGGTCCAGCTGGCCGGTGCGCATCTGACAGCGGGCGATCTCGAACAGGATCTGGGGTGAGGGCTCGAGCCGGAAAGCGCGCCGGAGCAGCCGTAGTGCCTCGCCGTTCTGTCCGCGCTCCAGCTGGAGTATTCCACCGGCAAACAGCCTGCGGGCCTCGTGAGACAACAGCAGGATCGGCGTGCCGTTGAGCACTATTCCCTGCGCGGCGCAGAGCTCGGCGAGCAGCACCTGGTCCAGCCACGGCAGCCGGCTGGCGGACTGTCGGGCGGTCACCGGGTCGCCCAGCAGGCAGCTGCCCGTCGCGACCACCTTCAGCGCGGCGATGTCGCCGGGGTGGTCACGGAGCACCGCTCGGGCCATGACAACGGCATGCGCGTTCGCCCCTCGAAGCAGCGCCGCCTCCGCGAGGGGCAGGAGGCCCTCGTGACCGGCCTCGACCGGTGGTGCGGCCCTGGACGGCCCGGCCATGAGGATCACAACGAGCATCGACAGCAACTGGACGAGGGAGCATCTCATCAGCAACCTCCTTGTGAGAGGGGGAACATCGCAACCTTCGTGCCATCGGTGGACAGGTAGAAGGGATGGAAAGCACGGCGCAATCGAGGATGGGAGGGCCGAGGGTGGAGTGGGACTTTGCCCCCCATTGTAGGCCTGGCGCCCCCAAATGCCTACT
>Ga0180009_10003400_pt1 | contig 18140 bp, 26 predicted proteins | sample OS_PC_MetaG_FD_123537 | JGI IMG/M metagenome (GOLD analysis project Ga0180009, IMG submission 123537) | Groundwater microbial communities from the Aspo Hard Rock Laboratory (HRL) deep subsurface site, Sweden - OS_PC_MetaG | ecosystem: Environmental > Aquatic > Deep subsurface > Groundwater... | reverse complement strand
CATAATTATTCCCCGTTTTAGCTGCGTTTATAGCATCAGCTTGGTGCCGATGTAGCCGTAAAGGTTTTCCTTCCCCCTGTGCTTCCTGCTTTATTCGAAAAATACGGCTGCACACTTCATGCAAAGTTCCCTTTTTGACAAAGTCATCAATCCAATCGCCGGATTCGAACGATGGGTTTAATTGAATAAGGGGATCCGGCCAAAGGAGCCCGCTTTCCAGATTTTCTTCTACATAATCGTTGATACGCTTATCCTGAATTTGGATGAAGCTTTTAATATAGGATGCATAATCATCTACCAGGCGATTTCTAAAATCGAATACATTCATCTCATTTCCCCTTACCCAAGCTTATTTACGCTATGTCCAGAACGAGGGGCCCGGGGTCAGATCTTTCATTTTGATAATTTGGTTTTTACCCATAAGGCTCGATTTCCGAATCAAACCGCCCTAATTTCCTTCCTTAAGTTCATAAAGACAGGACTCATTGAATATTGAAGCAAATTCCTTGATAAATCCTTATGAACCATGTCCTTGAGCTTTTCCGGCGCTAAAACCTGGGCTTCTGGACCAAAACTTAGGACCCATCGCTTGATTTCATCCAGGCCGGCGGCCCGGAAGGCGACCTCCAGGCCACCGTCGGGGAGCCTGGTCACCTTTTGGCTCTCGTGCCAGATCTTCTCGGAAACCCATCGGGCCCAGCCGGGGGAGATTCGGACCCTGACAGTGTAAAGCTCATCGTGCATCACCTTGAAGCTGTGGCGCATGAAATCGTCCAGGTATCTCACGCCAAGCCACAAAAAACGCAAAGGACTGCCGGGCCAAAGTCCTGAGTCCTGATTCCCAAGTACCCCCGAAATTTCGAATCGTCCTTCGCGCACCGTACGCCTCTTCGTGGCTTCCCCCTATGGGATAAGCCGTTTTTGGGGATTCATTTTTTCAATTCTCTGGATGATTTCTTGAACAAACTGTTCAGCGCTCTCCAGGGACTTCAACGCTTCTGTTTTGGGTATCGGGCGCTCCGGTTCATAGATAAAATCATGCCGCTTTAGCCGCATCCGGTTAAACCGGGTGGTGAGATGCTGAAAATCTTGCCCCAAACTTTCAGAGCAAAATTCAACTACCGTTTTATGTTGATCTTTTCCTCTGGGTCGATATCCGCAAGCGAACATGAGGGCCCGACCAGCCCTAAGCATGGCATGATAAGCGATCGTGTATGCCCATTCTTCATCGATCTTCAGATTCGCCTTCGCGGTGTGCGGAGATCACGCTGAGCCCGGTTCAGATTGGACGTTATTTGAGCGTCGCTGAAGTTTGCTTTCTCAATATGCCCCTGCGCTTCAAGGCGCTTCAAGTCCATTCTCAGCCCCGACCAACATAATTTTCTTGCCGCTTACTACATCCATTAAGAATCCATCTTTCGCCTTTTTTTTGGATTTGAATTCCTCCATGCTATAAAGAACATAATTGATTTCCCTGCCAAGCGTTTTCTCCAATTTTCCCAGATTGGAATCGAGACGATCCATATCCACATCCCCGATGATCAGGAGGTCCACATCGCTGTCCGCTTTCTCCTCGCCTTTGGCATAAGACCCGTAGATGAAGGCATATTCAATCCCCGCGAGTTTGTCCAGCGAGGCCCGAATCCGTCCTGCCACCCCAGTCGTCTTTAAAACCAGACCTTTCAACTCCTCGAAAAAGGGACACTCTTGATTGGCTTGAAAATGCTTGAGGTTGCCATTTCGCTTCGATCTTAAAATGCCCAGTTCCTCCAACTTAGCCATTTCCCGGCTCACATTGGTGGGATCTTCTTTCAGAATTAACGCCATTTGTCGCACGAAAAAAGACTCATCCGGGTGGGTAAATAGCCAACCGAGTATTTTCGCTCTTATTCGTGACCCAAATATTTTTTCAGTTGTTTTGCTCATGGTCAGCTGTAGCTAATATTACTACAAATGTAGTCAATAATACTACATCTTTTTTCTCCCGCTAACCCCCACGTATGGCCCAGGATCAGTAACCCTTCAGTCACAGGTGGGTGACCAAAGTCGGAGGAAAAAAGGGTCGCCGTAAATGCCCAGGGCGTCCATGGCCTGGAGGCCACAACAGAATCTTTGCCAGGGATATTTCCTCCGATATTCTTCGCATACCCACCCGTGACTGCTGAAGGGTTACCTGGACCAGATATTCTTGACAATCTGGTCTCCATCCATGAGTTTTGATTCCTAAGTCAAACTGCCCTAATCTCCTTCATAATTTTTTCCCCCGCCAAGGCGTAAGAACGCAAAGACGGTTCCACCGAAGATTCCATTATTATTTTATTAATCGAATACAGTGGGGTCAAAAAAATCTTAAGAGAGGGAAATAGCAGTCTAAAAATATCGCTTGGCGCTCTTTGCGTTTTGGTGTGACATTTGATCTGGAGGGCTAACGGATCACCGCGCATTCTTATTCCCCACTTTTTGGAAGGCCTGGACCTAAAATCCAAGGAAAGGGTTGGAGGGGAAATCCGGAATTTAGCGCATAATACCAAAAACCCTTGACCAGGTCAAACCCTTAAAATCGGGTCTAAGCCCTCCTTCTTCTTTGAGAAAATCTCTGGAAGGGAACCCTGTTTCCGTTTCTTCCTTGCCCCAGCTGGTGAAAAGCCGAAAGGTGCAAAACCCTTCCTTCCTTAACGGATCCAAATGGCTCTTGACCAGCATAAAGAGGATAATCGACGAAATTATCTGATCAGGACAAAATGGGGGGAAAAAAGATGAACTGCACCTAAATTTTTTTCAAAATCTTAGCAAACCCAAGGGGTTACTCATTAAATTACTTATTTTCCAATGCCTCCAATAGTGCTTCGTATGTAGCAATATAAAAGCATTCTGCAATGAGCCTGGTTTCTGTTAAAGGTTTTTGTTTCTTGCTTTACTAAAAAGGATGGAACTCTTTGTTCTTGGCGGTATTGACGTCTTTGCCGTACCCGTAGTTATCTCAAGGATTTTCTCCGCTCTTATGGGAATCTTTAAACCGATAGTCACGTCGGTCAATACAGGCATCGTAGGTTGCGCGGTCGATCGGTATCCAATCTGTTTTATCGATGCCCCGCCGATTACGCGTCGTTGGGCTTAGGGGAAATGCGCAAGTAGCTTTAATCCAGCGGCCTTGCTCTGCTGCAATTGTGCGGAGCTCGGCTGCTACTTCAGAAAGGTCTTGGTCTTGACTGAAGATCAACGCTACGTCATATTCCTTGCGGTGGGCCATGCGAATGATGTCTATGGCTATACGCACGTCGATTCCCTTTTCTTCCCCAGCAAGAAAAGTATGCTCAGTGCCATCCGGGAGTTTAACGATACGGTTGCGATACCGTAAAGGGCGGGAGTAAATATGTATTTTCTGCCAACTCATGACGCGGAGTTTCGCCATCCAGAAATAATTCCAAAACGGATCGTCGCTCTTGTCGGGGACACCCGTATAGAAACGAACCTGGACCAATTCCCAGTCTTTTGTTTGACACATGGACCGGGAAAGCGCGACTACATCATAATTGGGGTAGGTATAACCGAAGGATTCACGGACAGAATGGTAGAGATTTTGACCGTCTATGAAAACAACAGCACGTTTCACGAGGGGTTCGGTGGGCATAACCCCTCCTCAAAAAAATAACCCCGTCCGGGCCTTTCGGCGTGTCGGACGGGGAGCAAATACAATATTATTATCGGCCAATCAAAAATTTTGTCAAGTATTTTTATCCTAAATAAAAAATACCCAATCCCTCTTTCATGATAGCTCTCAAACTGACTTAGCATCTTTTGCTAATCTCCTGAAGAAAGTTACCCTAATTTATCAGAAATATTAGGCAAATACAAATTATTATTTCGATCGTTTAGGAGCAGTAATAAAGAGCCAGTCTCAACATCCCGTTTTGAACTGAAAGCCTTCTGGTAAACCAAATAAATTTCTTTATGGGTTACGGCGGGTCGGGATCTTTTGGTTCCTTTAGTGGCTAAGGGAGGTAATAGTTCGCCTCCAGCGGCCTGGGGTAATCCGGAACCTACGCGCTCATGCGGGAGTCCAGCCGGTCCACCACCAGCCATGCCAAGTCCTCAGGCTCGTAGCTCTCCCCTTCTTCTACCAGCTTCTCCGGCTCTTCGTCATCCACTCCCCTCTCCAGGAAGTCCATAACCTTGCCTTGGGCGAAGATTGTCGCAAATTTTACCCAAGAACTGGGCGGGAAGCCGGAAGCCGCCTTGTCTAATGGAACCGCGGTCCATTCCTTCGAGTTGGATGATTTGCACAAAACCTCAATCGTTCATCCGGGGGGTGTCGCGATCACGGCCGCGATGGCAGTGGCCGAGCATGTCGGCGGATGCGGCGGAAAAGAATTCCTGGCGGCTGTGGTTGCCGGCTACGAGGTGGGGATCCGGGTAGGCATGAGCGTAGGGACCTCCCATCTCCAAAGAGGATTTCCCAACACGGGGACCATTGGCACATTCGGCGCCGGAGCCGCGGCCGGACGAGTCCTAAAATTAGAAAAGATAGAAGACGTTCGAGATCTGGCAAAGATACTTATACCCTGAAAGAAAAGGATGATCATCAGTGAACAGGGGGGGCCTTTAAATAATTCAGTTGACACAGGTGGGTTGGTTCACAGTCTGGGATGCTGGCAGAAGCAGGGGGATTGAGGTTAAGGGATACGGCAGAATTCCAACATTTTGGGAAAACCCTTGACTATAGAAATTTTATCTATTATTCTAATCTATTAAGTTTCTTTTAGAAATAGAAGAAAAAATACATGTTCGATTCCCTGACCAATAAGTTAAATTCGGTCTTTAAAAGGCTCCGGGGCCACGGAAAACTCAACGAGCAGAACATCACCGAAGCCTTAAAAGAGGTACGCCTTGCCCTTTTGGAAGCGGATGTGCATTTCAAGGTGGTCAAGGAATTCATGGAACGGATCCGCACTCGTGCGATGGGCCAGGAGGTTTTAGAAAGCCTCACGCCAGCTCAACAGATGATAAAAATCGTCCATGAAGAACTTATTTCTCTTATGGGGGGAGTAAGCAGCGGACTTAATCTATCCTACAAGATTCCCATCCCCATCATGTTGGTAGGCCTGCAGGGCTCGGGTAAGACGACTACCCTGGCCAAGCTGGGCAAGTTTCTGAAAGACAAAGGGCGTCGACCCTACCTGGTTCCGGCGGATGTACGTCGACCGGCGGCTATTGAACAGTTAAGCAAATTAGGCGAGCAAATGGACATCCCCGTCTTCCAGCCTAATCCCCACGAGTCCCCGCTCATGATCTGCCAAAAATCTTTTCGTTGGGCGGATGCTGAAAACGGCGATGTATTACTTATTGATACGGCGGGGCGCTTGCACATCGATGAAGCCCTGATGGAGGAATTAAAGGAAATCAGAAAGGAGCTTACTCCCCGGGAGATATTATTGGTAGCCGATGCCATGACCGGACAGGATGCGGTCAATGTGGCTCAAAAATTTAACGAGGCTTTAGATATCAATGGAGTAATCTTAACAAAACTCGATGGAGATGCCCGAGGGGGTGCAGCTTTATCGATTAAGGCTGTTACCGGCAAACCCATTAAATTTATCGGGGTGGGGGAAAAGCTGGATGCTTTAGAGATTTTTCACCCGGACCGTATGGCCTCGCGCATTCTGGGAATGGGGGATGTTCTTTCCCTGATCGAGAAAGCCCAAGAGGCCATTGACACCAAAAAGGCGCAGGAATTAGAGAAAAAGCTTCTCAAAGATACTTTCACCCTGGAAGATTTCCTTGAGCAGTTACAACAAATCAAAAAGATGGGTTCCTTGGAACAGATCATGTCCATGATTCCAGGGGTGGGTCGACTCAAGCTTCCCCAAGACCTTCAGGGAAGCGAAAAAGATTTAGTAAAGGTAGAGGCCATCATTAACTCCATGACCAAGGAGGAACGCCGCTCGCCAGAAATTCTAAACGGCAGCCGGCGTTTGCGCATCGCCAAGGGCAGTGGGACTACGGTTCAAGATGTGAATCAATTGCTCAAGCAGTACCTGCAGGCGAAAAAAATGCTCCGGCAATTCAAACGAGGTGGGATGAGAGGAATTCCCAGAGGACTGTTCTCTTAATCAAAGGTGGCATGAGTTCGCTACCGACAAAGTAGAGGCCGCAGAGCTGAAAATTCGGGTTTCGAACATAAGGAGTAAAGTCTATAAGGAGGGAGCAAAAGAATAACATGGCAGTAAAGATTCGATTGACGCGCATGGGGGCTAAGAAAAAGCCTTTTTACCGGCTGGTGGTGGCTGATTCGCGTTTTCCGCGAGACGGAAGGTTCATCGATGTGGTGGGAACGTACGATCCGAATCCTCATCCCCCCGCCATCAACCTGAACCGGGAAAAGATTGATTCTTGGTTGCAACGAGGCGCTCATCCCACCGCTACGGTAAAGAGCCTCTTGAAGAAGGCGGGACTAACCACCCCGGCAGCGGGAACGTCTCCAGCGGCCAACGAAACAAGCGAACCACGCGCGGAATCACCGGCATAAAAAATCTTTGGGCAATCACCCCGGTAAGGTTGATCTTCGGTGGCCCAAAACCTGCGCCAGGCTAACTGAGGGATTTTACTCATGGGGAAAGGGGGCGAAGTTCCATGGAGATGAAAGATCTGATCGCATACATCGCAAAAGCCCTAGTGGATCACCCGGAGGCTGTAGAAGTCTTGGAGGTAGAGGGAGAACAAACCTCGGTGATCGAGCTTAAGGTCGCCAAAGATGATCTTGGAAAAGTGATCGGAAAGCAAGGACGGACCGCTCGAGCCATGAGGACGATTTTAAGCGCGGCCTCGACCAAAATCCGCAAAAGAGCTGTTTTGGAGATTATCGAGTGACCTCAGCCGCGGAAGAATCCCTGGTTTTGGTCGGGCAAGTTGTCAAGACGCAGGGGATCAAAGGTCAGGTGAAAGTTGCTTCTTCCGGAGAGGGGGCCGCGGCCTTCGCGGCAGGAGCCATCGTTTATTTGAAAAATGATAGAGGAAGGAAGCAATCTTTGACGGTTGAGTCTTCCAGGCCCCACCGGCAAATGACGATCCTTGCTTTCCGGGAAGTGCAACGGATCGAAGAAGCAGAAGAATTGGTGGGGTGTTCCGTCTACGTGCTGCCAGAAAATTTACCTGTCCTCCCCGCGGATGAGTTTTACTGGTATCAACTTCGTGGCCTGCAAGTGAAAACCGAAAGAGGAACTTTTTTAGGAACGTTGGAAGAAATCATGCCCACGGGGAGCAATGACGTATTTGTCGTTCGCAAGAATCATCAGGAATGCTTGATCCCAGCCACGGATGAAGTCGTGGTCCAGGTAGACCTTAAGGGTAAGACTATGGTGATCCGGCCGCTTGAAGGATTGCTGCCCGAAAATGATCTTTGATGTCCTGACTATTTTTCCGGGAATTTTTACTTCTCCCCTGGCCGAAAGCCTGCTGAAGAGAGCCCTGGATAAAGGTTTAATTCAGATTCGGGTGAAAAATTTGCGCGACTTTACCCAGGACAAACACCGCATGACCGATGATTACCCTTACGGAGGCGGGGCGGGAATGGTGATGAAACCTGAACCCATCATCCGGGCAGTGGAAGAGATAAAAACGAAAGAGCCGGAAGCCCAATCGGTCCTTCTTACCCCCCAGGGGGAACGGCTGGACCAAAAATTGGCCAGGGAGATGAGTGGCCATAAACATTGGATTCTGATTTGCGGGCGGTATGAAGGGCTGGATGAGCGGGTGCGCATGACGGCGGTGGACCGGGAATTTTCCATCGGGGATTACATTCTCACCGGGGGGGAGATTCCGGCATTGGTGGTCATCGATGTAGTCAGCCGTCATATTCCTGGTTTTTTGGGGTGTGAACAATCCGTGGAGGAAGATTCTTTTTCCCACGGGCTCCTGGAGTATCCCCAGTACACCCGGCCGCAGGTCTACCGGGGGATGGCCGTACCTGAAGTATTGATTTCGGGCCATCATGCCCAGATCGAGCTCTGGCGGCGGAGAGAATCTTTGCGCAGGACTTTTCGGCGGCGGCCCGACCTTTTGGAGCTGGCCAGCCTTTCCGAAGAAGACCAAGCGTTTTTAAGGGAATTAAAAACCCAGGAAGGAATGGTCGATGGATAAAAACCGCGAGGAAAAATTTTACCGCGGAGCGCACCGGGAACACCGAGGCGTCTTCAACGGTCTCTGCGGTGAATCGCTACCAATAGGTCGAGACGTTTGGAGGTGGTCATGAGAGGTTTGGAACAAATCGAAAAAGAGCAGATGCGTACGGACCTCCCCGATTTTCGCCCCGGGGATACGGTGAAAGTACACGTCAAGATCAAAGAGGGCGAAAAAGAACGGATTCAGATATTTGAAGGAACGGTCATCCGCAAGCGGCAGGGAGCCAACCGGTCCAGCTTTACGGTGCGTAAAGTTTCGTACGGCATCGGAGTGGAGCGGATTTTCCCGACCCATTCACCAACCATCGATCGTATCGAGGTAGTGCAAAGGGGGAAGGTTCGCCGCGCCAAGCTCTATTATCTGAGACAACTCAAAGGAAAAGCCGCCAGGATCAAAGAACGGAGAGTCCATTAAGTGGAGTGTTGAGTGGAAGCTTTTGAAGAAGAGATCCAAGCCCAAGGTTTCCGGGTCATTGCCGGGTTGGATGAGGCCGGAAGGGGACCCTTGGCTGGCCCGGTGGTGGCGGCGGCAGTGGTTCTGGCCCCGATGAAAAAAATGGCGGGCATCGATGATTCTAAAAAACTTTCCCCGGACCAACGAGAAAAAATTTTTTCGCTCATCCTGCAGCAGGCAGCCGCAGCAGGCATCGGGGTCATTGACGCCCGAGAGATCGACCGCCTGAACATCCTGCGGGCTTCCTTAAAAGCCATGGAGCAGGCGGTTCAAAACCTTCCGCTTTCTCCGGATTTCCTTTTGATTGACGGCATTCATCCCGTAAACCTTCCTTTGGCCCAGCGGGCGATTCCTAAGGGAGACCAACGATGTCAATCCATCGCGGCAGCGTCGATCGTGGCCAAGGTCACCCGTGACCGCTTGATGTTGGCTTACCATGATGAGTACCCACAGTATAATTTTGCTCGCCATAAGGGATATGGGACAAAGGAACACCTTCAAGCTATCCGCAAATATGGGCACTGCCCTCTCCATCGGCAATCCTTCAAGCCGATCTATCAGCTTTCATTTCTATGACCAAGGAGCGCCTCTCTCTCGGAAAGAAGGGTGAGGATTTAGCCATCGCTTACCTCGAAAAGCTGAAGTATAAGATCTTAGCAAGAAATTACCAGTGTGCGGTGGGCGAAATGGACATTATCGCCCGGGACAGAGATACTTTGGTCTTTATCGAGGTAAAAACCCGAGCCACGAAGGATTTCGGCGGACCCGCAGCCGCGGTTAATGGACGCAAACAGCGGCAGCTATCCAAGGTGGCCCTGAATTATCTCAACCAGAAGAAACTCAGCGATGTGCCCGCACGCTTTGACGTAGTGGCTATCGAGCTTGGTTGGCCCTCGCCGCGCGTCGAAGTCATCCGCAATGCTTTTGAACTCTGCTACGGATGATTCCTGTTTCCTGAATCCGGCATTCTCTTGCCTTTCCTCCCTCTTTTCGTTATGCTACCTTCCATGGACCTGTCTGTCTTGTACGACCCAGAAAGATTTCCAAAACATGTAATGGAAGCCTTGGCCCAGGCACCGCTGGACTATTTGGAGCAGCTTGAATTTATAAGGAAACAGAGGAGTTCCCTTACGCCCTGGGAAGGCGCGGGAGTTCTCCTGCCCCTTTATTTTTCTGAGGAAGAAAAGCGAGACAGCGAGCGTTGGGGTCAATATGTTGTTCTCCTGAATAAACGGTCTAAGAGGGTTCAGCAAGCCGGAGACCTCTGCGCTCCGGGCGGGGGGATTCATCCGGTTTTAGACAGGATATCCCAACAGGTCCTCCAGGTGGGGCTTCTCCCGTGGGCCAGAGGATTGGCCTTCGATCGAGCCAGGCAAAGAGGAAAAACAGTCTATAAAAAAATACTTTTTTTCCTGGGCAATGCCCTGCGGGAGAGTTGGGAAGAGATCCGCTTAAGTCCGTTCAATGTCGAGTTCCTGGGACCCCTGGAATCCTACCGCCTCCAATCCCGGCGGTGGATCATTTTTCCCGTGGTGGGAAGGGTGAAGCGCGCCTGGCAAAATAAACTGAGCCCCGAAGTGGACAAGATCATTGCCATCCCCTTGCCCACTTTTTTCCTGCCGGAGAGTTATGCTTTCTACTCGCTGGAAGTGCCCCGGGAACTCATTGTCCAAGGGATCCCCAGTCCTTGGGAGTTTCCCTGTTTGGTGTATAATGCGGATGGAGAAGAGGAAATTCTCTGGGGGGCAACGTATATGATTCTTCGGGCGTTCTTGAGAATCGTCTTTGATCAGCCCCTGCCATCCCCGGATGGTCGCCGGGTCATCCATAGGCCGCTCATTTCCACTTACCTTTCCGGAGATGAGGAGACTTAATTTCGATTCCCCCGGCTTTTTTCTGGAAGTTCGGTGAAAAACGGCTTGCTGGCAGCGGGAGAGGTAACGAAAAAAGAAAAAGCGCTTTTCAACCAGATGGCCGAAGTCCAAAATTTACTAAGGCCAGGATAAAGATTCGGCACCAGAGAGCTATGTCGAATTCTTGGGTAATGTTGGCCAAGGTTTCGTGAAAGATGGGAGGTATGTCTATGGCAGCAAAATTTATTCCCCGTGGGGTAATCCCAGCCGTCTTGCTTCCTTTTGATGCGGAACTTCGGATTGATGAACAAGCTTATCGGAGTCACTTAAGGGATGTGACAGCGGTAGACGGGATATCGGCATTGACCACGAATGCCCATGCTTCGGAGGTGCATGCCCTGTCATTCGAGGAACAAAAAAGGGTTTTGGATATCACGCTTGATGAAGTAGGGGGAAAAGTTCCGGTTGTGTGCGGGGTCTATGCGGAAAGCACCCTCCAGGGAGCCAAGTTGGCGCGGCAGGCAGAAACGGCTGGGGCTCGTTGTCTACTTGTTTTCCCCAGCACCGTCTTTATGAACGGGGTTCCCCTTCACCGGCCCGAAATGATTCTGAATCACTTCCGGAGAATTGCGGAGGCCACCGACCTCTCCCTTATCGTTTTTGCCTACGCCATAGCTGGAGGATTGGGCTATACAACAGAGACCCTGGTGCAACTTGCCGAAGAAATTCCTCAGGTCGTGGCTGTCAAGGATGGATGTAATGTCCCCGTGCAGCACGAGAGAAACATTCGATCCCTGCATAGTTTGGGTAGACCGCTGTCGGTGTTAACAACTCATTCGGCGTGGCTTATGGCTTCGCTGGTTATGGGGGTTGACGGACTTCTATCCGGGGCAGGGAGTGTCATCGCAGATCTGCAGGCCCAACTCTGGCGGGCCATCCAAGTTAAGGATTTAGCCTCAGCCCAGGCTCTGAATGATCGCCTATGGCCAATGACCAATGTGTTTTACGCCGATCCTCGTGTCGATATGCACAACCGAATGAAGGAAGCCTTGGTCCTGCTCGGGCGACAAAAACATGCTTATGTTCGTCCTCCACTCATGAAACTTTCTAATGGGGAGATCCATAGCATCCGTCTGGGTCTAATCCAAGGAGGGTTGTTAAAATAAAAAGAACAAATTCGAATAAAGATAAAGGAGGATGAACAATCTCATGATGCAGATCAAAAAAGTTGGTATAGTCGGCTTGGGAACTTTGGGAACCCAAATTGCCATTCAGGCCGCTCATTATGGATACGATGTCAAGGGCTACGATCTGGACCCGGAGATTTTTCAGCAGACCATCCAGAAAATCAGGGGTATGATGAAGTTTTTAGGAAAGGGCCCCACCATGCCTGTGGAGGAGTGGGAAAAGGCAGCCCAAAAAGTCAAGCTGGACAAAGATATGGGGGAGACTTTGAAGGAAGCAGACCTGGTGATCGAGGTTGTGCCGGAAAACCTGGAGCTGAAGCGAAAAATTTTTACTCAGATCGATGCCTTGGCTCCCCCGGAGGCAATTCTGGCCACGAATAGTTCTTCCATCCCCATCTCCCGGATCGAAGGCTCCACCCAGAGGCCGGAAAAATGCTTGAATATTCACTTCTACGCCCCCGCCATCAGCATGAATATTGTTGATGTGATGGGGGGTACAAAAACAACCCCTGAGGCAATCGAAACGGCCAAACAATTTGTCAGGTCGATCAGCTGCATCCCCCTGCCGGTGGAAAAGGAAATCTTGGGCTTCTGTTTCAACAGCGTGTGGCGGGCGATTAAGAAACAGACCCTTTACATGTGGGCCGGAGGATTTGTCGACTTCCGGGACATCGACCGGGCGTGGATGGTCTTTACCGGGATGAACCGTGGGCCTTTCGGCTTGATGGATATGGTGGGGCTGGACGTGGTCTACGACATCGAAATGTCTTACTGCAACGAATCAAAGGACCCCCAAGATCGTCCTCCCCAGGCTCTAAAGGACATGATTGACCGCAAAGAACTGGGAGTCAAGACCGGCAAAGGTTTTTATACTTATCCCCATCCGGAATTCGTCCGGCCGGATTTTCTGCAAGGATAAAGGTGGAGAACGCCAAAGGCATAGCGCAGGGCGAAAAAAAGAAATTTAGCTGGAATCAATCTCCTTTCCCTTCCCAGGAGGCAAACTCTTTCAACAGCTCTTTCTGGCGCTTATTCAACTTGGTTGGGACCTTGACCAAGATCTGGATATGCTGGTCGCCTTTTCCGAAACTATCCAGGCGAGCAATTCCCTGGCCTCGCAAAGTGAATACCTGGCCACTCTGGGATCCGGGGGGAATGGGAAGCTTCTTGGACCCATTCAGAGAGGGAACCTCAATTTCTGCTCCCAGGGCGGCCTGGGTGAAAGAGATGGGGATCTGGCATAAAATGTCATCGCCATGGCGTTCAAAAAAGGAGTGGGGTTCTACGTGTAAAACAACGTAAAGATCTCCTGACCGGCCGCTCCGTTCGCCTTCCCCTCCTTCTCCGGAAACCTTCAAACGATTCCCTGTATCTACTCCAGCCGGGATTTTGATGGGTATTTTTTTAGATTTTTTGACTTTCCCGTTACCCCGGCACTCTGAACATGGGTGGGGAATAGAAGATCCCTGACCGCGGCAGCGTGAGCAAGTAGTACGAAGGGTAAAAAAGCCTTGGGAATGAGTAATTTGTCCGCTTCCATGACAAGCGGCGCAAGTCTCTTTCTTGCTTCCCGGCTGGATACCCGTTCCTTTGCAGGCATTACAAGATTCAGGGCGTTCGATTTCAATTTCCGTCTCCTTGCCCAAGGCTGCATCCATAAATGAAATTGTTAAATCATAACGAAAATCCGGCCCTTTGCGGGGGCCGGCGGAGCGGCGACGCCCTGTACCCAAGCCGAAAAAATCCTCAAAAATATCACTGAAACTGGTAAAGATGTCTTCAAAACCGGTAAACCCGGAAAATCCCATCCTCCGGACACCTTCGTGGCCATAACGATCGTAGAGATCTCTTTTTTCCGGGTCACGGAGAACCTCATAGGCTTCGGAAGCTTCTTTGAACTTTTCCTCGGCCTCTTTACTTCCTGGGTTGCGATCGGGATGATATTGAAGGGCTAACTGGCGATAGGCTTTTTTAATCTCGGCCTCCTGGACATTCCGCGGCACTCCCAGGATTTCGTAATAGTCTCTTTTAACCATAAATCCTTGGCAATCTCCTCTTGAATGAATATTAGCATTTTAAGGCTTAATGTCAAGCTGGGGAAAATATTTTCCCATTTTCAGTTTTGTTTTATCCCAGTTAAAATTTGCTTTTTGGTGAGGAAACAAATTTTTTTTGCAGCTTAGGAAGGTTGACCATAGGGCCAATGCTAAATGCGCAAGGGCAATCTTCCCGGGGAAGATCGACGGTGTGGGAAGCAGGGTGTTTTGGCCGGGAGCAAAGACTTCAAGTCATTTTAACGACGATATCCCCAATCAGGTTGGCTGCTTCGTCACCCCGGTCGGCGGCATTGGAAAGATGGCGGTAGATTTCCCGCATCTTGAGCATGTAAACCGTGTCCGTGCCCTTGAAAAGATTGGCCAGGGCTCGATGATAAGCCTTCTCCATTTCGTTCTCAAATGCTTTCGCCTTGGTGGCATGTTCTAAAGCAATATTGGGGTATTTCTGGATTAAGCGGATGGCATCCTTCAGTTCCCGCGCGGCTTTACGCAGGATGTCAATCATCTCGATGATGAAAGGATTCGGATTCACCTCGTAAATTTCCATTTCGTCCACGGTTCGATCGGCATAGTCCATAACATCGTCAATGGCCCGGGAAAGGGAAAAGATATCTTCCCGATCAAAGGGGGTAACAAAGGTTTGGTTGAGTTCCTCGATGAGGATACGCCGCAGTTCATCGGCCTCCTGCTCAATTTCCTTCACTTTTCCTCTTGTTTTGCCGTCGGCCCCTTCAGCCCAGATGTAAAGAGCATCAAGACCTTCCAGGACCTTATCGGCTTGAGCGTGCAGTAGCTCACAAAAGTCACATTTCTTTTTCCGCAACCACGGCATTTCAGATTCCTTTACTTGGATTTTTCATGAATGATATTGTAGGCCGAGATGCTTAACCTGTCCAGGATATTTTATATCCATCTTCTGATAATAACAAGAATCAAAGCTGAAAGGATGGCTGCCCCAGGTATGGTTATAATCCAGGTGAAAAAAATTTGTCGGCCAACCCCCCAACGTACGGCCCCGAAACCTTGAGCAGACCCTGCCCCCAGGATTGAGGAAGAAACAATCTGAGTGGTACTCACCGGAAAACCAAAGCAAGAGGAGAGGTAAATGATTATCGAAGAGCAAGCTTGGGCGCTGAATCCATGGATAGGCCTCACCTTATAAAGCTTCGTTCCCAGAGTTTTCATGATCCGCCAACCTCCCGAACTCACCCCTAAGGCTAGGGCCAAAGAGCAAGCCAAGATGACCCATAAGGGCACGTAAAAAACATATCCTGGCAATGGCTGGTATATTTTGCCGATCGTCTCCGGGGAGATTTTGTGCAAGATAATGAGGGCAAGACTAATGATCCCCATGCCTTTTTGGGCGTCGTTGGAACCATGACTCAAACCTAAGGTAATCGAGGTTAGAATCTGTAATCTTTTAAGGATGTAGTTGGCCCTGGTGGGTTTGAAGTTTTCAAATAGGGCGAGAATTTTTTTGGTGGCGTAATGACCGGCAATTAATCCCAAAACGGGGGTGAGGATGAGGATTCCCAGAACCTCCAAAACCATGGTCCAATGGACCATATGAACACCGGAGCCCATCACCACGGCCCCTACAAGGCCGCCAATCAGGGCATGAGAAGAACTGGAAGGCATTCCAAAGAACCAATTCCCCAAGTTCCATAGAATGGCCCCAATAATCGCCGAGAATATGGCGGCCAGGGAAATGTCTTGGGGACTTACGATCCCCTTGCCTAGGGTGTGGGCAACGGCCGTTCCCAAAAACAACGCCCCGATTAATTCGAAGCAAGCTATGATCAGGAGAACTTTGCGAGGCTCCATAGCCCCAGTGATGACCGAAGTGACCACCAGAGTGGCCGAATCATTCAACCCGTTGCTGAATTCGAAGAGAAGAATAATAGCAATCAACCCCAAAACGATGATCAGAGCGTGGTCTTCCAAAATTTTACTCTCCGTAAGCCTGGCGGAGGATCTGCGCAGGATGAAAGGTTGGCACGCCGGTTTGGCTCCCAATCTGCATGCGGCAGGCTTCACAATCGGAAATAACCTTTTGGACATTCCATCGGCGGATCACCTGAAAAATTTCTTCCCCCACTTCCCGGGCCACCGCGTATTTTTCCCGCTTCAACCCGTAAGTTCCCGCCAAACCACAACACCCTTCAGGAAGTTCAATGACTTTCAGGCCGGGAATGAGGGAGAGCAGTTCTAAGGCCGGAAGACCTATTTGTAAGGCGCGCAGATGACAGGGGACATGGTAATAATAGGTGTCCTTTGTTTCCTGAAAGTCCGTCGGCAGTTTACCATCCTCATGTAATTGGAGCAAGAATTGGGATATTTCATAAAGATTTTCAGCCACGACGGATGCCCCTGGGAGGTGCAAGATGTCTTCATATTCCTGGGTTAAAGTCATGCCGCAGCTGGGTGAAGAGAAAACCACCTCTACCCCATCTTCGACCGTTTTTTGCAAAGCCTTTAGATTTTTCTCCCCCATTCTGGCGGCCAAAGCAAAAAACCCGTTACTGATCAAGGGAAGCCCACAACATTCTTGCTGAGGCAGGAAGACTTGGAACCCGTTCTTTTCCAGAATTTCTACTACGCTCCGCCCCAGGGATGGTTCGATATAGTTGGTATAGCAGCCGTAGAAATAAGCAAGGGGTTTCCCTTTTACTAGCTTCCTTGAATGGAACCATTGGGTAAAAGTCTGGCGATGGAAAGATGGCATTTTTGCCCGGCGATCAATTCCCAGGCCGCGGTGCAGAAGCCAGCGGAAAAAGGTCCATCCATTGATCCAGTTAGAAAGGGGTTCCCCCCAGCTTCCTAACTTTTCCAGGAGATAAGCATGGCCAAGGAGCCAGTCCCTGAAAGAAGGCTTCTGGGTTTTCCCTATGGTAAGGCGGGAACGAATATGCAACTCCGGAATGGGTACATTATGGGGGCAGACCCGCTCGCAAATTTTGCAGTAATCGCAGAATTCAAGCCATTCCGCAGGAATGGCTTTCCCCTTTAGGCGGAAACGTTCAGCATCGGGACCGGCGAGTTTAGGGCCTGGAAAAAGGCCTGTGGCTCTCAACACCGGACAATAGGCGTTGCAGATGGAACATTTGATGCACTGATCGATGTTGTTTTTCATAAAAAGAAATGTTTTGCCACCGAGATCACCGAGGGCACAGAGGAAAAATCCCCGCATCCATTTTTTTGATAGTTATTTTGCATTTTAATCTTTAGGTTTTAATCCCATCTCTGTACTACTTACGTTCAAACTTTGAAAATTTTGTTAAGCATATTTTAATTTTATCTATGTTTATCCGTTGTTATCTGTGTCCCCAATCGTCTTTTTTAAGATCTTTCTTTATATCTCTATATCTCTGCGATCTCTGCGGCCAGTTTCCCTGCCAGGTATCCCATTGAAAGGTTGGCCTTCGGCAGCCAGGAGGCGGGGCCTGAACCATTCCCTGCGGTTCTGCGGATATTTTATAGGAAGATCGAGAAGCGTCTCAAAAATTCTTCCCCGGTCCGAATCAAGCCCCCCGCCGGCAAACTTTCCGGTAGCCAGAACAATGGCCGCAGCCTGGTAAATCGGGCTTTTTTTGGAAAAGCCGAGGGAAAAGCCAAGAAGGCGTTTTGACTCTTGGCGGGGGTCTAACGTTGAAAGTCCCAAAATGATGCGCACGCCTTTTTCCTGAAGGTACATTTGCAGCTTGCGGAAAAGGCGGATGCCGGGAACTGAAGGAGGGGGCATAGGAATTTCAAAGACGTCGGCCTGAAGCTTTTTTTTCAAGTCCGCCAGGACCTCAGCCGGAGAATGAAAACCCAAGACCGCTGGCAGACCCAGCCTCTCTCCTGATTTTAGAATGGGTTGAACATTTTTTACGAACGCTTTGCGGAAATCTTCGCCGTCAAAAGCCCTGGCCAGGTTAAGTCCATTCGTCGCTTTTTCACCCCAATCCAACTTTCCCAGGATCTCAGCCCTAAAAGAGGAGGCGACTTTTCCTTGAGCATATAAAATATTTAGATTTTCAGCGGCCAAAAAAGGAGAGAAATCTTTAAGGCCCCTAAGACCGAGAAGGAGAACGGGACCAGGAATAGAAAGATTTCCTTCGGGAAAGGCAGGGGTTTTCCCGCTGTGGTGCAAGAAGTTTTCCCTCCCATTGCTTTGACGATTTCATCCACAGTTCGTTCAGCCATCAGGCGGTAGGTGGTCAGCTTGCCGCCGACGATCGAAAACAGCCCCTTGATCTGGTCAGCTTCTCCATGGTCCAGCAGCAGGAAATCACGACTGATTTTTCGGCTGTCTTCGCCTGCCTCCCGGGCTCCCATGAGCGGTCTGACGCCAGCGTAAGCCCGGATAGCCCTGGTAGAACCAATTTCGGGAAGGATGGTCTCCCCTTCAGAGAGGAGAAGATCCACTT
>Ga0180009_10003399_pt1 | contig 18145 bp, 16 predicted proteins | sample OS_PC_MetaG_FD_123537 | JGI IMG/M metagenome (GOLD analysis project Ga0180009, IMG submission 123537) | Groundwater microbial communities from the Aspo Hard Rock Laboratory (HRL) deep subsurface site, Sweden - OS_PC_MetaG | ecosystem: Environmental > Aquatic > Deep subsurface > Groundwater... | reverse complement strand
TCGATCTCGCCACCGTTCGTCTGGCCGCGATAGCGGGTGACATGCAGGTAATCGAACTCCAGCGGAAAGCCCAGCTTCGGTAGCAACTGCCCGGCAAACACCACCGCGCCCCCCATCACCGGCAGCACCAGCGGAAACGCCTCACCCAGGGCCTGGCCGATTTCGTTCGCCAGGCGATCGATGGCCGCCTGCACGGTTTCCGCAGACGCAACGCATTCGGCATGGTCCAGCAACTGCTGCGCTTCCGGCGGTGTCATGGCGTCAGGCATCCAGGCAAAAACCGGCAGTCTAAGCCCTCGACGCCGATGTTTCCAGACTGCATGTGCCTCAAGTAAGCTTGCGCCATGTCAATTCCCGCTGCATCACCCCCCGCATTCGACGCCGTCGGCTGGCTGGCCGACGCGCGCCAGCTGCCTTCGCCCAATTGCGATGCCCGGCCCGAGAACGTCGCGATCGAACTCATCGTCATCCACAACATCTCGCTGCCGCCCGGTGTATTTGACGGCGACGCGGTGATCGAACTCTTTACCAACCGGCTCGACTGGGATGCGCACCCGTATTACCAGGGCATCCGCGGCCTTAGGGTATCGGCGCATTTCTTCATCCGCCGTGACGGCACGCTGATCCAGTTCGTGCCGTGCAGTCTGCGCGCCTGGCACGCCGGGGCGTCGAGTTGGCAGGCCCGCGACTGCTGCAACGATTTTTCCATCGGCATCGAACTCGAGGGCACCGACGATCTGCCCTTCACCGAGGCCCAGTACGCCAGCCTGCTTCCGTTGCTGCAATCGCTGAAACAGGCGTATCCGATCCGCGCGGTGGTGGGGCATAGTGAGATTGCACCGGGGCGCAAGACTGATCCGGGGGTGTGTTTTGAATGGGGGCGGGTGCGTGGGTTGGAGGCTTGAAGCGTTTGGGCTGATTGTGGGTTTGCCGGAAGGTTTTACCTGACTGCTGACCGTTGGCCGGGGGTAGCCCGGCCAACGACCCCCAAGCCTAACGAAACACTCCCCACCCAAGCTAAAATCCCCCCATCCCCATTTCAGGACTCCCCCATGCGTCTAGGCACCCCGCTCTCGCCCTCCGCCACCCGTGTCATGCTGCTGGGCGCAGGCGAACTCGGCAAGGAAGTCATCATCGCGCTGCAGCGGCTGGGGGTGGAGGTCATCGCGGTCGACCGCTACGCCAATGCGCCCGGCCACCAGGTCGCCCATCGCGCCTATGTGACCGACATGAGCGACCGCTCGGCGCTGAGTGCGCTGATCGAGGCGGAAAAGCCGCACTGGGTGGTGCCGGAAATCGAAGCCATCGCAACCGAAGTGCTGCTGGAGATCGAGGCCGCCGGCATTGCGGCCGTGATCCCCACTGCGCGTGCCGCCAACCTCACCATGAACCGCGAAGGCATCCGCCGGCTGGCTGCCGAAACGCTGGGGCTGCCGACTTCGCCCTACGTGTTTGCCGACACGTTGGCCGAGATGACGGCCGCCGCGGAAAAGCTCGGCTACCCCGTCATCGTCAAGCCGGTGATGTCGTCCTCCGGCAAGGGGCAATCGAAAATCGACGATCCCAGCCAGTTGGGCGCGGCCTGGGATTACGCCTCCGCAGGCGGACGCGTCAACAAGGGGCGCGTCATCGTCGAGGGGGTGATCGACTTCGATTACGAAATCACGCTGTTGACGGTGCGTGCGGTCGGGGCGTCGGGCGAGATCGAAACGCATTTCTGCGAACCCATCGGACATGTCCAGGTGGCGGGCGATTACGTCGAATCGTGGCAGCCGCAGCCGATGTCGGCTGCGGCGCTTGAGCGCGCACAGGAGATTGCCGCCGCCGTCACCGGCAACCTCGGCGGCCGCGGCATTTTCGGCGTGGAACTGTTCGTGAAAGGCGACACCGTCTGGTTCTCGGAGGTGAGTCCGCGTCCGCACGACACCGGCATGGTGACCATGACCACACAGCGGCAGAGCGAATTCGAACTGCATGCGCGCGCCATTCTCGGCCTGCCGGTGGATGTCAGCCTGCGCGAACCCGGCGCCTCGGCCGTGATCTACGGCGACATGGAGGCTGCCGGCATTGCGTACGATGGCGTGGCCGAGGCGCTGCGCACGCCCGGCGTCGACCTGCGGCTGTTCGGCAAGCCGCAGGCCTTCGTCCGTCGCCGCATGGGCGTCGCGCTGGCTGCCGCCTCCGACACCGACACGGCACGCCGCCGCGCCAAGGCCGCCGCCGCCGCGATCAAACCGGTGAAACTTTGAGTATGCAGACGCACTACGAACGCCTCGGCGGCAACGAGATCATCCGACAACTGGTCGACCGCTTTTACGACCTGATGGACGAAGACCCGGACTACTACGGCATCCGCAAGCTGCACCCAGCCGACCTCACCGAATCGCGCAACAAGCTGGCTTGGTTTCTCTCCGGCTGGACCGGCGGGCCGCCCGAATACACCGACCGCTTCGGCCACCCCTTCCTGCGCCGCCGGCATATGCCCTTCACCGTAGGCGTTGCCGAACGCGACCAGTGGATGGGCTGCATGATGCGCGCGATGCAGGACGTCGGCGTGGATGCGGCGTTGCAGCAGGAACTGACCGCCGCCTTCTTCAAGACCGCCGATTTCATGCGCAACCAGCCTGAATAAGATGAAACGTTTCATTGGCTGGAGTGTGCTTTTTTTCATGCTGGCCGGGCTCATTGTGCTGCCCTGGCTGGCGCTTGAGGACGCGCCGGCGATCGAACCGCCCGCCGAATTCCGCCGCACCGACCTGGCCTGGGTCAAATCGCTGTTCCAGAAGCACGACCCGCGCCGCCAGACCCCCGACGTGGTCCACAGCATCCTGCTCGACGAAGCCGAGGTCAACCGGCTGCTCAATTACGCGGTCGAATTGCGCCAGGTCAACGGCATCGCGGCCGAGCTGACCCCCGGCCTGGCCACCCTCACTGCCACCCTGGCCGTGCCGCGCAATCCGTTTGGCCGCTATCTCAACGTCACCGCCGAAGTGGCGGATGTGCCTGGCGGCATTCGCATCCACAGCCTGCAGCTCGGCAGCCTGCCGGTTCCGGGCGCGCTGGCCGACGGCATCGCGCGGCTGACGCACCGCCGGCTGCTGCGCGACGAAACCTACGCCGCGCTTGCCAAGGCCTTTTCCCGGGTGAATTTCGACGAAAACCAGGCCACGCTGGATTATCGCTGGCATCCCATCCTGATGACGCAGATCGAGCGCAAAAGCGCAGAACTGCTGATCGCGCCGGAGGATCAGGCACGCATGCTGGTCTACGCCGAGCATCTGGACAGCCTGATCAAGCGCTATCCCCATGGCCGCACCGTGGCACTGGTTGAAGTTGCGGCGCCGCTGTTCGACTTTGCCCGAACGATCGACGGCGACGAGGCCGACGAAAACCGCGCCGCGCTCACCGCCCTCGGCGCCTATCTGTCCGGCATCAGCCTGCCCAAATTGCTGGAAGGCGACAGCCGCTCGATCCGGCGTGCGCCGCGCGTGCTTCTGTCGCTGCACGGCCGCCGTGATTTTGCCGAACACTATGTGATTTCCGCCGCGCTCGCCGTCAACGGCGGCAGCCGGATGGCCAATGCCATCGGCCTGATCAAGGAGGAAGAGGATGCGACCAAGGGCTCGGGCTTCAGCTTCACCGATCTGGCCGCCAACCGCGCCGGCGTGCAGCTCGGCGAGCGCGCCGTCAGCGCGTCCGCTGCGCAGCTGCAGCAACGGCTGGCCGCCGCCCGCAGCGACGCCGACCTGATGCCCGATTTCCGCGATCTGCCGGAATTCATGCCGCAGAGCGAATTCGACCGGCGCTATGGTCCCATCGGCGGGACACGCTACCAACTGATCATCGACCGCATCGACGCCCGGCTGGGGGCGCATCCGCTCGCCCAATAAATAGTCAATAAACCCTGTTATAATGCCGGGTTTCCCCGAAGGCAGGCCCGTATCATGTCCCGCAAGCTCCGCAACATCGCCATCATCGCGCACGTCGACCATGGCAAGACCACGCTGGTCGACCAGCTTCTCAAGCAGTCCGGTACCTTTCGCGACAACCAGGCGGTTGACGAGCGGGTGATGGATTCCAACGACCTGGAAAAGGAACGCGGGATCACCATTCTGGCGAAGAACACCGCCATCATGTACGGCGACTACCACATCAACATCGTCGACACCCCCGGCCACGCCGACTTCGGGGGTGAAGTCGAGCGCGTGCTCGGCATGGTCGATGGCGTCGTGCTGCTGGTCGATGCAGTCGAAGGTCCGATGCCGCAGACGCGCTTCGTGACCAAGAAGGCGCTGGCGCTTGGTTTGAAGCCGATTGTCGTGATCAACAAGGTCGACCGCCCCGGCGCACGTCCAAACTGGGTCGTCGACCAGACCTTCGATCTGTTCGACAAACTCCACGCCACCGACGAGCAGCTCGACTTTCCCATCATTTACGCCTCGGGCCTGAACGGTTGGGCCTGTCTCGATCTGAAGGACGCACCTTCGGAGGGCGGTTCGGCCGAAAACATGACGACGCTGTTCGACACCGTGATCGCACACGTTCCCACGCCGCCCGGCTCGCCCGACGCGCCGTTGCAACTGCAGATCGCCGCGCTCGATTATTCGACCTACACCGGTCGTCTGGGCGTCGGTCGCGTGCTCAACGGCCGCATCAAGCCCGGCATGCCGGTGGTGGTGATGAACCACGAAGACCAGGTCGCAACCGGCCGCATCAACCAGGTGCTCGGCTTCAAGGGCCTGGACCGCGTGCCGGTGGACGAGGCCGAAGCCGGCGACATCATCATTATTTCCGGCCTGGACGACATTGGCATCGGCGTCACCATCTGCGACCGCGAAAATCCGGTCGGCCTGCCGGTACTGCCGGTCGATGAACCGACGCTGAACATGGACTTCATGGTCAACGCCTCGCCGCTCGCCGGCACCGAAGGCAAGTTCGTTACCAGCCGCCAGATCCGCGAGCGTCTGAAGAAAGAACTGCTGGTCAACGTCGCCCTGCGCGTTGACGAGACCGGCGACGCCGACGTATTCCGCGTCTCCGGCCGCGGCGAACTGCACCTGACCATCCTGCTGGAAAACATGCGCCGCGAAGGCTTCGAACTGGCCGTCGGCAAGCCGCGCGTGGTCTACAAGGAAATCAACGGCGAGAAATGCGAGCCGTATGAGAACCTCACCATCGACCTTGAAGACGACACCCAGGGTGCGGTGATGGAAGAAATCGGCCGCCGCCGCGGTGAACTCACCAACATGGAATCCGACGGCCACGGCCGCACCCGGCTCGAATACCACATTCCCGCGCGCGGCCTGATCGGCTTCCAGTCCGACTTCATGACGATGACGCGCGGCACCGGCCTGATGAGCCACGTGTTCGACGACTACGGCCCGGTGAAAGCCGACCTGCCCGGCCGCCACAACGGCGTGCTGGTCTCGCAGGATAACGGCGAAGCCGTGGCCTATGCCTTGTGGAAACTGGAAGATCGCGGCCGCATGTTCGTCTCGCCCGGAGACAAGCTCTATGAAGGCATGATCATCGGCATCCACACCCGCGACAACGATCTGGTGGTCAACCCGATCAAGGGCAAGCAGTTGACCAACGTCCGCTCCTCGGGTACCGACGAAGCGGTGCGTCTGACCACGCCGATCAAGCTGACGCTGGAGTCCGCAGTGGAATTCATCGACGATGACGAGCTGGTCGAAATCACGCCGAAGTCGATCCGCATCCGCAAGCGTCACCTGCAGGAACACGAGCGCAAAAAAGCCTCGCGCGCAGCGGCCTGACCCTGAGCCGGCCTTGCGCCGGGACTGCGTCAAAAAAGCCCGGCTTCGTGTCGGGCTTTTTTACGTGGGTCACGGGTAAAATCGACGCCATGCGCCCTGTCGAAATCGCCCTTTTCATCGGCCTTGCCGTCCTCATTCTGCTGGCTGTGGTGCTGCTGCTACGCCTCGGCGCATTGCGGCGCGAACAAACCGGACTGCCCGCGCTGCTGACGCAGGACATGGATGCACGCCATCGCGCAGTGCTGACCGACCTGCATGCGGGTCTTGCGCAGCAGTCCGACCGCATGCAGGGCCAGCTCGCCGCCCTGCAAATCGCGCAGACCGAACGGCTGGCGGAAACGCGCGCAACCGTCACCGGCCAGTTCGGCCAGTTCCAGACCGTGATGCTGGAAAAACTGATCGAGCAGGGACGCGCCGAGCAGAGCCTGCTGCAGGACACGCTCAAGGGCATGACCGCGCATTTCAACGAACGCGTGCAGCAGCTGTCGCAGACCGTCGATGGGCGCCTTAACGAAATTTCCGGCAAAGTCGCCGAGCGGCTCGACGAGGGCTTCAAGAAAACCAACGAGACCTTCACCTCGGTGATGTCACGGCTGGCGGTGATCGACGAGGCGCAGAAGAAAATCGAGGGCCTGGCGTCCAACGTCGTGTCGCTACAAGAAATATTGGGCGACAAGCGCTCGCGTGGCGCCTTCGGCGAAGTGCAGCTGGAAGCGCTGGTCAGAAACAGCCTGCCACCCGACGCCTACGCGTTCCAGTACACGCTGAAAGGCGGTGCGCGCGCCGATTGCGCCCTGATCCTGCCGGAGCCGACCGGCACGGTGTGCGTCGATTCCAAGTTTCCGCTGGAAAACTACAGCCGCATGTTCGACGACAGCCTGCAGTCGGGCGAGCGTGATGCGGCCAAGCGGCAGTTCAAGACCGACGTCAAAAAACACGTCGACGACATCGCCGCCAAATACATCGTCGAAGGCGAAACCTCCGACGGCGCGGTGATGTTCTTGCCCGCCGAGGCAGTGTTCGCCGAGATTCACGCCTACCATCCGGACCTGGTCGAGCACGCGCAGAAAAAGCGCGTGTGGCTCACGTCGCCGACCACGTTGATGGCAGTGCTGAACACCGCGCGCGCGGTGATCCGCGATTCGGAAACGCGGCGCATGGCGCACGTGATCAAGGATGAACTCTCCAAGCTGGCGAAGGATTTCGCCCGCTTCGACGATCGCATGAAGAAGCTCGCCAGCCACATTGAGCAGGCCAACAAGGATGTCAGCGAAGTGCGCATCTCCAGCGACAAGATCAGCCGCCGCTTCCAGCAGATCGAACGGGTCGAGCTCGAACACCCGGACGTGGACGGCGCGCGCCTGCTCGACAGCGACGAATGAACTGGTTTTCCCGCTGGCGGCGCGCCCGCATCCTCGAGCGGCATGCCATGTCCCCCGATGAATTCGACGCGGCCGTTGCCGCGTTGCCCATCCTGCAGGGACTCGATGCGTCGGAGCGCGCTCGCCTGCGCGAGGCCGCCAGCCTGTTCATCCATGGCAAAACGTTTTCCGCCGCCGGTGGCGCTGACGTCGACGCCGCCACCCGGCACCTGATCGCGTTGCAGGCCTGTCTGCTGACGCTCAACCTGTCCGAGGACAGCTACCGCGGCTGGAGCGAGATCATCCTGTATCCCGAGGAATTCCTGCGTCAGCGCGACGAGATCGATGAAGCCGGTGTGGTGCATCGCTCGCGCGACATCCTCGCCGGCGAATCCTGGCACGGCGGTCCGCTGGTGCTGTCGATTGCCGATGTGGCGGCGAGTGGTCTGGCCGACGGCTTCAATGTCGTGCTGCACGAGTTCGCCCACAAACTCGACATGCTGAACGGCGATGCCAACGGCTTTCCGCCCTTGCACCGCGGCATGGATGCCGCCGGTTGGGCGCGCGATTTCACCACGGCCTATGAAGACCTGTGCGCGCGCGTCGATGCTGGCGAGGATACGGTCATCGACCCCTACGCAACCACCGACCCCGCCGAGTTTTTTGCGGTGCTGACCGAGGTGTTCTTCGAGACGCCGCATCTGCTCCATACCGAGTATCCGGCCATTTACCGGCAGTTGCAGCAGTTCTATCGTCAGCATCCGCTGGTGCGGCTGGCAGCCCATGCGCACGCCTAGCAGCCTGTCGGACTTGAAGAATCGAAGCGAAAATTCGGCTGGGCGAGGGCAGATTTTGTCGATTGCGCGGGACAATAGCTATTCTATTGCCCAAGAAAGTGGCGAAATATGAACCGGCCAGGCGGATTTGCAGCCGATTCCCTTCAAGTCCGACAGGCTGCTAGGCCCCATACGGCCGCCCGCATGGCCGGCATCGCGCCCTTCCACGTGATGGATATCCTGGCGCGCGCGCAGGCGCTGGAAGCCAGCGGGCGCGACATCATCCATCTCGAAATCGGCGAACCCGATTTCACCACCCCGGCGCCCATCGTCGAAGCGGGCGTCGCCGCGCTGCGCGCCGGCCACACCCACTACACCGACGCGCTGGGCCTGCCTGCCCTGCGCACGGCCATCGCCGGTTTTTATGCGACCCGCTGGCAGGCCACCGTCGAGCCGGCGCAGGTGATCGTCACGCCCGGCGCATCGGGGGCGCTGCTGCTGGCGCTGGGTCTGCTGGCCGGCCCCGGTGACGACGTGCTGATGGCCGACCCCGGCTACCCCTGCAACCGCCATTTCGCCCGCTTCTGCAATGCGCGCGCGGTCAGCATCCCGGTCGGCGCCGACAGCGGCTTTCAGCTCACGCTCGACCTGATCGAACGCCACGCCACGTCCAGCACGCGTGCAGTGCTGATCGCCAGTCCATCCAATCCCACCGGCACCGCCATCGCTGCGGATGAACTGGCGCGCATTCACAGCTGGTGCGCGGCCCACGGCATTGCGCTGATCGTCGACGAAATCTATCTGGCACTGACCTACGACGGCGAGGAACACAGCGCCGCGCGCTGGGACGACGTGTTCGTCATCAACAGTTTTTCGAAATATTTCCTGATGACAGGCTGGCGGCTGGGCTGGCTGCGTGCCCCGGCCTGGGCGCTGGCCGATCTGGAGCGCCTGGCGCAAAACCTTTTTCTGGCCGCGTCCACACCGGCGCAGTACGCAGCGCTGGCAGCATTCTCGATGACCACGCTGGAGGAACTCGAAACCCGCAAGGCCGAACTGCGCGACCGCCGCGATTATCTGCTGCCTGCGCTGCGCGAACGCGGCTTTGTCATCCCCACCCAGCCACAGGGCGCATTTTATTTATATGCCGATTGCAGCGCGCACACCGACGACAGCTTTCGTTTTGCGCAAAACCTGCTGCAGCAGGCCGGCGTGGCGGTGACCCCTGGCCTCGATTTTGGCGAGCATCAGCCGCAACGCTACCTTCGCATCGCCTACACGCAGCCGCTCCCGCGCCTGATCGAAGCGGTGGCCCGCCTCGACCGTTTCCTGGCGTAAGCACGCAGCCGCAAACTGCAGGCGAAAAAAAACCGGCCCGAAGGCCGGTTTTGCGTTCCTGGACCCGGAATTACTGGGCAGGAGCGGGAGCGGGGACAGCAGCGTCAACCGCGGCGTCAGCAGCAGCGCCGGCAGCTTCGCCAGCAGCGGTTGCGGCTTCGCCAGCAGCGTCAGCAGCTTCGCCGGCAGCAGCGGCAGCTTCGCCGGCAGCGTCGCCAGCGTCAGCAGCAGCTTCGGTCGCAACTTCAGCAGCTTCGGTCGCAACTTCAGCAGCTTCGGGGGCGGCAGCTTCTTCTTTTTGGCCGCAAGCGGTCATGGAAACAGCCAGCAGAGCGGCCAGGAGGACGGAATATTTCATTTGATTTCCCTTTACGTACGAATATAAAAACCCACACCAGAGATCGGTCCGGGACTTGAGATCCAGCCGACGCGCGGATTCTAGCAAATCGGCAAAAGAAAACCACAATCTATTAATTTTCTTCCATTCCGGCCGTTACACGTTGTTACGCCGCAACACATTACGCTGTCCACAAGGGCAGGCACGCGCTGGCGTATCAGTCGAAACCATTCTCGCAGGCGCTATTCGGCGCTCTTTTCGCGTACGAAGGCCAGCAAGGCATCCGGCAGATTTCCCGCCGCCAGCGCACGACGAAACGCCGCGCGCGCTTCGCCGGCCCGGCCCTGCGCTTCCAGCGCGAGGCCCAGTCCCATCCACCAGGTTCCCTGCCCCGGCTGCTGGTCGAGCGCCAGCTCGTACTGGCGCGCAGCCTCGGCATGCCGCCCCAGGTTCACCAGCAATGCCGCCAGCGTGGCGCGGTAGTCCGCATTGACGCCGCGTCCAGCCTGTCCGCCCAGCAGGGTGGCGGCCGCCGCCGCCGACTCGCCCCGCGCCGCCTGCAGCCGCGCCAGCGCCAGCGCAAACCAGGCTTCCTCCGGCGCAACCGCACGGCCTTCATTCAGCACCGCCTCGGCTTCCCGGTCCTGGCCCGCCTCGCTCAGCAGCGTGGCCAGCATCTGGCGCGCGGCAATATGGCGGGGAAACGCCTGGAGCGCGGCTTCCAGCAGGGGACGCGCCTGGGCATCGCGGCCCGCGCGGACCTGTGCGATCGCCTTGCGATAGTGCGTTTCGGCGTCTTCCTCGGGGGTGGGCTGCCGCGCCTGTTTGCGAATCTCCGGCGGTGGCGGCGCTGCAGCGGGCGGCGCGGGTACGACCGCCGCCGCCAGGGAGGGGGTCAATGCGGGCGGCGTGGGATCAACAGGCGGCGCAAGCACCTCGGCGGGCAACGCCGCCGGGGGCGCAGGCGTCTCAGCCGGCAGCGCAACCGGAACCGGCTCAACGGCCACCGGCGGCGGGGTTTCCGGTACCGGCACGTTCGCTGCGGGCGGCATGGGGTCGAGCGGCGCCGGCATGTCGGCGGGCTGCGGCCACAGCCATAGCAGCACGCCGGCGAGCACCAGCAACGCGCCGGCCAGGCCCCACAACGCCGGAACAACACGTCGCGGTGAGGCCGGCGCCTGCGCGGGCGCCGGGGCGGCGGGGGCGGCGTCCTTGCGCGCATCGAGTTCACGCAGGGTCTGGTTGATGATGCTCATGTGGATCGCTCCGGCTGGGCCATCATGTCAGGCTGGCCAGATACAGCCCGCCTGCGGCGGCGCACAGCGCCAGCACACCCGCAGCCCAGCGCCCGGCACGGCGAAGCGGGCGAGCAGCCAGGGTGTCGCGCGCGGCCAGTCGCATGTCACGCCGGTCGACATGCCATACCCCCCTGCCGTACGCCAGCATCAGGGCCTTGTGGGCGATGACGTTGACGACGCGCGGGACGCCGCGGCTGGCCTGATACAGCAGGCCGACGCTGGGTGCGCTGAACGGCGATCCCCGTCCGACGGCGTAGCCGGCACGCGCGAGCCGGTGGTCGAGATAGCGCGGCAACTCGGCGCGCGTCAGCGGACGCAGCCGGTCGTGGAAACTGATCCGGGTCTTCAATTGCGGCACGGCATCGAGACGTTCGTCCAGTTCCGGCTGCCCGAACAGCACAATGGTCAGCAGCTTGCGCTTTTCGGTTTCCAGATTGGACAGCAGGCGGATCGTTTCCAGGCTCGCGAGCGGGATCGCCTGCGCCTCGTCGACGATCAGCACCACATGGAGCTGCTGCTGTGCCAGCGCGATCAGTCGCGACAGAATGGCCTTGTGCACGTGGTAATGGCTTTCCGCGCCGGTCAGCTGGATACCCATCTCCTCGGCCACGGCAAACAGGATGCCATCAGGCTCGAGCGCAGGATTGGGCAGATAGACGGCACGACAGTGCGTAGGCAGCGAAGCCAGCAAGGTGCGGCACAACAGGGTCTTGCCGGTGCCGACCTGGCCGACGATCTTGATGAAACCTTCGCCGTTCTCCAGTGCGTACAGCAAGGTGTTGAGCGCTTCCTGATGCGGCGGCGAGGTAAAAAAGAAGTCGGTGTCGGGCGTCAGCCCGAACGGCGCCTCGGCCAGGCCGAAATGCGCCAGGTACGACAGGCTACGGCTGTCCGGCGCCGCCACGGTGCTGTCGCTGCTCGGATTCGGTTCAGCGGGCATGGCGCACGCCAGCGTGGTCATGGCTGCGTGGCGGGCCGCTCGAAGCGTTCGAGGCGGATGCGCGTGGCTTCCGCATCGGCCTGCCAGTCGTCATGGCTGTTGATGACGGTCGGCTTGATCAGAATCACCAGTTCGCTCTTGCTTGCGCTCTGATTGGTGTTGCCGAAGAAATACTTCAGCAGCGGGACGCTGCCCAGCCCGGGCACGCGATTGACCGTGTCGTCGAACGACTGTTTCATCATGCCGCCGATGGCGACGATGCGCCCGTCTTCCACCTGCACGATGCTGTCGGTTTCCGACACCGCGCTGGAGGCGAGCGGCAGGGTCAGGCTGCCGGCCTCGCCGGCGTCGATGTTCTTGACCTTTTCCGTCACCACGCTGACCGAGGGCCGCACATGCAGGGTGATGCGGCCTTTCTCGTCGATCTGCGGCGTCACGTCGAGCGCAATGCCGGAGAAGAACGGCTGCAGCGTTACGCTGGGCGTGGTGGTGGTGCCGGCGCCGCCGGTGTTGCTGGTGGTGGAAACATCGGTCACGAAGAAATCGTCGGTGCCCACCTTGATCACGGCTTTCTGATTGTTGAGCGCGGCGATGCGCGGACTCGACAGCACATGGACCGAACCCTGGGTTTCCAGAAAGTTGATCAGTGCGGCAAAACTGCGCGTCTGGAAGGCCAGGCCGAACAGGCCGCCGGTGGTGCCGGCCGCCGCGGGCAGGCCGCTGCCGAGCACGCTCTCCAGGGTGCCGGTGACGGCGCCGGTCACCAGATCGAAGCTGCCGCTATTCGCGCCCATCGAAGCCTTGTGCACGCCATCATTCAGAATCGACCAGTTGATGCCGGTCTGGAAGCCATCGTTGAGCCGCACTTCGAGGATCTTCGCTTCCAGCATGACCTGGCGCTCGACCGCCAATGCCGTCGCCTTCAGAAAGCGTTCGACTTCGCGCATGGACCGCGGCACCGCCTTCACCACGACGACACCGGAATGCGGGCTGAGGATCACCGTGCCGGCTTCGCCGACGATGGCGGTCAGCGCCAGCTTCAGTTCGCCCCAGAAATCCGAGTTGAGCGTCGTATTGATCTTGCTGGTTTCCAGCGACTGCTGTGAACTGCCGCCGCCACCGCTTGCGCTGCCGCCGGATGCGGAACTGACCGAACCCGAAATCACCCGCGTGTCGGATGCGCCTGTGCGGGTCCCTGCGAGGTAGTTGACCTTGAAGATGCGGGTTTGCGCGGTCAGCGGCTGCACCACGACACGGCGATCCTCGATGACGTAGTCGTAGCCGTACAACTCGCGGATCGCGGACAGCGCTTCGGGTACGGTGGTGTTCTTGAGGTTGGCCGAAATCGTGCCGGCGACCTCGGGGTGCACCAGCATGCTGTAGCGCGTGCCGGACACGATCGCCATGAACACGTCCTGCGCCGGCGCGCCGCTGACCACCAGATCGAAGCGCGGCTCCACCGGGTCGAGCGCACCCTTGGGCAGCTCCAGCTTGAGCGGCGGCATCAGCGCGGCGCGCGCCTGCGCGTCGGTGACGGCGGGCGTAGCGGGCACCGGCTGCGCCGCCTGCACGATTTCCTGCTGGATCGCCTGCTGCGCCTCGCGTTGTGTGAGGGGGCCGGCACACGCCGACAAGATCAGCGGGGCCAGCATCAGAGTGAAGCGCGTCTTCATCCGCATGTCTCCTGTTTCTGTTATTTGCCACGTGGTCGTTTGTCGACCAGCGGATAGAGTTTCAGCACCGTGGTGTCGCCGTCGCGGCGCAGCACCACTTCGCTTTCGGTGATGCGCACCACCCTGGCATCTTGATATCGGCCACCGACGGCGATTTCCTGACCGCCGATGATCGCGATGCGCCGGTTGCCGACCTGCATGATCGCGGTCAGCGGAATGCTCGATCCGGCGGCTTCGCCGGGGGCGACCACGACGGGCGGCGCGGTCGGGTCCTGCAGGGCGCCCGCCGCCAGCGGCAGCGCCAGCCCCGCAGCCAGGATCATCCGCATCATACGCGCAGCCATGCTTCCTCCAGGCTCAGGGTGTGAATGATCAGGGTGAGCGACAGGTCGGGACGTGCCGAGGCGTCCAGCCTGGCCTCGACCCAGCTCAGATTCCATGGCAGGGCTTCCAGCTTCTCGAGATAAGCGACCAGGTCGGTATATCCCCCCTTCACGGTGACTTCGATGCGATGCCGATAAAACCCGGGCAACGCACCCTCGGGCGCGTCCGGCAGCGCAACCGGCTGCGGGCTCAGCGTCTTGAACCCTTCGATCCGGATACCCGGCTGTCCGCGTACCACATCCCTCAGCACCTCGCGCATCTGCTCGGGCGGAATCAGGGCGCGCTCGCGCAACGCGAGCTCGGCATTCAGTTGTGCCAATCGCGCTTCGTGCACGGCAAGCGCTTTCCGTGCGGCCTGGTCGGGGTCGCGCCCTGCAGGCCCGGCATGCAGACTGCGCTGCTGCGCAATGGACTCGAGCGCCGCATTGGCCATCTCCAGACGCGCGTGTGCCGCCTGCTTGCGGCCTTGTGCGACATCGATCAGCAGCGTTTGCACGAGCGCGAGCCCAACAATCACCGCCGCCGCAAAGATGAACCCCCTTTCGCGCAGGCTCATCGCACCAATGCGCTCGTTCAACAGGGTCCATTGCTTATTGGCCATCGGATTTCCCTTCTGTGCCCGCATGGCCCGAGATCAGGGTGAAATCGATATGGGCGGGCAGTCCGGCACCCTCTGCCGTGGCGGAAGTCCCGGCCGTCATGCCGGAAAACCGCATGCCGGAAAAGGCGGCCTGCTTGCCCAGCTGGTCCAGGTAGGTCGTCAGCAATCCGGCATTCAAGGACGATCCCTGGAGCTCCACGTAACCCGGCGAGAGGGTGAAACCATTCAGCCACACGCCTTCCGTATGGCTGTGCGAGAGTGCGCGCAGACGCGGCGCAAAGCCCGTCGCGGTACTTTTGAGTGTGCCGCCGATGGACGCGAGCAAGGCCTCACGTTGCACCACCTGGGCTCGCACCGTCGCGATGCGTCCGGTCAGCAACGCGCTCACCGGTCGGTCGGCGGCGGCGTTCAGCTGGTCCAGCTCCTGCTGTGCAGCGGCCTGCAGCGCTTCCTGCCCGGCTGCCTGGGTTTCAAGCGAGCCGGCCTGAACATGCAGATACGCCGTCCACGCAAGCGCCACGGCCAGAACCCCGCCCAGGCCCAGCGCCATTTCGCGCAAGCCGAAGGCATAGCGCTTTTTGAGCAGCAGCGGACTGATGAGGTTGATCTGCTGGCTCATGGCTTGGTGTCTTCGATCCGCAGCGCGGCGCCAATGGCATGAAAACAGGGCGACGGCAGCGCGTTCACTTCCGGAACGGCCGCGATATCCAGCACCTTCGCCACATCGAGCACCTCGACCGGCAGGGCCAGATTGCGTGCGAGACCGTCACGCAGGCGCTCGGCCTGCTCCATCGGCACCAGCAGCAGGCGATCGACCGGAATGCCGCCGAACTGGCGGTCGAAGTGATCCAGGCTGCGCTGGATTTCCAGGGTCAGTCGTTCCAGTGCGGTCTCCACCCCCTCGATTTCCAGCAGGGTCTGGTTCACGCCCAGGGTACGCGCCATGCACAATTCGCCGTCCAGCGTCAGGGTCAGCAGGCCGCCGGACTCGATGTACGAAAAGACCGCCATCGCGCGTCCCGGCGTTTCCAGCCGGGTGGCCAGGTTGCGCTGGGCGGTTTCGAGAATGTCGATGATGCCGAGATTGAGGCCTGCCCGGGACGCGAGCATGGCCTCATCGGCAAGCAGACTGTTTTTGGCTGCCACCGCAAAAATCTGCCGCGCATGGGTCAGGTGTTCCGGATGCGGCACTTGCATCACGTCGACGGTGCCGTCATCGGCATGAAAATCGAGCATGTCCTGAATCTGCCAGCGCACCGCAGACTTGAGTTCATCGGCAGGCACATTCGGCGCATCGAGCACACGCAGCCTGTAATCGGCCGGGTTCAGCACCACGCTGGCCGGTCCCTTGCCATGCAGTTGCGCCAGGGCTTCGCGCCAGTTGTCGCCCTTGACCGGCACCACGCCGGCAGCGAGCAACTTGGGGACTGCCACCCTGCGGTCGACGCGCGCAAACGCAATGCGCCCCGGTAGGCGCAAATACGCGGTTAAGCCCTGCTCGCTCGCTCGACGGAAGAACCACATGGGTTTTACCTGAAAGTTTTTCTGAACTTAAACAAATAAGCCATTGTTGTCAAAGGATTTAACCGACGCTAATACATCTCGCGCAGGTAAATCAGGGGTTTGTTGCCGCGATGCAGGCCAAAACTCGCCCGTGCCGTCGGGTTCTGGTTGTAGACACCGGTGCTCGAACGCCCTTGCAGCCAGGTTTGCGACGCCGCGGCGGCAGCAGTTGCGGCGCCGCCGACGCACGTGCTGCCTCCGGCCACGACGCCCAGCTGCAGCGTGAGGTCTACGCTGCCGGTGTTGCCCACGCCCGGCGCGGAGAATCTCAGGTTGCCGCGCCCGGCGTTGAAACGGCCGGACAGCGAAGCCGACGTGTCGCAGGCATCGAGATCGCGCTGCCAGTTTGAAAGCACCACATTGGCAGCCGCAAGCTGGGTGCAGGAATCCGCGGTAAGTGGCGTGCCGAGAATGAATCCACTGCCGTTCCAGAATCGGGCTTCGATGGGTACCGGCAGGCCGAGCAGTTCCGAACCATGGGCATTCGACAGCACCAGTTGGCCGAAGCGGATTTCATTACCCGCGTCGAATGCAATGCTCGAGAACACCGCGGGCGTGAGGGTGTCGATGGTGCCGTTGCCGGACACGCCCGCCTCGGCGATGTCCTGAATGCTCATCGACAGGCTGATGTCCGCAAGGAAAGGCAAGACCGGGGTGGCGCGCACAAACGCAATCTCATCCGCCGCATTGGCCGTCAGGACGCCCATCCCGCTGCCGCTCGCCGTGACGGTCGGCGCACCCAGCAAGCCGATATCCAGTACCCCGGTGACAGGCGTGTGGACTTGCACGCTTCCGGCAGGCGCCAGTTTCCACAACGGGCCGGCGTAGTTGAGCGTGGTGGCACCGGCGGCGTTCTTTGCCGCGATCGTGGCTTGCGGCACCGTGAGATAGCCGAAGGGCTGGCCCGCATACGTGAACGAGCGCGCGGCGCAGGCGGGGTCGTTGAAGGTCATGAATACGGGCGCGCTGGCTGGGGTTAGCACGAAATGGTTGGGCACGAAGCGGCCGATGTTGACAGCGGCCGACTCGATCGTCATCTCGGTCGCGCTGGAGCCGTCGGCCGCATCCACCGCCGCAAAGCTGGTATCCGTCAATTTCATGGCGAAGGCGCCGACTTCGGAATAGCGGGCTTCGAGCGTCGCCGTGATGCCGGCGGCAGTCGACCAGGTGCCGGGGGTGAGTGCACCGAGCGTGCACCCGCTGCCCGGCAGCACGCATGCGGTCAGCGCGGTCACGGGCGTGCCGGTGTAATTCGCGGTGGCGACACCGGCGGCATTCAATGCCGTTGCCGCGATGCGGAAGGGCTGGCCGGCCTTGTGTACGACGCCACCCGTTGCAGCGGTATTGGAGAGCGTGCGCGCAGTCCCTGCGCTGACGCTGTCGGCATCGCTCGCCACCACGCTGCCGAAGTTTGCCGGCCGAATGGCGAAGTTATCGGTCGAACAGGCGATCACCGTCGGGGCACCCGTGGCCGGATAGCGCATGCGAATTCGTGCATTCGGCCAGGCTTCGGGTTCGCTGATGCCGGCCAGCGTCTTGCGGCCCTGATCGCCCGCGGCAAAGGTGAGTGTGCCGAGACTGCGGATGAGCGGATAGCCCCCGCAGGCGCCGCCCCCAGCCGCGTTGACCAGTTCCACCCCGACCGCACCGGTAAACGTGGTTTCGACCGCCGTTGCGGCCGTGTTGAGCGCGACGACATCGAGGGCGAATGCACTGGCGGCCACCTTGGTCCGGATCCATCCGCTGATGCCTGCGGTCGTTGTTTCGAAGGCATTGAATCCGCTGGGCGGAACCGATGGCGTTACGCCGCATGGGTGCGTCTCGTTGTACCGGGCAAGCACCTGGCTTAACGACATCTCGCCGTCGAAGACCTCGATCTCGTCGAGGCGGGTGCGGAAACGGTAGCCACTGTCGGCCTGCCAGCCGCTCGCACGCAGGGTGGCGTTGACCACCGCGTTGGCCAGATTCGGCGTCCCCTGCCTTTGGGTCAGCGTCTGCGCGACGCCGTCGATATAAAGCGTGTTGGTCGCCACGCTGCCGTTGGTGAACTCCGCAACGACATGCACCCAGCGGTTGGCCAGCCCCGCCGAACTGATG
>Ga0180009_10003398_pt1 | contig 18149 bp, 14 predicted proteins | sample OS_PC_MetaG_FD_123537 | JGI IMG/M metagenome (GOLD analysis project Ga0180009, IMG submission 123537) | Groundwater microbial communities from the Aspo Hard Rock Laboratory (HRL) deep subsurface site, Sweden - OS_PC_MetaG | ecosystem: Environmental > Aquatic > Deep subsurface > Groundwater... | reverse complement strand
CTGGAGCCAATCGGCAACATCCCGCCCGCCGAAGCCGAACAACAATACTACGCCATGCTGGACGATACCGCCATGGCAGCATAACTTAAACCAAATAGCCTCCGACAATCCCGGGGCGGTTCAACCTGAGCCCGAGCTGCTTCGCTATCTCGGCCTATCCTTCGTGCGGTGACACCCCTAACTCCTGACGCCCGCCCAGTCGCTTGAACAGCGATACCGCTAAAAGCAGCAAGGCCATCGGCACTAGCGAAAGGTAGAAGGCAACCTGCCCGCCAAGGGCGGCGAACACTTGCCCAGTGATGTATGATCCCGTGGTTCCGCCCAATGCCGAAAAGACCACGATCAGCCCGGTCATCACTGCATGGTCCGGCGGTGGTAGAGCTGATAGAACCCGTGAATTGATGACGGGATAAATCGGCGCAAGAAATAGTCCCACTAGCGGGAGAATAAAGGCCGCAATTGGCGCATTCGGCCAAGTCATTTGCGGATCAGGCACCAGGTCACGCGTCAGCGGCAAGGTGAGCAAAACCAGCAGCGCCATCATTGCGATGCAGAATAAAATGACCTTGTACCAAGACACCCGGCGCAGCACGAATCCTGCACCGAGTCGCCCCGCCGCGATGGCTGCTGCAAAGAGACTGGCGGCCATCACACTCATCGCCTGGGGCATGTGCAGCACTTCATTGTTGAATGTTGGCAACCATGTGCCAATCGCCTGCTCCACAACAACATAGAGGAAAGCTGACAGCAGAAATGCCAGCACCAAAGGTTGCAACGCCAGCGTGAAAATGGCGGTGAAATCTTGGCTGGGCGCATCGTTCATCGGGCGCGCGGCGCTTTCATCCAGCGGGGTTGTGCGGACGACTATTGCGACCGCCGCAGCGGCAAGAGCGAGTAACCAATAGACATTCAGCCAGCGCAGACTCGCAGGAGACGTGCTGTCAATGAAGGCTCCAAACAGCCAGTATCCAGACAGGACGCCAACCATGAACAAACCTTCGATTGTGCTGATCAGGCTTGCGTGATCAGCCTTATCGCGCGCCACTAGCCCGACCATGGCATAGGCCGAAACCTTGATCAGCGCGAAACTCGCCCCGGTGACTGCGAACAGCAGCTTGGTAGTGGCGAACGATGGGAGTAGCGGCATAGCAATGCAGGCCATGCAAACCATGGCAGATGCCAAAGCCATACTGTTGCGCAATCCAAAACGCGGAAGGAACGAGGCCACCAGGAAGCTGACAAGCGCAATCGGCAGATCTTTGAACGCCTCGAGTATCGCGGCGCTTGATTTGGTTTGGCCGAGCGAGGCGATCGACTGCAGAATCACAGTCCCTACGCTGTTGAGCAGCACTGCGAAAAGCATGTAAGCCAGTATGATCGCAACGATCACGCGGGTACGGCTGGCCGGCATCGCTTGTCCTTCCTCAGTTTGAGGTATGCAAATCCACCAGGGGGAACCAAGCCCCCCTGGTGGATGCGACCCGAACGCAAGAAGCTTTCGGGAATTATCAGCGTACTGATCAGAAATTGAACTGTGCGCTGAAGGTAAATGACTGGCCGAGGATCGGCCGTGCGAGGATTGGGCCTACGCCCTGCGAACCGATCACGCGCGGATTACCTTCGGTGATTCCATGCGAATCCAGAAGGTTGTCAGCCGTAACCATAAGCGTCAGCCTATCATTGACCACCGCCGAGATGCCGGCATCGACCTTGGTATAAGACGGCAGGACCTGGGTGTTGAGATTGTCCGAAAAGCGCGAGTCAACCCATTGCGCCGATCCGAATAGCGTCGCTTCGATACTGCCCAGTTGTGCCGTATAGGCCGCACGTCCGCGTGCCTGCCATTCGGGTTGCCGTTCCAGCTGATTGCCCGAGGCATCGACCGTACCACCCAGCGCAAAGAAATTGTCATATTCCGCGTTGAGATAGGTAAGGTTGCCACCCAGACTCAGCCCTTCAATGGGTCGCAACTCGCCTTCCACTTCGACCCCGATGGCACTGGCCGACCCGACATTGGGGATCGGTGCGCCGTTGACGATTTGGGTGTTTTGGATGCCACTGAAATCATTATAGAACACCGTTGCAAACAGGCTGTAAACCGGTTTGCTGATCTTTAGCCCGCCCTCGATAGTGTCGATTTCCTGCACCAGCCGCAGCCCATCGCGAAGCTGGTCGAACTGCGGGAAGCTGTTGCCCCGGCTGTAACGCAGGAATGCGCCGACATCATCGGTAAAGGCGTAATTCGCGCCTGCAGTCCAAGAGACCTTGCTTTTCGAGAACTGGATGTTCGAGAAGGTGCCGTTGAGCACCGCATCGCCATTATTGAACAACGTATCGGGATCGCCATCGGTATCGACGCCGAAATCGTTGTTTTCAAGGCTGCCGGTCACCTCGTGGCGGTGCCAGCGGATGCCCGCATCGAGCCGCAACTGATCGTTGACCTGCCATTCGTCCGAAAGGTAGGCTGCCACGTCCTCACCATCGTAATCGGCATTGACATTGAAGAAGGAGCCGCGCGTGAAGCCGTTGCGTGTCACCGGGCGGCCGTCGTCAAGCGTCATGTTGAGAACGCGCGGATTGCTAACCGCTTCGAGCAGCAGGAAGTTGCCCAGGTTCCAGCGATCGCGTGAGGAGAAGGAGGCGTAATAGACCCCAGCAGTCAGCGTATGCGAGCCGAACTCAAAGTTCAGACCGTTCTCGGTCGTAAAGGCTTCTAGGTCCTTGTCGACCCGCCACGCGCCCACTTCGATAACGGCATTACTTTGGTCAAATGCCCCGCCGCCATTGACAAAGGTTACGCTACCAACACCTGCGCCCGAACGCGAGGCGATCTCCGCAACGCTCGTCGGCGCGCCTGCGGGAACCAGCCCGCGCGTGTCGGCCGAACCGTTAAGGTAGCTGGTCTTGGAAAACAATGAGATGGTATCCGACAGCGAATAATCGAGATCGAAACCAAAATTGACCAGATTGGCTCCGCGACCTTCCGACTGATCGATCGTCACCCCGTCATTGGGAATGGTCAGGCGTGTTTCGGGGCTATTGAAAGTGCCCGTCCCGCGTTTGAATCCAGGGAAATCCGCAAGGCTGCCGTCAGCGTTCTGGATGATCGGAATTGGTAAGAGCCATGCCCCTTGATCATTGAGATAGCGGCCCCAGACGGTGATGTTGCCATCGCCAAAATCATGCGTAACGTTGGCGCTGATCTGGCCGCCTTCCTCAGCGGTAAAACCGGCATCACGGATCCCGTCGCCCGAATGGTAATAACCGCCGACCATGAAGCCGGTATCAGGGCCGAGCGGCCCGCTGATCACTGCATCGAAGCGCTTGTCACCAAAATCGGTTACGCCCGCCTTGATCAAGCCTTCGAAGTCCGGCCCGCCGGTTACGGGAATTATATTGGCGGTAAGGCCAACCTGCCCATTCGAGAAAACCTGCGCCGGGCCACCGCGCACCGCTTCGATCCGCGAAACGGTTTCATCGATCCGGAACAGCTGCGAATTTTCCAGGAAGGAAAGCGTTGGCGGCGGGAAGGCTGGCGAGCCTTGGTACTGGAAAGTCACGAATTCAGCGTCTCCGCCACCTGGGAAGCCGCGCACGAAGATGTTCGCGCCGTTTTGCCCGCCCGAACTTTCTGACCATACGCCCGGCACAACAGAGAGAAGATCGGCGGTACTGTTAGGGGCGATCTGGTCCATCGCGGCGCTGTCGATCGAACTGATCGCAAAAGCTGCGTCCTGCTTGCGTTGACCGGAACCGCCGGGTCGCGCGGTGACGACAATTTCACCGGAATACTCAGTCTCGGCTGTTTCGTCTCCGGTCGCAGTATCGGCGTTTTGCGCCTGTGCTACAGCAGGAAACAGGAAAGTAATTGCGGCTGCCGAAGCCAGCCATTTTGTCTTATAGCTCATCTCATTTCTCCAGCTTCAATTGGTCACGTTCTTCAGGGGGAAGGGTTGTGGTCAGTACCGCGACATCAAGCGCAGAAATTTCGGAAACGACGCTATCGGCTGCTGCCAGTGCGTGGGGGCTACCGACTCCAATAGCCCGCATTCCGGCACCCTTGATCGCAGTGATTCCTGCGACGGCATCTTCCACCCCGACGCAGCGCGACGGATCGCAGCCGAGCTCTTGTGCGGTAGCGAGGAAGATTTCCGGATCGGGTTTGCCGCGCTTGATCGTTCCTGCATCGGTGATCGTGTCGAACAGGTTTTCTATGCCCAGCGCCCGGACCACGTCGCGGGCATTGCGGCTGGCCGATGCAAGGCCGATTTTGAGGCCTGCGGCGAGGCAATCGGTAAGCAATTCGCGCGCGCCCGGGAACAGATCGTCCGGGCCATAATGGGCAATCGCTTCGCGGTAATATTTATTCTTGCGCGTCATCATTTCGTCGCGTGTCGCCGCATCCGCCGCGACGCCGGCCGCTTCGAGGATCAACGCCAGCGATGCTGGACGATCGACGCCTTTGAGGTTCTCATTGAAGTGCTCGTCGAAGGGCAGGCCTTCTTCGTCACACAGCCGCTTCCATGCTTTGAAGTGCGCTTGCGCCGTATCAGTCAGAACCCCGTCGAGATCGAAAATCACGGCATCAACCATCGGGCGGAGCAGAACTGTTCCAGCGGCGCTCGGCACCACTTCGCGGCCATGATCGAGGATCAGCGGCAGATCACCAGAGATGAGCCGATAAATGGTTTTGTCGGCGCTGACATTGATTTCCAAAAGCGCGCCGCGCCAGCGCAACCGAAAGCTGTACGATCCCCAGCCGTCTGGGCAAGTTGGACGGAAGTGTAACCGCCCCTTGACGATCCGCATTCCACCCCAGCCCATCGCAAGAACCAGCCAGCTACCGGCCATTGCTGCCATGTGCAGGCCGTGATGCGTGTTGCCGTGCCGGTTCTCGAGATCGACATATGCAGTCTCGTGATGATAATCGAGCGCCTGCGCCTCTTGGCCCGTTTCCGCTGAAACGGTGGCAAATGCAGTGGCTGACAGCGTGGAATCATGCGTGGTCAGCGGGGTATAAAACGCAAGGTCTCGACGCTTGGCCGTAAGCGGCACGTCTTCGCCCGCCAGATGCATGGCCTGCACCACATCGCCCTGCTTGCACAATTGATGCCGGAACAACTGCAGGGGGTGGTGGTGAAGCAAAAGCGGAAAGCGATCACGCGGAAGATCAGCGAAGGGAAAGACAGGTTTGTCGAGGAAACTGTCGTCTTGCGGATGGATTCCCAGCTTGTCGTCAACGGGCAGCCACATCGCCGCCGAGGCAGCGCGCCATTGCTCGACTTCGCGCGGTGTTAGCGAAAGTTCTTCTGCCAGGGCGCGAAAATGCCCGGGGTCCTCCTGCTCCATTTCGCTGGCCAGCGTTGCTGCAAACGCCAAATGCCGCGCAGCCATGGCATTGGTGTAATAATCATTGTCGACCAGACCGGTGTATTCATCCGGCCCCGTTACGCCATGGATTGTAAAGGCACCCCCTCGGCGCGCATTGAAATGCCCGATTTCCAGCCAAATGCGCGCGGTTTCGAACAGCATCGGCGCTGCATCGCGCACCAGGTGCGCATCACCAGTAGCCTCGCGATAGAGGTTCAGCGCATAGGCGATATCGGCATTGATGTGGTATTGCGCGGCCCCGGTGGGATAATGTGCTGAACACTCATCCCCTCCAATCGTGCGCCAGGGATAGAGCGCTCCACTGGCGTGACCCATCTGGCGCGCATTGCGTCTGGCATTGTCGAGCGTGCCAATGCGGTAGCGCAGGATTGGCGCAGCAAGTTCGGGCGCGAGAAAGGCCAGCGCTGGCAAGACGAACACTTCCGTGTCCCAGAAATAGTGCCCTTCGTAGCCTTCGCCGGTCAGGCCCTTGGCGGCGATCGAGTGCCGGTTGTCGCGGCTGGCAGATTGGTAGAGATGGAACATCGCCAGGCGGATTGCCCGTTCCATTCCACTGTCACCCGAAATTGCGATGGCGGCACCTGCCCAGAACCGCGCCAATTCCGCTTGCGCTGCCTCTGCCAGCCCGCCCCAGCCCATCGTGCGGTTGTGCTGGAGAAGCTCTCGTGCCCTGTCCGGGCCATCGGCTCCGAAGGCATAGTGGACATGCCGCTCCACCATTCCTGCGGCACCATCGTCCAGAGAGAACCGTGCAGTGGCGCGGCCATCATCAAGGATAAGTTTGCCTGCAGCGGGGTCGACGTCGATCGCCTGCACCATTGCCAAATCGACGGCCTGCGCGCCATCGCCGGCGCGAAAACAGGCCTCAACCCCACTCTCGTCCAGACTGATGCGGCGGAGCGGCGTGGCGCGATTGAACCTGGGATCATCAACCCCAGACGGGTCGAGCTCTTGGCATTCGAGTGGAAAGCTGAGCGAGATATCCGCGCTTCCGCCAGTTACCTGCAGCCCGATCTGACTGGCGCAATGCGCACCGGCTCCGGGCGCGACGAGACGCAAGACAGTGAGATGGAGGATGCGATCCTGATCAATACGCCAGCTGGTTGTGCGGTGAAGAATCCCATCGACGAGGCCGAGCTTCCGCTCGAATGCGAGCGGGGCATCCCCACCCGGAACGAAGGGCTTGCCATCGATTTCCAGCGCGATTTGAACCGGACTAGGTGCCGCAAAGCGCATGTCCGAACTGGTAGCGAACCCGGTGAAGCTTTCATGATAATGGATCGGGTTGGCGATGTGAGCATCGGAAAGGATCGCTGCATGATCCCCCGCTAGCTCGTCGAGGCCGCCGCGCACGCCGAGAACACCATTAGCGAGTGCGAATACGCTTGCCCGAGAGGACTCCTCCAACACATCGAAGCCCGTCTGGCAAAGATGCCAGACGTCAGCATCTGCCGCAGGAATGCGCGCCTTATCCAACAATGCCCTCTCCATAACGCGTTTCCGCAGGGCCGTTTGCATGGCAAAAACCATCCATCGGCACTTCTATGCGGACGACATGAACGCATTATGGTATCGATGTCAAGATATCGATGTCATTTTTATGCTATGGATATCATAACTCCCAAGCGATTAGCCGGAAAAGGTACTGTCGGCGCTTTAAGGCTAGCGGATAGGTGAGTGTTTCACTCGGTCGATTCAGCTCGATCTTACGATAAGTTCCACTGGCATTTCTTCTGATTCGGCATGTTCACCTTGAATCGCGGCGAGCGCCTTACGCGCCAGCAACCTGCCGCCCTCATTCCAGTGCTGACGTACCGTTGTAAGCGCGGGGACGAAAAACGAGGCGCTTTGTGAATCGTCGAAGCCAATCACTGCCACATCTCGCGGAATGCGCCGGCCTTCTTCAGCAAGGGCGCGGATCGCGCCCATGGCGATGGCATCATTGCTGGCGAACACACCATCGATCTGGTTGCCATGCTGGTTCAACAGTTCCTGCATCGCATCATGGCCGGCGACAAAGCTGAATTCGCAAGGAACAGTGCCCAGCAGCGTCGCTCCATTGTCTAGCAACCTTGATGTGAAACCCTCATGCCGGTCAGCGACTTCGGCATGTTCGGTATCCCCTAGGAAAACCAGCCGCTTGCGCCCCAAAAGCTCCATCCTGTCTGCGGCCAGAACTCCGCCATCTCGATTGTCACTCCCTACAACCACATGACGGCTGTCGGGTCTGACCGCGCCCCAGACCACCAGCGGAAGACCCAATCTTTCGATATCGGCCACCGCATCATTATGCATTCCCTGGCCGAGCAAAATGATTCCGTCGACCGCCCCAGGAGCCGCGGCAAAGGTGGCGAGCGTCGACAAGCTGAGCGTAAAATTCGCGCTCGACAATTCCTGGACAATCCCACCGAGCAACGCCAGCGGATATGGTTCGCTCATCGGGCGAGTACTTGATGGGGTCATTTCGACCACGACTGCAATCGTATTGCTGCGCTGGTGGCGCAGGTTCCGCGCTGCTTGGTTGAGACGGTACCCAGCCTCCTCGGCGATGCGAACAATCTTCTTGCGTGTTTCGTCGCGCACTGCGGCGCTGCCAGCAAGTGCGCGCGAAACCGTGATCGGGGAAACGCCCGCCAATCGGGCAATATCGGCCATGGTCAGGTTGGCGGGCATCTTGGCTTTGGGCATGGAATGCGTAACCTGTTGCAATATATCGGGAGTGCGGACGGAATAGAAGAGGTGCATACACCCCGCGACAATGCATATGCAATGCTCGGCACACCCGAACCAGTGCTATTCAATGTTGTTCGTCGCTGAAGGCGGCTGCCCATCTGTCCTCCTGACGACTGCTTTCTCGCATGGGTTGGTGCCGACCAGTCCGCGGCGGACAGCGAAGCTGTACATGGCGGAGAGGTCGCGAAAGGCCTTGCGTGCCACACCAGGTCCGCCGCGCACGACGATACGTTTACGGTGACCGAGTTTCTGGTCCTTACGCGACTTTCCCTGTTCGACATCGCGGACGAAGCGCTCGATATCTCAGGTGGTCAGTTCCGTGATCCGCTTGGCTTCAGCCCCTCCGCATGATCCTACAGGCGTCAGCCGGTCACTCTCAGCCTTCGGTCCGGTGCGCTTCGATGTTCGCTTTGGCCGCAGGCAGCCTATCCCGCCCAGTCTTCACCCAAGGCATCGCTGACAACGGCGGCACGCAGCGCCGCGATCCCCATACCCTTTTCGGCGCTGGTTATGTGCAGTTCGGGATAGGCGGCGACGTGTTTTCTGATCTCGTCAGCAGTGCGATTGGCGACTGCTTCCAGCTCGCTTGCCTTGATCTTGTCGGCCTTGGTCAGCACCACGCGGTAACTGGCAGCGGCTTCATCCAGCATCGTCATCATGTCGCGATCGGTGTGTTTCAGCCCGTGGCGGCTATCGACCAGCACCAATGTGCGCGCCAGCACCGCCCGCCCGCGCAGGTAGCTTTTGACCAGCGTTTTCCACTTGCCCACGACCTTCACCGGTGCCTTGGCAAAGCCATAGCCGGGCATGTCGACCAGCCGGAACAGCGGCAGCGGGTCGCCTTCTTCGGGCCGCCCGACATCGAAAAAGTTCAATTCCTGGGTGCGCCCCGGCGTCACCGAAGCGCGCGCAATCGCCCGCCGTCCGGTGAGTGCGTTGAGCAGCGATGATTTCCCAACATTGCTGCGCCCGCAAAACGCGATTTCGGGCACCACCGGATCGGGCAGGAATTGCAGCTGCGGCGCGGACAGCAGAAAATCGACCGGCCCCGAAAAGAGCTTGCTGGCCGCTTCCTCGCGCGCGGTCTGTTCGGATTCGTCGTGCACGGTCACGCGCTATCCCTCAGCCGATTTCTTGCGATCGGCGGCTTCTTTTTCCTTCGCGCTCGCGGCTTTGAGCTGCGGGTGCTTGGAATAAAGATAGCTTTGCTGTGCCACAGTAAGGATGTTTGACGTCACCCAGTAAAGCAGCAGGCCCGCCGCAAACGGTGCCATCACGAACATCAACACCCACGGCATGATCGCAAACATCTGCTTCTGCACCGGGTCCATCGCGGTCGGGTTGAGCCGGAAGGTCAGCCACATGGTGATGCCCAGCAGCACCGCCAAAGGCCCAATCGCCAGGAAGCCCGGCACATCATAGGGCAGCAGCCCGAACAGGTTGAGGATATGCGCCGGATCGGGCACCGAAAGATCCTTGATCCACAAGGTGAAAGGTTCGTGCCGCATCTCGATCGCCAGAACCAACACCTTGTAAAGCGCAAAGAACACCGGAATCTGGATCAGCATCGGCAGACAGCCGGACAAAGGATTGACCTTCTCGTCCTTGTACAGCTTCATGATTTCCTGCTGCTGGCGCTGCTTGTCGTCCTTGAAGCGTTCCTGAATCTCTTTCATCTTGGGCTGAACGGCCTTCATCCCCGCCATCGAGGCAAAGCCTTTTTGCGCGATCGGGAACATCAGCCCGCGGATGATCACCGTCAGCAGGATAATCGCCACGCCGAAATTGCCGACGAGGCCGTTCAATGTGCGCAGCAGCCAGAGGATCGGCTTTTCGAAGATCTCGAACCAGCCCCAGCTGATCGCTTTGCCGAAATAGGTGATGCCGCTGTCCTGATACTTGTCGAGGATCAGGCTGTCCTTGGCACCTGCGTAAAGACGGGTTGATTGCGTCAGCTTGCCGCCTGCGGGGACAGTCTTGGCGGCATAGAGCAGGTCGGAACGGAACAGTTCACCGCCCAGCGCACGGAAGCCGACGCTGTCGGTTTCGCCTTTTCCGGGTACCAGAGCGCCAAGCCAGTATTGATCGGTAAAGCCGAGCCAGCTGGCCGCGCCCTCGGGCTTCTCACCGCCGAGCTCGGCCAACTCAGCATAGGAATGCGGATCCCACAGCGTCCCGCCAAACACGCCCACCGGGCCGGAATGGGCCACAAACTGATCGGGCGTTGCATTCGTGCTGGTGCGCTTGATCAGCGCGAACGGCTGGATAATCGCCGCCGCAGCGCTGGCGTTGGTCGCCGTCTGATCGGCGGTAATCATGTAATCGGCGTCAATCGCGAAGCGGATGGTGTAGGTCACTCCGGCGGCATCGGTGCGGGTCAGCGTGACCGGTGTTTCGGGCGTAAGCTTTGCCCCGTCCGCCTGCCAGAGCGCGGTGGAAGGTTGACGCTGCCCTCCGGTGACGAAGCCGAACTCAGCGAAATACTGACCCGGCGTGCCTTCGGGCGCGAACAGGCGCACGGGGCCGGAATCCTTTTTCACCGTCTCGCGGTAATCCTTGAGCACGATGTCATCGATCCGCGCACCAATAAGGTTGATCGAACCGGCAACGCGCGGGGTATCGATCATCACCCGGTCAGGGCTGGCGAGCGCACCCTTGAGGGTTACTTTCTGCGCGAGCGTGGCGTCGGCACCAATGTCCCCCGTTGCTGCAGCCGCGCCAGCCTGCGCCGGACTGCCAGAATCGGTGATGGAGGCGGTCTGCGCAGCTTCGGGATAGAAATACCGCATCCCGACGTCCCACCCGAGAATGAGCAGGCCCGAAAGCACGACGGCGAGCAGAAGATTGCGCTGGTTGTCCAAGATGATGCCCTGAAAGAATGCGAAACAAGGTGTATTATGGGGTTAAGGCAGTGCGCTTTCCAGTCCTCAAGGAACCGGATCATGCCCGCACCCACCCCATGGTTGGCAGCGCAATAGCCGCTTCGTCGTCATCCATCCACCCTTGAACGCGCCATATTTGCCGATCGCTTCGATCGCGTACTGGCTGCACGATGGGGAATAACGACAGGTTGGCGGCAGAATGCGCGACGGGCCGATTTGCCACAGCCGCGCGATCAGGATGAGGATGTGTTTCATCGCTTGCGATTCCCTTTTCTTGGGCGACGACCGCCAGCCGGATCGCCCTTGCCTTCACGCGCACGGTCAAGCGCCTTGGTCAGTTCTTCGGCCATCAGCGCAAAATCGCGCTCCACTCCGCCCGCGCGGCCGATCAGCACGTGGTCGTGATCGGGCAGGCCCTGCGTGGGCAAGGCGGCGCGCAGCAATTCGCGGAACCGCCGCTTCATCCGGTTGCGCACCACGGCATTGCCGATTTTCTTGGTCACGGTAATGCCAAAGCGAATGCCCTTCCCACCATTGGGCCGGGTGAGCAACACAAACCCCGCGCGCGCATTGCGGGTGCCAGCGTTGGCGCTGAGAAAATCGGCGCGCTTGGTGAGGACGGAGATCACAACGGGGATCACAGGGGCCACCATATGACAAACGGGCTCCCAATGGGAGCCCGCAAGGGCGACTGCCCGCCGCGGCTTATGCCGCGAAAGCCAAGCGGGCCGGATGGCCCGCGCCCGGCGCCTGAGGGCGCCAGAAAATTACGCGCAAAGCTTTTTGCGGCCGCGGTTGCGGCGGGCACGCAACACCTTGCGACCACCGGGGGTCGCCTTGCGTGCGAAGAAACCGTGGCGACGGGCGCGCACGAGATTGCTGGGTTGGAAAGTCCGCTTCATATCATCCTCGAAAAATTATCGGCACCCTGACGAGAGGCATCTCGCACACGCACCGTTCACAGCCGCAATCCACGACCAAGATCAGGCGCGGGCGCTTATGGGAAAGCCAGCCATGAGTCAAGCAAGGGCGCGTCTATCACGGCCAAGTTCTTCGGGCCAATATCGGCATAGGCGAACCCGGGCATTGCCTGAGGTTTGGCCGGCGCCGCCCACCCCATCCGCGCCGCATCAACCAGCGCCCTGCCAGAACGGGCCAGCGCACGGCGCAGCAAGGGTTCAAGTTGCGGCGGAAGCACGCGGGTCGAAGGGTCGCGTGGGGCGATCCAGTGCGCCATATCGGTGGCTCCCAGCCACAATGCGTCCGCATGCGGCACCGAATTGGTCATCGCGTAAAATGCCCGCGCGTCATCCGCGCTCATCCCCATTTCGGCATAGTAATCGAGATAGAGCCGATTTTCCGGCGCATCGGGCGCAAAATCGGTGGGTTCGCGCCCGCGTTCATCGCGCCATGAATGCACCGCAAACAGCGCGCCGGGCGCGATCGTACGCGTGTTTCCGGCAAGGAACAGCTCGACCGCACCCGACCGCGCTGATCCGCCGTCAGGCACATGGGTGGCCAGCCCCGCCGCACGGATCGCCCGGCCAAGTTCGAGGTTGGCGAGATCATTATTGGTGCCCGGCGCATCGACAAAATCGATCACTTCCAACCCCGGATACGCCGCCAGCATCGCTGCAAATGCAGCCGGAGAGGCAGCATCAGTGCTCGCCACCAAGGCTGCACGGCGCGCGTCCAGCATGCGGAATGGGCCGAATTGCGCCAAGCCAGCGCCTTGCCCGGCCTGCCGTAACGGCTGCGCGATGAAGCGCGTTGGCGCAGTGGTAATGGTCTCGGTAATGGTCACGCCGCCCGCTTCCACAACCGTGGTGGTGGTCTCGTAAGCTGCGATAGCAACCTCGGTAGCGTGATCGTCCACGCGCACCCACGCCTGCGTCGCCGGATCCCATTCCTCGACCCAGCTAGTCGTGCTCACCAGCCGGGCAGCGCCCCAATCCGATTGCGCAACCGCCGCGCCGCCGGGCAACAGCAGGGCGAGCGCGGCCATCAGCATGGCAGAAATCAGAGCGAGGGCGCGTGTCATCCAAGCCACCATCGGCCCGCCCGCCTTCCGGAATTGCCAAGAGATATGCTTTCAAAATCCCTGCCAAACCGCGCCGCAGCGCTCGACAAGTCTCTCGCCAAGCTGCACAAACCCATCTGAAACGGGTTAATGGGGTCGCTGAATGGTCGCGCTGGTTCGGACAGTTGCCTATCTCGGGCTGGAGGCGCGCGCCGTGGAGGTGCAGTGTCAGGTTGCGCCCGGGGTGCCGCGTTTCACCGTGGTCGGGCTGCCCGACAAGGCGGTCAGCGAAAGCCGCGAGCGGGTGCAATCGGCGCTGTCGGCGATGGGGCTGGCGCTGCCGCCCAAGCGGATCACCATCAACCTTTCGCCTGCAGACCTGCCCAAGGACGGGTCGCATTACGACCTGCCGATTGCGCTGGCGTTGCTGGCGGCGATGGGCGTGACCGATGCCGAACAGCTGGGCGACTGGATCGCGGTGGGCGAATTGGCGCTTGATGGCCGGGTGGTTGCCAGCCCCGGCGTGCTGATCGCTGCACTGCATGCCAGCGAGGCGGGAGTTGGTCTGATTTGCCCTGCCGAACAAGGCCCGGAGGCGCGCTGGGCAAGCGGGGTGCCGGTGCTGGCCCCGCGCGATCTGGTTAGCCTGCTGGGGCATCTGAAGGGCAGCCTTGTCTTGCAGGAACCGCCGCACGGCGAAGTCACCGATGTCGTCCACAGCGCGGACATGAAGCAGGTGAAGGGTCAGGAAACCGCCAAGCGCGCACTCGAAATCGCGGCGGCTGGCGGACACAATCTGCTGATGGTCGGCCCGCCGGGTTCAGGGAAAAGCCTGCTAGCATCGTGCCTGCCCGGTATCCTGCCTGACCTTACGCCGGGTGAAGCGCTCGAAGTATCAATGGTGCAATCGGTGGCGGGCACGCTTGAGGCAGGGCGGATCAGCCGCGCCCGCCCCTTCCGCGCGCCGCACCATTCGGCCAGCATGGCGGCGCTGACCGGCGGCGGGCTGAAAGTTCGCCCCGGCGAGGTCAGTCTGGCGCATCTGGGAATCTTGTTCCTCGATGAACTGCCCGAATTCCAGCGCCCGGTGCTCGATTCGCTGCGCCAGCCGCTCGAAACCGGCAAGGTCGATGTCGCGCGCGCCAATGCCCATGTGACCTTTCCGGCGCGGGTGCAGCTGGTGGCGGCGATGAACCCATGCCGCTGCGGCTATGCCGGTGATCCGGCTAGGAACTGCAACAAATATCCGCGCTGCGTGGGCGATTATCAGGCGCGATTGTCCGGCCCGCTGCTCGACCGAATCGACCTCCACGTTCATGTCGCAGCGGTGAGCGCAGTCGACATGGCGCTGCCTCCGCCGGCTGAGGGCAGCGCCGAGGTCGCCCGCCGGGTTGCAGCAGCGCGCGCTGTGCAAGTCAGCCGGGGCGTGCGATCAAACGCGGAACTGGAGGGCGACAAGCTCGAACATTTTGCCACGCCCGATGAGCCGGGTCGGGCGTTGTTGTTGCAAGCGGCAGAAAAACTGCGGTTGTCAGCGCGTGGATACACCAGAATGCTGCGGGTTTCGCGCACCATCGCCGATCTTGCCGGGGCAGACACGGTGGGCCGGGTCCATATTGCAGAGGCATTGTCCTATCGCCTGATGACGGGTTAAGGAATACCGCAAGGCCGGACCATTCCCCCGCAATCTGGCCGATCAAGGGCGCATTGGCAATTTCAGACGATCCCTCAACAATGGTGGCCGAACAGCCGCACGGGCTTGTCGTGCGGTTCGGCGCGTTGTGGCATGGGCCAGCGCGGCGCAAGGCGGCGAGCTTGGCCATCGCTATCGCCATCGAAGCGCTGATCGTGCTGTTGCTGTTAACGCTCGGCGCGGGGATCGCAGGTACTGAGGATGGCAAGCAGACCGTCACTGAATTTGCCGCGACCGATTTCGCCGCGCCGCCTGAACCCGAGCCTGAGCAGCCGCCAGAACGGCAGCCCGAAACCACTGCAACTCAACAAGTTGTGCAGCCAGTCGCCCGGCCTGAACCTTTGCGTCTGTCGCCGTTGAGCCTGAACCCGCAGCCTTCCGCAGAGCCACCGCCCGCGCCGCCGCAGCCCGAACCGCAGCCGAGCCCATCGCCCACCATTGCGGCCAAGATCAATCCGGGGCGCACCTATGGCCCCGCCGATACCGGCAACCCGCGCACCGCAGGCGACAGCCAACGCGTCGGCACTGCGCCCAATGGTGAGCCGCTATACGCCGCGCGCTGGTACCGCGAACCAACCGATTCCGAGCTGGCGGGCTACCTCTCCACCGCCAACGGGCCGGGAGCTGCGCTGATCGCGTGCAAGACCGTGCCCGATTACTATGTCGAGGATTGCGTGCTGCTCGGCGAATCGCCTGCGGGGTCGCAGATCGGCCGGGCGGTGATGGCCGCTGCATGGCAGTTCCGTGTCCGACCCGCGCGGATTGGCGGGCGCGAACAATTCGGATCATGGGTGCGGATCAGGATTGATTACACGCTGCGGCAGGCGCCGCGTTAACCTTTTCAGCACGACGCATTAGCCCGTCAGATGGTTGCGGATGACCGCGCAGAAATCGCCACCCCACGTCTCCAGCTTTTTCGCGCCGACGCCGGGTATCTCGCCCAATCCGGCCAGAGTTTCAGGGCATGTGTGCGCCATGTCGCGCAGCACCGAATCGTGGAAGATGACATAGGCCGGGATGCCGTGTTCGCTGGCGAGTTCCTTGCGCTTGGCCCGCAGCGCCTCGAACAGCGGGTTGCCGACCGGGTTGGGCGCAGCCTCGCCGCGTGCACGGCGGCTGCGGCGGGCTTTTGGCGGCGGCTCGGTGATTGTGACGCTGGTTTCACCCTTCAACACGGGACGCGCTGCGGGGCCGAGCATCAGCCCGCCATGTTCGGTCGCCGCCAGCATCCCGCGCGCGACCAGCGTGCGGGCGAGCGGGCGCAGCAGCGCCGCCTCCTCGCCCACGACAATCCCGAATACCGACAGCTTGTCATGCGCGCGGCTGGTGATGCGTTCGTCGCTTTGCCCGGTCAGCACCTTTTCGATATGGCCGATGCCAAAGCTCTGCCCGGTGCGATAGACCGCCGATAACAGCTTGCGCGCCAGCTCGCTGGTATCGACCACGCGCGGCGGGTTTTCGCAATTGTCGCAATTGTCGCACCGCTCTGGCGGGTGCTCGCCGAAATGCCGGAGCAGCACCGCGCGGCGGCATTCAGGGGTTTCAACCAGCGCGGCAAGACTGTTTAATCGTGCTTGTTCGCCTGCCAGCCGCTCCGGCTCAACTTCTCCCAGCCACTGGCGCGCGCGCGAAAAATCGCTCACCCCCCACAGCAAGTGCGCTTCGGCCGGATCGCCATCACGTCCGGCGCGGCCGGTTTCCTGGTAATAAGCCTCGATCGATTTGGGCAGGCCGGCGTGGATCACGAAGCGCACGTCAGGCTTGTCGATTCCCATGCCGAACGCGATGGTGGCCACCATCACCATGCTTTCCGACCGCACGAAGGCGGATTGGGTGGCGGCGCGGCGTTCGGGATCGAGGCCCGCGTGATAGAACCCAGCTTCACGTCCGGTGCGGGCGATGCTGGCGGCAATGTCCTCGGTCGCCTTGCGGCTCGGTGCGTAAACGATGCCCGCGCCGGGCAGGCGGGCGAGCAGATCGTTTATCTGGCGCGTGCCGTTATCGCGCGGGGTGATGGCGTAGCGGATATTGGGCCGGTCGAACCCGGCAACGATCAGGCCTTCGTCGGGAATACCGAGTTGGCGCAGGATATCGACGCGCGTGGCCGGATCGGCGGTGGCGGTGAGCGCGAGGCGCGGGACGTGCGCGAACCGATCGAGCATGGGCCTCAGCCCGCGATAATCAGGGCGGAAATCGTGCCCCCATTCGGACACGCAATGCGCCTCATCAATCGCGAACAGCGCGATGTCCGCCCGGTCGAGCAGCGCCTGAAAGCCGTTGGTTGCCGCGCGTTCGGGCGCCACATAGAGCAGATCAAGCGCGCCCGCGCGGAATGCCTCGGCAGTGGCGGCGTTATCGGCATCGGCGGATGTCATCGACGCTGCGCGAATCCCTGCTGCCCGCGCCGACCGGATCTGGTCATGCATCAGCGCGATCAAGGGCGAGATGACGATGGCGGTGCCGGGCCGAGCCAGCGCAGGAACCTGATAGCAAAGGCTTTTGCCCGCGCCGGTCGGCATTAATGCCAGGCTGTGTTCACCCTGCATCACCCGCGCGATCACCGCTTCCTGCTGCCCGCGAAATCCGGGAAAGCCGAAGGTGCGGCGAAGAATGTCGTGAATGTCAGGATTTGCGGGCGCGTGCATCGCGCGACCCTAGCCCATCGGATAGCCCGAAGGCACCCGCACAGGCCCGCTATCGTCGGATAATCGGGAGGCGGATCAACGCGCCGCAGCGGCCTTGGCTGCGGCCAGATCGACCACGTCGCCCTTGCCCAGACCTGCGGCGAGGGTCGCCACCGAGCCATCGGCACGCAGCCCGAGGTTTTCAGGGCGCACCAACCACAAATCCTGCGGGCCAAGAATGCGGCCATCATGCGCGAGGATCGACACCGGGCCGATTGGCAGGCGATCATATTCGTCGACCAGCACCGGGTCTTCGATTACCTGTTCGCTGCCGTATTTCTGCCCCCACTGGCGCAGCGCTACCATGGCAGGCAGCAGGTCAAAGCCCTTTTCGGTCAGCCGATATTCGATCTTGCGGCGATCATCGGCGCAGGGTTCGCGTTTGAGGATGCCGTGTTCGACCAACTTTGCCAGCCGGTTGGAAAGGATATTGCGGGCAATGCCGAGCTCGCTCAAAAATTCCTCGAAGTGCTTGAGACCGTTGAAACTCGCGCGCAGAATCATGAACGACCAGCGCTCACCCATCACTTCCAGCGCCTGCGGCAGGCCGCACTCGATCAGATCGCGCAGTGGTTCTCTCAAGTCGCCCATGCTTCGTGTTCCTTGCCATCTTCAGGAGGTGTGTAACCGCTTTTCCGAGTTGTCACAAAAAATTTCATTTTTCAGTTGCAACGAGCAACCTAAATATATAGGTGGCGAATAGCAACTAGTTTCGAATCGAAATGTTGCGTTGCAAAATAACGGCG
>Ga0180009_10003397_pt1 | contig 18149 bp, 14 predicted proteins | sample OS_PC_MetaG_FD_123537 | JGI IMG/M metagenome (GOLD analysis project Ga0180009, IMG submission 123537) | Groundwater microbial communities from the Aspo Hard Rock Laboratory (HRL) deep subsurface site, Sweden - OS_PC_MetaG | ecosystem: Environmental > Aquatic > Deep subsurface > Groundwater... | reverse complement strand
GTGCCGCCTCCGCCATGTTGCTCCCCCTGTTGACCCTCTGATCAGCCAACCACCAGTGCGCTACGCCGCCTCTGTCCGGTGTGGATGTATGGAATGTGCTTGACACACGCACCTAGGCTATAGGCTAGAGAGCTGAACAGCTCTCTACGGCACCTGCCAGCGCCGGCGCTTGAGGATGAAGGGGATGTGGACCTGGTCGGCCTTGTAGTCGATGCACAGCGCGTACATCACGATGTTGATGCCCCAGCGGATGGCCAGCTCGCGCTGGTGGTCACCGCCCGGGTAGACGCCGTACTCCCACTGTCCGAAGTTGTCCCGCGACCAGGCTCCCGCCATGTCGTTCTGGGTGTAGACCAGCATGGTCCGTCCGTCCTGGCTCACTCCCTCGAGGTAGGGGACCGACGCCACCCGGCCCACTGGATGCTCCAGCAGGTAGAACGACTTGTGAACCGTGTGCTCCTTCGGCAGCCGCTTGAGCGGGTTCTTGGGGAACAGATCCGCCACGAGGCGGCGCACGCTCTGGTCGAAGCCCCCGCCGGGTCGGGCGTCGGCGCTGTCGATCAGCAGGAAGCCGCCGTAGACCAGGAAGCGATTGAGCCGCTGCAGGTCCGCGCTGGCGACGGGGTCGAACGCCTTGTCCCCGCCCAGGTAGAGCAGCGGGTTGTGGAACAGGCTGCGGTCGGAGGCGCGGATCGACTGGGGCTCCAGCTCCACGTCGATGCTGGTGCGCTTCTCCACCTCCCACGTCAGGCGGCGCAGCCCGGTCGGCCTGGGCACGGGGTTGCCCCCGTTGTAGAGCAGCTGGGTCAGGCGGACCCTGGACCTGGCCCCCAGCGCCGCGGCCGACGCTGGCAGGAGCGCCGCGGGCAGCCCGGCCAGCAAGCGCAGCAGCTGGCGCCGCTCGATTGCGTTCCTCGCGCCCCTGCGGGGCGCTCCGGGATGAAGCAGCGCAATCACTTCGACCGCACCTGCTTCAGCTCCGCGGCGGTCAGCTTGCTCAGGCGGTGCAGCTGCTTCGCGACCTCGGCGTAGCTCCCGAAGCGCAGCTGCCTCGCCGGGGCCGGCTTCGGCTCCTTCGCGACCTTGTGGATCAGCACCAGCTCCACCCGGCCCTTGTAGCGCTGCTTCACCTCCTGGTAGATCTCGGGGTCCTGCTCGCCGTCGTCCCCCACCAGGATGAAACGGTAGCCCGGCAGCAGCCGCACCACGGTCGCGATGTGGGCCAGCTTGTACTTCTTCTGGGCTGTCAGATCCTTGAGGCCGAAGTCCTTCAACATCAGCGGCGCGATCGGAAAGCGCGTGTGCTCGAGAAACCGCGTCAGCTTGGGGTACAGGTTCACCGGGCTGCCCGAGACGAAGACGATCGGGTAGCCCCGCCTGGCCCACACGCGGTACAGCGCCGGCGCGCCGGCGAACGTCTTGAGGTCGAGGGCGCTGGTGCTCACCACCCGTATCGCCATCTTGACCTTGCTGCCGACCCCGGTCTGGAGCACGGTGTCGTCGATGTCGCTGATCACGGCCACGCCGGGCCTGGCGGGCCAGACCAGCAGCTTGCCGCCCTCCACGCGGAACTTGCGCTCCTTGCCGTCGTCGTCCGCGATGAAGCGGGCGTTGACCTCGTGCGTGCCTTCGGGCACCGGCCCCTTGACCTTGACCTCGAACAGCCCCTCCTTGTCCGCCCTGGTCCGCAGCTTGCGGTCCAGGACCAGGATCTCCAGCTCGGCGTGGGGCAGCTCGTCGGACTCCAGCGCGCGGTAGTTGCCCTTCACCTTGCGGTACCAGCTGTCGCCCGGTTTGGGTCGCCGCTTGCCCTTGTCCTCCAGCACCCGGCCCCAGACGCAGGCCTCCCCTGGAGTGCCGAAGCCGTGATAGATCTGGATCACCGCCGACCTGTGCCGCCGCGCCTCGGCGGTGCTCATGATGCCTGCTGTGGCTGCCAGGTTGACAGCCACCAGCGCCAATATATGCTGGGCGGATACCTTGAGGGAGATTCCCATGCGACGCCTCGTTCCACCGGGCCTTGCCCTGTGCCTGCTGATGATCGCCTTCCCGGCGCTGGCCGACAAGCCGTCCTCGGAAGAGCCTAGCAAACCGGAGGAGCCAAGCCAACCGGAGGAGAAGAAGCCACAGGCCGCGACGACGGCCAGCCTGGGGCACCGCTACCAGTTCGGCCTCGGGGTTCGCGCGGGCACCGGCTACCGCGTGATCATGCCGTACCACGAGGAGAGCTGCGGCCAGGAGGACAAGAGCGTCTGCGGCAGCCGGCAGCCGTTCTGGCTCGAGATCTCGCCCTCCTTCGGCTTCACCCGCTCGCTGGAGCTGCTGGTCGACGTGCGGCTCTTTCTCGAGGAGGACTTCACCAACAGCCGCGGTCTGTTCGTCGCGCCTGGCATCAAGTACTACACGGACGCCGAGGATCTGTTCAAGATGTACTTCACCGGCCAGCTGGTGCTCGAGAGCCAGAAGCAGATACAGAACTCGGGCCTCACCTCCTTCGACATCGGCGTCCGCAGCGTGCTCGGCATCCAGTTCGACATCCTGCGCTACGTCGGCCTCTTCGCCCAGGGCGGCATCATCATCGGCCTCAAGCGCTGGCTGACCTTCGTGGTCGACGTCGCCGCCGGCGTGCAGATCCGGTACTGACCGCCTACAGATACCCGTACCTGCGCCGCACCGCCCACTCCAGCCCGAGAAACAGCACGCAGGCCAGCAGGGACCACCAGCGGCTCCACAGCTCGACGTCGCGGCGCCAGTTGACGCGCAGGGTCTGCGGCGCGACGAACGCCAGGTCATCGGGCAGGCGCGAAGGCTGCCCCAAGAACCTTCCTCCCGTGACCTTGGCGATCTGTCGCAGCAGGTCGGGGCGGGCCCGCGGCTCCCGCTCCTCGGGGCCGGCGGGCTCGACCAGCACCAGCGCGTCCTCCTGGCTGGGACGACCGCCGATCGTCGCCCGCGCGCGGATGCGGTAGGCCCCGGTGGCGGCCGGGCTGACCTCGAGCAGCAGGTCGCCGTCGCTGTTGGTGTGAGAGGTGCGCGCCGTGACCGCCTGCCGCGCCGGGCCCTTGCTGCGGGGGCCCGCCGCGTCCGACTTGTCGCCGCCCAGCCGCTCGATCTCGTAGCTCACCAGGGCGCCGGCTGCGGGGGAGTAGTCCGGGTTATAGGCGCGGATCGTGGCCCGTATCGGGCTGCCCATCGGCACCGTGTCCCGCTGCACGATGACCCGCAGGTACTTCAGCTCGGGATCGCGGATCAGCCAGCGGATCGCGTTGCGCCAGAACCGATCGTAGGCCTGACGGGTGCCCCCGGCCCCCACCGAGTGGAACGCCCAGTGCCACGAGCTGTCGGTGGTCAGCGCCAGCGTCCGCCCCCTGTTGACCTCCCGCGTGGCGAGCACCGGCATCGGCCGGCCCTTGCGGTCCTTGAGGAAGGGGTGGGCCGCGAGGACGGTGGCGCCCGAGGCCGGCCCCTCGACGAGGTTTACCCCACAGAGCAGCGGCAGGCCGGCCAGGATCTGCGTCGTCTCGCGCGCCGTGCGGCCGACCTGCAGGATCGGGTGATCCTGCCCCTCGCCGGTCAGCTTCAGCCTGAACTCCTCCTCCGATACCATCCGGTCCGGGGCGCCCTGGTCGGACAGCAGCGCCACCGGCAGCACCTCCCCGACCGGCGTGCCCTGGTAGCCGCCCGAGCTGAAGCTCAGGCTCCCGCCGATCATGGCCAGCCCGCCCCCCTGCTCCACGAACCGCCGAAGGTGCGGCAGGTAGACACCGATGCCGTAGGGCCGGTAGTTGAAGTCCTGGAGCAGCACCAGGTCGAAGCTCCCCAGCTCCTTCTCGAACAGCTCTTCGGTGGGAAAGGGGATCAGCGACAGCTCGCTCGTCGGCACCAGGGACAGGTCGGTCGGCGTGCGCAGGATGAAGAACGAGATCAGATCGATGTTCGGGTCGCGTTTGAGCAGCTGCCGCAGGAATCGCTCGTCCCACGACGGGCGACCGCAGACCTGCAGCACGCGGATGCGATCGCGGATGATCTTGAGCACGAATGACCGGCTGTTGTTGCCGGTGAGCGCCTCGCCGGCCTGCAGCGGCGTCGACACGGCATAGACGAACTTTCCCACCTGCTGCGGCACGAACTCGAAGCGTACCCGGTAGCGCGACCGCCCCTGCACGACGCGGATCTGCTGCTGGGCCACGACGCCGCCGTTGCTCTCGAGCCGGACGGGCAACCGGTCCACGTCCAGGCCGTGGACCGCGATGTCCGCCTCCACCTGGACGGCGTTTCGGACGAAGGCGAAGGCATCGGTGTAGACCTCGGCCACCGCCACGTCCCGGATGGTGGAGCTGCCAACCCACACCGTGTGCACCGGCGCACCGAGCCCCGCCAGGAAGCGCCGGGCTCCCTCGGACAGGGGCCCGGTCCCCAGCCGTCCGTTGTCGATGCCGTCGCTCACCAGCACCACGCCGGCGAGGTCCTTGCCCCGGTAGAGCTGACGCACCTGGGCCAGCCCGCTGCGGATCCGCGTGACTGGATCGGTAGCCTCCAGCCGGTCGAGCTCGGCGCCGATGGTGCGCACCGACCCGCCGAACGCATAGAGATCAACCACTCGCTCGCGTCGCCAGCGCGCCAGGGTCGCGCCCGAGCTCCTGACCAGCGCAGCCGCGCGCTGCACGCGCGCGGGGCCCTGGCGCTCCTCGCGGACGGCCATCGACCGTGACACATCGAGCATCACCGCCACGTGGTTGGGGATCAGGGTCACGTTGCGCAGCTGTGCCGCGGGCTGCAGCACCAGCAGCAGCACGGCGACCAGGGCCAGCAGCCTGAGAGTGAGCAGGAGAACGCGGGCGCTCCAGCGCTGCTGGCGCCGCAGGCTCCACACGGCGAGCGCCAGCGCGCAGACCACGACCGCCAGCGCCAGCAGCAGACCGGCGCTGCCCCAGGGCGACAGGAGCACGAGCTGCCAGTCGTCAAAGGTCTTGGTCGCGACATCGTTCACGGGCGTAACATATCCCAGGCAGCCGTCGATCGCATGCCCAGTTCGCAGATCGGCCCCGGCGGCTGCTTGCCTGTGGTCGATTCGGTGCTATATGGTGGCTGTTTCGGACCCGACGGGTGGGGAACGGGCGATGACAACCACGACCACGGGCTTCTACGGCACCTCGGTGGGCAAGAAGGCGGTGATGGCTGTCACCGGCCTGCTGCAGGTCTTCTTCGTCCTGGTGCACATGCTGGGCAACCTGCAGGTCTACGGCGGCCCGGAGCGGATGAACGCCTACGCCGCGTTTCTCCACTCGATCCAGGGGCCGCTGTGGGGCCTGCGCATCGTGCTCGGCGTGGCGGCGCTGCTCCACATCTACACCGGCGTGGCGCTCATCCTCCAGGGGCTGCGCAGCCGCCCCACGCGGTACGTCAAGCGCCACTACCAGGCGGCCACGGCCTCCTCGCGCACCATGCTGGTCAGCGGGCCGCTGCTGCTGGCCTACCTCGTCTATCACCTGCTGCACCAGACCTTCGGCACCGTGCTCCCCGGCTTCGACCCGGTCGACGTCTATCGCAACGTCATCCTGGGCTTCTCCAGCCCCCCGGCCGCGGTGGTCTACATCGCGGCGATGGTGCTGCTGGCGCTCCACATCAAGCATGGCATCTGGAGCATGTTCCAGAGCGTCGGGCTCAACGTCCCGCGCTATGACCGCACCATTCGTGCGCTGGCGGTGCTGGCCGCGCTCGCGGTCGCCGCGGGCTTCATCTCGATACCCGTCGCCGTGCTTACGGGCCTGCTGCAGTAGCCGCTCGAGAGGGATGCCATGAACCTGGACCCCAACGTCCCCGAAGGCCCCCTGGAGCAGAAGTGGGACCTGCACAGGTTCCAGCTCAAGCTGGTCAACCCGGCCAACAAGCGCAGGTACAACATCATCGTGGTGGGGTCGGGGCTCGCCGGAGCGTCGGCCGCCGCCTCGATGGCCGAGCTGGGCTACAACGTCGACTGCTTCTGCTACCAGGACAGCCCGCGCCGGGCTCACAGCGTGGCGGCGCAGGGCGGCATCAACGCGGCCAAGAACTACCAGAACGACGGCGACAGCGTCTACCGCCTGTTCTACGACACGGTCAAGGGCGGCGACTACCGCTCGCGCGAGGCCAACGTCCACCGCCTGGCCCAGCTCAGCACCGCCATCATCGACCAGTGCGTGGCGCAGGGCGTGCCCTTCGCCCGCGAGTACGGCGGCATGCTGGACAACCGGTCCTTCGGCGGGGCGCAGGTCTCCCGCACCTTCTTCGCCCGGGGCCAGACTGGCCAGCAGCTGCTGCTCGGAGCCTACTCCGCCCTCTGCCGCCAGATCGGCGCGGGCAAGGTCAAGATGCACCCCCGCAGCGAGATGCTCGATCTCGTGCTGCTGGGCGGCCGCGCGGTGGGGATCACCGTGCGCGACCTCTGCACCGGGCAGATCTCGAGCCACGCCGCCGACGCCGTCGTTCTGGCCACCGGGGGCTACGCCAATGTCTTCTTCCTCTCCACCAACGCCAAGGGGTGCAACGTCACGGCGGCCTACCGCGCGCACAGGCGGGGCGCCCTGTTCGCCAACCCCTGCTTCACGCAGATCCACCCCACCTGCATCCCGGTCAGCGGCGACTATCAGTCCAAGCTGACGCTGATGAGCGAGTCGCTGCGCAACGACGGCAGGATCTGGGTCCCCGAGAAGGCGGGCGACAGGCGCAAGCCGAGCGAGATCCCCGAGGCCGAGCGAGACTACTACCTCGAGCGGCGCTACCCCAGCTTCGGCAACCTGGTGCCGAGGGACGTGGCGTCCCGCGCGGCCAAGGCGGTGTGCGACGAGGGGCGCGGGGTGGGCGAGACCGGCCTGGGCGTCTACCTCGACTTTGCCGACGCCATCGGCCGCATGGGCCACGACGCGATCCAGGACAGGTACGGCAACCTGTTCGAGATGTACGACAAGATCACCGGCGAGGACCCCTACCGGGTCCCGATGCGGATCTTCCCCGCGCTGCACTACACCATGGGCGGGCTGTGGGTCGACTACAACCTGATGAGCACCGTGCCCGGACTGTTCGTGCTGGGCGAGGCCAACTTCTCCGACCATGGCGCCAACCGCCTCGGTGCCAGCGCGCTGATGCAGGGGCTCGCCGACGGGTACTTCATCATCCCCTACACCATCGGCGACTACCTGGCCCGGGCGGGGAAGTGTCCCGTCGACGCCGGCCACTCGGAGTTCGCTGGAGCGGAGCAGCAGGCCCGGGAGCGCATCGACCGGCTGCTGGCGATCAAGGGCAAGCGGACCCCCGACTCCTTCCACCGCGAGCTGGGGCGTCTGCTGTGGGACCACTGCGGCATGGCCCGCAGCAGGCAGGGGCTGGAGCAGGCGCTGGAGCGCATCCCCACCCTGCGTGACGAGTTCTGGCAGGAGGTCACGGTGGTGGGCAAGGCGGCCGACCTGAACCAGACGCTGGAGAAGGCGGGCCGGGTGGCCGACTTCCTCGAGTTCGCCGAGCTGATGTGCCGCGACGCTTTGACGCGCGACGAGTCCTGCGGGGCCCACTTCCGCGAGGAGCACCAGAGCGAGGAGGGCGAGGCCTTGCGCAACGACGAGGAGTACTCCCATGTCTCGGCCTGGGAGTTCACCGGGGCGGGGCAGGAGCCGAACCTGCACAAGGAGCCGCTCCAGTTCGAGCATGTCTCCCTGACCACCAGGAGCTACAAGTAATGAACGTCACCCTGGTTGTTTGGCGACAGGCCGGCCCCGGCGAGAAGGGCCGCATGGTGTCCCACGAGGCCCGTGACATCAGCAGACACATGTCCTTTCTCGAGCTGCTCGACGTGGTCAACGAGCGCCTGATCGAGAATGGGGATGATCCGATCGCCTTCGACCACGACTGCCGCGAGGGCATCTGCGGCATGTGCGGGGCGGTGATCAACGGGGTGGCCCACGGTCACCTGAGCCACACCACGCTGTGCCAGCTGCACATGCGGCACTTTCGCGACGGCGAGACGATCTACATCGAGCCCTTCCGTGCCCGGGCGTTCCCGGTGATCAAGGACCTGGTGGTCGACCGCAGCGCGCTGGACAAGATCATCCAGGCGGGCGGTTTCGTCTCGGTCAACACCGGCAGCCCGCCCGACGCCAACGCGATCCCGATCGGCAAGGAGCGGGCGGAGCGGGCCTTCGACGCCGCATCCTGCATCGGCTGCGGCGCCTGCGTCGCGGCCTGCCCCAACGCCTCGGCCATGCTGTTCACCTCGGCCAAGATCACCCAGCTGGCCCTCCTGCCGCAGGGGCAGCCCGAGCGTCACGACCGGGTCAGGAGGATGGTGGCTGCCATGGAACAGGCGGGCTTCGGCGGCTGCTCAAACCACGCCGAGTGCGAGGCTGTCTGCCCCAAGGGGATCCGCCTCGGCTTCATCGCCCAGCTCAACCGCGACCAGATCTCCGCCAGCCTGCGAAGGTGAGAGGCTCGCTGCACAAGCCGGTTGACCTGCGCCCCCTGGTGACCAAGAATTGCGCTGCTTCATCCCGCGCGGCGCCGCGGCATCCCGGAGCGCCCCGACAGGGGCGCGAGGACCGGCGCGCCGCCCCGCAGGGGCGCGAAGAACGCAGTTCCCTCACCAGCGGAAGGATCGAGGCGATGAAGAAGACACAGTTTTCTCTCGTGCTGACCAACAAGGCCGGCGAGCTGGCCGGGCTGGCCCAGGTGCTGGCCAGGGCCGAGGTGAACATCCAGGCGCTCGCCATCACCGACGGCGTCCACACCGGCGTGGTCAAGGTGGTGGTCGACCGGACCGATCCGGCGCGCAACGCGCTGAAGGATGCCGGGCTGCATTTCTCCGAGCAGCAGGTGCTGGCCGTGCCGCTGTCGAACACACCGGGGGCGCTCGCCGACCTGTGCAGCAAGCTGGCCAAGGACGGGCTCAGCCTCGACTACGTCTATGGTTCCACCTGCAGCCACGAGGATCACTGCGACTGCACGTGCACGCTGATGGTCAGCGTGGCCGACCTGACCACGGCCGAGGGCGCGGTCGGGATGGCGATCGGCGGCTGGCCCCGACCGTAGCGGGCGTTCCCAGATCGGCGACCTAGACGGAGTATGCCGCGCCGTCCTCGGCGAGCTCCACCGGACCATCGTAGTGCCGCCGGACTCTCGGCAGCGGGTCGGTGGCCTCCACGTGCGGATAGAGGTGCGTCAGCACCACTCGGCGGCATCGTGCGGCGGCGGCGAGCTGGCCGACCTGGGTCGCGCTCAGGTGGCTGGCGACCTCCTCGTCCTCCAGCGCGGCGCACTCGCACAGCAGCAGGTCCACCTCGCGGGCTGCCTGCTCCAGCGCCTCGCACATGCCGCTGTCGCCGCTGAAGCACAGGCTGGCACCGGGGCCATCGATGCGATAGGCGAAGCTGACACCGCTGTGCTGCACCGCGAAGGCGGTGATCTTCAGCGGCCCCAGCTCGAGCACCTGTCGGTCGGCCAGCTCCTGTGGCGGTACGGAGCAGGTGCGCGGCTTGATCCAGCTGCCATAGACCCGCGACAGGGCCTCCAGGTGCGCCTCGATGCCCGGCGGGCCCCAGATCGGCAGGTCCGTCTGCCGGGGCGGGTGCACCGGGTTGACCAGGGCGAAGAGCAGCGGAACCAGCCCGGCCGTGTGGTCGGGGTGCCGGTGGCTCAACATGATGCCCCCCAGCCGATCGAGAGCGACCCCGGCACGAAACAGCCCGGTGGTGCAGCCGCTGCCGCAGTCGAGAAGCAACGAGAGATCGTCGCACTGGACCAGATGAGCCGGTGAATTGCGGTGAGACGGGATCGACGTGCCGGAGCCCAGCACGGTCAGCTTGATCATGGTTGCCTCCCGATCCTATATAGATGTGCACGGCGCACGGATCGACGCAACCGGAGTACAATGGCCCTCGACACCGAATCCTTCCACCACAGCTGCACGGTGGTCGACCTGCACGCCGACACGCCCTACCTGATGCGGCTGGGCTACGACCTGGGGGCCCGCCACAGCCCCCCGCTGCCCCGCAGCGCCGGCTTGTTCCACCTGGACCTGCCGCGGGCGGCACAGGGCGGCCTGTCGGCGCAGTTCTTCGGTCTGATCAGCTTCTCCCACCCCTGGCTGCGGCCACCCACGCTGATCGACTGGCAGCTCGACGCCCTCGAACGCGCACAGCTGAACAACCCCGACCGGTTCGTGCTGTGCACCACCGCCGACGAGATCCGTCGCGCCCGCGCCGAGGGCAAGCTCGCCGGGCTGCGGGGCATCGAGGGGGCCCACGCCCTGCAGGGGAAGCTGGAGCTGGTGGCCCACTTCGCCCGCCGGGGCGTGGTCTACCTCGGCCTGCTGCACTTCGTGCGCAACGAGGCGGGCGCTCCCGCGTATGGCCGCGGACGTGACGACAGCATGGGGCTCACCAGCTTCGGCCACGAGCTGGTGGACGAGCTCAACCGGCTCGGACTGGTGGTCGATCTGGCCCACATCAACCGGCGGGGGTTCCTGGAGGCTGCCGGACGCTCCCGGGCGCCGGTCATCGTGTCCCACACGGGCGTGCTCGGCGTCCACCGCCACTGGCGCAACATCGACGACGACCAGATCCGCGCCGTGGCCGGCAGCGGTGGCTGCATCGGCATCATCTTCTCGCGCAGCTTCCTTGGCGCCTCCGACCTGGACGGCGTCTGCGCTCACCTCGAGCACGTGATCCGGGTCGGCGGCGAGGATACGCCTGCCCTTGGATCGGACTTTGACGGCATGGTGACTCCGCCCAGGGGGCTCGAGGACGTCTGCGGCCTGCCCAACCTGACCCGCGCCCTGCTCCGCCGGGGCCACTCGGAGAAACAGGTGGCCAAGATCATGGGCGAAAACGCTCTGCGCGTTTGGGGACACTCTCCTGCTTCCAACGCATCGGAATCACAGGATGGAGAGTGTCCCCCCCGACCGGGAGCCACTGGCCCGTAAACTCCCGGCCGAGAGGGCAAGTCAGGATCTCGGTTGCCCGGTGCCAGGAGATGGTTCAACGCCCCACCGTACTAATTGTCTGCTCCACCCGCCCGCCCCACCGGACTACAATTTGCGCCCGCGTTGAATGTCGCCTGTCCCACGGTCAACTCATCAGTATTGCTGACTGGGGCTGGCCACGGACCGCATGATATGATGACAGCTGCTTCACAGCAGGCCTCGATGCGACAGACTGCCCGGAACACCGGCGAGCTCGTGCTCGGTTGCCAGAAGGGCGAGCGAACCGCTCAGTCCGAGTTCTATCGCAAATACCGCGACGAGGTGGCCCGCATCGCGTACAAGGTCCTGGGCCCGGACTCCGACCTGGAGGACATCGTCCAGGACGTGTTCGTCGAGGTCTTTCGCAGCATCGACCGGTTCCAGGGCAACGCCAAGATCACCACCTGGCTCTACCGGGTCTGCGTCAACGTGGCCCTGCAGAAGGTACGCAAGCGCAAGCGACGACCCGAGGGACACACCGTCGAGAAGGATGACTTCCCCACCTTCGAGACGCCGCTGCGCGCGCTCGAGCGCAAGGACAGCGCACGCATCGTCTATCGAATCCTCGACGACATCGCGCCGAAGAAGCGCGCCGTGTTCATCCTGCACGAGATCGTCGGCATGAGCTCGAAGGAGATCGGGAAGGTCGTGGGCGCCAACGTGCTCACGGTCCGCACCAGGCTGCACTACGCCCGCAAGGAGTTCTACCACAAGGTGCTCCAGGCCGAGCTGTACGGCGAGAGGTCCACGACAGGCACGGGAGCAGGAGCAGGCCAATGAGACCGCCCTGCCGTGGCAATACCAGCAAGCTCATCAGCCTGATGAGCGGGTCGCTGCGGCCACGGGCGGCGGACCGGCTGCGTCGGCACATGCAGGGGTGCCCTGGCTGCCGTGAGGCCTTCGAGCGGTTGACGAAGACCCAGCAGCTCTGCCGCGAGCTGGGAGAGGAGGAGCTGCCTTCCCTGCCCTGGCGCAAGATCGAGGCCCAGGTTTACTGGCGGCTGGCGCACACCGAGGGCGAGCCGCCCGCTCGTCCGTTCTCGCGGTTGCTGGCCTTCGCGGGCGCCGCGACCGTCGGGGCCCTGGCTGCCCTGGTGGTGGTCTGGGTGCTCGGACCACGGTGGGCCGTCGCCCCCCGCCACGCGACGCCGGTTGTCGTGAGTCGTCCGGTGCCGCCCGCGCCCGTGGCCGAGCGCGAGCTGGCCGCGGTACCGACCATGATCCAGGGCGATGTGCAGCTGATCGACGAGTCGGGGTCGAGCTCTGCGCTACGGCTGGATCGACCAGTGACCCAGGGCTCGCGGGTCGCCACCGCGGCCGGAGCCCGAGCCGCTCTGCAGTGGCTGGAGGGCAGCGGCCTGCTGCTCTCGTCGAGCTCGGAGGTTGAGATCCGTCGCCTCATGTCCCGGACCCAGCAGCTCGAGCTCGAACGTGGAAGCGTGCGACTGCGGCTGGCTCGGCTGCCGGCCGGAGGGCGCTTCGCGGTGGAGGCCCGGGGGGTGCGAACGGTGGTCCAGGGCACGGTCTTCAACGTGGCCATCGCGCAGAGCACCGTCGATGTGGAGGTATACCAGGGCCTGGTGCGGGTCGAGCCCACCCGAGGGGGGTGGACCGACGTGGAGGTTCCATCCGGCTTTGGCGTTCGGGTCCCGTTCGATGCCAAGGTGGCGCCCACCATCTCCAGGCTTCGCGGTGGCCATCCCACTGCCCATGTGCATCTGGTCCGCTGGCCCGACCTCGCGCGGATGATGGCGAGCACCGGCCTGCTGACCCTGGAGAGCCATCCGAGCGGAGCGGACCTGATGCTCGATTCGACCCTGGTCGGAAACACCACCCTCTCGCTCAGAGGCGACCCGGGCCGACACCTGGTCGAGCTGTATCAAGACGGGAAGTTGCTGGACAAGCGATGGGTCGAGCTGGAGGGCCCCGAGTCGAAGACGATCCGGATCCGACCGCGGGATACGATGATCCGGCTGCCCGAACGGATCCATCGATACATCAAGCAACGTGCGGTGCAGATCCGGAGCTGCTATGAGCGCCACCTCAAGAGAAACCCGGAGCTTTCCGGAAAGCTCACCTTTCGCATCACGATCGATGCGAATGGGGAGGTGACCAACACCGACCTGCTCACGGACACCTTCGGGGACTCGCGTGTAGGACAGTGTGCGCAGATCGTGATCCAGCGCTGGGCCTTCCCACCAGGCAAGGCCGTCCAGGTGGTCTACCCCTTCATCTTCCGGCCACAGTAGCCCTACCAGTACCCCATGTCCGGAATACCTACACCTGGCCCTCCGTTAACAAGTGTGACGGAGCGCACTACATAAATTGACTCCGCTTGGGCATTCCACGACCATTGGAGGGATAGATCCCTTTTCGGGCTGGATCCACTGACGCGGGGCACCAGCCGAATCGGGATCACCTCGGCAACACGCCGACCAGGAGGCATCATGTTCACTCCACCGCGCTGGACCGCCAACCCGCCACGGCACGGCAGACTCCTCGCTCTGCTGTTCGCCCTCACGATCTTGCCGCTCGCAGGGTGTGGCAGATCTCAGGTGCACGGGCAGTGCCCTCCCGGGAAATCCCTGTGCGACTGCGAGCCCAACGGAACATGCCACTGGTGCGGTGACAACTCCTGCAATGACCTCGAGGATTGCATCAACTGCCCCTTGGACTGCACCTGCGAGCAGTGCGGCGACGGGAACTGCGGCGAGGGAGAGTCCTGCTCCTCCTGCCCGAGCGACTGCGGCGACTGTCCGGCGCAGTGCGGCGACGGCCAGTGTGACCCGACGGAGTCCTGCCACAACTGCGCCATCGACTGTGGTGACTGTCCGGACCAGTGCGGCGACGGCAAGTGCAGCTCGGGCGAGGACTGCGCCAGCTGCTCCATCGACTGCGGCAAGTGCTGCGGCAACGGCAACTGCGAGTCGTGGTACGGCGAGAGCTGCAGCAACTGCCAAACCGACTGCGGACCCTGCCCGGCCAAGTGCGGCAACGGAAAGTGCGAGCCGTCGGAGAACTGCCAGAGCTGCTCGATCGACTGCGGCAAGTGCTGCGGCAACGGCCAGTGCGAGTCCTGGTACAAGGAGGACTGCAACACCTGCTCGGTCGACTGCGGCCAGTGCCCCAAGAAGTGCGGCGACGGCAAGTGCCAGAGTCCGAGCGAGGACTGCGGCAGCTGTCCCCTCGACTGCGGCAAGTGCGATGGATGTCAGACCAAGAGCTCGCCGGGCTGCCCCGGCTGCGCGTGCGAGGCCTGTGTCTGCAAGATGGACCCCTACTGCTGCAACAACGCCTGGGACAACATCTGCGTCGGCGAGTGCAAGAACCAGTGCGGCGGCTGCGGGACGAGCGCCTGCGGCAACGGCAAGTGCGAGAGCAACGAGAGCTGCACCAGCTGTCCGATCGACTGCGGGCCCTGTCCGCCCAAGTGCGGTGACGGCAAGTGCACACCCCAGGAGTCCTGCGCCAGCTGCCCCCAGGACTGCGGCAAGTGCTGCGGCAACTTCCAGTGCGAGCCCTGGTTCGGCGAGACCTGCAACAGCTGCCCCCAGGACTGCGGCCCCTGCCCGCCCCAGTGCGGCAACGGCAAGTGCGACCCGGGCGAGACCTGCCAGGGCTGCCCCCAGGACTGCGGCAAGTGCTGCGGCAACGGCCAGTGCGAGCCCTACTACCAGGAGACCTGCACCTCATGCCCCGCGGACTGTGGGCTGTGCCCCTCCTGCGGCAACAGCAAGTGCGAGCCGCCCCAGGAGGACTGCGGGGCCTGCCCCAACGACTGCGGCGTCTGCGACGGGTGCCAGACGAAGAGCTCGCCGGGCTGTGCGGGATGCAAGTGTGAGGCGTGCGTGTGCCAGATGGATCCCTACTGCTGCAACTCATCCTGGGACAACATCTGCGTCAACGAATGCAAGAACCAGTGCGGCGGCTGCGGGGCCAACACCTGCGGCAACAGCAAGTGCGATCCGGGTGAGACCTGCAAGAGCTGCGCTCAGGACTGCGGCAAGTGCTGCGGCAACGGCAAGTGTGAGCCGCTCTACGGCGAGGACTGCAAGACGTGCTCCATGGACTGCGGCCCCTGCCCGCCGACCTGCGGCAACAACTTCTGCGAGTCGACCGAGACCTGCGCGACCTGCCCCTACGACTGCGGCAAGTGCTGCGGCAACGGCAAGTGCGAGGCGGCCTACGGCGAGAGCTGCACCACCTGCACGCAGGACTGCGGCCCCTGCCCCTGCGGCGACGGCAAGTGCGACCCCAACGAGTCGTGCACCACCTGTCCCATGGACTGCGGCCCCTGCCCGCCCCAGTGCGGCAACGGCAACTGCGAGGCTCCGTTCGAAAACTGCATGAGCTGCCCGCTGGACTGCGGCAAGTGCTGCGGCAACGGCCAGTGCGAGTCCTACTACAAGGAGACCTGCACCAACTGCTCGATCGACTGCGGCCCCTGCCCGCCCACCTGCGGCAACAAGGTCTGCGAGCCGCCGATGGAGTCCTGCACCAACTGCCCGGCCGACTGCGGACTGTGCCCGCCGACCTGCGGCAACGGCAACTGCGAGCCGCCGTTCGAGAACTGCTCAAACTGCGCCATCGACTGCGGCCCCTGCCCACCGACCTGCGGCAACGGCAAGTGCGAGCCTCCGATGGAGTCCTGCACCAACTGCCCCCAGGACTGCGGCCCCTGCCCGCCCAAGTGCGGCGACAGCAAGTGTGATGCGCCGTTCGAGACCTGCGCCTCCTGCGCCATCGACTGCGGCCAGTGCTGCGGCAACGGCAACTGCGAGCCGTGGTACAAGGAGACCTGCTCGACCTGTCCTGCGGACTGCGGCCCCTGCCCGCCGCTTTGCGGCAACGGTCAGTGCGGCCCGGGCGAGACCTGCACCAACTGTCCCCAGGACTGCGGGCCCTGTCCGCCCCAGTGCGGCAACGGGAGCTGCGAGCCAGGCGAGACCTGCAGCAGCTGTCCCCAGGACTGCGGCGCCTGCCCGGCGGTCTGCGGCAACAACAAGTGCGAGCCCCCGTACGAGGACTGTCAGAACTGCGCCGGTGACTGCGGCCAGTGCTGCGGCAACGGCACCTGCGAGCCCTGGTACCAGGAGGACTGCAAGAGCTGCCCGCAGGACTGCGGCGCCTGCCCGATCTGCGGCGACGGCAAGTGCACCGCACCCCAGGAGGACTGCGGTTCCTGCGCCCAGGACTGCGGCAAGTGTGACGGCTGCACGGCCAAGAGCTCACCTGGCTGCCCGGGGTGCAAGTGCGAGGCGTGCGTGTGCCAGATGGATTCCTACTGCTGTAACTCCTCCTGGGACAACATCTGCGTCGACGAGTGCAAGAACCAGTGCGGCGGCTGCGGCGTCAGCTCCTGCGGCAACGGCCAGTGCGAGGGAGCGCTGAACGAGACCTGCGAGAGCTGTCCGGCTGACTGCGGCCAGTGCTGCGGCAACAGCACCTGCGAGCCGTGGTTCAACGAGACCTGCGCCAACTGCCCCAAGGACTGCGGCACCTGCCCGGCCGTGTGCGGCAACGGCAAGTGCGAGCCGCCCTACGAGGACTGCGCCACCTGCTCGCAGGACTGCGGCTCGTGCTGCGGCAACGGCACCTGCGAGCCCTGGCGCAACGAGGACTGCTCCAAGTGCCCGCAGGACTGCGGCCCCTGCCCGCTTACCTGCGGCAACGGCAACTGCGAGCCGCTGAAGGGCGAGACCTGCGTCAACTGTCCCAAGGACTGCGGCAGCTGCACGCCGGTCTGTCCCAACGGCAAGTGCGAGAGCCCCTACGAGAGCTGCCAGAGCTGTCCGGCGGACTGCGGCAAGTGCTGCGGCAACGGCACGTGCGAGTACCTGTTCAAGGAGACCTGCACCACCTGCCCGACCGACTGCGGCCCCTGCTCCTGCGGCAACGGAGTCTGCCAGCCGAACCAGGGCGAGAACTGCCAGAACTGCGCCAAGGACTGCGGCTCGTGCAGCGACATGTGCCAGTCCCACAGCTACCCCGGCTGCAACGGCTGCGCCTGCGAGTCCTGCGTCTGCAACGTGATGCAGAGCTGCTGCACCACGAGCTGGTCCCCGATCTGCGTCGCCATCTGCCAGTACTACTGCAACGGTCCCTGCATCTAGCAGGACCGCGACTCACCCTCGCCAACGGAGGTCCCCATGCGCCCAATTGCGCCGCTTCATCCCGCGCGCCGCCGCTGTATCCCGGAGCGGCCCGATAGGGGCGCGAGGACCGGTGCGCGAATTGCAGCAATGATGCTGCTCGGCTTGCTCGCCGCCTGCAGTGATGACACCGTGACTCCCGACACGACGCCCACACCGGATGCGGCGCTGTACGAGGCCGGGATCGACGGTCCGGTGGCCGACCTCGGCCAGGCAGACGCATCCCCTGCCCCCGACGGACCTGGGATCGACCACGCCGTGCCTGACGCCCCGCGGCCCGATCTGCCGCTCCCGGTTGACGGTCCGATCTCGGACGCGATGAAGCTCCAGCTGTGCCAGGGCTGGAACGCGGCCTACGTCGCGGCGCTGCAGCTGGCCAGGAAGTGCTCCCCGATGCTGCCGGTGGTCCAGTGCACCACGAGCGTCAGCGACGAGCTGGCCTGCCCCTGCCCGACCTTCGTCGAGCAGGCCAACTCCACCGAGATCCAGCAGCTGACCGACCTGAAGAGCAAGTGGCAGGCCCTGGGCTGCGCGTCCCTGTTCGCCTGTCCTGCCATGCCCTGCTACGTTCCTCCGTCGGCCGGCTGCACCGCCTCGGGGGGGGCACGGGCATCTGCGTCGACAACTGAACAGACAATACTGGCGCGGACCCACACCTCCAGGTTCAAACCACCCCTGTTTCATACTTCCCACTTTTCCGGAGGACGCAGCTGACGTATCGTATCCAGGACGATGGTGTCTCCGAGTTGCTGTTGCTGGTTACCTCTTCACTGGATGGTCGCTGTCGCTGTTTGGGTCGTGGTGGCGAGGAGGGATCGACATGGATGGTGTGCCAACCACTGTCAGGCCAGTGGCGTCCCTTTCAGGCTACTCTATCGAAGAAATAATCCTACGGCGTCAATCTACGGTTGGCGGGCGTGATCGGAGACTGAGGTTTCAAAGGGGTGCACCACATTGATGCCGTCCGCGTGCGTCGCCGCGAGCCACGCGGAGCATCGCGCGGCGCTCCT
>Ga0180009_10003396_pt1 | contig 18150 bp, 15 predicted proteins | sample OS_PC_MetaG_FD_123537 | JGI IMG/M metagenome (GOLD analysis project Ga0180009, IMG submission 123537) | Groundwater microbial communities from the Aspo Hard Rock Laboratory (HRL) deep subsurface site, Sweden - OS_PC_MetaG | ecosystem: Environmental > Aquatic > Deep subsurface > Groundwater... | reverse complement strand
CGCGGCGATAAACGCGATTAACTGCACCGTGCCTTCTATGGCCACCGCCGCAATCATGCCTTGATGTCTTTCCGTCGGGTCTAGGCGCCTTATGCCAAACATAATCGTAAACAGGATCATCATCGCCACAACAATTAAATGAACGTTGCCGATGGCAAAGGGGGCAAAGACAGAAGTATCGCCTTGCGTTATCACCGAGAACGTAGAAAATATCGCTTTAAACTGCAGCGCGATATACGGCATTGTACCTACAAGCGCGATAACGGTGGCCACCGCCGCAATGGCTGTAGATTTGTTATAACGGGCGGAAATAAAATCAGCGATACTGGTGATACGATAGGTGCTTTTTAAGCGTACAATCTTACGCATTAACGTCCACCAGAGGATAATGGCTAGGGTCGGCCCCAGGTAAATCGTAAGAAACAGCATGCCGTTTGTTGCGGCCTTGCCCACGCTGCCATAATAAGTCCAGGCCGTACAATAAACAGCCAATGATAGGGCATAAACAACCGGATTATTAAGCAACTTTTTACCCAGGAACATCTTTTTCTCGACCAACAACGCGATTATAAACAGGGCCCCCATATAGCCGCAAAAAATGAGAATAACCGTTAAAGAATTAAACATACTTTATCCTTTCCTCTAATCAGCCTATATTGTATCTGCTAATCTTTTTCCTGAACCTTACTCATCGCAAATAAAATAATAATTATAATTCCCCAGACGATAAAAAGATATTCAAACATTTGTACGGGATAGGCGTGAACCCCAGATAAAAATGGCCAAATAAATAAAAACAGGCTGACGCAAAATACAAGGATGCTAAATTCCCTTGTAGATAAGAAAGCTGGTTTCTTTGGTTTTTTATCCATTTTTTTCTCCTTTTTATTAAGATTTTATTTCGTTTACAGTCGGCAATATAATTTTAAAAGTCGTTCCTTTACCGACTTCGCTTTCAACTTGTATCTGTCCTTTATGGTCTTCGATGATGCGGTAAACAATGGACAAGCCTAGCCCCATCCCGCCATCGGGAGATTTGGTGGTAAAAAATGGATTAAAAATCTGGTCTAATTCGCGTTTTGGAATACCGCAACCTGTATCCTGAAAAGATATTTCAATATGTTTATTATCCTGGCTTGCTAAGGTAGTAATAATAAGCTGAGCTGATTCTACATTCCCAGTTTTCCTAATGGCATCACGTGCATTTGTAATAAGATTTAAAAACACCTGCTCTAGCTGGTTATGATCTCCCTGTATTTTGGGTAAGTTTTGAGCTAATGTTTTAGTAATCTGGATGTTGTTTATACGCAATTGCTCATTCAATAAGGCAAGAGAATCTTCAATCGGCTTATTAATATCAAGTTCTCTTACAACTGCGCCAGATTTTCTGGCAAAGGAACGCATGCTCTTTATAATCTCATCCATACGATTAGCCTGCTCTATTATCCGATCTAAATCTTTTTTACAAGAATGATCACTTTTCAACTCCATAGATATTACTTGAGCAAAGCCTTTAATCCCCGTTAAAGGCTGGTTTAATTCATGTGATACGCCGGCGGCTAACTGCCCTATAGCCACCATTTTACTTGATTGGATAAGTTGCTGTTGGGTTTCCTTTAGCTGTCGATATGCCCAGGCTAACTTTTCCTCTGATAATTTTAATGCTCCTTCTGACCGCTGCCGTTCTTTAATATTTTCATTGAGTTCTACAATCTTTTTCTCAAGCTCTTGGGCATGTTGAGCAAGAAGATTTTCGCGCTCCCGATAGTAATCAATTTTATCTGCCAATTCTTGCGGGCTTACCATCAAAGTTGCTAACATCTCTGCATAGACTTGCTGTAGCTGTTTTTCTTCTGTCGAGGAAAAGATATCCCCTTCTATAACCACTTTATGAGCGGTTGCCGAACCAAGTGCACCGGTAAGTATTTTTTCTAATTCCCTTTTTAATTCCGCCAGTTCAAGCACAGAAATTTTCTCTCTATTGTTGAGATCTAAAGCCTGCAAACACTTTGTTAACATAGACTTAGATTCTTGATGGCTAAAATATTGTTGAAAAATCTGTTCGATACACTTTATTTTTGGCATTAAGCTGATCAATGCGCCTTTAGAGGTCCTTTGAAATAAAGATTTTTGTACTAACGCATCAACAAATTCGTCTGCTAGCTGTTGCTCTTCCTGTGCAGAAACAGAATAGATGGAGCCAAAAATATAAAATCCAATGTTAAATAGCATAGACCAAAACACAGCATGCGCCAGATTGTTAGATAATGATACCCCAAAAAGATTTTCAGGCTTTAAAAACGCTATCCCCCAGGGACCGTGATGAAGTAAAGATATCGTTGCCCAGCCGCTTTTGATTAATGCCGGGAGGAACAATGTATAGAACCACACTAAAAAGCCAGCGCCTAATCCTAATATTGCTCCGGTCTTATTCGCTCGACGCCAATAAAGGCCGCCGATCACTGCTGGGGCGAATTGAAGGACGCCGGCAAAAGAAATCAGTCCAATACTTACTAACATATATGATTCCCCAAGCAATTGTTCAAATAAATATCCCAATAAAATAAAAATCGTAATTACTGCCCACCGGCATTTCAGTAAATGTTTTTTTAAGAAATTCAATTGTTTAAACATCTCAATACCGGGAACTAATAAATGGTTGGTGAACATTGTGGCAATGGTTATCGAAGAAATCATAATCATACTTACCGCGGCAGAAATACCGCCAATGAACACCACCAGCGCAAGCCAGAATTTGCCATATAAAAGCGGTAAACGAAGCACGAATGTATCGGCAAGTTGTATCGGCAAACCCTTTAATAAACCTCCCATGGCAATGGGAACGACAAAAAAAGTTATCAAAAACATATATAAAGGAAAAACCCACATTGCGGTACGAATATGATCTTCGTTGGAATTTTCAACCACTGCTATATGAAACTGTCGCGGCAAAAACATAACTGCCGACATCGCCAGGAGTAAATATGTTCCCCAGATTAAATAAGATTCCCCGGAAGTACTAAGCCTAATCACATTATAAAAAGGACTATGCTCAAGTTGTGCTAGGATATCGCCAAATCCGTTAAAAAGAAAATATACGACAAAGATTCCTGCACAAAGAAGGGCAACTAACTGAACAATAGATTGTATTGCCACTGAAAGAAGCATGCCTTTATGAGATTCCGTCGGATCTAATTTTCTCGCTCCAAAGATAATGGTAAATAAGATCATCAACCCAATTAAAAGCCATCTCATTACAACGCTTAACCACGATACCGTTTCGGTCCCACCAGAAGCTGCAATAAGATTAAATGTGGTTATCGTTGCTCTTAACTGTAATGCGATATAAGGAATGACGCCAACCAAGGCCATAACTGTCACTAAGGCTGCTAATCCTTGTGATTTACCGTATCGAGCAGAAATAAAATCAGCAATGCTTGTAATGCGATGGGTATGTCTAATCCGTACTAACTTACGTAACATAAACCACCAGCTAAAGACAATCATTGTCGGGCCAAGATACATAGTAAGAAAAATCATCCCCGACGTAGCAGACTTGCCCACACTCCCATAATATGTCCAGGTAGTACAATAAATCCCCAGCGCCGCAGCATATACGAAAGGATGTGTGCTTATTCGTCTAAAAAAATTATCTCCTTGCTCTACCTTCTGAGCAATATAAAATAATATGCTCATATATAAACAAAAAACACTGATCACAACAAAACCTTGGGTCATTTGTTATTCTCCTTTTTGTTTATATCCCCTTCGGCCGAACCATGCTTCTGGCCATAGCTTAAAGCCATAAAAAATAAAATGCCAATACCAATCGCCCATAGTAAAAATAGATACATAAATACAAACGCAGGATTCCACTTATCGGCAATAGTCAAAAATGGCCAATTAAATAAAATGACATAGGCGAGAAATATAAAAAGAGCAGTTTCTTTTTGACTTAATATATTGCGTATCTTTCGCATACTTTTTGCCTCCTTGTATCCTTTAAAAGGATACAATTATATCTTGCTAACCTTTTATCCCATATTCAAACTCTGCCTATTATGCGACCGGCAATATAATTTTAAAAGTCGTTCCTCTGCCGACTTCGCTTTCAACTTGTATCTGTCCTTTATGGTCTTCGATGATGCGGTAAACAATGGACAAGCCTAGCCCCATCCCGCCATCGGGAGATTTGGTGGTAAAAAATGGATTAAAAATATTCTCTAAGCCTTCCTCGGAAATCCCGCAACCTGTATCTTTAAATATTACTATAACATTCTTCTTATCTTGCGCTAATTGTGTTTCTATAAACAATTCTCCTCCTTGCGGATTATTTAAGCAATCAATGGCATCACGCGCATTACTAATAAAATTGATAAATATTTGTTGCAGTTGATTCGAATCCGCCATTATTTGTGGTAGCTTGGCAGCTAATGTTTTAGAGAGCCGAATATTATGTGTCTTAAGTTGTTCGTTTAAAAGCATAATCGCATCTTCGATTGGTTTATTGATATCAACCCGGGTCAAGGCAAATTTTGAGTGTCTGGCAAACGAACGAACATTCTTTATAATAGAATCCATTCTGTCTGCCTGTTTGATTATTATCTCCAAATCACTTCTTAAAGAGTTATCCGCTCCCAAACTCATCAAGGCGGCCTGGGCAAAACCTTTTATGCCCGTTAAAGGCTGGTTTAATTCATGCGATACGCCGGCGGCTAACTGTCCCATCGCCGCCATCTTGCCTGACTGGATAAGCTGGTTGTGGGTATCTTTAAGTTCTTGGTAGGCCTCTTTAAGTTCTCGTTCGGCTATTTTACGAGCTGTGATATCTTCATACATGACCACAATCCGCTTTTTTTGTAAATGATCACTCATCCGTGAAGCACTAACCATACATATAATATCCTGGCCATCTTTGCGCCTGCATATAAATTCTTCGCTATGAGTGGCTTTATCTTGAAGCACAGGATAAAAATGCCTGCCAATTTCTTCGTATTCTTTATCTGTCCGATATAACATTCTTGTATTTTGCCCGATGATTTCTTTGGGATTTAAGCCAAAAACTGTACGCACCGCATTATTGGCAAAAGTAATATTTCGTTCCTCCAGGCCAACAACCGCATGCGGGATAGCATCCAAAATCCCCCGAACTGTTGCCTCGCTCTTTCTAAATGCTTCCTGGACATATCTACGTTCAATAAGTTCCGTTATATATTTTCTATTCAATACCCAAACATGCCCGGTTGTTATAATCAAAGCAATAAAAAGAATACTTGCTAGGATAATCCACGGCCAATATTGCTGAATAATGCCCCTTAAGGTAATCTTTCCAAAGTCTTTGTAAGGTCCAATCCTGAGTTCTTGCAGGCACTCATGTACCGGCTGATAATTAAGCGGAACTGTCCAGCCAGCATAATTTCCGGTAATTGCAGCTAAATGGTCTGGTTTAATAGAAAGAAGCGTTACTGCGACTTTGGCAGCAACATCGTGTCTTGTATTGATTAACCTGGCAAAAGGCCATTCAGGATATAACCGAGTACTGTGCAAAAATAGGAAATCTTTATAGATGTCGGTATGCATATCTTTATGTTCATGTATTACCTTAATATCATCAATATCTATTTTCCCCTCTTTTGCCATTTTCTCAAGAACGCCGGTTCTAATGCTTCCGGCATCTGAAAGCCCAGCTATTACTGAATAGACAACCTTGTCACTGGTCTTTTCAATTGTTAAAGCCGTAAAGTCCTGCTGCGGGTTAATCCCCGCATCGCTTAATTCTCTTTGTGCGCTTATCCACCCGCCAAAAGCAAACTTATCCGCAACTGCAAACTTTTTATTCTTTAAATCTTTATAATGCTTGATATCATCTCTAGTGGCTTTAGTAAAAATTACACCCCCGTAATGTATATACGGTTTATTTGGACCAAAAGACTTCAATGTAGCAATAGCTTCTACACCGTAACGCATGTTCAACTCAACATACAAAGAGGGATTTATGCAGATAAAATCAACCTCTTCTTTTTCAACTGCAGGTCCTACTTGTTTAAAGTCAAGTGGTACTATTTCAAAGGAAACGTCCTTAATTTTATTATTTAAGTACTTAGCCGTATGCACCCACTCTTTAAGACAAATCTGATATCCTCTTGGCGCTAAAACTCCAATTCTGTATCTCTTTGTATTTGCGCAGGCCGCTTCATTCGTAAATACAATTAAAACAATAAAAAATAATGTCAACAATCTTATTATTTGAGTATGTGCATATTTTTTCATCTTCTTACCGCTTTTTAGTAGCATCTAAGATATCTTTAGGAATTATAATGTTTAGCCCCTTTGCTATATCTAAATTAACCATCGGGATTCCTTGCTCGGCCGTCTTTACTGGCAATGACTCAATCGATACCCCCTTAAGTAAAGAAACAGCCATCTTGGCGGCCTCATATCCATGTTCTTCGCCAGATTCAACTACCCCACAAAACATCCCATCTTCTATGGAAAAATCAAAAAAGCCGATAGTCGGGATGGTACAGTTTGCTTGTGTCCAGTTCATAACCTCTTTTGGAGACATGCTAAGTGTGTTACCTTTTTCTCTAACTGTATGATACATATAAATACATAATGCATCAGCGTCAATATTATATTCTGTTACTCGCTTCTGCCATGTGTTAAAATCGCCGATTAAATGGTAATCTAAAATTTTGACCGCCAAATTTTGATTATTCATAAACTCTAAAGCCCCGATAGAAGTCGGTCCATCATCACTAATAACAGCAATTTTTCTGATGTTAGGTATAATCTTTTGTAAGTATTCAACAGATTCTTTAAAATGAGGTCTTTCTATAACGCCTGTAACATTCGATGCTGGCAATCCATAATCCGACGGCTCTCCATTGACACCGCAAAATACAAAATACGGTTTGTTCCCTGCATACTTTTGAGTTACAAAAATTTGAGCATTATCATCCGCTGCTATCACTACATCCGGTTTCCATTTCTCGATCATATCTTTTGCCAACTTGCCAGATTGGACCTTCCAGTCTTGGGAGGTTTTTCTTTTGGTATCCATGTAGAATATCTGTAAAACAACATTTTCTCCTTCCAGGGCATCACGAACTCCTTTGGTAATAGAAGCAACCCAAGGATATTCTGCGTGGTAACTGTGCAATAACAACACTTTCTTCGGCTGCTGGGAAGAGGCATCCGCTATTACCTGAGGGCAGATCATAAAAACGAACACATAAGATGCTACCCCTAAAAGAAATCCCGCCCGATTGACTCTCAGAAAGGACTTAATAGCTCTTTTATATTTTAAAACAGCGCTTAGAAGAAAGTTTTTTTGAACAAACATATCTATTAAGGTTTTCATAATTCTTTCCCTTCCGGTTCTGAGAGTAATTTTTTAACCATGCCTAATAATTCTTCGGCATTATAGGGTTTCTCTAGATAAAAAGACACGCCTTTTGTTAACAGCTCATCTTTGAGAAACTTGTCTTTTATGCCGGTAAGGATAATCACGGGGATAGAGGTTAAATCTGCGGATGACTGCAACTGTTCGAACACACTTTGTCCTCCTGCGCCCGGCAGGCACAAGTCCAATACAATCAAATCCGGATGATGTTTGTGCGCAAATTCTACCCCTTTAATCCCATCTTCAGCATGGATGACTTCGTAGCCGGCCTTCCGCAGCCGGGCGGATACAACCTTGGCCACATCAAGCTCATCTTCAACCACTAAAACTTTCTTTTTCATATCTGCCTCTCCATATTAGCTATTAACGTAGATAGCCGGTTAATTTGTCCAAAAATTCCTTTGTGTCAAACGATTTTTGCATATAATCATCAGCCCCCGCATCTTTTATCTTATCCGCAATGTCTTTGCCTGGACTCGCACTTAAAAATATCACCGGGATTGACTTTAACTCCGCATCTGCCTTTAATTGCTTACAGACCTCAACCCCATCCATAAGCGGCAATTTAAGATCCAAAAGTATCAAGCACGGTTTTTCTTTTTTTGCCATTTCAAGACCGGTTTTACCGTCTTGCGCGCTAATCACATTGTACCCAGCATTCTTTAGCCGGAATACAACGATGTGCAACAAATCCGGCTCATCTTCTACAACCAAAATACATTTTTTATTAATCATAAGGCTGATCCATGCCCTGGTTCGTTCTACTGTACATACGTAATGATGCTTATCACCTTGGCCAAAAAAGTCTTGGTATCAAACGGCTTGGCAATCCACGGCAAGGCCCATTCTTGTTTACGGTTTTCTATGCGCTCAATCTCATCGGCATACCCAGACATAACTAAAATAGGGATGGCCGATGTATTTTGATTGCTTTTTAAGCACCCCACAAGTTCATACCCGCTAATATCCTTTAATCTCATATCCAGTATTATCAAATCCGGGATATTTTCTTGGGCGGCCTTGAGCCCTTCCTGCCCGCTTTGGAAACAAGATACTGTGTATCCGTTCTGCTTTAAAACCCTCTCGCATAGGTCTAAAACCACTTTCTCATCATCAATAACCAAGATGTTATATTGCCAGTTAATCGGGATCGTAAATATAAAATCCGAGCCCTTGCCCAGCTCTGACTCTACCCATATCTTGCCCCGATGCTGGGTAACTATCTCTTTAGAGATAGCGAGCCCCAGGCCTGAGCCGCCGGTTTTCCTTTGATTCATTCCGCCTAATTGCTGAAACTTCTCAAACAATTTAGATAGGTCCTCTTCTTTCATGCCCGGTCCTGTATCGCGGACAATTACTTTTATGTTTTGCTCCTGCGGCTGATAAGTGCTGATAATGGATATGCCGCCCGATTCTGTAAATTTGAGGGCGTTGGTTATCAAATTAGTAAGCACTTGAATGATGCGGTCGGAATCAAATTTCATGCGCGGCAGATTAGATTCAAGCTCGGCTTTTAAATAAATCCCTTTTTCTTCGGCAACAAGTCTCTGGCTTTCGATGGTTTCGTTTATCGCGTCGTTGATATTGCCGCCTTCCATCTTGAACTCTAGTTTCTTGGACTCAAGCTTGGAAAAGTCTAAGACATCGTCTATCAGCCGTTTTAATCGGGCCACATTTTTCTTCGCCATTTCCAAAAAATCTTTCTGTTCGGCATTCACTTCACCGACTACGCCGTCAAGCACGATCTCGATGCCTTCTTTTATGGCAGTCAATGGCGTGCGCAGCTCATGTGATACCATCGAGGTAAAATCGCTCTTGATTGCATACATCTTTTTTAACACCTCGTTAGATTCGACAAGTTCTGTCTCTAGCCATTCCCTTTCCTTTTTGGCTTTATATTTCTCTATCGCCTTCTCGATAACATGGGGCAGGATGTCTGCGTAGGAGGAATCCTTTATTATGTAATCATAAGCCCCGGCTTTCATGAGTTCGACCGCGATCTTTTCGTTGCCGGCTGAGGTTACGACAATAAACGGGATATCCTTATTACCCTCTTTTAGTCTGTTTAATATGTCCATGGCGCTGGCCTTGGGCAGGCGATAATCGCACAGAATCACATCATAGCCTTCGGCCTCTATCTTTTTTAATGCCTCCTCCATTTCTCCGGCAGAATCAATCTGGTAGCCTCCCTCGGCAGCCTTAAGAATCTTTTTTGTGATTAAGATAAAATCCGGATTGTCTTCAATCTGTAATATTTTTAATAACATAAACTGTCTCCTTATTTATAAAGGCGGCCTATAAAGATTTTAAAATATATCATTCTTGTGCCTCCTCCGGCAAGGCGATGTTCAGCAATCCCCAATACAGGCCTATTTGCTTAACAATTTCGACAAATTTTTCAAATTCAACCGGTTTCTGGATAAAACTATTGCACCCCGAATCATAGCTTTTTAATATGTCCTCGTCCCGTTTAGACATGGTAAGCATTACAACCGGTATTTTTTTAAGCGCAGGGTCCTGTTTGATGCTCTTTAGCACTTCGATGCCGTCAATCTTGGGCAGGTTAATATCTAAAAATATCAAACCCGGCCGGGGGCTATTCGCCCTGTCCTTATATTTTCCTTTATGCCTCAAAAAATCCAATGCCTCCTGCCCATCTCTGGCCACCCAAAGCTGGTTGAGTATTTCCGCCACTTTTATCGCCTTCTCCGTGATTAAAATATCATCCGGATTATCTTCAACTAATAGTATCTTAATCACTTTTGGTTTATCGGCCATCTTTGCCTGCCTTCTGTCTTACTAAGATAAGTCTATCTTTTTAGGTATAGAAAAATAAAATGTAGCTCCTTCTTTTGCCTTGGATTCGACCCATACCTTGCCTTTATGCATCTTCACTATTTTTTTTACAATGGTTAGGCCGGCACCTGTTCCTTCATGCTCTTCTCGCTTACCTAATCTTTGAAAAATTTCAAATATTTTGGCAAAATACTGCTCTTCTATGCCCGGACCGTTATCCTTGACGTAAAACTCATAACAGCCATTTTTGTCCTGGCAGCCGATCTCTATTTTAGGCTGGGGCTTGTCCATAAATTTGATTGCATTCGAAATCAGGTTGGCAAAAACCTCGGCCACGCGTATCCGGTCACAAAATACCTCCGGCAATTTATCCCGAATTGAGATCTGAACATTTTTCTCTTTTATCGCGTATTCAAGCCGCAGCCTGATTTCATCAATAATCTTTTCTATGTTGACGTTTTCAAAGGGGTTTTTTTGTCTTTCAATGCGCGAAATCTTCAAAAGATCCTCGATCAGGTCGCGCATCCGTGCCGCATTTGCCCTTACGCGGGTTAAATAACCTGCGGCCTCGCTATCTAATTTAGCCCCCTGCTCATCGGCAATAAACTTAGAAAAGGCATCTATGCTGCGCAGGGGTTCTTTTAAATCGTGTGAAACAATATAGGTAAAATCATCAAGTTCCTTATTTGTCTGTTCCAAGGCCATTTTTTGTCTTTCTAGGTCACCCTTAGATTCCTCTAAATCCAAGGCTACATTTTTCAGCGCCTTGCGGGAATCTTCGGCCTTTTGTTTTTGTTTTTTAAGCAGGCCTTGTTCTTCTTTCAATTGCCGGATTAGATTATTACGTTCATCCTCGGCCTGTTTGCGTTCGGTAATATCAATCGCCATCTCAAAATGGACCATGCGTCCATCCGACCAGCGAATCGCCTTGTCAATACACCGAAACCATCGTTTATTAATATTGTTTTGGCCTTCCCAGATATAGGAGTGGCCCATGTTTTCATCGAAAATAATACCGTTAGTACAAAAATCGCACGGGGCTTCCAGATTATGTAGAACATGATGACATTTTTTGCCGATCTTATCCCCCCAATTTTTCTTAGCTGCTGTGTTCATATATAGCAATTCATAATTATTAGGGTCAGAAACATATACAACCTCATCCATCCCTTCAAACATCGATAAAAGCTGGTAACGCTCTATGGCCAGCTCCTGCTCTGCCTTTTCACGATCCGCTACTTCGATATTGAGCCTGTCCATAGAGATGGTTGTTTTCTGTAAATTCTCGATCATACGATTAAACGATAAGGCAAGCTTTCCTATCTCGTCTTTCGAACGCACGGCTATTTTTGTGTTTAATTTTCCTTCACTAATCTGTTCGGTAAGCTTAGTGAGTTTCAGGATGGGCCGTGTTATCGCCTGGGAGATAAACAAGGCGATAAAAATTCCAATAGCAGCGATAATAATTGTTAGTGTCTGCGCGCGGGCAGAGGCTTTTTGGGTCGGGGTAATAATACTATGCATATAATCTTCTTTAATCCCCAGATTAACTGTGGCTATCTGTTTTACCCCCTGTCTTACAGCAACCGCAATATTATAAACGGACACATTTTCAGCGTTTATTTTTTGCAATTTATAGCCTTGCCCTTTACTAAAAGTATTGGCTAACTTTAAAAGCTGGGTCGGGAGCGTAGAAGCGATATAGGTGTCTGCTAATGCCTGTCCCTGTTCATCCAAAACCAGGATATATTCTACCTGTTCTGCCCGAAGGCTCTTTTCATCAAGCAAGATGCTGGTGATACTGCGGATTTCCTGTTTTAATATCGCCGGCAAAATGCGCTTTGCGATGCTTTTGGCAAGGGTTACTTCTGCTTTCTCCAGTCTTTCAAGCTGCAAATCCTCAAGTATATACCGGAGAGAATAGTTATGGGCTAACATTAATAAGATTATCATTAAGATAAACCCTATAACAATCTTATGCGTTAAGCCCATTTAACTGTCTCCTCATCTATGGCGAAGGCCAAAAGATTACTTTATTTTCTAGCGCCCAGCGATAGCCGATCAGTCCTTCTCCTCCAAAAACGATACATCATAGCGCGAGCGTTGCCCATGTTTATTTCTAAGCTTATTTATCTCTTTTTTGAGCTCGATCATCCTGAGCTCGCGGCCCACCATGATTTTATTGGTCTCTTCCAGGTCTTTCACGACAATCTTCCATTGCTGGCTGACCAGCTCCAGTATACTTTGCACATCAATCAACGATTTATTGCTTCTAAAAAATCCGCACTTAAGACACCCCTCCAGCTTCTCAAAAAAATTATCGAAGACTTTATCTTTGCAAGGGGTTCTTAACACTTCCCAGCACGCAATCTGGCTGGTCTTAAAAACCGGGCATTGCTCTTGTTTGCAGTTAAAGAATTCCCAGCATTTAGTATGCCCTACCATAACAATGCTCCTAAATAAATAGTCCTATATTATACGCTCCGCTATAGAATATTATTATCCTGTTCAATTTTTTACCACCAATCCAGTTAGGCCTACCCTATTTTGGCCCACTTATGATTATACAGTATGATTGAAGAGTTTGCAATGTTATATAATGTTATATGCAAATCTATAAAATCTGATAAAATCTTATATTATACTATAAGTGTACCTAATTTTGTTGTTTTTGTCAAGTCAAAAATAGTGCGCTGCCTAAAGCCTGGGGATATTGATACAGATTGGGATTCAAAATAAAGAGGAAATTGGTAGATTATTGAGCAGGTTTGCCTGGGCGGTTAAGCTGTAACGCAAGCTGAATAGTAGTGCCTTTGCCTGGCGCGCTATCAATGCTGATAACGCCATTATGCCTATCGATAATCCGATGGACAATGGATAACCCCAGCCCAGTACCTTTTGCCTTTGTTGTAAAAAAGGGATTATATATTTTAGATATTTTTTTAGGGGGAATGCCCCTGCCGCTATCAGAAATTGTAATTAGGACGTTATCGGCTGCCAGTTCGCTTTTCACCGCAAGCTGGCCTCCATCTGGCATGGCATCAATGCTGTTAGAAAAGATGTTTAAAAAGGCCTCTTTCATTTGCGCAGCATCACACAATACCTTGGGTATATTTTGCCCATATTTACCCTTAACCTTAATACGAGATTTGTCCAGTCTCGGATCAAGAAATTTTAAGGTTTTTATAATCACGTCGTTAATATCAGTGTTAGTAAACTCATATTCCGCGGGCTTGGTAAAACTTAAGAATCGAGCGATTAGTTTCTCTACACGCGCCAGCTCTTCTAACACAACCCTTATATTTTTTTCTTCTGGGGCGCCTGATAATTGAGGACTTATTATTTCCAAAAAAAGCTTTGTTGAGGTTAAGACAGTATTCACTTCATGCGCTACGCCCGCGCCAAGTTCTCCGATAAGAGACAGTCTTTGGGTTACCTCAAGCTGCTCCTGCAGTTGTTTTTTTTGCCGTTCTAAGCGGCGCATCTCAAATGCCCGCCTGATGATATGTTCTACGGCTTCAACATTAAATGGTTTAGTGATATAATCAAAACACCCCTGCTGAATGGCCTCCTTGACCGTATCAATAGTCGCATATCCGGTGACAGCGATAATAATACAATCCTTCTTAAGCTTCTTAATTTCTCGCAGCAGCTCCATGCCTCCCATGCGAGGCATTTTTAAATCCATAATCACTAAGTCAAAATCGGTCTGTTTAATCTTACCTAACGCCTGGACCCCATCATCAGCAATGCTAACCTCATACCCCTGTTTTTTAAGCATCTTGGCCAGTAAGTCCTGAATCACGGCCTCATCATCCACAACTAGTATCTTCTCTTTTTTTATATCCATTGTTAAGCTTGAGGGGTTAGTTTTGATGCTTGCCAAATCCATCGCTGCCCGAAAAGTATCTAGGGGCTATTCTGAAGACGCCGTCTCCAGGGCCCCGGAAATTATGCTTTTCATTTCCTGCGCATCAAAGGGTTTGGCCAGGGAAGTATAGGCGCCCAATCTGGCTGCTTCTAAATTTGTCTGTAGCGTTCCATAGGCACTGAGCATGATTACCGGAAGACGGCTGTTAATTTTTTTTATCCTCTTTAAGGTCTCGACCCCGTCAATGCCCGGCATGCGTATATCCAGCAACACTAAATCCGGCTTGTCTTTCTCGACAATCTTTAACGCTTCTTCTCCGCTGGATGTCTTTATAACCGTGTATTCCTGCAATGCTCGTTCAAAGTAATTCTGGATCATCACGTCATCATCCACAATCAATACTGTCTTGTTTACTCTTTGTGCCGATTGTATTGCTTTTAATTCCGTATTGTCTTTAATCTGGTTCATTAGCCAAGCATCGATTAAATCCTTCCGGAACCGCCATTCGCTGGCCACCTTAAACGCCGGGATTTTGCCTTGACGGGCAAGTTTGTATACAGTCATTTTGTTCATCTGCAGGTATTTAGCCACCTGGGCTATATCCATTAAATTTTCTGACATGAGATGGTCTCCTTTTTAATTTTCTATACTATCCTATGATATTATATAATATCATATGCTAATTTGCAACAAATTTTGCATTTTTTTCAGAACTTAGATACTATTAATTCTGACATCACTACAATATCCTCTGTGCAAAAGATATCTTTTATGCTCCGGTCAAAGTGGATGTTTGCCTGCGGGCCAAACTCTTCATCTGCCGGCCATAATGTAATCAATACTGCTACACGATGAAATACTTCTATATTGATGCCCAAATCCGCCGCCTCTGCCTTTGCCGCATTAAACGGTTTTGCTCGCTCTAAAAACGCTTCCGGATGTTCTGCAAATCGATTTGCCAAACGATCAATTACCCTTTTTTTAAAACTCGGGTAATAGCCTTGGCCGCCGGGAAGCTGTTGAAACGAAATCCATTCTCCCTGGATTTGCGGCAGGCCTTTTAGTTTTTGGATAAGGTAATGTGTGATTAGAATAGTAAGATAATCTTTGGCCGGGACATTGTTAGCTCTAGAAAAAACACGCTGGCTTGCAATATCAACCGCGTATTCCTGCGCTAAAAAAATTATATGTTCTATTTTTTTATTGGTAAGGCTTTGAAGTTCTCCCCAGGCTTTGGACAAGGCAACATCGTAAGGCATATTTTGTACAACAGCAAGAATTATGTATTTTTTGCGGCTTTAACTTCTTCTACGATCTTCTCCGATATGGCAAACGGGACCTCTACGTATTTCTCAAAATGCATGGAATAAATAGCGCGGCCGCTGCTGATAGAACGCAGCCCGCTGGCATAACCGAACATTTCTGCAAGCGGCGCTTCTGCGGATATAATCTGTTGCTTGGCTTTGACCTCCATGCCCAATATCTTCCCCCGCCGCGAACATATATCGCCGACAACATCGCCGACATGCTCTTCCGGGGTTGTAATCTCAATCGACATGCAAGGCTCAAGCAGCATCGGCGCTGCCTGCATAAACGCCCGTTTAAAACACTCGCCAGCGGCGATTTTAAACGCCATCTCCGATGAATCTACATCATGATAAGAGCCATCGACTAAATCAACCTTAACATCGACAACCGGGAACCCAGCGTAAATACCTTTGTGCATAACATTAATAATTCCTTTTTCTATAGAAGGAATATATTCCCGCGGGATGTTGCCGCCTTTAATCCTATTATTAAATTCAAACCCTTCCCCTGGCTGGCTAGGAAATATCTCCATGACTACATGGGCGTACTGGCCCTTGCCGCCGGTTTGCTTTACATGTTTATAATTCTCAGAGCCTTGATTTAAAATCGTCTCCCGATAGGCAACCTTGGGCTGCCCGACCACGGCTTCTACCTGGAATTCATGCTTTAACCGGTCAATAATGATCTCTAAATGCAATTCTCCCATGCCCGAAAGGATAACTTCTTCTGTTTCCCGGTCGGTTTGGACAGTAAACGTAGGGTCTTCTTCTGCAAGCCGCATCAGGCCGCGGCCAAGTTTATCCTGGTCCGCACGGCTTTTAGGCTTTATGCTCAACGACATAACCGGGGCCGGGAATTCCATGGCCTCGAGAACCACCAGATTCTCCGGATCGCAAAGCGTATCACCAGTCCCGGTATGATCAAGGCCTACGGCTGCGGCAATATCACCGGCAAAGATATCTGCTCTGATCTCCCGTTCATTAGCATGCATTTGCAGTATCCGGCCCACCCTTTCTTTTCGGTCCTTGGTGGCATTATAGATATATGTGCCGGATTTAAGGGATCCTGAATATACACGAAAATATATGAGCTTTCCCATGTGTGGGTCAGCTTGGACTTTAAAGGCAAGCGCAGAAAAAGGCTCCTCATCCTTGGGCTTGCGGATAATAATTTTATCCTTATCTTCGGGGGCATGCCCTTTAATGGCCTGCATGTCAGAAGGAGCTGGTAAATACATGTTGATGGCATCAAGTAATTTCTGGATCCCCTTATTTTTAAACGCTGCGCCGCAAAGCGCCGGAACAATTTTATTGGCAATCGTGCCTTTTCTTATTGCCTGAATCAGCTCTTCCTTGGTCAAAGATTCTTCGGATTCTAAATACTTCTCCATAAGAGTATCTTCTAACTCCACGGCTTTTTCAACCATGATATGGTGGTGCTCCTGGGCAATTTCTTTATACTCGGCCGGGATATCTTCTATATGAAAATTCTTGCCAAGTGAATCATCTTCATAAATACATGCCTTCATGTCCACAAGGTCAATGATGCCGCGGAATTTATCTTCTGAGCCGATAGGTATCTGAAGCGGAATAACATTGGCCCCTAAGTCTTCTTCGATATTCTTAATAACTTCCAAAAAATCAGCGCCAATACGGTCCATCTTGTTAATAAAGGCAAGCTTTGGTACCTGATATTTATCCGATTGACGCCATACGGTTTCAGATTGAGGTTCTACGCCGCCTACCGCACAGAAAACAGCTACCGCGCCGTCTAAGACACGCAAACTGCGTTCTACCTCTACCGTAAAATCCACGTGGCCGGGGGTATCGATAATATTAATCCGGTGATCATTCCAGTAACAAGTGGTTGCGGCTGACGTAATCGTAATCCCGCGTTCCTGTTCCTGTTTCATCCAGTCCATTTGGGCTTTGCCGTCATGGACCTCTCCCATCTTGTGCGAGCGGCCGGTATAAAACAAAATGCGCTCTGTGACCGTTGTCTTGCCGGCATCAATGTGGGCCATGATCCCGATATTTCTTACTTTATTTAAATTAATCGTACGCGGCATCTTACTCCTTTTCTAATCGCTTTGTTCGGACTTTATATTATAATAAGAAAATTTTATAAATCAATATCTTTTATTTTAAATTGCCTGCTCAATAAGGAAACTTGACTGCAGTGTCATTGTCTCACTTACTAAGGTCTCGACATCGTGAAATAGAGAATCGGCAAAGGCCATAAATGCCTCGGCTTCTTTTGCCCTGTCTTTTCTTGCCGCATCTTTTACGCTCAGCACTGTTCTAACCAACACATCCCAATCTATAATGGTTTCCATAAATTGGTACATCAATGAATCTTTTGCTTTTAGATACTGCGGGGCAAGGATATAAAACGCCAAATATTCTGCCAGAAATTCTGGTGCCGCATCGAAACTTCGCATACTGATAAATTCGGTTTCTATCTGCTCTTTCGCATACTTATCCTGCCAGCCAAATTTGTCCATAAGTTTTAGATTTTTATCCAGCTGCGCATATTCAATAAACTCAAACACCCTTGCCAAAGACCCGCCGGCTATAAAATTCAGCCCTACGCCAAAATGTTTCCGTGAAAGTGCCTGTAACTGCTCTACCCGCATCTGGTCTAAAGGTAAAATAAAACTGAGATCCTCTTTATTTATAAAAAGATGCGCCAATTCATGACTAAGCACCAGTTCTAAAAGCGGCAAGCGTTGCCCTTTATTAATTACTTTCACGGTGTTTAGATAGTCAAT
>Ga0180009_10003395_pt1 | contig 18153 bp, 19 predicted proteins | sample OS_PC_MetaG_FD_123537 | JGI IMG/M metagenome (GOLD analysis project Ga0180009, IMG submission 123537) | Groundwater microbial communities from the Aspo Hard Rock Laboratory (HRL) deep subsurface site, Sweden - OS_PC_MetaG | ecosystem: Environmental > Aquatic > Deep subsurface > Groundwater... | reverse complement strand
TGCCCGGCATGGACGGCATCGAGTTCACCCGCCGTGTCCGCGCCGAACGCCGCCTGTCCGACGTGCCGCTGATCATCGTCACGGTGGTGGAAGACCGTCAGGTGCGCTACCAGGCGCTGGAAAACGGCGCCACCGACTTTCTCACCCGCCCGATCGACCCGCTGGAATGCCGTGCGCGCTGCCTCAACCTGCTGACGCTGCGACGCAGCCAGAAAGTTGTAGCCGACCGCGCGCAGTGGCTGGAAGAGCAGGTCATGCAGGCCACCCGCGCGGTGCGCCTGCGCGAACGCGAGACCCTGATGAAGCTGGCCAAGGCGGGCGAATACCGCGACGAGGAAACCGGCAACCACATCATTCGCATGTCCCGCTACGCCCGCCTGATCGCCGAGGAGCTCAAGCTCACCGCGATGGAATGCGACGAAATCGAGGCCGCCTCGCCGATGCACGACATCGGCAAGATCGGCATCCCCGACCACATCCTGCTCAAACCCGGCCGCCACACCCCGGAGGAACAAGTCGTCATGCGGCGCCATCCGCAGATCGGCCATGAAATCCTGTCCGACAGCCCTTCACGCTACCTGCAGATGGGCGCGGTGATCGCGCTCGGCCATCACGAGAAATTCGACGGCAGCGGCTATCCGCAGGGCCTCGCCGGCGAAGACATTCCGCTGCCGGCACGTATCGTGGCAGTGGCCGATGTGTTCGACGCGCTCACCTCCAACCGGCCCTACAAGGGTGCGTGGTCGTTCCAGGACGCGCTCGCCTACCTTCAGTCCGAAAGTGGCCGGCACTTCGATCCCGCCTGCGTGCGCGCATTCGAACTGCGCATCGACGCCGTCGCCGCGATCATGCGGGAACTGGGCGACACGCCCCGCTGACGGCGATAAGCGCATGATGGCGAGGCTGCCGCTACCTGCTTTCGTTCAGCGCCTGAGGGCGCATATCCGTGCGCGGCCAGATACCGAGTTTCAGCAGGCGCTGATCCGCTTTGCCATCGGCGTCGTTTCCTATTTTTATTTCAGCTCCAGCTGGGTGGAACACCCCGAGTACATCTACTCCAGCATTCACTTCGTCGCGCTGTTTTTCCTCTCGACAGCCACGCTCATCCTGGCCGGCACACTGATCAGCCCACGGGCATCGCCGTCCCGGCGTATTTTTGGTGCCGTGGTGGATTTTTCGACCGCCTCCTTCCTGCTGTTGATTGGCGGGGAAACCTCTGCACCGCTGGTGGGCGTCTACCTCTGGGTTACGCTCGGCAACGGCTTCAGATACGGTGTGCCGTATCTGTATTTTTCCACGGCGCTCACCGCGCTGGGATTTGGCGCGGTGCTGGTCTTCAATCCCTTCTGGCAAACGCAGCTGGCACTGGGTACGGGCATCATGTTCACCATGATTATCGTTCCGCTGTATGCAGCCGCCTTGATGCGCCAGCTGCATTCGGCGATCAGACGCGCCAACGAAGCCAGCCAGGCCAAGTCGAATTTTCTCGCCAACATGAGCCACGAACTGCGCACCCCGCTGAACGGCGTCATCGGCGTATCCGACCTGCTGTCGGAAACCCGACTGGACAAGGAGCAGAAAGAACTCACCCGGATCATCCGCGCATCGGCCAATACCCTGCTGGACCTGATCGAGAGCGTGCTCGACATTTCCCGCATCGAGGCCGGGCGCATCCTCACCGAAAGTGAGAATTTCGACCTCCACCGGCTGGTCAACGGCACCGTCTCGATGATGGAACATCAGGCGCGGGGCAAGGGGCTGGGGCTGTCACCGCATATCGCGCCACAGACGCCTTTCAATCTGCATGGCGACGCGCGGCATTTGCGCCAGATCCTGATCAACCTGATCGGCAATGCCATCAAGTTCACCGAAAGCGGCCGGGTCGACGTCTATGTGCGCCCCATCGGGCAGAGCCATCAGCCGCAACGCCTGCGCTTTGAGATCGTCGACACTGGCATCGGCATTCCGGAAGCCGCGCAGGCCCGGATTTTCGACAGTTTCACCCAAGCCGATCCCTCCATCACCCGCCGGTTCGGCGGTAGCGGCCTGGGCACCACCATCGCCCGCCAGCTGGTGGAAACCATGGGCGGACAAATCGGCCTGCACAGCCGCGAAGGCGAAGGCACGACGTTCTGGTTCGAACTGCCGTTCGCGTTACAGACTGCCGACGAGCTTGCGCCGCCCGAAGCGCAATTCGAAGCGCCCATGCGGGTCGCCATTCTGGCCTCGGGTGAATTGTCGATCCGTTTGCAAACCATGATCCACGGCTGGGGCGCCGAATCCATGCTGGTGGGCAACACCGTCCGTCTGGCGGCCGAGCTGTCGACCGACCTCTCGGGCGGCACGCCGCTGGGCGCGGTCGTGGTGGAACGCAGCGCGCTGTCGGACGATCCGGTCGCGTTATTGCACCGGCTGCGTGACGACCCCGGCCTTTCTACGCTGCCCCTCATCCTGATCGAATCCGACGCCAGCACACCGTTGCGTGACCAGGCGCTGGAACGCGAAGGCTATGCCGCGGTGCTGCGCACGCCCGTCAACGCCACGCTGCTGTTCAACGCCATTCATGCTGCAGTCAGCCACGAGATGCCGCCCAATGTGGTGTCGATGGCCCAGCACCTGCAGGCGCAGGGCGGATTCGGGCTGCGCATCCTGGTGGCCGAAGACAACCCGGTCAACCAGCGCGTCATACGTGGCTTGCTCGAACACAGCGGGCATACCGTCCATCTCGCGCGTGACGGCGAAGAGGCCCTGGCCATGCTCGAAGCCGGCGACCCCGCCTACCAGCTCGCCATCGTCGATATGCATATGCCGCAGTTGTCGGGGCCGGAAGTGGTCAAGCGCTGGCGCTTCATGGAAAAAGGGCATCTGCCCATCATCATGCTCACAGCCGACGCACGCACCGAAGCGCAGGCGACATGTGAGGCGGCAGGCGTGGACGCCTTCCTCACCAAGCCCGTCAACGGCCGTGAACTTGCGGAACTGATCGGGCATCTCGCCGGACAACAAACCCAGACGGGCGTCGCCGCCGCGCGCGAGGTCCGTCATGCCGACGGGCTGGATGAGTCGGTTCTCGACGAGTTGGCGCTGATGGGCGGAAACTCACTCGTGGAAGACTTGCTGACGAGTTTCGAGGAAGACAGCCGGCGTGCAGTGCAGGACATCGAACGCGCACTGGCCACCCAGGATTACGGTCTGTGGAACGATCAGCTCCATATGCTGAAAGGCGGCGCCCGCGACATCGGCGCCCACCAACTGGCGCAGCAATGCGCCGATGCCGAGCGCGTCAAGCCGTTCGAGTTCACCAGCCAGCTGGCCCATGACCGCCTGCACGCGGTGCAGACGGCCCTGACGGCCACGCAGGCCGCCCTGGTGGCCTACCAGGCCAACAAGTTAAGCGCTGAACAGCTGTGACGTGCCGGCCGGCGTGGCGGCCGGCACGGCTTCTGCCTTGCCCGTCTGGCGGCTCACCAAACGCTCCATCATGCGAATGTCCTTCGCTTCCAGGCGCAGCGCGGCATCGACCCAGATATCAGCAATGCGCATCAACTCCCCGTACGAAATGGGCTGGATTTCGTCGCGCGCACTGCGCAGGGCCAATGCGCCATTCCGCGAACGGGTTTCCCGCCGAATGTAATCGTGTACCGCCCACTCGCCTTCTCCCGGCTCGGCCAGCACGTCCACCACACCCATTTCGTGCAACTCCTCGGCAAGATACAGACGTCCGCTAAGAATGATCTGCTCTGCCTTCTGATAGCCCACCCTGCGTCCCAACAGGCTCAATGCGCCCATGCCCGGAAACAGGTTGAACAGGATTTCAGGAAATCCAAGCTTGCAACCCCGTTCGGCGATCAGCACATTGCCGGACAGCGCACATTCAAATCCGCCGCCCAGCGCGTCGCCCTGCACCAGCGAAATGGACTTCAGACCGGGCCGGTTCAGATGCACCGCATATAGATACAGCGGCTCGATGCACGCCTGGGCGTACTGCGCGAGACGGTCGCGCTCGCCCGACACGATCAACTCGGCAAAACGGTTGAGATCGCCGCCGTAATTGAACACCCCCGGATGGGACGACGCCGTCACCATGTAACGCACATCAGGCTGATCAGGGTCGTCGATCTGTCCGGCAATTTCATGGCACCACGCCAGCAACTCCTGCAGCAGGGTCGGCGTGAAACAAGGGCGCGGCTCCGCGTGCATGTAGCCCCAGGAAATCTGGTTATGCGGATCAAAATATGTGGTCAGTTGGGTGAATGTGTTTTGCTGCGGTTGCAGCGAAGTCCGAACAGCCTGTAAGTGCGCCATGTGATTCTCCACGGAGTTGTTGATCAGCCATGCGACGAATTTTCAGCATGTGTCGAAAGACTAACGCGCGCCGCCCGGCGGCTCAAGCACGCAATCATTACCGTCACATATCCCCCACATTTAGTGGGGTACATGCCTCACGCTCTCCATATATAGGCTATTCCGTTCAGCTTTGGAACGTCCATACCATGCGCAGCGCCAGCGTCACCAGCAGCAGTGCAAATATGCGTTTCAGCGGCCGCACCGGCAGGCGGTGCGCGGTGCGTGCACCGAGCGGCGCGGTGAACACGCTGCCGATCACGATGCCGGCGAGCGCCGGCAGGTAGACGAAGCCGACACTGCCGGGCGGCAGGCCGTCTACATTCCATCCGCCCAGTACATAGCCGACCGCGCCGGCGATCGCGATCGGAAAACCGATTGCAGCGGAGGTGGCGATCGCACGATGCAGCGCCACGTTGTGCCACAACATGAACGGCACCGACAGCGTGCCGCCGCCGATGCCGACCCAGCTCGACACGGCGCCGATCACGCCGCCTGCCAGCGTGGTGCCGATGCGCCTCGGTAGCGCACGGTGCGGGGCCGGCCTGAAGTCGAGCCACATCTGGGCCGCGGCATAAAACAGGAAGGCGACAAAAAACAGTTTCAGCACCAGCGCCGGCATCTGCGCTGCAAACAAGGCGCCCGCCAGCGTACCGAGCAGGACGCCGGGCGTGATGCGCCACACCAGCGGCCATTCGACGGCGCCATGACGGTGGTGCGCACGCACGCTGGACAACGAAGTGAAAAGAATCGACGCAAGCGAAGTGCCGAGCGCCAGCTGCGGTTCCATGCCTACCGCCAGGCCCTGTGCGTGCAGCAGCATGATCAGCACCGGCACGATGATGAGGCCGCCGCCGACCCCGAGCAGGCCCGCGACGAAGCCGACCACCAGGCCCAGGCCGATGTAGGCTGCCAGCAGCGCCGGGGCAAGCTCGGGCATTTAGAGATGCTTGACGATGAATTGATACTCGGCCGGGTCGACCGGGGTGATCGACAGGCGGTTGCCCTTCTGCAGGATGCGCATGTGGGCGAGTTCGGGGTAGCCGCGGATTTCAGACAGCGGCATCAGTCGCGTCTTCTTCACCAGCTTGACGTCGACGTTGAACCAGCGCGGCGTTTCCGCAGTCGCCTTGGGATCGAAGTATTTGTTCTTGGGATCGAACTGGGTGGCGTCGGGATACGCCGCCACGCTGACCTCGGCCAGCCCGGCGATGCCCGGCTCGGCGCACGACGAATGGTAGAACAGCACCTTGTCGCCGGGCTTCATCTGGTCGCGCATGAAGTTGCGCGCCTGATAGTTGCGCACGCCGTACCAGGCGACGCTCTGCTTGGGCATGGCGGCGAGGTCGTCGATGCTGACATCGCTCGGTTCGGATTTCATCAGCCAGTAGCGCATATATATCCTTCTATTTTCCTGTAACACCTCGCATACCAATACTCCACTTGGGATACAGGTGAAGCATCAGCTTGTTTATTCCTGGTTGCGCCTATAGAATCCCACCCAGACTCCCACCCACATTCCCACCCAAGGAGCAGCGATGGGGAAACTTGCCGGCGTGACATGCGAGACAGCGAAGCCCGACCCAAAACGCGACCGCCTTCTGGGTGATGGAGATGGCCTGTTTCTACGAGTGCGACCGCACGGGACAAAAACATGGGTGATCGAATATGAGTTTCAGGGAAGCCGCACAAAATACACCATCGGCGGTTACTCACGCGAGGGCGCTCCAGGCGAGAGTATTCCAGACTGGCTGCGGCACGGCCAGCAGTCCCTGACCCAAGCCCGATCTATCGCAGGTAGCTGGAAGGCTGCCCGGAGAGCCGGCCATGACCCGGTGGCCGAGTGGGAAGCGTTACTGTCCAGAGAAAAGGAAGCTGCGGCAGAATTACAGGCAACTCTGGAAGCCGAACAGCAGCAGCCCACGGTCGCGGACGCCATAGACTCCTTCATGCAGAAGATCATGGCTGGCAAGAAGAGTGCGCCCTCGATCCGTTATCGTCTTGACCGACTGGGAGCGCTCATCGGCGAGAAAAAGATTAGGGACGTTAACCGGCAGGATGTGATCGCGGCGCTCGATACCATTGCCGAGGGACAGCGAGACGGCCAGACAGCCAAACAACTGGCTGGTGAAGTGTTGATCCAGGCCAAACGACTCTGGCGCTTTGCAAGTGCGCGTGAATGGGTGGCGACTTCCTGTGTAGAAGAGCTTAGCCGGCGCGACTTCGACGCCAAACCCCGGAAACGCGACGTGACACTGCGGTTCGACGAATTGGCCGTGGTCTGGCGAACGCTCGACGACCCCAAGAAATGCAAAGCCGATCCCGTAACTGTCGCGGCAATGAAATTGCTGATCCTGACCGGCCAGCGGGAAAGCGAAGTCTGCGAAGCTCTGTGGGAGGAATTCGATCTGGACAAGGGCTTGTGGCGCATTCCTGCGGAGCGCACCAAGTCGGATCGCGCCCATCTTGTCCACCTTGCCCCCCAGGCGGCGAAGATTCTGGAAGACGTGAAGAAAATCACGGGAAAAGAGCGCTACGTTTTCGCCTCTCCCTTGAAGGACAAGCAACCGGTCTACGGGCGATCTGTCAACAACGCCCTGAAGTCCCTATTCAAGCGGGGCTTGTTGCCGAACGTGACACCCTGCACTGTCCACGATTTTCGGAGAACGCTTATCACCCGCCTTCCCGACCTTGGGTTCCAGCATTTCTTGGGCCACAAGATAACCAACCATGTGCTGTCGGGCGTGTTCGCTCATTACAACCACAATACCTATGAAGCGGATCGTGAAGCCGCGCTGAAAGCATGGGCCGCTCGCTTGGAATTCCTAGCCGTTGAAAACAACGTTACCCAATTGCACCAGGCAGCATGATCGAGTAAACGCACCTAGCCAGAGGGGCGGAAACCCGGCCCTGAAAGTCACGTTAATTTAGGCCGACCCTAACGATTTGACATGAACGGAACACCAAAACGGCGATTTCCAAAAGTCCTCGCGGATGAACTCAGTGCCGCACTATTTGCGGTCAGTGACCTCGGACACGAAGCCTTTATGGAACTCTTGGCAAGATACCGTCGGAACCGTGCCAAGCGCATTGCTGTATGGGGTCTGCTTAACAACGGCGCGCCAGTAGATGGCCTTGAGTTCATCCCCCTAGAACAGATCAGGAATATTGAACGGCTGGATGAAGCATTTCAAAAGCTGCACAACTACAGCGATGGTGGAGCTGGCGACTATGTTGCCGCAGACGTTGAAAAGGTGATTAATAGTTTCCGCGCGCAGGGTCCGAGAAAACGGAGCCACGACTATGGCGAGATTTGCATGTGGTTAAGCCGGAGAGAGTACAGGTCCAGCGATAACAAAAAGGCTCTTGTGGCTGAAGCAGCCGACTTTTTCAGCACGAGTGAGTCAACGATTTTTAGGGCTTTACGTGAAGGTGGGTTAGTGAGGGCAAAACGATCTACCGCCACTTAACGGCTAACGACAATTTGAAGAGTGAAAGTGTGACCATGCGTTCCCGGATTGGCCGGGAAGCACCTAAATAGGAGCTTTAAGCATGGCCGCACAAATCAAAAACGCCCACTCCATCCTGCGCCGTCGGCAGGTTGAGAAACGTGTCGGACTGACACGATCCCCCCTTTATGCACGCATCAAGGATGGCACTTTTCCGAAGCCGATACGTCTCGGGAACGGGCGTGCCGTCGGCTGGATTGAAGCAGAAATTGACGCGTGGCTTGACGAGCAGATCGAGAAGAGCCGTAAGGCATGAAGGGGGACGACATGAGCGTACCCAAAGAAAAACCCCTGTCCCCCCATAACATGGGGAGGTTCAATGAATGATCAGCACCAAAAAAACATCCACGATCAAGCAGAAGAGGGATGGGGGCGGCGGCGCTGTCATGGTGGTTCCACATTGCGTATTGAACAGCGCCGCTTACATGTCCTTATCCGGCATGGCTGTGAAGTTGCTGTGGGATATTGCAATGCAGTACAACATGTACAACAACGGAGCGTTACTCGCGTCATGGCGCTATATGAGCGAGAAGCGTGGTTGGACTTCTTCCGATGCCCTGAGCAAAGCCAAAGCCGAACTATTAGAACACGATCTTCTGGAGCAGACGGTTCAGGGGCGGCTGCCAAACAAGGCAAGCTGGTACGGTGTCACTTGGCTGGCACTAGACAACCTCAAGGGCCTGGAGATCGCTACACAATCGTGGCCGAGGGGGGCTTACGTGAACTGGAAGCCCACGGGCAATCCGAAACCGAAGCGAAAACCACCTCAGGCAAAAATCAACTCGCCCTGTCCGTAGAGTGGACACATAAACGCCTCTATAAGTCCGCTGTGCGGACAGGGAGTGCTGGCTGTATATCCGTTGTACGGACTTATCAGGGGTGTTTTTTAGTACCCGTCATATCCGTACACCGGACACCTTCTAGATATACCACTCCCTGTAGCTTGGATGGACGTGTTCTTGATAGCGCAAAAACATGCAGAGAGCCAATTTGGGTCAGGGCTGCCGTTAGTTACATTTGTAACCAATCAACGAACCTGCCTAATGATTTCGGCAAAATCAGGGCGTGAAATAAATGGGCGGATTTGGGAGTGGGCGGCGGAATCAAAACGGCAAAGACACTACCAACGATTACCGTTCGCTGGACGTGCGACGTCTACAACGAGGAAATCTGCTGAGATCAGGGCTTTGCTTCAGCCTGGAATGGACGAGCAAACGTCAAACTTTGCCATCCATGATTGTGCAGGTGGAAACCGACAAGCTGACATTGAACTATCGACACCAAAGCACGAGCAGTGGGTGGCAGGACAAGGAATACCCGATCAAGCTGAATTGGGCATCCTGCAACTACGGAGGTAAACGCGCGTGGTTCATCTGTCCTGCGAACGGATGCGGGCGGCGTGTAGCAAAACTCTTCTTGAATAGTTCTGGTAGCTTCGCCTGCCGACATTGCAACCATCTGGCCTATGCCAGTCAGCGGGAAACAGTTTCTGATCGAGCGTTACGGCTTACAAGAAATGTCAGGCAAGAACTGGGCTGGGAGCCGAGCCTCATGGATCAGAATGTCCCGAAACCGAAGGGGATGCACTGGAAAACCTACCGGCGACTGCGAGCGCAGCATGATGTACTACTTATGGATTACCTGGACAGAGTGGCGAAACGGCTAGGGATGCTGAATCGGCAGCTTGGGGGCATTCGGGATGATCTGAGCGTCGAGGACTGAATCTGTATCGCAAAACGTTCCTTTGCGTTTCTGGAGTCCCCTGAAAACAAGGAAATACCCTACTTCTTCTTGTTTTTGGAGGTCACGTCCACAACAAATGCGCCCCAAAGAAAAGCCGTTCCAGCTATCACTATGCCCCCCAAAATGAGTTTGTACGTGCCGGGATAGTAATGGTCTGAAATAGAAGCGACTGCAAACGACCCGATGAGGAATAAGATCCAAATTAAGATCGCCATTTTGCCATCCTCAGTAGCGGATCACTCGGCCTTCGGCCTGACCAATGCCAAGTATGGGCCGGGCGGCTCAATAATGCTGTTGGGTGGCGGGTTCTCCCACTCGGGTAGCACACGCTCTGGGGGCGTCCGAACTGGGGCAGGGAGATAGGTGACTGCGCAGGGTCTGCTCTTTTCTGCCGATTGCAGTTGGTTGTTCGGGGTGCTGATTTTATCCCTAGCCATTTACTCACCTCGTTGTGTGTAAAGTCCGCATCAGTTGGCCGGACTCAAAGTGCATAGGTGCAAATCAGGCAGAAGTCTTTAGCCTGACTCCGAAATCAGCGATACCTAGCTTGAACAGCAGCTTGGCCGCTGCATCCAGCGTTTTGAATTCCCGTGTTTCCCGCTTGCCGGTTTCCAGCGCCTTACCGTCTGCCACAATCATGTAGCCCTGCGACATCACGGCGTAGTGAACCTGAACCTGTTTGAGGGCGCGCGCATCCAGCAGCAACTTGAGTTCCCGTTCGGTCACGATGCCCCCTTGTCTCCCTGATCCTGCGGCGCGAAAAGATCACCCTGATCCACCAGCACCAGCAGGTCGCCCGGCTTGACTTGGAGGAACTGACACAGCTTGCCCAGTACTTCACGGTCGAAGCTATTCACCCGGTCGTAGTAGTAGCGATCCAGGGTGGCGCGTGCAATGCCGGTTCCCCGGCACACGTCGGACACTTTGAGGCGCTTTGCACCAAGGATGGTGGATAAACGGCAACTTATCATCTACTCTTCGCAATAATTGATCGACTACGATCAATATATGCTAGGTTTTGAGCAGTGTCGAGCAAATTGAATGCTCCATGGAGAATCACAAAATGATGCAGGACGTTTACCAAAAGAAAGCCTACCCGCCGGAAATCCTGCTGGTGGTGAGCAACAGCGGCCGCATGGGGATCGAACTGGCTAATCGCTGGATGCTGGGCTGGCCTAAACGGGTGAAGGCATTGATATTGGCCGGAGAGTATCTGGCAGCGTTTCAGTATCAACTGGAACGGGAAAAGGACTCGCTGGCGCGAGCGTCCAACATGAGCCATCTGGTGCCAAGGGAAATCGCGGAGTTGTATGGGCTGTCGATGGAACCACCGACGATCGACTAAGCCAGTCCGGCATGAGGTAGATATATCGTTGATGGAAAACGCCTGCGATCTGAACTGACGGCGAGTGCCAATAAATGCGCCCAAATATCAAGATCTTTGTCCACTAACGCCCATACCGGTTAAATTACCGTTCGGCCACAGCACGGCCAACCACAATAATTAGCCATTACTTCCCCATGTTCGAACAAGCCTTCAAAAACATCGACGACGTTCTCTGGAAAGAGGCCGGTTGTGCCAGCGAGCTGGACTACACCGAGCAGACATCCTGGCTGTTGTTCCTGAAATTCCTCGATGGCCTGGAGCAAGACAAGGCCATGGAGGCCGAACTGGAGGGGAAGAAGTATTCCTACATCCTCGACGAGCCATACCGTTGGGAAAGCTGGGCTGCACCGAAGGACAAGGACGGCAAGCTCGACCACAACAAGGCACTGACCGGCGACGACCTGCGCGACTTCGTTGACCGCAAGCTCTTCCCCTACCTGCACGGCTTCAAGCAGAAGGCCAGCGGGCCGAACACCATCGAATACAAGATCGGCGAGATTTTCGGCGAGATCAAGAACAAGATTCACAGCGGCTACAACCTGCGCGAGATCATCGACCACATCGACGAATTGCGCTTCCGCTCGCAGGCCGAGAAGCACGAACTTTCGCACCTTTACGAAGCCAAGATCAAGAACATGGGCAACGCCGGGCGCAATGGCGGCGAGTACTACACCCCGCGCCCGCTCATTCGTGCCATGGTGCAGGTCGTCCACCCCACTATCGGTGAGCGCATCTACGACGGCGCCTGCGGCTCGGCAGGGTTCCTGTGTGAGGCGTTCGATTACCTGACTGCCAAAGGCGGCCTCACCACCAAAGACGCCAAGACGCTGCAGGAGCGCACCTTCTACGGCAAGGAAAAGAAGTCGCTGGCCTACGTCATCGCGATCATGAACATGATCCTGCATGGCATCGAGGCGCCGAACATCGTCCATACCAACACCCTGGCCGAGAACCTGGCCGACATTCAGGACAAGGATCGCTTCGATGTGATTCTCGCCAATCCGCCCTTCGGCGGCAAGGAGCGCAAGGAAGTCCAGCAGAACTTCCCCATCCGTACCGGCGAAACGGCTTTCCTGTTCCTGCAGCACTTCATCAAGATGCTCAAGGCCGGTGGCAGGGCAGGCGTGGTCATCAAGAACACCTTCCTCTCCAACACTGACAACGCCTCGGTGAGCCTGCGCAAGCTGCTGCTGGAAAGCTGCAACCTTCACACCGTTCTGGATATGCCCGGCGGCACCTTCCAGGGTGCGGGCGTGAAGACCGTAGTGCTGTTCTTCGAGAAAGGCGCGCCCACGCGCAAGGTTTGGTATTACCAGCTTGATCCAGGCCGCAACATGGGCAAGACCAACCCGCTTAACGACGCCGACCTGGCTGAGTTCGTGAAGCTGCAAAAGACCTTTGCCGATTCGCCCAAGAGTTGGAGCGTGGATGCGACGAGCATTGATCCGAAGACCTTTGAACTATCGAGCAAGAATCCCAACGGCGTGGAGGAAGACGCGCACCGTAGCCCGAATGCCATCATGGATGAAATCGCCGCGCTGGATGCCGAGAGCGCTGAAGTGTTAGCCAATATCAAAGCGCTGCTATGAAATCAGGATGGCAAACGAGCACGTTGGGTGACGTGTTGGCCGTCCTCAGGAATGGCGTCAACTGCAAGCAAGACAAGAGCGGAAACGGCGACAGGATTTCCCGCATCGAGAGTATTTCGGATGCAACTTTTGATTTGGACAAAGTCGGCTATGCCGAGTTGAGCGAACGCGACAAGGAAAAGAATCGCCTGCAGCCGGGCGATATTCTTTTCAGTCATATCAACAGCGTAGTTCACGTCGGAAAAACTGCAGTGTTTGATTGCGACGAGCAGGTTTACCACGGCGTCAACCTGCTTCTCATGCGCCCAAAAGAGGTCGTGACTTCAGCCTATTTGAATCTCGCATTGAAATATCTTTTCCAAAGCGGCTACTGGCGCGGTGTGTGCAAGCAGTCCGTGAATCAGGCCAGCGTTAATCAGCAGGATATTTCCCGTGTCGAGATTTGTTATCCGAAGTCGATCCCCGAACAGCACCGCATCGTTGCTATCCTCGACGATGCGTTTGACGGCATCGCCACCGCCAAAGCCAACGCCGAAAAGAACCTCCAAAACGCCCGCGCCCTGTTTGAAAGCTACCTGCAATCCGTTTTCACGGAGCGGGGCGAAGGGTGGGTGGATCGCACTCTTGATCAAGTGTGCATTGTCGAACGGGGAAGTTCTCCCCGGCCGATCAAGAACTTCTTCACGACTGCTCCTGATGGCGTCAATTGGATAAAAATCGGAGACACCGAAGCGGGCGGCAAGTATGTTTTTGCCACCGCCCAGAAAATAACCCCTGAAGGAGCCAAGCAATCCAGGCATGTCAAAGAGGGTGACTTCATCCTGACAAACTCGATGTCGCTCGGCCGGCCTTACATAATGAAAACTGACGGATGCATTCACGACGGCTGGTTTGTGCTACGTCTTCGTGAAAGCATAGATTCCGAATTTTTCTATTACCTGCTGTCGTCATCGTATGTTCAGGGGCAGTTCCATAGGCTTGCAGCGGGGGCTATCGTCAAGAATATCAGTGGTGACCTGGTGAAGAAGACTGTGCTGCCTATCCCCCCATTGAGTCAGCAGCATAAGTTGGCGGAACAGTTTGTTGGGTTTTCCGAAGAAACCCAACGGCTTGAAGCCATCTACCAGCAAAAGCTGGCTGCCCTCGACGACCTGAAAAAATCCCTGCTGCACCAAGCCTTCTCCGGCCAACTGTGAAAAGAACGCTGCCCATGTCAAATAAATCCAACGGATGTACAGACAGCGCCCCGATAGCATCCTCGTCCGAGGCGGAGCAGTTTTCACTATTTGGCACCGAGGATGCAAACGCCGTTGAAGCCGCAGCGAGCACGCCGCCCCCTGGAAAATTCAGCAACTTCGTAGTCTATGTGGACGAGAGCGGTGACCACGGAATGCAAACGGTGGATCCCAACTACCCGGTTTTCGTGCTGTCTTTTTGTGTGTTTTATAAACGCCATTACAGCGAAAAGGTCGTGCCTGCTTTGCAGAAGTTCAAGTTCAACCACTTTGGACACGATCTCGTGGTGCTCCACGAACATGAAATTCGTAAGGAAAAGGGCTGTTTCAAGTTCCAGAGCAAGCAGCACAAGCACGACTTTCTGGACGAACTGACCGCAATCATCGACAGCAGCAACTTCATATTGATCAGTTGTGTAATTGAAAAATCCCAGCTGCGGACACGACAAGCATTGCCACCCAATCCGTATCACGTTGCGCTGGGGTTTTGTCTGGAAACCTTGTACGAATTCTTGCAGGAAAAAAACCAGGATGACACCCTGACCCATATCGTTGTGGAATGCAGGGGGAAAAAAGAGGACGCAGAGTTGGAGCTGGAGTTCCGGCGGATCTGCGACGGCGCCAACCGCCAAGACAAGAAACTGCCCTTCAAAATCATCTTTGCCGACAAGAAGACCAATTCCTCGGGGATGCAACTGGCTGATTTGGTGGCAAGACCCGTAGGTTTAAGCATCTTGCGCCCAGGTCAGGAGAACAGAGCCTTCGATGTACTCAGGCGCAAGTTTTTCTGCAGCGGTGGCAGACAAAAAGTGGGCGAAGGCTTTGAAAACTGGGGATTAAAGATTTACCCTCCCCCAGAAAGCGAAAAGCCCCGATGAATCTCACCGAGGCTGTAACGCCGACCGGGAACCCCCAGTCCACTTAGGCCCGGAGTATAGATCAACTAAACAATTATCGGCAAGATAAGAATTTACCTATATGAACGAAGCCGAAACCCGAGCTGAACACATAGACCCCGCACTAGCTGCGGCAGGCTGGGGCATTGCCGAAGGCAGCCGAATCCGGCGCGAATACCCAATCACACTCGGTCGCATCGAGGGCCACGGCAAACGGGGCAAGGCGCTGACCGCCGACTATGTGCTGGAGTACCGCAACACCAAACTGGCGGTGGTGGAGGCCAAGGCGTGGGACAGGCCGCTGACGGAGGGCGTGGGGCAGGCCAAGGATTACGCGGGCAAGTTGGAAGTCCGCTTCACCTATTCCAGCAACGGCCAGGGAATCTACGGCATCGACATGGACACGGGCGCCGAGGGGGAGTTGGTGCAGTACCCGACGCCGGATGAACTGTGGAGCCGCACCTTTGCCGCCCATGACGCTTGGCGCGACCGCTTTGCCGCGGTGCCGTTCGAGGACAAGGGTGGTTTCTTCCAAGGCCGCTACTATCAGGAAATCGCCATCGAGCGGGTGCTGGAAACCATCACCGACCACAAGCAGCGCATCCTGCTGACGCTGGCGACCGGCACGGGCAAGACCTTCATCGCCTTCCAGATCGCCTGGAAGCTGTTCCATAGCCGTTGGAATCTGGCTGACTGGAAGACGAAGGGTGAGCCAACCCGCCGGCCGCGCATTCTGTTCCTGGCCGACCGAAACATTCTCGCCAATCAGGCATTCAATGCGTTTTCAGCCTTTCCTGAAGACGCGTTGGTTCGCATTGAGCCTGCGGACATCCGCAAGAAGGGCAAAGTGCCGAAGAACGGCAGCCTGTTCTTCACGATCTTCCAGACTTTCATGAGCGGGCCGCCCCAGAACGGCCAGGCATCATCCTATTTCGGCGAGTATCCACCTGACTTTTTCGACTTCATCGTGATCGACGAGTGCCACCGGGGCGGCGCCAACGACGAGAGCAACTGGCGCGGCATCCTCGATTACTTTGCCCCTGCCGTGCAGCTTGGCCTGACCGCCACGCCCAAGCGCAAGGACAACGTGGACACCTACGCCTACTTCGGCGAGCCGGTGTTCACCTACTCGCTCAAGGACGGCATCAACGACGGTTTTCTAACACCTTTCCGGGTCAAGCAGGTCGCCACGACGCTGGACGAGTATGTCTACACGCCCGACGACACGCTGGTCGAAGGCGAGATCGAGGCGGGCAAGCGGTACGAGGAACCCGACTTCAACAGGATTATCGAGATCAAGGAGCGGGAGAAAAAGCGGGTCGAAATTTTCATGTCGCAGATCGACCAGCGGGAGAAGACGCTGGTGTTCTGCGCGAACCAGGCTCACGCGCTGGCGATCCGGGATTTAATCAACCAGATCAAGACCAGCACCGACCCGCTCTACTGCGTCCGGGTGACAGCCGACGACGGCGCCCTGGGGGAGCAGTACCTGCGGGACTTCCAGGACAACGAGAAGACCATCCCGACCATCCTGACAACTTCGCAGAAGCTTTCGACCGGCGTGGATGCCCGCAACGTGCGGAACATCGTCCTGCTGCGGCCGATCAACTCGATGATCGAGTTCAAGCAGATCATCGGGCGTGGGACACGTCTATTTGATGGCAAGGACTATTTCACGATCTACGACTTCGTGAAGGCGCACCATCATTTCAGCGACCCAGAATGGGACGGCGAGCCGATTGAACCCGAGCCGCAGATGCCAAGACCCAAACCCACACCCGAGCCAGAACCCCCTAATCCAGCACGCCTCGAACCGGAGCCGCGTCTAAAGAAGATCAAGGTGAAACTGGCCGACGGCAAAGCGCGCACGATTCAGCACATGATGGTCACGAGCTTCTGGCATCCGGACGGTACGCCCATGTCGGCGGCTCAATTCATGGAAGCGATGTTCGGCAAGCTGCCTGAGTTCTTCAAGGACGAAGAGGAGTTGCGCGCCCTTTGGAGTGCGCCGGACACCCGCAGGAAGCTGCTGGAGGGACTGGCCGAGAAGGGGTTCGGCAAGGATCAACTGGCCGAGATGCAGAAGATCATCGACGCGGAAAAAAGCGATCTATTCGACGTGTTGGCGCATGTTGCTTATGCCCTGGCCCCACTTACCCGAGAAGAACGCGCTGCACATGCGCACATCGGAATCAGCGCGAACTTCAACGGCAAGCAACAGGTTTTCCTCGACTTCGTGTTGTCCCACTACGTTAGTGTTGGCGTGGAAGAGCTTGACCAGACGAAGCTGACGCCGCTACTGAAATTGAAATATCACGATTCGATTGCGGATGCCATGGCTGACCTCGGCAAACCTGATGAGATTGGACGAGCATTTGCCGGGTTCCAGAAGTATCTCTATCAGCCTTCGGCTATGGCCTGACCTCATATTTGAGGTGATAACACTCGGCACAATTCACAATCGTCAGCCCATACGGGAAAGATTGAAAAACGAATAAATGAGTTATTTGGATTAATTACCGAATAACGCCATAAACCGTGTCCGCTAGCACAAGCGGACTTTCGAGTACTAAATACCAAGAGTAGCTGTGGGAGAAACGATGCTCAGACGTTTAATCAATATTGCCGTGAGTGCCTCGATTGCTAGCTTTGCCTCACCAGCCTTTTCTGGAAGCGATGATGTCAATGGCTTCCAAGGACTGCAATGGGGCGCCAAGGAGGAGGATGTTTACGATAAATACCAAGGGAAGATTCGAAAGGCTATATGCACTTCCATAACAGAGTTCTCCGCCAAGGCTTTCCATCACGTCTGTGACCATCCCGTCCTTGATAACTATGAAGTAGTTGGCATCCCTTTTTCACTCAGCTTTTATCTTACTGAAGACACACGAAGACTCGATGGCGTAGCACTATTCTACTCAGGGAAGATTGGTACCAGTGATAGCCAGCAATGGCCAAGAATGCTTGATGAATGGTCGAAAAAGTACCGATCACTCAGAGAAGCCTTGAATGAAAAATATGGCGAGTTGTATGTCGAGGTGTTTTCGCCAGCGAAGAACACCGGCTTTGCCATGGCCGACGCAATCTGGAAACGTGGGAATACGGAAATCTCACTGACTGCAAAACTCAGCCAAGGCGGCCGTTATACGGATCCATCCCAGGATTTCTCGATCCACTATCGCCCCACTCCTACGGGCGACGCCGCTAAGCTGTAGCTCTGCGTTGGATCGACTCGAATAAATCAGCGATCCGCAAAACATTCGCTCGTCTGGAACTTACCTTGTTTAGCTCAAGACGCATCTGGGTAGGTTGCTACTCACGTCGCCCATACGACGAGCAGAAAGCCCCTAAATCCCACCCAGATCCACACCCAGAACGATCAACAGACAACCCAGGCTGCGGGCCCAATATGCTGCAAGCGTTTAATGGCGCGCCATGCAGCCGATTTTA
>Ga0180009_10003394_pt1 | contig 18156 bp, 43 predicted proteins | sample OS_PC_MetaG_FD_123537 | JGI IMG/M metagenome (GOLD analysis project Ga0180009, IMG submission 123537) | Groundwater microbial communities from the Aspo Hard Rock Laboratory (HRL) deep subsurface site, Sweden - OS_PC_MetaG | ecosystem: Environmental > Aquatic > Deep subsurface > Groundwater... | reverse complement strand
GAGAAGATGGGTTTGCCTGAATACCTGAAAACCGTTAGTGAAATCAAAACCTTCATCGATAAAGAAACGAAATCGTTGTCTGATGCTTAAAAAAATAAGCGACGAAGAGGTCTGGTTTAAAGAATGGTGCAAAGAGGCATTGGGAATCGGTCTGCTAACAAAGTTTACCGATGAAGTTATTCCGATGTCTCTGTCTGATAAAGTAACCATCCCTGGGATAGTTCAACTAAAAACCATTACAAAAAAGGTGGATAGGTTTTTAATGCACCCCCATACCTATAAACCGGACTTCTTCGTCGTCTTATCCAGAGAAATCCCAGAATTGAAATTGCTTGACAATTCACAGAATACCTACCCAGTATTTATTGATGTCAAAGGTGAATTTACCGGTCGAAAAAACAGTTCAAATTATACATTCCCATTAAATCAGAAATGGGTATATGACAAATACCAGATATATATTAATAAAGTTATTCCGACAATATTCTTTAAAACAACTTGGTGTCCGCAATCAATTCGCAATGGTAAGCGTGGGATGCCGTTAAAAAAGTGGTCAACATACCCGACAAAAGAGGAATATTTGCGATGTTTGAAGTAGATGAATATGGGAATAAAATATTTACTATCAACGACGGCGCTTATTTAAAACTTGTCGGTGAAAACCATCCCCGTAAAATACTCGATATAAGCGACGACGGTAAATTCAGCAAGTACGTTAAAAAAGAGAACGTGTTTCATAAGACGAATTCCGTTGGTTTTAATTATCATTTGCTCGTCGAAATGGAGAAGGTACTTAAATCACCGGTTATCCAGATAACAATAGAAGATATTGGTGAATTTGAATTATTGGTTAAGGATATACTGGAAGAGAAACAATTTCTGAACTATAAAAATAACGGCTTTGAGATACAGTGTTTCTATCCTATTGAAAAAATGAAGGTCCTGAATAAATACAAAGAACCGAAAACTTACAGTATTGGTGACAAAGTGCGTGTTAATGATAGCGGTGGTATTGTCGAGGCCGTGTCTTCGTCCGGTAAAACGTTTTATGTCAGATTTGGTAAACAAATAACTGTTGTCAAAATAGATGCGATTGATGATGAATTATAATACTACCGTCTTATGTAGGTCGTCGAATGTATCCTGATTAATCCCCAAATATCTGAATGTCGATTCCAGATTGGTATGATTTAATAACCTCATTATTGATGCAATATCTTTTGTTTTTAGATAGGCTTGATAGCAGAATGTTTTCCTAAGCGTATGTGTGCCGTAATTACCGTCAATTTTACATATTATCGTTGCCTCTGATATTATTCGCCATGCCTGGATTCGTTTTATATGTGTTCTGCCGTCGTTTTGTGAATAGAATAAATAACTATTGGGTTTTAACTTGTGAAAACTCACATAGTCTTCAATGATATTTTTAACCTTATCGTTCAAATAAATCATTTGACGCTTGCCGGTTTTCTTTTCATAAACCACGATATGTTTTTGATTAACGACATCTTTGACTTTCAAGGTAATTATATCCGATATTCTTAGGGCCGTATTAATTCCAAATACAAATAGTAGGTAATCCCTTTGTGATTTCTCGTACAGATATGCCTGAACTTTATCAATATCATCAATATTACGGATGGGGTCTACAAATTTCATATGTCATTTAATCCTCTCTGGGTGGTGGTAGTGCGACTTTATGGTGTACGGCTATGTTCTGGGTACTCATGCCCTTTTCAAGTCTCCACTTATGGTATATGCTATTTATAAGCGCGATCAAATTCTTATCATACATTTTGCTTAAATCACGATTACCGATTTCATTCAGCAGTTTCAGCATAATAACATTCATTTTCAACTTGACAAATTCCTCTATTGCACCGTCAATCGTGCTGGCCTGCTTTTCGATAGATGCCTTTTCAATACCATTCCACTTAAACAGTATCCTGGGGTCTACCATGAGTATTTTACCAACTCTTTGATACATTGGCTTACCCTCGTATTGTCCCGACGTGTGGACCATCGTTTGAAGCATTATAAGCGCCATTTTCTTAGTATCAATACTGTAAGTTGCACGTCCTTCGCCTGATACCGGATGGTCGAATATAGCCTCGTCGTCTTCAATGCTTTCTTTAGTCAGTCCAGCCATTCGAGTAAACTCTTTCAGCTCTTCCTCGTAGTCGTCAATCCCTTCTTTTAGGATTGACTGGTCGGTAAATATACCTGCATCAATCTCGGTGGTTTTGATTGTTGGGAATCGGTTTACGTCTTTATCGCCCGGCCTCGCTTGTCGTTTTGCTTTTGGCATTATGTTTTGTCCCTTCATTTAATCTGTCAATGAATATGTCACAAATAAATTATTGATAAATAACGCTTAATATTACAATCAATATTATATTATGTCAAAATAATAGACCAACAACGATATGCCCCAGATAGTACAAGCTGGAGCATATCAGAATCAATCCGATAATCAGTAGTTTAATGTCATGATGTTTTATTTGTGTTTGCATTTCAATTCCTTCGGTGTCCGGCAGTCCGGGCACGTCTTCGTTGCACAACCTATTTTAGGGAATCCCTCCCAAAGATATTCCCAGTTCTGATGTCTGGTTTTGTATTTGTACGATTGCCACGGCTTATTACACTTTTGACATAGAAATAAATTATCACGCTTGTAGGGCTTAAGGTGTCTGTTACGTTTATTGTTTCTCTGTAAATCCGGGTAGGGTTCAACTTGCAATAAGGTTATATGCGGCATATCAAAATCCCCCACAATACATTACGGCCAGCATTATCAATTTTGAGAAAGTATACAGCATTATGCCCGCTCCACCGAGGAGAATACTCCATATTAATATTCCTCCCAAAAATGAGAATCCGGTGTTTTTAAAGTAATATTTGCACGTTTTACATACCTCTGCTTTACCGGCATTTACAGGGTTTGTAAACCACGTTTTGCAGGTGAATCCATCTCTCCCCGGACTGTGAATACATTTTGAAAACATGATTAATTCTCCTTCAATTGGTTGTTTGAATATTTCATTGCTTTGTTATATCCAATCAGATAGGATACATAGCAGCATAAACCAAACAAAATCGACAGTGTAATTTGAATAAATATCATCCTGATTCCCTCCAGTCTTTGAGTTTAAAAATAACCTGGTACTTGTAGCAAATATCAACTATTTCTTTCGTTGACATCTTGTTTTCCAGATAGCAGCAGTTATTTTTTTTGTCATCGAAAAAACAACCGTCACAGCCCGACCCTTCGTTCTGAGTGCTGAATTTGAGTTCAACGGTTGGCGTTAATGGTTTACTATTGGTTTTAGTATTTCGTTCCATGTTGTGGCTCTCCTTTGCTTGTATGCCTATATTTAAGCAATAATGTTCTTAGTTTCAACATCTTTTAATCGGTTATAGTTACCCGGCCTTTCTTCATGGCGTATTTACTCACCGGCTTCTTGCCTTCCTTCCGGTTCTGTTCTTTGCGCTCCCATTTGTTTGTCTTTGGCTTTTTCAATTTATTCCTCTATTTGACAGGTTTGGCATGGATTTGCGGCGGGTTGGTCTTGCCCCATTCTCATCCCGCAGTCGGGACATTGTGATGTAAGCCTCAACACTCCCTTGTCTATTCCATCCAGCATTTCTATTTCAAAGAATTTTCTACCATATAATATTTCAGATTTCCCGGTATATTTTACCGACCTTCCATTCCAATATATTTTCTTTGTTTTCATGGTGTTACCCTTCCAAAATATCGCAAAGGTCGTTTTGTAATATCTCGTTAAACATCTTTTCCGCCTCGGTTTTGTTCATATTTGCATAAATTTCCGGTGGTAAATCCGGGCGAGATACAATTACCCGATATTTACGCATGAATTCAGACAAAAATATCGTGTTACCGTTCTCCAGGCGAACACGTTTTAAAACTACTGACTTTTTCACCGTCTTCATTTTAAATCCTCCTTCTCTGCTTCGGCATATTCTGCCGATTTCCATATACCGGATTTCTCGTCGTAATTACATTCGTGACGATACCCCTCGTGGATTCGTTCCCCACAATCCTTGCAATTTCCTATCCATTCACTCATCTTTCAATCCTCCGTTTTAGGTTAGCACCCGGGCAAGTGTTTAGATTTTCCAAAGAGATTTTCTAAAGTTTTCATTGTGTTACCGTTGCCTTTACAATTGCTTTTCTCGCTGCATTTGCAAATCTTTCCATCCGATAGACGGAGATCTTTTTGACATTGCCCGCTACTAAAAGATTATACCATCTCAAAAATAAAACATTTGCCTCTAATAATTCCGACGCGGCCGAAATTAGTAGTAAGCGTTTTGAATATCCGATCAGGCACGCCGTGAGAATTATCCCCGTAAGCGTACAGAGTACCAGAAAGCCGCAGATAATGTAAAATATTGCCATTTGTTCACCTCTTTAATAAATGGTTAGTGTTTTAAATTGTTTACGTGAAACAATCCGATATGTTTGTCTAAAATTAAATGACGGTAAGCGAGAATTAGAACGCTTCTTAAATCCATGAAGAATTAAATCCCCGTCAGCATTAAATCCAACTATCTTGTAACTGTCAGATTTTGTTGGTTTATCTTTCAGCCCGTCGTATATTCCAAGCCCCCCAAGTTGGATATAATTCTCCGTATTTTCCGCTATTTCCTTAATGTTGTCTTGAATCGTTTTCATCTTTCAATCCTCCATTTTAGACAAAATAAATATCTCCGACCGGGCCGGAGATTACTACCCTGCCTGCATTGATTTTACGTTTGATAAGCCGAAGACCCGACCGATATTCACGTCCGTTGTCATCGGTCCATGTGTCTTCTACCTGCTCGACGATAGTGCAGGGAGCATCGGTGACATAGAAGGTATCATCACCGATCGAAAAAGTGTTTGTCGGCGTTTTATAGCCGAATCTCTTTGCTTCTTTTAGAGAAGAAAACTCGGTAATTTTAGCTGGTGCTAAATCCCGCTTTCCAAAATAAGTTACTTTCATTTCATTTCTCCTTGTTTCGTTAATATCTTTGGCATTTGCAACTTAATCCATTGCCCCAGCCGTAAAATCTACCCATCTCTACCCGCGAAACACCATCACATTTATACGCCACATAACACTCCTGGCGCTCCCATTCAATATGCTGCCCATCAATGATGTACCCAGCAGCCACAAGCGATTCCTCATAGTCTTTCTTCTTCTGGTTCACTATCTGAGTATTTGTCATCTTTTCCCACCTTCAATTTATTGTTTATTATAGCAAGTTACAGCCGTATAGTTTACGTTCTGGATTAGCGGTTTGATTGCCTTGTATTTTCTGTCCCCAAAATGATACTTCTGCATTAATTTCACCCTAAATACTGAAATCGGACACCCAAACTGGTCTTTTCTAATTAGGGTCTCAACCAATACACCACGATAGCCAGGCGCTACATGAACACTTGCGCCCGGTTCGATATAGTCGTGTGATTCCATTCCATTTTCTCCGTTTTGTTTCGTTTCGTTTTTCAGTCTTTAGTTCAAATGGTCTTCAAATATTCTTCAAATACCTGAAATTCCTCGTCAAGAGTCATCTCCAAAAGATTTTCTCCTGCCCAGGATACTAAATCAATTTTAGTAATTGTAAAAACCTCATTCGCTCGCAGCAAGCCGATAACAGAGGCCATAACTCTTACTTTGTCGCCAACCTTGTAGTTTGTTTTCATTTCATTCTCCTTTTGTTAATTGCTCCTAATAATCCCAGACAGTTCTTCCGCCACAGCCCGGACAATCTGGAGTATATCCTTCGTCATGTACCCAGTCATCACCGGGCTCGTCATGAACATCGGGATCAAATGGTTCAGATTCAGCGCCACATTTTAGGCATTTCCAGAATCCCCCGGAATGGCCGGCAATATCGTAAGGATTTTGGTTCATCTCCAAGCATCGTGTCTTGTAATTCATTTTTCAATCCTCCATTTTAGGTTAGTGCCCGGCCCCGCTACCTCGATGCTGACAGGCCGGGCTGGTGATTATTTCAAAGCGGTTACGATTTTTTCAGCCAGATCAGCGGCTGAAGAAGTATAAGATAACTTCTTTTCCTCACGTTGTTTCATATCATCCGCCAGATCTGAAAGATGCGAAACAACATCAATCCAAAGCGACCGGGTAATTGATTGCGGTTCTTCAAGATGGAAGGGAAGTTTTGCAAACCAATCATGTCCGGGAACTTCCACTGCTGATCCAGCGCAACCATCGCCACGGTCGGGGTAATAGGCAACAGAAACAGTCTCTGCATTCGGTGAATGTCTCCAATCATGCAGATTCAGTCGGTAATTTTCAGGAATACCATATTCATTTGGCCCGGGGATTCGGTCTTTTGAATATGTTTCGGAGGCATAGGCAATCGCATAAGATTCTCTGATGTTCTCGTGTTCATACCCAAAATCATAGCCTTCATCGATTCTGATTTGGCCATCCTCTGCCACCAGACGATAATCATAATCATCACCGTTTTCTGTAGGAACAACACGTATGATTGTCCTCCCAAAACATCCGGCATTAGATACATTAGCAATTTTTTCGCAGGCTGCCTTCCCTGTTTCGATTAGCCTAAGAGTTTCCTTTTTTCTCAGGTCGTTGGCTTTTTCAGCCGCTTTCAGCATTTCGCTGATGTTCATTTCGTCCATTTCGGACTCCTTTCGTTTGTGATCCCTTTCGGAATCGTTAGCCCGCTGCCGGGAATCGAACCCGGCTACAACCATTAGCGGGAGGAAATTATCTCGTTGCTTTGTCGAGTGCGTCCCTAATTACCTGTAGATAGGGCGGTTCCTTGCGATGCATGTTCGATAACTTAGAGTGCCACGCTTCCAGTACCATTTTGCACGCCACCAGTAATTCCGGGGCAATACTTAGTTGGTTATATGCCCACTTTTGCAAGCGCTCGGCTTCAATCTCAATACCGTCTCTATCATAAGCAACGGCAGTTTCTTCTGTTATCTCTTTCATTTCAATCCTCCTGGCTTTCGCCGTTTTGTTTCTGTTTGTCAATCAATGCACCGTCAATATACGAAACTCAATTTACAATGTCAATAGCCTAAACTATTGTTTTTTCAACCAATCTCGATATAAACTAAAAAAGTTATTTTTTTTTATCCCACCAACGGACACCCGTACGCGCATACGTACGCGCCTACGCGTAGAACATTCTAAACTCCCACTGGTACGCAGGCGCACGTGCCCGCACGCGCTTTCTTAACTTATCTAAAGACTATTATCTTCTCTCTGGTTATTCTCTCTCTATAACCTTATACTAAGTAAGTAAAGAGAAATCAATTAAAAAAAAGAAAAACATAAAAAAAAGATACAAACAAGGTTTTTAGACCCACCAGGACACTTTTAACCATAAACTAATATGTTACCATTAATTCAGCATTAAAGTTCAACCAGTAGCCTGTAAACAGCATCTAACCAACATTACAGCATCAATCCAGATAACACAAATCAACAGCAGCCTGTCACTTTGAAGACATACAAACCAGGCAGAATGTGTCACATTTATATGACACTTTATTGAAAAATACTGTCACCTTTTTGTGACACTTTTCTACGTTTGTCGACGACAAATATCTATTAGGCTAAATAAGTAATACCTATTGGTTTATTAGTAATACCATCTTAAATGTACCAGGTAAGAGTACGTCCACCCTGAAATAAACGCAGTAAATTGGGAGTTATGTAAACCTGGCTCGTCGTGAAACGGGTGTCATAAAATAGTTATGTGTAATTGCTCGTCGACAAATCTGCGTGTTTTGGGATTATGTAAACCTGGGTAGACGTGAAAACCATAAGTAGTCATATTATGTAAACTTGTCAAACACAATACATATTCTGTTTAGGCCGCCGATACAAACAGCACCAGGCAGGCGGCGTCGGGTGCGCAATATAATGACCGCGAGCGTGGCAATCGACACAAAATCACGCCCCCCACCCCCACCCAGGCTTTGGGACGCCCCCCTTCGCATATCTATTATGTCAGTGCTCCCACCTAACGGTCGAAATTCTTCTTGTTTAGCGGTTGGATTGTTTAGATGGGTAGAATTTTTACAGGGGGGGATAAAATTTCTCCAGTTATTTGAGAAAGTTGTTGACATTTGTAGATTGGTGAATTATTTTACGTATGTAAATAAAGGATAGGAGTTCAAAAATGATTATTAAGATTAGCAGTGAGATAATGAAGGAAAAAGAGAAGGTTAAGAAGTTGGTAGGGATAAAGAAATTGTCGGAGATATTGGGTGTAAGCAGGGAGATGTTGTATTGGCACATGGGTAGGGGTATGCCGGTGGCAAGAAGGGCGGTAAGATGGGGTTTTAAGTTAGAGGATGTGGAGGAATATTTCAGGGTATATAGAGGGGATAAAGATGTTTCAGAAGTATAGGTTTAAGCGATTGAGTAGAAATGTTGCGAGATATATCAAGGTGATGGATTTTATGATGACAGCTTTGGGTGTTAATCGGAATAGCAGGCGGCATTTTTGGCGTGAATTTGTTAGGGATAGTGATGTTCGTTCGGAATTTGTAGATGACATGATGAAGATATTTAGCAGATTAAAGGGTGGTAGTTGATTATGAATTGCACACATGAAGAATGTCCGATGTTTGAAGATAAATGAAAGCGATTGAACGAGAATACGAACAATTCCGGGATACGCAAATAAACGGAATAAAATATAAAAACGATGAGTATATAATCAGTTATTCGGCTTTTTTGATACAAAAAGGAATCGAGCAAACAGCGAGAAAACGGCTGGTAAATATCCGGACGACACGCCTGATAAAAGAAGCGCAATCCACGCCGCTGGGGCCGTTCACGTGGACAGAAGAAAAAATTGATAAGCGGGTAAGATGAATAATATGTATGATTGGATAGGGACGACCTGGAATCCATTAGCGGGGGAATGTCAGCATAATTGCATCTACTGCTATGTTAATTCGCTAAGAAAACGCAACAAAACATTGAACGATAAATATTCTAGCGAAAGACGATTGGTTGAAAAAGAATTTAAGAATCTTGGAAAAGATAAAATGATATTTGTCTGCTCCTGTAATGACCTGTTTGCGAGAAACGTTCCGATTGACTTCATTAGCAGAGTTTTGTATCATTGTAGGTCTTACCAGGATAACGAGTATCTATTCCAAACAAAAAACACAGAAGGATTCATTGGATTTAAGGATGAGTTTCCTAAAAACACTATACTTGGAACAACTCTTGAAACAAACAGATTTTACGATATTTCATTTGCTCCCAGAATATCAGAACGGCAATATTATATAAAAAGAGTTGCTTTTTTAATGCAGAATAAGCCTAAAATAATGATCACATGCGAGCCAATATTAGACTTTGATTTAGACGAGTTTGTAGGAATGATAAGAACCATACAACCAGATTGGGTGAATATCGGAGCGGATTCTAAAAATCACGGATTGCCGGAGCCGTCCTACCCGAAAGTGTTAGAACTGATTGAAGCGCTGAAAGGGTTTACAGAAGTGCGCAGAAAATCTAATCTTGAAAGGTTGAAATGAAACCTAACTATCAAGACAAAGGCATAAACTTCTACTGCGGTGACTGTATGGCGCTGCTCAAAGAAAAGCCGGATAATTACTGGTCACTTTCCATAGTTGACCCGCCGTATGGAGTTGCTTATGCCAGAGGTAAAAGTGGTTGGGGTGTTTGTAATAATAGACCAGATTTATCGGATGTGAAATGGGACAGTAAAACACCAAACATCCAATACTTCAAGGAACTGCAAAGAGTCTCTGTAAATCAAATTGTTTGGGGTGGAAACTATTTTACTGACAAACTACCTGTGAGCAAATGTTGGATTGTGTGGAACAAGATAAATCATACCGCCAATAAAAGTGTTTTTTCTGATGCTGAATTAGCATGGACTTCTTTCACTAAAGTTGTGAAAATGTTTACACTTCGGCAAATGGGTTTTGTTTCCGATACTCACGATAAGGGGCGGATTCATCCAACGCAAAAGCCAACCGAATTATATGTTTGGTTATTCAAGAACTACGCTAAGCCTGGCGATCGCATACTGGATACCCACGGCGGTAGTGGTAGTTCGGCGATCGCCTGTGCCCTGGAAGGCTTCGAGATGGATATAATTGAAATAGACGAAGAATACTTCGAGGCAAGTATTAAGCGCTTCAAAGAGGCAACCTGCCAGATGAAACTATTTTCTTGACATATTTAAACATAACTTGTACATTGTGGATGTATGAAAAACAAGATGAGCAAATGCAAAAAACAAAACATCAAATAATTAGGCCTCCCCGTTGTCGCTTCGGTGACAAGGTGACTCATCTCGCCTTCATACGGCGGGGGGGCTTATTTTATATCGGATTTTATAATGGGTAACGATCCTGCATTCTTATTTTATCCCGGTGATTATCTAAGAGATACTCAATGTCTCGGTGAAAATACACAAGTTGCCTATGACCGTATCATGTGCGAACATATGAGAAACATATGTATAACACAAAAGCAACTAAAGTTCTTCACAAAACGATTAAATGAAGATGAAAAAGAAGAGTTAATGTTTACTTTGACAAAAATTAATGGTGGTTATCAAATAGAATGGGTTGCCTTAAGTATTGTAAAAAGAAAGGCTTATAGCGAATCAAGGAGAAAGAATAGCACAAAAAAAGAAGAAATCATATCTAAAACATATGATAATCATATGGATAATGAAATTAAAGATGAAGATAAATCTATAAATGAATCTGGAATAGTAAAAGAGATCATAGAAGATTTAAACTTTGTATTAGGTTCAGATTATAGAACTAGCTCTAATAAAACAAAAGAATTTATCAAGTCAAGACTTAACGAAGGCTTTACACTTGACGATTTTAAAATAGTACATAGAAAGATGTTAAAATCGTGGGGCAATAATCCAGAAATGTGTAAATATTTAAGACCGATAACTCTATATTCAAATAAATTTGAATCATACAGGAATCAAATGGAAACTTCATCGGTATTAAACCAGTCGGGAATTAAGGCATATTTAATCGGTCAGGAATGGCTAAAAAAACATGGTGGTAGTGATGTTAAATAAAGGAAAATTTATTGAGTTATTGAGTGGTATTTGTGATATTTATGAAAAGACACCAAGCGAATTTATGTTTGGTATGTATTACGAAATATTCCAAAACTACGAATATAGTGAAGTTGAGACAGCATTTAAAAACTGCTTAAGGAATAGAGTATATAGCACATTCCCAAAGCCTGCTGAAATCCTCGAATATTTGGAAGGCACAAAAGACGACAAGGCACTGGCGGCTTGGCTGGAAGCACGAAAAGCCTGTGAGGATGTGGGATATTACGATTCTCCACAATTTACCGATCCGATAATTTCCAACTGCATAACGGAATTGGGCGGATGGCAGGAGTTTTGTTCTATTACAAAAGACGAATTACCTTTTGTTGAAATTCGATTCCTAAATCTTTATCGACTATTTATTAAGCGTGGCTGCGAACCGATGGAATTAGTTGGATTTCATAATGCAAGTAATCGGTTAAAAGGTTATCCCGAAAACATAACACAACCGATATTGATAGGTGGTGAAAAAGTAAAGGAACTAAACCAATGACAAATAATTATAAACAAAAATGGCACAGGGTGAAAATTGAAGGTTTTTTTTGTTATTCATTGAAAATAAGCGAAAATTTCATATTCCAGATCGAGCCTACCAATGATGGCGAATATTTAATATGGTTTGCGGCGCATGGATGGTTACATGAATTTTTAGTAGTCAAATCATTTAAAAGTGCCAAATCGATCTGTAATGAAATTGCAATAATTATCAAAAATATAAGGAAAATAAAATGAAGTATTGGCAAAATGAAGAAACCGGCACATGTTGTATTACAACTGTAGAACGGATAACAGGAGAAGTTTTTGAATTACTACCTCAACATGAAAATTGGAAACCCACAGCAGAAAACATTAACAATCTGCCTGAAAAAATCAGGGATTATATTGCAGAACTTGAAACAACCTGTGACCCAGCCGGAGTTATTCAAGACAACGCTTGCCTTCTGGAAAACGTCAAAGGATTAACCAGAAAATGTAAAATTTTGAAAATGCAAATTGATTTAATGTCTTTTTTTGTTCCGACAGATAAAATGGATAAAATCGAAGAAGATGCTGAGATCTCTCAGCCGCCTTTATAACAATAAGAAAGGTAAAAATTATGAAACCAAGAGAAGAAACTGGACGGTATCGGATTTATTTCCGTATTCCATTTACAATTTATTTCCTTTGTTATGATATGACTTTAAGAAAATATGTATTAATGCGAAAAGTTTGGAATGAAGATTGGGGAAATTATTTATGGAAAAAAATCTAACGACAAAGATAAGGAGAATGATATGAAAATTTCAGAATTAAAAAAACTTATTGAAAACATACCGGACGATTTTGAATTTGAGATAGAAGTTCAAAAAGACGTGCCCCAAAAAGAACTTAAAAAAAGAAGTTGGGCATATCCACTTGATACTGAAAGATGCCAAACAAACGTAAAGAATTATGATATTGGCTGGTCAGATAAAAAAGTAAAATTAGATGTAAAGATAAACGAATTATAACGGTAGCGCTCAACCACGACTAAATAAGGAGAAAATACTATGACAAAGACCAAAAAATCAGCGAAAGCCAACGGCTTTAGGCATTGGCTGAAGCGCATGCCCTGGGAGAGTGGGAATGAAGGATGGGACAATTACGCAGACTTTGAGTTATGGCTTGCAAATCAATTTGGTGAAGAATGTGAGGACTGGGTATGTGAAGCACCAACATCATTAATGAAGGTTTTTGTCGAATTTGCATATTGGGTTAAGAAAAATGGCTAACGATAAGCATGAAATACAGTATCAATAAATTAAAAACAAAGGGGAATAGCAGCTCATACTGTTATTTCCATGCTCGGGTTATACCGGCTGAAAGGAGAATGATATGAAACACGCAAGAGATGATTATAACCGCATTCAAGACCCTACTGGATTGATACCAGAAAATGAACCGGTGTTTCTATTAAGGGCACAAGACCAGACATCGGCACAAATAGTACGGTTATGGGCAAGCGCACAAAGGAATAACCCAAAGGCGGATATGAGAATAGTGACGATGGCTGAACGTCACGCTGACCTTATGGATAGATGGAGAAAGAAAAAATGGGCAGACTTATAAAAGCCGGTATAACAAAAAGCCTCATGTACGAGGCAGAAAGGAAATATCATGGAAAAGAAAAAAACTGATAAAGAACAACAGCTCGCCTCGTTAAATGCAGGCGATGGTTATATGCTTTCAGAAGGATTTGTTAAAGAATTAAAATGTACGGTGAGAACTTGTATAGATTGTGGTGCATTAGTTTCGGGTGGGCCAACAAGATGTGGGTGGTGTGCTGAATTGTCAATAAAATCAAAGTGTAAAAGAAAATTAATTAAATGGTTATTGGGCGTATAACGCTATTCGCCTCACGCACGGCGATAGATTTAAAACAACTAATGATGGAGAATAAAATGAATGAAAACTCTGAAAATCGACAAAAGTCAACGGCCCAAGACGTTGACGTGCAGGCGATGGTTATACCTCCAATACCGAGTAAATGGCATTCACATAAATATGGAACACGCCATGTAGTTGACCGAACGCTGGGAGGACATATTGTATATATTCAGGGTAGCTTGCCGCAGAAGCCTTGGAATACAATGTATCAAGATATTTGTACGTTATCGGAATGGCTTGAATATCAAAAAAAAGCCAAACGGGTATAACAATGGCGGTGACTCACGCCCACAAACAATAAAAGGAGATAATTAAATGAATGAAGACCAAAAACAGACCACAGCTCCGGGCGTTGAGTCCAATGCTGGGTTAGATTTTTTAAAGAAGTTACGTGAAGGAAAGTGGATTTTATGGCGATGGAAAAAGAGCGGAAATTCTTATTCTGAATCGCGTATCCAGGAAAAAAGGGGTAATCTCATTGCATTAACTGGGTATAGATTTTGGACTAACTATCCTAATTGGGTCGATGTAAATGAGATTGATATTTCATGGGTCGGAAGAAAAAAAATATAACGATAAGCATGAGACGCGCGGATAGATAATGAAAACTAAAAACAATAACAAGTCTAACGAGAGTGTGGGAAACGAGAGAAGTCGAACAGCTTTAAGCGTCGATTCCGTGGTTATGCTCGCAAAAGTTAGTGAAAAGATAGGACTGACTGAATTTAAAACATCTTATTCAAATGTGAGATTTACAGAAAATATTGAAAATTATACCATTATGTATTCTTGGTCGGCGGGATCAAAAAACTCAATTATGAATGTATATCCGATGAGGGATTCACAAAATGTCAAATTTTTCAAGACGCTAAATGGTGCAAAGAGAAATTTCTTACGTCGATTGCGAGTATAACGACCAGTGTCACCTACAAGGGAATGACAGAAAATGAATAAAAAAATCAACAAAAGCCGAAACCTATCACATCTCGCCTTGTTAGGTGGACACATAGGTTCTACGACGGCAAAAGGAGATTGAAATGAATGGAAAACAATTTAGGATAATATTAATGGAATTGGAAATAATCGCCATTAAAATAGATGGAATTTCAAATTTAATTGCCAATGACGCTTCTGCGATTAGAGGCACAAACAGGGAAGTTGAAATACTTAAAGATGCTATTCAAAAACTTCTTAACGAAATACCGTCGTAGAACGCCTGCCGGTGAGCCGCAATAAATAATATGGAAACACAAGCAACATATCAAAAATCGTCTAAAGTCAACAGCTCTAACTGTCGGCTCAAGTGGCTGGTTCTGTCTCAAGTCCCGCTAATCCGGGCAGCATTAGGGGACTGCATGGATCTGATGCAAGCCACCGCAGACAATCACTATGACCTTGCGATAGTTGACCCGCCATATGGGATAGAGAGATTTAAACGTGGTGGAAGTATTGTAAACAAATATGGAGACGAAAATAGACACTGGAACAATATAAAACCAAACTTAAAATATTTCGCTGAACTAAGACGGGTTTCTAAAAATCAAATCATTTGGGGTGCGAATAACTTTGAACTGCCAACAAGCGAATATTTCATAATCTGGAAAAAAAGCAATGCGCTTGATTTTAGTTTTGCAATGGTAGAAATGGCGTGGACTAATATAAGAAAACCTGCGAAAATATTTGAATATCTTCATGTGAGCAACAAAGATGGGCGCATACACCCAACCCAGAAACCCGTCGCATTATATCGCTGGCTTTTGAAGAACTACGCAAAGGCGGGTCAACGGATACTTGATACTCATGGCGGGTCGTTTTCCTCTGCGGTGGCTTGCCACACGGAAGGCTATGAGATGGACATAATTGAAATCGATGAAGAATACTATAACGCTGGAATTAAGCGATTTAAAGAGGCAACGTGTCAACTGAATCTCTTAGCGGGACTATGAAGACAGAACGATGAGTCTGAGATACAAAGAAACGATGGATAAAACACTAACAAAAGCCGCAAACTTAAAGAGGATAACAGATCACTTTGTTATCTCCAGATATGGGTTAGATTTTAATTGAAGAAAGGAAAAAGAGATGAAAAAAGTGAATGTATATTATACCATAATAAAGCCAAAGAATTCGCCTAATTTTCGTGTTTATTATATTAGTCGGTGGATTGGTAAACCATTTAAACTTTTTGATTTACCAAGTAATATTGAAATTGAAAAACTAATAGTATCCAGAATAATTGGACTAAATCCAGATCAAATTAATTGGCTGGCTAATAGGGGATCAGAAAAAATCTAACGCCTGCGTATCAGGCACAGCCGAATATGAACGAATGTTTTGAAATAGTGATAATTAACAAGCAGGCAACAGCTCTGGCTGTTGCTCTGCAAACGCTGGTTATGGATTTTTCAGACCGGCAAAGGAGAAATTTAAGATGAACGACAAAGAACCTACTTTAGAATACTACATGGAAAAGGCATTGCAAATGGTATCTGAGGGAGTTGTAAAAACATATAAACGAACATCCCATCCTGCCTGCGTTGTGCTTGATTCTGATGGAAAATTCTTTTTTAAAAACAAACATTGGACTGCAAGGGAACTAGCAAATGAATTATGCCGGTCTGAGCCATAATGGCGGGCGCATGAGCAATCATCGCAGATGATTCATGCTCCATGCGCTGGTTATACGGCGTCGCAAGCGATTGAAAACTGATATTTTTAACACGAATAACAAGTGCCAAGAGAGTTTTGGCGCTTAAAAAACGGAAGGAAATTATTATGCGAAGCATTACGGATAGACGCAAAAGCCTGGGAAATCCTGTTTGTTGGAAATGCGCTATTTGTGGAAAAGAAATACGGGCACATTCAACAACGATAAATCTTGCCCGTCTTAATCATATCAGAATGGAAAAAAGAAAAGGTTTAAGGAAAATACTTCATGGAATTTATTAAGCCAAAACGACGCTCATGCGCCCGCCATTATACGCTCGGGAGCGCAGCGACGAGCGTATAACGATCCTGCGTGAACCGCGGGAGGGGACACTCAATAATTTTCAAAAGGAGAATAGAACGATGAAGACAGAAAATGCAACGAAAAAGAACAGATCTAACTGTCGGCTCAACGCAGTGGTTATACACCAGCAAGACGGGGTGGAGTGCATAAGAATGGAAATTGGCAACGGTGGAGTGTGTGTTTCAACTGGACATAATGGAAATGACTTTAACAACATTTTAATATTGTCAAAAATGGCAGAGCCTCGATTACCGATTGGGGTGGAATTACCTGAATATGCTGGCAAGAGATCTATTGATGTTGGCCCCTCAATTGAACTATTATTTACAGATAAAAAATCTGTACAAGTCGTAATTGACGCCTTGATAATAATAAAAAATGTGGTTAGGTAAGTCTTGCTGGGGTCTAACGGACAAGGCTCACATACGGCGGGTGAAAATGCGAGAATGAAATGATTATAAATAACCTTCAAAAACTCCGACCACCTTAATTTCATCGAACAGCTCCCGACGTTATGTGCAGCCAGTGGTTATACAAATTTAAATTAAAGGACTTTACCATGTCACAAAAAATAAAAGATGCGATTATAAAAGAACTTCAAAAAACAGTCTATATTCTTGGTGCAAGAAGCGACTTATTATGTATCACCGGTAGTTATAATGATACATTATCTGATAAAGAAGTATTATTCCAAGTTTCTGAGTGGAATCGTCTAAATTCTACAAATAATACGTAACATAGTTTTGTCATTTGGATTATACCCTGGACGACTACCAATGAAGGTTTCACCAGTATGAGCAAAACCAGTTATTTTATCAAGAGTATAGTTTCTCCATGGTGGATAACTACCGGATTCGCTATATCCTTCTACTTGCCAGGCACTCAACGCAATAGAACCACTGGTTTTTTCACCAAGAAGATGTGGCTCTACAACTCTGGTATATCCTTCATAGTTAAATTTAACGACATTGCGTCCACTAATAGCACTGCACGCTTGCTGAATAGTTGTCATATCGACCTCCTTTATCTAAGGTTTTTCTCTATAATGTATAACCAGTGTATATTAACTTCACGACGAGAAATAACTAAAAACGTAGGTACAATGTATGGACGCAGTCAAAGTCAATATAAGGGTGAACAGACAACTGTTGGAGTGGATTGATTCTGAATGTTGCCGCAGACTAATAACCAGGACTGAATATCTTTTAGAGCGTGCTAAAAAAGAATATAGACCATACAGAGAACCAGTATTCTACGATTGTGATGTTGAAGATATGCCGGGAGTGTAGATGAACCAAGTATATCAGAAGAAGTGGGGCAAATTGCACAAATACTGTGTGCTGATTAGGTGCCACAATAAGCACTGTCCGGGAGTCAAGGAATGCATAACAATCCAAAAAATTATTGGGGAATGGAGTTAAATCATGGGGTACTTATTTTTATTTCTACTGATTATTGTTCATGGCGTTCGCGAGGGTTATACCTGGGCTGATTCCACCGAAAGACTGACCAATGTGTTTATCACAAACCGGATTGGTGAGGGTATGGCAAAGATTGATTATCACGGCTGGAGAAGTATTGAATACCTG
>Ga0180009_10003393_pt1 | contig 18156 bp, 15 predicted proteins | sample OS_PC_MetaG_FD_123537 | JGI IMG/M metagenome (GOLD analysis project Ga0180009, IMG submission 123537) | Groundwater microbial communities from the Aspo Hard Rock Laboratory (HRL) deep subsurface site, Sweden - OS_PC_MetaG | ecosystem: Environmental > Aquatic > Deep subsurface > Groundwater... | reverse complement strand
TCGCGAATACATGGGGTAGTTGTATATTTTCGCGTAGATATAGACCGTAATCATCTGGGAAGCCGCCACCAGCATACCCGGGATGACCCCGGCCAAAAACAGGCCGCCGATAGAGACCGTCATGAGACCACCCCAGACCACCATTAGAATGCTCGGGGGGATGATGACCCCCATCACCGATGAACACGCAGTAACAGCAACCGTAAAGCTTGGAGAAAAGCCCTGTTTTTTCATCTGTGGAATGAGCAACGAGCCGATGCCTGCAGCATCTGCAGTCGATGAACCCGATATCCCGGCAAAAAGCATGCTCACAACGACGTTGATGTGACCCAGGCCGCCCGGAAGATGCCCCACAAGCGCCCGTGAAAGCCGAACCAGACGGTCCGTAATCCCCGCCGAGTTCATAATGTTGGCCGCCATGAGGAAAAACGGAACCGCCAGCAGCACAAAGGCATTGTAGGATTTAAACATCTCATTCATCAGAAGAAACGGTGTCAGACGCGGCTCCAGCATGAATACCGGCACACAGGAAAGACCGAGGGCAAAGGCTACCGGAACCCTCAGAATCACCAGAACCATAAACATCGGAAACAGAATTGCCGAAACTTCCAAAGGTGTCATCAGTTTTCACTCCGCCACAATTTGATGTTGTCGACCAGCTTTTCTCCCAGAAAGATCACCCACGTTATCCCTGCGATTGGCCAGGCCGAGTAGATCAAGACCATCGGAAGTTCCGCCATCTCCGATTCCTGCAGCAAACCGAATTTCACCAGGGGCCAACCCCAGATGATGAAAATCATCGCCACCAGAAATATGAAGAAATCAACCAAAATTTTCGCCAATGCCTGCCCCCGATTGGTTTTGGCTTGGGGGAGCAGGTCCACGCTGAAGTGGGTGCCATCCCGCACGGCGATCATCGATCCGATCAGGATGATCCAGATGAAACAGAACCGCGCCATCTCCTCTGTCCAGATGTATCGCGGTATCAACCCGATGTAGCGGGCAAATATCTGAAGCCCCACCGGAATCATCAGAAGACCCATCAAAGATGCAAGCAGGATCTTAAGAAGTCGATAATATCCATTGATAAATTTTCGCATGGTCAACTATCCAATCCGGCCCTGGGGTCCACACACCCTGAAAGATCGACATTCTGTTATGGGGTAATAGCGAAAAGCCGGCAGCCTTACAGCCGCCGGCTTGCATCGGTTACCAGCATGTTTGGCGATATTTCCTGATTACTCGGCAGCCTGGATCTTCTTCAGAACATCAGACGCATTGTTCTCCGCAAAATACGCCTCAAGGACCGGTTCGGCGGCTTTGACCAGGGCATCCCGTTCCTTGAAATAGACGGTCTTCAGCTTGCCTTCCGATTGCATCTGCAACAGCTTCTGGATATCTTCGGAAGATTCGAGAATGCGGCCGTAGGTGCCCGCATCCTTACCCGCCTGCAAGATGGCAGCCTGAAGATCTTTGGGCAGGCGATTGAAGGTCTTGTTGCTGAAGCAGAGCGGACGAACCGTGATGGAATGGGCCGTCAGTGCGATGTTCGGACCCACTTCATAGAACTTCATCTGCTGAATGCCGGCCGCTTCATTTTCAGCCGCATCGATGACGCCCGTCTGAATCGCGTTGTAAACCTCGGCATATGCGATCGTCGTCGGTGCCATGCCGAAAGCGTTAAACATGCGGGTCTGGATCGGTGCACCCATCACCCGGATCGCTAGTCCCTTTGCATCGGCCATGGTCTGAATCGGTTTGTTGACGATCAGGTGCCGCGTTCCGCCGCCGCCATATCCGATAAGAAGGACATCGGCCCGTTTCAGTACGTCGGCTTTAATCGGGTCCAGCGCATCCCCGCCCAGAACCTTGCTCCAATGAATGTGGTTCTTATACAGCATGGGGGGATCCAGCAGTGACGCCAATTTGGAGAATGTGGACATGTGGGACGGGGCGACCACCGCGTAGTCCACGGAAATACCCTGGTTCAAATAGGCAAAATAGTCTTTCTCAAGACCCAGTTCGCTGTTGAGGTGCATGACGAATTCGATGGACTTGTCACCCGTGTAGTAAAGTTTAACAAGCTGTTCAAACTTTCGCATCAACCGCGTAAACGCATGGTTCTCGTCAAACTGGCTTGCCCCGTGAAAGGTGAAATCCGCAGCCAGGGATACAGATACCAGCATAAAACTGGCGATGATGCCGATACTAACCAGTTGGGTAATTTTTCTTAACATACATCCTCCTTTTTTGTTAAATGGTTGGTCGTTGACCTTTATACAGCGTTCACACACAACGCTCTTCGGTTCTACATTTTATTCCCACGTAAAACAACCGTTTCAAGCCCATTTTCTAATTATTTATTAAATTATGTATATTTCAAAGTCAAAATGATTTTTAATTATTAGATCACTATCCATCCGTATCACCAATAATGAATAATTCCACTTTTGATAATACGGAACTGCTATTACCAATAAAAATGTAATTTAAAGAAATCTAAAAGTTACATGAACGAATCAATTGGAGTGTGGGAGTAATGGAGTATTGGAGTGTTGTAAAAAAATAACCAGTGTTTGAATCATTACTCCATCATTCCAGTACTCCAATACTCCGAAAATACTTGGAATTAATGGTTCCTCAAATGTTTGGCTTCTTTTGGGTATAGAACCCAAGAAGTATGAATTTCCTAGTATTTAGGTCTTCTTTTTCCACTCGGTGTGAAACACGCCCGTACGATCGACTCGTTGATAGGTATGGGCGCCGAAATAATCACGCTGAGCCTGAATGAGGTTGGCCGGCAGCCGTTCGCTCCGGAAAGCATCGAAGTATGCCAATGACGCACCCATGGCAGGTGTCGGGATACCGATTTTAACGGCCAGTTCAATCACGCGGCGGAGCGAAGCTTCTCTTTGGATTACAGCATCTTTGAAAAACGGAGCAACCAGCAGATTGGACAAATTCGGGTTTTCATCAAATGCAGCCCGGATATCGTTTAGAAATTCCGCACGGATGATACACCCGCCGCGCCAAATCTTTGCGATGTCCCCATAGTTGAGGTCATATTCATAATCGCGGTTTGCCTGGCGCAACAGGTCCATACCCTGGGCATACGAGTATATTTTAGCCAGGTATAGGGCGTCTCCAACGTCATTGATGAAGGTGCTTCGATCTCCTGAAAATGCAGGCTCGGCTTTCGGAAACATGGCTGCTGCCGCTTGTCTTTCATCCTTGTATCCGGAAAGGATCCGGGCTTCCACCGCAGCGTTGATGGTGGGTGTCGGCACACCCAGGTCCATGGCGATTTGGCTGGTCCATCTGCCCGTCCCCTTCTGTCCGGCCTTATCTAAAATGAGTTCTACAAGGGGGGTTCCGGATTCAGGATCTTTTGTCTTAAAAATATCCGAGGTGATTTCGATTAAATAGGAAGACAAAACGCCTTTGTTCCATTGATTGAATATATCATGCAGTTCATCGGCAGAGACTTTTAAACCCCTATTCAGTACATCATAGGCTTCGGCAATCAGTTGCATGTCGCCATATTCGATTCCGTTGTGAACCATTTTAACGAAGTGACCGGATCCCCGGGGACCGATGTGCGTCACACAGGGTTCACCGTCAACTTTAGCGGAAATGGCCTCAAAAATCGGTTTAACCAGTTCATAGGCTTCAGGCTGTCCCCCGGGCATGATACTCGGTCCCATGAGAGCGCCCTCTTCCCCTCCCGAAACACCCGTACCCAGAAAAAGGATACGATCCGGGGCCAGCATCTTGGATCGTCGTTCGGAATCCTTAAAAAAGGAATTCCCGCCGTCGATGATCAGATCTCCGGCTTCGATATATTCTTTCAATTGATCGATAACGGCATCAACAGGGGATCCGGCTTTAACCATGATCATGACTTTTCGTGGCCGTTTCAATGAGGTGATGAATTCTTTTAGCGAATAGGTTCCGGTGACATTCTTTTCAGACGCCGTCCCTTCAATAAAATCGGTGGTAATTGAAGCGGTGCGATTATATACGGCCACATGATACCCGTTTCGCTCCATATTCAGAACCAGGTTTTGTCCCATGACTGCCAAACCAATTAGACCGAAGTCATGTTGTTCCATAGGATCCTCCCCTTATTATCCACCCACCTGTACGCTGAGACCTTCCCGGGCCGCAGTTTCTTTTAATGTTTGCATCCGTTCGTCTTCAACTCGATCCGGTCCGTTAAAACCATATTTCCGGCTCATAAGCCTGTATTTCCCCAGGCCGTAGCGGTGATAAGGGAGTAAATGAAGTTCTCGAATATCGAGGTCTTTCGCAAGCCTGGCTATCATTTGAATTTCTTCAGGCGTGTCATTGAAGTCCGGTATGACCGGGATTCTAACGACAACCTGTTTGGCTTTGGGTGTCAGTTTTTCAAGATTCTTAATAATTTTGTTTGTATCGGCCCTGGTGTATAACCTCATTTTCTCAGAATCGGTATGCTTGACATCGAAGAGAAAAAGATCCGTAAACGGAATGATTTTTTCAAAACTCGTCCATGGAACATGTCCAGCGGTCTCTACTGCCGTGTGAAGTGCCAGTTTTTTACAGGCCTTTAGAATTGAAGCCGCAAAATCCGGCTGATCCAAAGGCTCCCCGCCACTCAGAGTTACACCGCCACCGGAATTCGAATAAAACGGTTCATCCTTTAATACTTCTTCCACGACCTCTTCAACGGTCATCTTGCGACCTTTTAATACCCGGGCCTCGGCATAACATTTTTCCACACACTCTCCGCAGTTCTTACATTTCTCTTTCTCAAACAAAAGCCGTTCACCTTCCTTGTGTAGGGCCCCGTGGGGGCAAAGGGTCAGGCAATTCTCACAGGCAATACATCTTGCGGGATCAAAAAGAACCTCCGGTGTGAATTGCTGGGATTCCGGATTGGAGCACCATTCGCATCGCAGAGAGCAACCTTTAAGAAATACAAGAGTCCGAATTCCGGGGCCGTCATGCACGGAAAACCGTTGAATATCAAATACTGTACCTTCTTCGCTCAAAATCACTCCTGAATTCTTACCACACAATTCATCAAAATAAAGTGGCCCCTTCGGTCCAACCGCTTTCTTTCAATGAGCGATACCCGGAACTTGATACTTGAAACTTGGGAAAGGTATTCTGTCAATTTAAAAGAATCCAATCAGTTCTTATCCAGTTTCAAATTTCAAGTTTCTTTTACATAAAACTGAAGCTTATTTAATGATCGACAAAGGCTTAGTGGTTTTAAGGCTCTAAGCGGCTAAAGGGCCACATGCTCGGTTCGACCAATTATATCGTCCTGGACTTCCTTTTCAAGCTGGGTGAAGTATGCACTATAGCCCGCCACCCGGATGACCAGGTCCTTGTGTTCATCCGGTGATTGCTGTGCAGCCTTCAAAATATCCGAGGTCACTACATTCATTTGATTGTGCCAGCCGCCCAGATCCATAAACGTTCGTATGTATCGGGTAAACAGACGAAGTTTATCCTCCCCTTCCATTACGGATGGATGAAATCGCTGGTTTAAAATGGTGCCGTGGGGAATGCGCTGGTGATCCAGTTTTCCCACAGATTTGGCTACTGCCGTGGCTCCCTTCCTGTCCCTGCCATGGACCGGTGAAATTCCGCCGTCATTCAGGGGTTCGCCGGCTTTTCTTCCATCCGGGGTGGCAGCGGTGCGATGCCCGAAGGGGATATTTGCCGTGAGGTAATACAGGGCGCCGATAAAGGGCCCTTTTCTCGGATTGGTGTATCGACGGAGTTCATCGCAAAAAATACAGGCGACCTCATTGCAGAGATGGTCCACAAAGTCATCGTCGTTTCCGAACTTGGGAGCTTTGTTGATCAACATCAGCCTTATTTTTTCCTGATCTTTAAAATTGTTCGTCAGAGCGCTGTGGAGTTCTTTCATGCTGAGCGTATTCTCTTCGAAGACCAGCTTTTTAACCGCTGCCAGAGAATCACCGGCGGTGATAGGGCCGACGCCTGCAGGGGATGTGGTGTTATACTTGGCTCCACCGCGGTTAAATTCGACTCCCTTCTCCAAACAATCGCTGACCGCAACGGACAGGATGGGAACCGGCATCACTTCTGCATGAAACCGGTCTATGATATTATCGTACAAAACTAAGAATTCGATGAAATAGTGGACCTGTTTCCGATATGCGTCCAGCAGATCATTGAATTCAATAAAATCTTCCGGAGCGCCGGTGCGGGGTCCCATCTGTTTTCCGGTCAACATGCACTTTCCGTCATTGAGGGCAAGTTCCACGCATTTTGCCAGATTCATCTGGCCGGCGTTTCCCCAGCTGTCTGTTTTTCCGCAGATCACCGGCTCACTGCAGCCCAGCGATCCCCAGTCACGCGCATCTTCCAAGGGTATTCCGATATCCAGCATGGATTGAATGATCACTTCATCGTTCATAAACTTGGGTTTGGTCAATCCTTCACGGATATTAATCGCTGCTTTCTGAAGAAAGGATTCGGGCGTGGTTTGATGAACGCGAATCGCAATATCCGGCTGCACCAGGCGGATGTCACGGTCTGTCTCAAGAAAGATGTGAGAAAGTTCGTTGGTGGCATCCTGCCCGGTTCGCGTAACACCGCCCAGCGTAAACGTTTGTCCATGACCGGGACCCTGCAGGAAGCGGGTCGCTTCATTGGAATAAACCTTGTCGGTTTCGCTCAGCTTGAGATAGAACGTCTCGATCAGTTCATATAGACCGTCGCGATCCAGCTTGCCTTTATCCAGGTCATTTTTGTAGAAGGGATAGAGAAATTGATCGGGACGTCCCAATGAAACGGAAAGCCCGTTCGCTTCGATCTGAATGGCGATCTGGATAAAATAAACGCATTGGAGGGCCTCCCAAAAATCACGTGCAGGCTGCGCCGGAACCTGCCGGCAGTTTTCCGCAATTCTAAGCAACTCCGTCCGGCGATTCGGATCGGCCTCCGAATCAGCTTGCCGTTCCGCCTCTTGCGCGTATCTTTGTGCCCAGGCAATCAGCGCATTGCAGGCAATAATGGCGGCTCTGTAAAGATTTGCCTTATCCATGTACTCCGGATCGGAGTAATCGAGGGATTCCAGCCTGCTCTCGCAGTCATCCCGGATCCGGGCAAGTCCCGATTTGAGGATACGCTCATGATCCGGCACCAGGTGGCCGGGACCGGACATGGTAAAATTCTCGTTGCCGAAAATTCCAAATTCAATGATCTCTTTGAGGAAATCCGGCAGTGCGCCTTTGATTTTATCTCTCAAACACTTCCCCCTCCAATAGGGAAGTACTTTCCGCAGCGTCTCTTTCTGTTCGTCGGTGATTTGAAATCGATCTCCCTTGCGGTTGGGAAAGGTATCCATGGATCTCAGGATCCATCCGACGGCATATTCAGGAAAAAGCGGCGTTCCTTTTCGGTCTTTGGCAAGGTTGCCGACAATCAGCTCGTCTTCTCTTACCGCGATGCTCATTTGGGAGAACACGGCTTCCAGAGCCAGCGCTTTCGCAATGATCGGCGGTTTATCTTCATTATTTTTATAGGCCTCTGTGACAATAACAGCCCTTTCGATATCGACCTTTCGTTCACTTTCCACGTATCGTTTTCTCAGTCTTTCAATTCGGCGGTTCATGATAGGACTCCTTGATGAATAGGAATAGGGTCCATCCCTTAATGATGGGGGTTAATATCCAATAATAGATAGACCCTTAGAGCGTGTCAACAGGTAAGGAGAGGGCGTGGGAAATGGGGAATAGAGTCCCGGACCGGAGAGAAGATGGCGTCAACCCGTTTGCTTTTGTATCTTCATTCGCCTGAGCCAAACCGAAAAAAGCGGCGAAAGCCATAATAAAATGGTAATAACACCCAACACCGCGCTTACGGGTCGATGGAAGAAAAAGGCGAGATCCCATTCGCTTTTGATCATGGAAACCATGAAGCTGTCTTCCAACAGTCGGCCTAGAACCAGCCCGAGGATGGCCGGCGCCACCGGTATATCGTTTGCCTCCATAAAGTAGGCCATGATACCGGTTACCAGCATGATCCCCACATCAAAGACGGTATTATTGATGGCAAAGGAGCCGACAATGCAAAACATCAGGATCACCGACATGAGAATGTTTCGCGGCACCCGCAGCATCTGGCTGCCGGCTTTGATGGCCACAATGCCGAAAGGGATCAACACCAGATTCGCCAAAATAAATGAAATGTATACGGCATATAGAATGTGCGGGGTTTGCGTAAAGATCATCGGGCCGGGTCGAAGCCCTTTCATAAACAACACACCGATAACGATGGCGGTGATGGAGTCTCCCGGAATGCCGAACACCAGGGCCGGGACCCAGGCCCCGCCCAAACCGGCGTTGTTTGCGGTTCCGGCATCCACGATCCCTTCGATATGACCGGTACCGAATTTTTCAGGCTCTTTGGAAAACTTCTTGCTCAACGCATAACAGATCCAGGCAGCGATATCGGCCCCCGCTCCGGGCAGTACGCCCACAAAAGTTCCGATAATCCCGGATCTGACTATATTCAACTTGTATTTCTTAATGGTTTTACCGACTCCCGCAAAGAGCCGCTGGGCTTTTGCCACCTTGAATTTCATGTAGATATCGTCAGAGGACACATTTCGCATCACTTCCGACACCCCGAACATCCCGATCATGGCCGGTATGAAATTAAACCCGTTCAAGAAATCGGTGATGCCGAAGGTGAATCGAGGAAAACCAAGCGTAATATCCACTCCCACCGTGGTCATCATCAGACCGATCAAAAGAGAGATCAACCCTTTGACCAGAGACTTCTTACTCACCAGAACGGCACAGCTCAAACCGATACAGGCCAGCCAGAAGTATTCGAAACAGGTGAACTGCATGGCCACTTCAGCCAGACGCGGGGCCAGCAAAATCAGAATGACGGAGCCCATCATCCCGCCGATGGCAGCGACGGTAACATCCACCCCAAGAACATATCCGGCCTGTCCCTTTAGGGTCAGCGCATAGGATTCTTCCACATAGGCGGCTGACGACGGGGTGCCGGGTATTCGGACCAGGGCCCCGGGAATATCACCCGCAAAAATGGCCATGGCCTCCATGGTGACGATGGCAGCCAGGGCCGGAACCGGCTCCATGAAAAAGGTGACCGGCACCAACAGGGCCGTAGCCATGGTGGCGGTCAACCCGGGAATCGCACCGACAAAAAGACCGTAAATGGCGGATAATGAGATAACAAGAAGCACATACGGTTGGAGGATCAGGGACAAAGCGGTTTGAATACTCTCTACCATCGTTACCAACCCCACAATCCCCAAGGCAGGGGAACCAGCAGTATTTTTGCAAATAGAATATAAATGGAAAACGTCATGCCGCATGCCATGATCAGACTCCAGGCGGTGGACACCCGGAGTCGTTTCATCATGAACACCAGGATGATAAAGGAAGTGAACTGGAATCCGAGGAAATCTGAAACAAAAATATAAAACAGGATGGACGCGAGAGTCAGCAAAATATTGACGAGATGCGCCCGCGATAAATCACTGATATCAAATTTGAATCTCTTTTCTCCTTTTCGGGTGCCCTGAAAAATCAGCACCGCGCCGCAAATAATGAACAACACGGCCAGGACCATGGGAAAGAGTGCGGGTCCCGGATATCCCTCATCCATCCTCGGGAAATCTCGAGAGTATAAAATGACCCAAATTCCAAAAGCAATCGTCAACGTCCCTATGGCCGTGTTGCTCACTCGCATGTCAGTACCTTCTGCTTATTTGGCAATACCGGCAGCCTTCATGACCACACCGTTATCAGCGTCCATCTTTTCCAAAAATTTACCGAACGCCCCTGAATCCTTCCATATCATTCCGTAACCGCGGTTATTCATGAACTTGATGAACTCATCGCTTTTATGAACCTTGGCGATGGCTTTTTCAAGAACATCGACAATCTCGGGCGGTGTCCCTTTAGGGCCGACAATTCCCCGAACGGCTGCTGCGATCCAATCGATACCGAGTTCCTTAAGTGTCGGGGTGTCTGGGAATTTCGGATCCCGTTCATCGGCCATGATCGCAAGGGGCCGCACCCTTCCGGCCTCGATCAGGGTGGCGGCTTCGGGAAGAGAGCAGGTGCTCATATCAATGCCGCCGGCCATTAAATCCTGCAACGCCGGTGCCGCCCCTTTGCTGGGGATCCACTTGATGTCATCGGGACTCAGTCCGATCCCTTTCATCCAGCCTGCCATGGCCAAATGCCAGATACCGCCGTGTCCGGTACCGGAATCTTTTAATTTGCCGGGATTTTTTCTTACATAATCTTCCAATTCTTTGTAGGTTTTCCACGGACTATCCGTCAGAACATTGATCCCTGCGGGATCCGCATTTAACATGGCAATGGGGACCATATCTTTGTATGTCACTTCAGTCAGTCCCATCCAGTGCATCATGGTAATTTCGCCGGTGGCCATGCCGATGGTATATCCATCGGGTTTGGCCGTCGCCATTGCGGTATGTCCCACAGCGCCGCTGCCGCCGGTCCGATTCACCACATTCACCGGAACACCAAGCTCTTTTTTCAATAATGTGGCCATGATTCTCGACACGGCATCGGTCCCGCCCCCCGCATCCCAGGGACAAATCAAGGTGATGGGGCGTTTGGGATAATCGGCGGCCAATGCACCGGATACCCCCATGGAGAAAAGCAGAATCAAAGATACCAGCACCACAAACGATTTTGTTTTCATTCTTACCTCCTTTTGTCTTTGGGTTATGGTCAACTTCTACAAAATGCCCGACAATCCGTAGCGGGCGTGTTACACGTATGTATGGAAGATAGAAGCAAAGAATATTTAAATGATAAAGCCCTCGCTTTGTCAAGGAAAATACATTCCGTGTTTATATTCAATTTAAGCACGGCCGCAACAACGTCCGTTTATTTTGGAATACCCACCAGGGCCTTGGCCAGCTTTATCTTCTGATCCAATTTTCCTTCTCTTAAAATCATGATCCGTTGCGCCTGGGGTGAGCCTGCGCCATGCATGGATTCCACCAGTGCGGTACCGCCGGTCATGGCTTCAATCATTCGGGCGATTTTAATCCGGTGCTCCGTTGGGATTCCTTCTACACCGGAGAAATATTTTCTCACCAAATGGCCAACATCTTCATTTTCCAAATCGTATTCACTGGGAAGCGTGGCAATAAATCCGCCCGATAGATCCAGTGCGAGTCTTGCCACTTCGAAATGGTACCGGGTGATGTTCTGCTTGCAGACATTGGCCAGCATGGTGTCCACCATATACGCCCCTGAAGGTGTTTTCCAACCCTCGGCCGAACAGGCGATGGACGAACTGTATAGGGTTTCGCTAAGGTGAATCATTTCTGTGATCTTGTCTTTCACATGTGAAGCTTTGGCAGTTCCCTGCATGGTAGTCAGATAAGCCACCGCACCTGTTAAAACATCCATCAAGCCGGTCTTGCAGGCCCCGTAATTGGCCCGGTGATGGGAGGCAAATCGATACACCACATCGCCGGTAAATTCGGTCTCACCCCCCATAAATACGCGTTCCCAAGGCACAAGAACATCCTCGAAAGCGATAACCGCCTCCCCGCCCACGGCTCCGAAACGGGGCTTTCCCACATCGATCCGTTCCAGGTTGTCTCTTCGGTCGTCACCGGCCTGCCGTCCGAAAATCATGGTGATCCCGGGTGCATCGACCGGCACGGCACAAATCACGGCATAGTCTCTTGATTGTTCATCCAGGGCGGTGGTGGGCATAATGAGAATTTCATGAGAATTAACCGCACCGGTCATGTGAAGCTTTGCCCCCCGAATCGTAATCCCTTTGTCGGACCTGTCGACGATGTGAACATATTGATCCGGGTCTGTTTGATTGGCCGGGCTTTTGGATCGGTCGCCCTTGGGGTCGGTCATGGCACCCACCACCATCAGGTTTTCATCCTGAATGTAGGTAAGCCATTTTTTAAACCGCTCCATATAATCGGTTCCGTTCTTTTTATCCATCTCGTAAATAACCGAATATACCGCGTTGATGCCATCCAGACCCACGCACCGCTGGAAGCAGGTCCCGGTTTTCTGCCCCAGAACTCTTAAGAATTTTACCTTCTTAATCAGATCCTCTACATTCTGATGCACATGGGTAAACCGGCTGATGGTATTGCCCGTAAGGTGAGATGTGGCAGTGGCTATATCTTTGTGTTCTTCATCGGCGGCCAGGGCATAGGTCATGGCCGCAGCCCGGACATGAGGAGCGGTTGCCGGATGGCTTACAACATCTTCAATCCGTTTCCCCTTATAATAAATTACCGGTGAAATGGACCGCAAGCTATCCATGTATTTGGCACCGTTTTTTAATTTCATGTCATGTTCCTCCTTAATCATTATTCCGGAATAAACTTCTATTTATCAAGCAAGTATCCTGAAACTTGAAACTGGAAACTTGAAGTATATTCTCATTCCGAAAGCCACCTGATTTTTTCCCGAGTTTCAAGTTTCAAACATCAAGTATCAACTCTCTACCACCCCATCCATCCTCCATCGACAGTCAATATCGTACCGTTTACGAAATCGGAAGCAGGAGACGCCAGAAAAAGGGCTGCTCCGGCAATGTCTTCGGGTTGGCCCCACCTTCCGGCGGGAATCCGGTTGAGAATGTTCTTGCCGCGTACCGGATCCTGTTCGAGGGCGGCGGTTAGCTCGGTGACGATATAACCGGGTGCGATGGCATTAGCATTGATGCCTTTGGAAGCCCATTCATTGGCCAAGGTCTTGGTCAAACCGGCGATACCGTGTTTTGAAGCGGTATAGGCCGAAACCATGATACCTCCCTGAAAGGAAAGTACGGACGCGGTATTGATGATCTTGCCCCTGCCTTTCTGAATCATATGTTTCCCCGCTTCCCGGCAGAGTAGAAATGTGGCAGACAAATTAACTTCAATGGTGGCATCCCAATCGCTCTCAGGAAATTCTTCAGCCGGCGATCTTGGAATGATACCCGAATTGTTCACCAAAATATCCAGCCCGCCCATGGCCGCAATAACCGTTGAAACAACCTTTCGGGTCTGATTCCGATCGGAAAGATCGGCACGGTGATGCAGGTATCGTCGGCCCATGGCGGTAATCGCGTCCTTTAAATCAGAATTAGGCGTTCGGCTGACGACCGCAACGTCGGCGCCGGCTTCCGCAAAACCTTCTACGATCGCCCGGCCGATGCCCCTTGTGCCGCCGGTTACCAAAGCCGTTTTCCCATCCAGCCGAAATCGATCTAAGATCATGCCGTTCCCTCCCTACTACCCCACTCCAGGTTAAACGTTCTTTCGGTTTACGTAGATAAATACAGATAATTTGTAATAGATCCTCGATATTGGATACTGGATACTGGATTTTTGAAAGGTGATATGCGTTTCATAATTCGTAATATCTATTGAGGTCCATTTTCTGTATCGTGGATCGAGTATCAAGCATCAAGAATCGAGTATCGAGTATCAAACATCGCGTTCTGTGGCTAACTATCCATCAGTCCATAGCGCTCGATATTGCGATCTGCTATGTTCTGGAGTTCTTTTATTTCTGATTTACCCTGGTCATTTATGAATAGATGCTTAAACCGTCCCTGGGCTCTGAGATAGTCTTTAACCGGTATCTTTTTCTTGATTTTACGCACCCGGGTTATGTTTCCATCCTCCATCTCAAAAATCGGTACAAGTCCGCTTTTAACACCCATCCGCCCGACTTCCATGGTTTGATCGGAAGCAAAGCTCCATCCCGAGGGACACGGGGTATCGATCTGGATATACCGAGGCCCATGATAGGTCATGGCTTTTTTCACTTTCTTCTTTAAATCCTTGAGGTATGCGACGGAAGCCGTAGCTACATATGCGGTGCCGTGACCGGCCACTATGGTCGGAAGATCTTTTTTACGCTGAGGTTTGCCCATGGATTGTCTTCCGGCCGGCGCGGTGGTTGTCGCCGCATAAGTCTCGGTTGCACCGCTCCTTTGTCCGCCCGTATTCATGTATGCACCGTTTTCAACACATATGTAAAGAACGTCGTCTCCCCTTTCAAGCATCCCGGATAAACAGCCGAATCCGATATCAAAGGTAGAACCGTCACCGGCAATGACGATTACCCTTACATCTGTTCGCCCCTGTGCCTTCAGCGCAGCGACCACTCCGCTGGCGACTGCCGGGCCGTTTTCGAACAGATGATGAATCCATGGCACCCGCCACGGAGAATAGCCATAGGGAGAAGTAAAGGTTTCCAAACACCCGGTAGGCGTCACAACAATGACATCCTTTCCGGTTGCTTCCAGAATATGCCGGGCGGTGATTGACATACCGCAGCCGTGGCATGCCCGGTGACCGGGAGTAAACAGTTCTTCATGATTTATGACTGGCTGAGCATCCATTACAATTCTCCTTTATGGCAAGATGGCCGGATTCAAATCCATCCAGTAGGACTCGGTTAAGGGTAGATTTGATACGGCCATGTTCTCCGCCTTTTCAACGATTCTCTCAACAGCATCGATATTCACTTCCCGACCCCCGTAGCCGGCGATGAAGTCGATGACATGCGGGGCATTCGGATGCCCGTATAGCTTTGCCTTCAGATCCAACCCGATGGCGCCTTCGCTTCCCATGGAAAAGCTGGCATCCATCACCGCGACAACTTTAGCGCCTTGAACCGCTTTGATGATATCTTCATGGGGAAACGGTCGGTAGCACCGGATTTTAATCAGCCCCACTTTTTTTCCGTTCTTGCGCAGCTTATCCACGGCTTCCTTCACGGTTCCTGCAACCGAACCCATTGCCACCAAAACCACATCCGCATCATCTGTTCGGTAGGCTTCGATCAGACCCCCGTGATTTCTGCAGGTCAGCGCCTCCAACTCCGAGAAAATCTCCTTGATCCTTGTTTTTGCGCACTGCATGGCCTGCTGGACCGAATACCGGAGTTCCATCAAGACATTTTCTTCGGCATAGGAGCCCCAAGTTTTCGGATTGTTCACATCCAGGTAGTTTTCCGGTTCAAAGGGCGGCAGGAAAGAATCGACACTTTCCTGAGGAAGGAATTGAACCCGCTCGTAGGAATGGGTTAAGATCCAACCGTCCATGCAAACCATGACCGGCAGCAGGATATTCGGATCCTCTGCAATCTTAAATGCAGCCAGGTGAACATCATAAGCTTCCTGGCTGCTTTCAACATAAAACTGGATAATACCGGAATCGCGCAGGGAAACCGTATCCTGATGATCGACCTGGATCGTGATGGGAGCGGATATGGACCGATTCACTCCGGTCATCACGAAGGGTAGACGCAATCCGGCGCTTGCATAAATCACCTCGGTCATCAACAGCAAGCCCTGGGATGAAGACGCCGTATAGGAACGGCTCCCGGCAGCAGAAGCGCCGGCCAGCACACTGGCTGCCGAAAACTCCGATTCCACCGGAATATATTCGGCTTTGATTTCACCGTTCGCCACCATCCTGGCCAGGCTTTCCACAATATGGGTTTGGGGGCTTATGGGAAAAGCGGATATTACATGCGGCCGACAAGCCTGCACCGCAATCGCCACCGCCTCGGAACCTTCTACAACTCTTTCATCTTGCATTTTACTTCTCCTCCGGGATCATTTGGATGGCGTCTGTGGGGCATTCATTGGCGCACAGGCCGCACCCTTTGCAATAGTCATAATCGATGATGTACGTTTCCTCTATTACGATAACTGCGCTATCCGGGCATACATCCATGCAGATGCCGCAGGATTTACAGGACTCTGCATCAAGAACAGGTCTCTGATCCCTCCAGCCTCCCGTCTTATAATCCAGAGCGGATCCACCCCGGGTAACGGCACCGACGGTAATTTTCATATCATCTTCTCCTTGATTTGTTTGTAGCTCTCTTGGACAACCAAAGCATTCTTTTTCCCGATCTCTCCGGGAAACTTGCTCTTAACAGCCGATACGGCTGCATCGAGAGATATTTCATCGGTTACTGCGGCAAATGCACCGAGTAAGGCCGTGTTGATAATGGGCTTTCCGAGTATCTCTCTTGCGAGGGTTTCCCCGGAGAATGAAAACACCTTTAAGTCCTTTCGATCAAGACCCCACCGTGACAAATCGCTCTCCGTATTCACAAGGATCAGCCCGTCTGCTTTGAGTCCTTCCGTGACATCCAATTCACTGATGATGGTAGCGTCCTGGACAATCACATAGTCCGGGTTCGACACACGGCTGCGGAGCCGGATGGGATGATCAGCCAGACGACAGAAGGCCATAATCGGTTTGCCCCGCCGCTCTCCGCCTCCACCTAAAAACGGAAACGCCTGCCCGTACTTATTATCTTCCAGAGCCGCGATGGCCATGAACTGGGCAAGAACCAGGGACCCCTGCCCCCCTCTGCCATGAATGCGTATTTCCTTCATCTGACCTCCCAAATAATTAACTGTTTAACGATTACAGTCATGTATGCACGATGTTGAACACTGACATTATTTTTGGTTTCAGTGTTCAGGTTTCAGTGTTCAGTTCTTACGCACGGATGCTTCCTGACACCCGACACCTGCTTGCGGGGGCGAAGCCGCAGGCGAAGACCCGAAACCTTGACATTATCTCAGGATTTATTTCATGCATCCGATTAAATGGTTGCCTAAGCGAACTGCATAACCAGAAAAATTTATTAACCTGCGGCTTTAACCGAGTTCCGCAGCGTGCCGATGCCTTCGATTTCAACTTCCACGATATCGCCGGGGTTGATCTGCGCAACCCCTTTCGGTGTTCCGGTGATCACGACATCTCCGGGATACAGGGTCATGCAGCGGGATATATAGCTTAAAAGATAAGCAACATTGAAAATGCAGTTTCCAGTATTATCCTCCTGCATGACTTTTCCGTTCAAGTAGGTTTTAATATCCAGACCGTCCGGATTGATCCCCGTTTCGATAAAAGGTCCGAAAGCACCGAACGTATCGTATCCCTTGGCCTGGGTCAGATAACCCATGCTCTTAAAAACCAGTGAACGGTCCGTCACGTCATTGAAGCACGAATAGCCAAGAACATAGGACAATGTTTGATCTTCTGAAACCGCCTTCATGCGATCCTTGATCACTACGGCCAGCTCACCTTCATAGTCCGTTCGTTCTGAATCTTCCGGAATAATGATGTGATCTTCATGACCGATCAGGCACGATGTCGGTTTCAGAAAAAAATGGGGCATTTCGGGCCGTTCGGCATTTATTTCTTCGATATGCTCCCTGTAGTTTAGACCCACACATACAATTTTGGAAGGACTGATGGGAGTCAAAAGCTTAACCTCGGAAAGCGAAACGGTTTCTTCCGTCCCTTGCAGTGAATCCCAGTATGTCCCCTCCAGCAGTTTTACTCTATCCCCTTCAACCACGCCATAGTAAATCTCCTTGTCGAGTTCAAATCTGGCTAATTTCATTTTTCAAGCTCCATTTGTTAAGTATTTTTCGGTTCTATAAACAATGTAAGGTCTTATGGTACCAAGAGTTTTAAGGCGCTACATCCCCAGGATCGGCCTCAACCGTTCAACTTCTTCTTTGTTTTCCGGCATGATATGAAGATAAAGCCCGCGTGGGTCCAGTGAGTCCAACACCAGGCGCATCTCGTCTTCCGTAAACGCGCCCCGGATCAGCAAGGGCCGGTCCGCATCCTGTACCATCTTAAAGTATGGAATCATACCCTTTACCGGAATATTAAACGCTTCGATGTTGATTTCAAAACACCGAAGCGCTTCGATCTCGAGAAAAGCATCCAGTATAAACATGGAGGTGGAGTGGAGATGGATAAAATTGCAGGCAAACTGCTCTGCGATCATCCGGTCCACCGGCTGCACGAGTTTTCGATAGAGATCCGGAGAGAAAACCGCTGTGGCATCCTCCTGCATCCGTATAATGGGTCCGGGTGCCCAAACCTGATACTGGGCATCGAAGTATCCGTCATGATACAAAGGGATCCGTTTCCATGCTTCCTTGAAAAATTCCGCAAAGATATGACCCATATTCCACATCAGTTCGGCCGATTTTTCCGGTTCATCCATCAGATCCATAAGGCTTTCGTTATGGCCCCGAAGCAAGGCATGCAGGTCTGTGGGACCGAGCTCCGCGCCGTGGCTGATGGGATAG
>Ga0180009_10003392_pt1 | contig 18157 bp, 16 predicted proteins | sample OS_PC_MetaG_FD_123537 | JGI IMG/M metagenome (GOLD analysis project Ga0180009, IMG submission 123537) | Groundwater microbial communities from the Aspo Hard Rock Laboratory (HRL) deep subsurface site, Sweden - OS_PC_MetaG | ecosystem: Environmental > Aquatic > Deep subsurface > Groundwater... | reverse complement strand
GACATGGTATTCGTGGCATAGTTTGGTGGCAAAAACAGGTATTGTCCACGAAACAATACCTTGACCAATGTTTTCCGTATCAAAAGCCACCATCACTGGTGGCAAATTCAGGGATTACCCTTTTCTTAAGAAACATCAACCCTCCCGGAGGCCTGGATGTTCAGGATCCCCGTCAGCTACCGTGCGTTCCATCATGAACCTGGTCCGAAGCTATCGTTCAAACCGAGCGTGGAGGTACGCACGGTCGAGACCGTACGGAGCTGGGCTACGAGGTACTACAGCCATGTGTGGCTTCCTCCACGATGGCCGGTACAGCTTCATAAGGTTCCGCGCGACGGCATCGTCCGCGCTGTCGCGTACGAAATCGTACGGAATCACCGCAAGTCAACCCCGCGGATCCCCACGTTCCGTCGGGTGCTCCGTGCGTACTGCGGTTTGGTCATGGGCCATACGGATCGGTACGTGGTCGGCGAATACGTGTATCGTCAGCTTCGCGACCGGGTCGCTGAATATCGTCGACGACGCTGGTGCATGAAGGATCCACTGACGAGAGCGGATCTGGAGAAGATCGCGTCGCTCGTCCTGTCGGATACCGAGGAACAGATCGTTCAGATGGCTACCGCCGGGCGCGTCTTGAAACACGACCATCCGCGTGGATACGTGTACATCCATACCAAGACCAAGGAAGGCGGACGACCGTGCTTCTTCACTCTCGGGAGGTTGGACCGGGAAAAGGAGCGGCCCATCCTCTGTCTGCAGACCCCGCAGGGGTTCGATAAGGGGAGGCGTCACACGCTCAAGCATCACCAGACGTACCGGAACAACCCCCCGTTTCGCCACCACTAAACGTCCCATCTCGGCCACTCGGCCAAACCCTTGCCGTCGCAAGGGTTTTTGCATACCCTAGAGATTCCATATGGATACCTTCATTTCGAAGCTCAAGGACCACGTCTGGGACACGGTTACCATCAAGGGGTGGGCGTACAACGTCCGGTCGAGCGGCAGCATCGCGTTCCTCCAGCTCCGGGACGGCTCCGGTTTCGCGCAGGCGGTCGTCGCCAAGCAGAACGTGGACGAGGCCTCATGGTCGGCGGCGACCGACACGACCATCGAATCGTCGGTCATCGTCACCGGGACGGTCACGAAACATCCCAAGCAGGAAGGCGTCTTCGAGCTGCAGGCCACGGCCGTCGCGTTGGTCCAGAAGGCCGAGGACTATCCCATCGGCAAGAAGGAGCATGGGCCGGATTTTCTGCTCGACAACCGACATCTATGGCTCCGTGCGCCGTCGCAGTGGGCCGTCCAGCGGGTGCGCGACGCCATCATCCATGCGACGTACGACTGGATGCGCGACCATGGATTTATCAAGATCGACGCGCCCATCCTCACGCCGACGTCCTGCGAGGACACGACCCAGCTCTTCGAGACCGATTACTTCGGCGAGCGGAAGGCGTATCTCACGCAGTCCGGTCAGCTGTATCTCGAGGCCGCCATCGCGTCCGTCGGCCGATGCTTCGATTTCGGTCCCGTCTTCCGCGCTGAGAAGAGCAAGACGCGGCGCCACCTCACCGAGTTCTGGATGATGGACGCCGAAGCCGCGTTCGTGGAGCACGACGAGAACCTCCGTATCCAGGAGGAACTTGTCGCATTCATCGTCAAGCATGTGCTTGAGACCCGTCAGGAGGAGCTGAAGATCCTGGAGCGCGACACTGAGCCGCTGAAGAAGGTCGTGGCGCCATTCCATCGCCTGACGCACGCGGAAGCCATCGTGAAGCTGCGCGAGCTCGGAAGCGACATCGGCGACATGGATGACCTCGGCGCAGATGACGAGACCCTACTCACGAAGCAATACGACAGGCCTCTCTTCATTGAGAAGTATCCGGCCGCGGTCAAGGCGTTTTATATGAAACGAGACCCTGAGGATTCGAGCCGCGTACTTTGCGCTGACCTGCTCGCGCCCGAAGGGTACGGCGAGATCATCGGCGGGAGCCAGCGCGAGGATGACTACGAGACGCTACTTGCGCGTTTGCGGGAACATAACCTCTCCGAAGACGCGTTCAAGTGGTATCTCGACCTGCGCAGATACGGCTCGGTCCCGCATTCAGGCTTCGGCTACGGCCTCGAACGCCTCGTCGCTTGGATTTGTGGTCTACACCACGTCCGCGAGACCATCCCGTTTCCCAGGTTGATGAATCGATTGGATCCGTAAAGCGCCATGAAAAAGCAACCTCCAGCATCCAAAGGGTATCTGGCCCTTTTTGCAACGTTTTTGGTCGTCCTTGGCGTCGCAGGTGTCGCGCATCTCGGGTCCCAGTCGAAAGATGGAGCGGGGCCGCAGGGCCTGTCGTTCCAGGTCGCGACGTCGACCGTGATCGCCGGCCCCTCGCTCCTCATCGTGGACGGGCAGGGGAGCCGCATCATCGTGGACGGGGTGGAGCGGCCCACGGTCTGGCCGGACGATACGAGTCTGCTCGGTACGCCACTCTCGACGCTCGTCGGTCGCAAGGTGCTGACGGGCGAGCTTGCGTATCTCTTGCCGGAGTTCGTCCTCGCGACGTCCTCCGCCGGGTTCCGTTCCCCTGATGGCCGCCGGTCAGCGCATCGGGCGCCGTCGCGGCAGGACGGAACGGGCGTCGTCCGGGTGAGGTATGGGAACGAGGAACGGACGTATGTGCTGCGTCTCGCGGATGGTCATGCCATCACCGACGTGAATCCTATCGGCTGGTGGGATAGCGAGACCATGGCCGTGACCGGATTCGTGACGTCATCGCGTCTGTTGTTCGCGGTCTCGCTTGCCGGTGACGTCGAACACGTCGCGTTCCTGCCGGATACTATCGACCGCGTACGTGCCGAGCGGGGGATGATTCGATATTTACGCATCGAACCCGGCGAAGGTCTCGAGAGTGCACCTCGCCCGCCTTCGTCGTTGCACAGCGTCTCGCGCGACGGGATGGATACGGTCGTCGCGGAAGAGGCGGAGCGCATCATCCTCCGATATGTCGAATCAGCGGACGGTGTCCCCGCGTATGAGACGGATGACGGGGAGGGCGTCGCCGGAAACCTAGGCGCGACAGATCGGCTTGGCCGTGGAGCTCCCATCGGCTTCCTCGTCGACGGCCGTGTCCTCCTTGTCCGTGGTGCGGAACTTATCGCGATTGACCTCTCGACCGGTGTCGTTGCACGGATCGCTGAGGCACCAGGAGACGACGGTGCCATCTTTCCTCTCCTGTCGTCCGTAGTCGACGGAACACCGCAGAACAGGTAGCATATCGGTCATATGGCCCAACAAATTCATCCCACGAAGGATATCAAGATCTTCGTCGGTTTTGGCGTCGCGGTGCTCGTCGCGCTCTTCGTCCTCCTTGTGATAGGCGTCTTTCTCGTGGCAGATGGGATGGTCAAGAAGCAGGCGTGCATCAGCAGGCCAGGCCAGCAGGAGTGCGTGACCGGGACACTGTGGGACATGATGCGCTACGCATCGGAGGAGGGGGGCGTGACCATCACCTATCCGGATGCGGATGATCAGGAAACACCCGGTCTGGGTGAAGGTGGGAGCGCCTGCGGTGGACCGATGCGTTTGCCGTGCATGCCGGGTTACACCTGCGAGACGCGTCAGGACCAGGATCTCGGCATCTGCACGAAGACCGTCGAGGCGACGACGTCGCGGATCCGAGGAGCGCGGGAGGGGTGTGGCGCCGTCACAGGACGCTGTAGCGATGGGCTCGTCTGCAAGCTGTCGCCAGGTCTTGAAGCCGGCGTCTGCGTCGAAGCGACGGAGACATCACCGCGCGTGTTATCCCTCAAGCTCAAGGGCATGCAGCAGAGCCAGGGGTGGTATCTGACGGAACCGGGGACAGAGATCATGATGACGGTGCAGGCCGTGAACGCAGATGCGGTCTCGGCGTATCTCACGCAAAAGGGTACGGACACCGTGTCCGCACGGGTGAAATTGGTGGACCTGACGCGCGGAAACGCGGGCGTGTTCACGGGGACGTTCACCGCGCTGGAGGGGTTGCTCGCGGATCTCGACATCATGGCCCGGAGCGATGATGGACAGGAGTCCGGCATGTCGGTTAACGTGGGTATCGTCGAATGAAACCTATGGAGAAACGCTGCATGAACGCCGAGACGGTCGACCGCATCGGCAAGGACGTCACGGTCAAGGGATGGGTCCATGTCCGTCGCGACATGGGTAAATTGGCCTTTTTCGACATGCGGGACCGCTCCGGTCTGGTTCAGGTCGTGCTGGTTCCATCCGAGCTGACCGAACGTGGACGCGAGGTGATGAAGGACATCCGTCCCGAGTTCTGCCTCGCTGTCACGGGCGTCGTGCAGAAGCGTGGGGCCAAGCAGATCAATCCCGATCTCGAGACCGGGACGGTCGAGGTGCTCGCGAAGGATATCGAGGTATTGAATCCCGCGAAGACGCTGCCGTTCGAAATCGAGGACACATCCGGCGTGAACGAGGAGCTGCGGCTGAAGTATCGGTATCTGGACCTCCGGTCCCCTCGGATGCTGAAAAATCTGGAAATGCGGGCGCGTGTCATCCAGTCCCTACGCACGTACCTGGTCGGGCAAGGCTTCTTGGAAGTGGAGACGCCGACCTTGATCAAGGGGACGCCCGAAGGATCGCGTGAATACATGGTCCCGTCGCGTCTCCATGCCGGGAAGTTCTACGTCCTTCCCCAGTCGCCGCAGCAGTTCAAACAGCTCCTCATGGTCGCTGGCGTGGAGAAATACTTCCAGATCGCGCGTTGCTACCGCGATGAAGACGCACGCAGCGATCGGCAGATGGAATTCACGCAGCTTGACCTCGAGATGTCGTTCGTGGAGCAGGAGGACGTGCTACGTCTCGTGGAAGACATGATGGTCAGCATGATCAAGGAGGTCGCTCCTGAAAAGAAGCTGACGTTCAAGAAGTTCCCTCGCATCCGCTACCAGGATTCGATGGACCAGTACGGCAACGATAAGCCTGACCTACGTAAGGACAAGGACGATCCGGATGAATTGGCTTTCTGTTGGGTGGTGGACTATCCGATGTTCGAAATGGATGCGGACGGCAAACTCACCACTGCCCATCACCCGTTCTGCATGGTCAATCCGGAAGACGAGGAGTATCTCGAATCCGAACCGCTCAAGGTACGCGCGTGGAGTTACGATTTGGTTCTGAACGGCGTCGAACTTTCGTCCGGGTCCATCCGCATCCATGAACCCGAGATGCAGAGGAAGATTTTCGATATCTTGGGCCTGACCGACGAGGAGATTCAAGCCAAGTTCGGCCACATGATCGAGGCATTCACATACGGCGCGCCTCCACATGGCGGCGCGGCGCCGGGCATCGACCGGTTGGTCATGCTGCTGTGCAACGAGCAGCCGAATATGCGCGAGGTCATCGCTTTTCCGAAGACCGGCGATGCGCGTGATCCGATGATGGATGCGCCGTCCACCATCGATCCGAAGCGGCTCAAGGAGGTGCATATCGCCGTCGAGAGGGCTGCGAAGAAGCCGGGGCGGAAGAAGATATGATTCCGTTCCTCGACGAACTGCAGGCCCTGGCGCTTCCGCGAGGGTCGTTCGCGATTTTCGGCAGTGGGCCGCTCGCGGTCCGCGGATGGCGCGAGGCGAAGGATCTCGACGTCCTCGTCCGGGCATCGGTCTGGGACACGCTCGCGGAAACGTTTCCGAAAAACGAGAAGGGTAATGGCCTGCAGGTTGGGCATCTCGAACTGTTCCGGAGCTGGAAACCCTGGTTCGACGACGCGGACGCCCTCATCGATACGACGGAAACCATCGAAGGTTGGCCGTTCGTCCTCTTGGAACACGTCATCACCTGGAAGAGGGCGATGGGCCGCGAAAAGGACCAGAAGGATCTCGAATTGATTCAGGCGCATCTTCGGATGTGACCCCCCTGTAGGACCCTGGATTCTTGGCTAACCTTGCGCTATCATTCTAGTAACGACGTTTTTTCGTCGTCAATGTTAATTATGGCTTCCGTCACGTTCCGGGTCGAACAGTTTGAGGGGCCGCTGGACCTCCTGTTTCAGCTCGTCGAGCGCGAGGAGCTGGACATCTCGCAGGTGTCCCTCGCGACCGTGGCCGAGCAGTTCGTGGAACACGTGCAGGACAATCCGGACATCCCGCCAGAGGACCTTGCGGACTTTATCGTCGTGGCCGCGAAGCTGATGTACATGAAATCGCGGCTGCTCATCCCGTCGCTTCATGACCCGGATCTCGAGGAAGGGCCGGATCTCGAGACGCAGCTACGTGAGTATCAGCGGTTCGTGCAGGCCGCTAAGATCATGGATGGGATGTGGAACGCGGAACGCCGCTCATTCGCCCGCCAAGCCTCCACGACTCGGCGCCAGGAATCCGCCGGGTTCATGCCGCCTGTCGGCGTCACGGCAGACGCGTTGTTCCATGCGATGAAGCGTGTCATCGCGCGTCTCGAACCGCTCCTGCGTCTTCCGCAGGCGAGCATGGAACGTGTCGTCACCATCCACGAGAAGATCCGCGATCTGTATCGCCGCATATCGACGCATAGCACAACGTCGTTCCATACGTTTCTCAGGGGCGCGAAGAACCGTTCGGAGGCCGCGGTCTCGTTCCTCGCGCTCCTCGAGCTCGTCAAGCGTCGTTTTATCTTCGTGAAACAGAAGAATTTGTTCGACGACATCGACATCGAAGCGGACCCGGATGCCACCGGTGACCCGCTCGCTGAACCGACCATCGTGATATGACCTATGCAACCTCCATCGAAGCGATCCTCTTCGCCTCGTCCAAGCCAGTCGCCATCAAGCGCCTGGCTGAACTCCTCAGCATCCCGTCTGACGACGTCTCTGCGGCCCTGAAGGACCTTTCCGACGCGCTCGACGGTCGGGAGAGCGGACTGGTACTTCAACGTAATGGACACGAAGTCCAACTCGTGACGCACCCCGACGCCGCGGAATTGGTGAAGCAGACCATCAAGGCCGAGGCCTCCGGCGAATTGACCCGTCCGCAGCTCGAGGCGCTGACCATCCTCGCGTATCGTGGACCCATGACGCGCCCAGAAGTCGAGCAGATTCGTGGTATCCAGTCGTCGCTCATCTTACGGAATCTCATGATGCGTGGCCTTGTCGAGGAGAAGGGGGATGAGCGTTTGGGACAGCCTGTCTTCAGCGTTTCGTTCGATTTCTTGAACGCCATCGGCGTCTCCTCGGTCGAGGACCTGCCGGAATACGAGACGTTGCGTGGCCATGCTGCGGTCGCGGATGTCCTTACCCAGCTCGAGACACAGGCCACGAACCCTTCCGAATCGCATGCTTGACGCCCTGATCGGCCTGTTGGCCGCCTATTCCCTCATCTCACCAGCGTACGCCTCGATGCCGTTCGTGAACGGTCCGTCTGTCGTCGCGACGCTTCCGACGGCGTCGTTGTCTCCCGCATCGTCACGTTTTGTCGCGCGACCTCCGATCAAGACGCGCCCGGAGAGCCTTGGGGTCGAGACCTCGGCTCGGGCCGTGTTCGTGGCTGACGTCGCGACGGGCGATATCCTTTACGTCAAGCGCGCGCATGACGTCCTACCGATCGCAAGCCTCACGAAGCTGATGACGGCGATGGTCGTCCTATCTGGCGATTTCGATCCATCGAAGACGGTGACGTTTACGGAAGACGATTTTCGCGGAGAGGGAAAAGGGGTGTTCGCTCCGGGCGACACTATCACGGAAGGTGAGGCGATGCGGGCACTTCTCGTCGGATCGGTGAACGTGGCGGCGAATGCGTTGGCGCGCACGACCATGGGACGCGAGGCGTTCGTCGAGGCCATGAACGCGAAGGCGAGGGATTTGCACCTCGTGTCGCCTGTCTTCGTGGATCCGACGGGCGTCGATACCCTGAATCGAGCGAACGCCGCGGATGTCGCGGCTATGCTCACCATCGCGCTGTCGCAGCAGGTCATCGCGGACGCGGCGGCCTTGCCGTCCGTGACGATCACCACAGCCGCCTGCAAGAAGGTCCCGATCGTCTCGACGAACCTCCTGCTCACCTCGTTCCTCAACAAGGACCCGTACCACATCCTCGGCGCGAAGACCGGTTCGCTCCCGCAGGCGGGATTCGACATGGCACAGGTCACGCAGAACGCCGAGGGCCATGCGGTCGTCGCGGTTATCCTTGCGAGCCCTAACCATTTTTCGCGGTACCAGGACATCAAAGCGATCACGGCGTGGGCCTTCGGGGCATATCGATGGGAATGACGAAGAAGCGAGAAGGTTCATGATTGTCGGAATCGACCTGCGATGTCTGCCGGCTGATGGCAGCGAGGGTGCCGGCGTGGCCCACGCGGCGCGTTTTTTGATGGATGCGTTATTTGTCCGTGATGTGCCTTGGGATTGGCGGCTGTACCTGCCGATAGGAGCTTCTGCCGGGGTGGAAACGCGTCAGATGGTCCGTCTGGATGACGTGTCCGGCTCGACGCTCCGAAAGACGCTTCGGTCGCGGTCGTGCGATATCCTCTTCGTGCCAAGTGGCGCTGTTGCACCAAGGATGCGTGTACCGACGATGCCATGGGTGCATGACCTCGCGATCTACGCGCATCCGGAATGGTTCCCGCAATCACCGACGCGCCGATGGCTCACGACGCGGCTCTTCCGTCGCGGCGTCACGTCCGCACCGACCGTCTTCGCCGTGAGCGAGGATACGAAGCGAGAGATCGTGCGTCTGTTCGGCGTGGACCCGGAGCGTATCCATGTGACGCAGGAAGGAGGGGACCCCGTGCTCGCGTCGCTTCAGGGCGAGGCGCTGATGACCGCGAAACACGTGGCACGTCATCGTCTGGCGGATGTCGGTCTAATCTGTCCGTATATCCTCGCGCTCGGGACCGTCGAACCGCGGAAGAACCTCGTGACGCTCATCGACGCGTGGACGGCGTCGCGAGACACGTTCGCATCGTCGACGGATCTGGTCATCGCTGGCCGTAACGGATGGCGCCACGACGATGTCCAGGCCGCGATACGGAGCGTTGCGTCGGCCGGAGGGGACGGGGGGCGGATTCGTCGCATCGAACGCGTCGAGGATGCGTTTCGTCGCGACCTCCTTCTCGGCGCGACCGTCGTCGCGCTCCCGTCGTGGCACGAGGGATTCGGTCTTGTCGCTCTCGAGGCGATGCAAGCCGAGACGCCGGTCATCGCAAGCCGTGCAGGTGCGATTCCCGAAGTCGTCGGTGGTGCGGGTCTGCTCCTTGACCCACGCGACGTGCAGGGCTGGGGCGATGCATTCGTCAGGGTCATGGCCGATGACGTCTTGCGTATGCGGATGGCGCTGGAGGGAAAAACGAGGTCGCACGACCTGACATGGCAGCGGACAGCGTCGATCGTCGTGGATGCGTTGAGGACTATCATCTAATAACGAAAAAACCCACCGGCGGCGGTGGGGGAGGGCATCATGGGAAGAAACGGATGAGGCTTGCGAAGCCGTTCGCTTCGGTTCCGTCGAAGGCGTAGACGGTTCCTCGATGGAAGAGCGGCTGCGTGCCTGGGACCTCTTCCATCAGTCGGATTTCCGGGATGCCGCCGATATGTTGATGCATGATCCGGAGCGCCGCTCGCGTGCCGTTGTGCGTGCAGAGGATGTAGACGCGCGCGAAGTCTCTGTCGCGAAGGGCATTGCGGATGTCGGCATACCCTGGCGCCCGCTCTTTGCGCGACCGGACGGCGTTGTCGTTGAATCCTAGAGGCAGTTCCCGAGGGACGAGACCGTGGCCGTCCAGAAGTTCCATCGCATGTCGGAAGAATCGGTAGTGCGACTCATACAACAGGAGGACCGGTGGGCCGATGGTCGGGATAGCGCGTCCGATCCAGCGCAGATACGACGCGACGAAATCCACGTCGACCTCCATCGAGTTCTGCGGGGCGCGTTTCGGGTCGTAGACCTCATAGCGTGAGGCCCTCGGAAGCTCGTCGACGTGCGGGTCCAAGGATTCCTGCTTGACCAGGTCGGCGGCTTCAAGGAACGCGCGCCGCGTGATCTTCGAATCCGGTCCGTCGAGGATCGGATCGCTGGGTGGGTCCTCAAGTTGCCCGTCGAGCCGCTCCAAGAAGTCCTCCAATGCCCCCAATTGATCCTCGTCCGGGACGATCACGGTCTTTACAATCTCGTTTTCGATGACGTAGCAGGTCTTCTCGTCGGCGTCGTAGACGTAGGTCCCCCAGGAGGACGGCCCGGTCGCGGTGTGGAGTGTTCCTCCTGCGAGATCGTTCATGGCACGTCGGTAGGTCGCATCGCGGATTCCTTTCGGCTCGACGAAGAGTAGACAGCACTGCGTGGGCAGTTCGATGCCGTTCTCGATGCCGGTCAGGATGTAGTCGACGTACCGTCGTTTCTCCTCGGGGGTCAGCGTGTAGCCATTCCCGATGACACGCTCCTCGACGCGTTGTGCATACCGCATCATCGCGTGAGCGGAGACGTGGAGTTTTCCCGTTTCCATCTTGTTCCTTTCGAAGGTGCGCTAGGCCGCTCCGCGCCGCACGGAGGCAGGCATCTCCTGTGCAGAGAGCCTACCAGAAAACTGGGGATTGTCAATCCTCAGGCCGATTCTTGGGATATGGTGGGCGGGGAGGGGATCGAACCCTCATGACCTTTCGATCGCGGGATTTTGAGTCCCGTGCGTCTGCCAGTTCCGCCACCCGCCCCCCATATTCCAAGGATTCTAGCCATTTTTCGTATCGGGTTGCGGCGAAACTATATCCGATGATAGGCGTTCGGACAAGGTCCTGCCGTTTGACAGATACGGTCGAGATGCGTATGATTGTGCACACGTTCCATCGCGGGATAGAGCAGTTGGCAGCTCGCCAGGCCCATAACCTGGAGGTCGCGGGTTCGAGTCCCGCTCCCGCAACCAAGACGAGACGCTCCGAACAGGGGCGTTTTGTGTCGGCCATCGAACAGCATACATCCTCCCGTTCGGGAGGATGTATATGTGGTACCGGGGGCCGGGATCGAACCGGCGACCTCGGGCTTATGAGTCCCACGCTCTAACCAACTGAGCTACCCCGGCCCGGCATGTCTGATGCTTCGCGAGTGTAGACAATGCAGCACGACGTGTCAATTCCGGCCAGCTGTCCACCCTTGCCCCTATCCTGCCGAACGCATAAGATATGCACGCGATATGGGCCGCATCATCTCCGTGGTCAATCAGAAGGGTGGCGTCGGGAAGACCACCACCGCCATCAACCTCGGGGCATATCTCGCCGAGGCGGGAAAGTTCGTGTTGATCGTCGATCTTGACCCTCAGGCGAACGCGACGTCCGGCATCGGCATCGATCACATGGGGCTCGAACAGGGCGTATACGAGGCTATTCTCGGGAAGGTCCGGATGCGCGAAATCGTCCAGCCGACGGCGCACGAGACCTTGCGTGTCGCGCCTGCGACCAAACACCTTGCTGGACTGAATGTAGAGCTCGTGGACATGGACCGTCGCGAGTATAGGTTGTACGAATCCCTGCTCGAAATCCGCAACGACTACGATTACATCCTCATCGATTGTCCGCCGACGCTCGGTCTCATCACACTCAACGGCATCGTCGCCGGCGACGAGGTGCTTATCCCGGTCCAGACCGAGTATTACGCGCTTGAGGGGCTCGGACAGCTGCTCGAGACCGTGAAACTCGTGAAGGAGAATCTCCGGCCAGAGATTGAGGTGCTAGGCGCGGTCCTCACGATGTACGACGGTCGGACCAAACTCTCCGACGACGTGATGCAGGAACTCTACAAGTATTTTCCGAACAACATCTTCCGATCCGTGATTCCGCGCAACGTCCGGTTGGCGGAAGCGCCGTCCTTCGGGAGATCCATCGTGCTGTTCGATGGGGGATCGAAAGGGGCAAAGGCGTACGAACGGCTCGCGCGCGAAATCCTCGATAGCGAAATGCAGATCGCCGTATGATGATGGGACGACAGACCGGTCTCGGGCGTGGCCTCGGCGCCCTCATTCCGCAACGTCCTCCGTCTTCCGCGCCGGTCAAGGAACCCGTGGCCGATGACACGCAGGAGCCGGGCATGGCGATTCGGAAGATCGGCGTTGACCTCATCGAACCGAACCCGCATCAGCCTCGGTCGCACTTCGAACATGGTGCGCTGGAGGACCTGGTCGGTTCCATCAAGGAACACGGCATCCTGCAGCCGCTCGTCGTGACGATGAAGATGGACGGCCGCTACGAGCTTATCGCCGGCGAACGCCGTCTTCGTGCGGCGAAAATCGCCGGGTTCGACACGGTGCCCGCTATCGTCCGGACCGCGACGGAGCAACAGAAGATGGAGCTCGCGCTCATCGAGAACGTCCAGCGCGCGGACCTGAATCCCATCGAGGAGGCGCATGCGTATCTTCGTCTGCAGGAGGAATTCGGGTTGACGCAGGACGAGGTCGGCGTGCGCGTGGGCAAGAGCCGTCCTCAGGTCGGCAATACCATCCGTCTGCTCCAGTTGCCGGACGAGATTCAACGCGCGCTCATGGAGGGGAAGATTTCGGCCTCGAACGCTCGCACGCTCCTGTCCATCCCGACGGATGACGAGCGTATGCGCATGTTCGATGCGATGCTGAAAGGGAATTTTACGGTCCGCCAGACCGAAGCGCGTATTCTTCCGGGTCGCCGGCGACGGTCGACCGAGACGGACCCGAACCTCTCCGCGCTCGAGGATCGTTTTCGCGTCGCTCTCGGCACGCAGGTCAAGGTGACACGCGACGCTCGTGGCGAAGGGGAAGTCCGTATCCGCTACTACAACGACGAGGACCTCAAGGGCATCGCGGAGAAGATCGCGGGGGAGGAAGAGGAATAGGAAGATGAAGGTCCCTCGGAGGATCTTGGAAAGCAAAATTTCTACTTCTTCAGCCCCGGGATGACGCCCTTGATCCACGCGGCGATGCCTGCGCGGGCGTATTGGCGGATTTTACTCTTGGCGCCGTGTGTCTTGACGTACTTGAGCCAGTCCGGATTCGGACCCTTGCGGTTCTTGTCCGTGATGATCTCGACAATGTCCCCGCTTTTGAGCGGTTGGTCCAACGAGACAACGTCATCGTTCACTTTTGCGGACGTGCACGTGTTGCCGATGTCGGTGTGGACCTTGTAGGCGAGGTCCACGGGCGTCGAATCCTCCGGAAGGTCGATGACGTCGCCCTTCGGGGTGAACACGAAGATACGGTCACGGAAGACGTCGATCTTCAGTTCCTCGAGCGAATCGAGGTAGGCTTTCTTGTCGCTCAATTCCTGTTGGATGTCCGCGAGCTGTGAGACCCAATCGATGTTCGTGCTGATGTCCTTCACCTTGTTGCGCTTCGTTTCGGAGTATGCCCAATGCGCCGCGATGCCGTATTCCGCGGCCTGATGCATCTCGTGCGTCCGGATTTGGAATTCTACGATCTCACCATCCTCGCAGAAGACTGTCGTGTGCAGCGAGCGGTATCCGTTCGGCTTCGGCTGGGCCATGTAATCCTTGATTCGCCCCTTGAGCGGGGTCCAATGCCCGTGCACGATGCCGAGCGCCGCATAGCAGTCCCCGACGGACGGAACGATGATGCGCAACGCCATGAGGTCGTAGATGCGCGCGATATTCCGGTTGTTCTTGAGGAGCTTACGGTAGGTCGAATAGAGGTGCTTCGCGCGGCCGTGGACGTCGTAGTCCTTGAGATCCGCGTCGAGCAGGGCCTTGCGCGTGAGCCCCATGACCTTGTCGAGATAGCCGTGTCGTTGGCGGGTCGAGGTCTCGACGTTTTTCTTGGTCCACTCGTATTCCTTGGGATAGACGTACTTGAACGCCGCGTCCTCAAGACGGCCACGGATTTCGCCCATGCCGAGTCGGTTGGCGATGGGTGCGTAGATCTCGAGGCTCTCGAGCGCGACGCGGTATTGCTTCTTCGGCGGGATGCCTTCGAGGGTTTCGAGGTTATGGAGGCGGTCCGCGAACTTGATGATGACTACGCGCACGTCTTCCGCCATCGCGAGGAACATCTTGCGGAGGTTCTCGATGTAGCGGTCGATGCCGCGGTACTTGATCTTTCCGACTTTCGTGATGCCCTCACAGAGCTTAGCGACGTCCGGTCCGAATTCCTTCTCGACATCCTCGACGGTCCGGGCTGTGTCTTCCGGGACGTCATGCAGGAGACCGGCAGCGATGATGGTGGTCGGCAGGCGCATCTCCGCGAGTGTCATGGCCGTGGCGAGCGGATGGATGATATACGGTTCGCCCGTCGCGCGTTTCTGACCTTCGTGTGCAATCTTCGCGAAGACGTAGGCACGCTGGACCTTGTCGAAATCCGCCTGCGGGTTGTAGCCGCGGATCATCTCGACGAGACGCTCGTACATCTGGTCCGGTTTCATGGTCGTCGTGCCTCCAGACCTTATATGCTATGCGGGGAGACGCGTTCCGGCAAGTGTGGCAGGGAGGTCGGAGGGGTGCCGATGGACGTCCGGGCCACGGTCTTGCTACACTTTGGAACAATCATATGCCATCCACAGCGCGAAAATACGAGGCGTACGAGGTCCCTGTCGAGGAGAAGACACCCGACTCGGGTAAACGGAGGGTCGTGCGGACGCAGCAGATGCCGGCCTACATCGCGGCAAAGGTCATGGAAGGACAACGGCGGGAGAGGCAGCGCAATCCGGAACGGTTCAAGACGATCGAACAGGGTCCATACGACATCGAGAGGCTCAAGAACGAGGCCTTGTATAGCATCGGCGTCGATACGGAGACGGGATTGGCGTATGCCGCGGAGGCGCATGACATGGCGGCCGTGACGAAAATACGTGAGAGCGACGCGTTGTCACGGAAGTCCATCGAAGACGCGGCGTATCAGGCAGGGCCGGATGCGGTCCTCGAACCGATACCAGCCGATGAGGAAGCGGAAACGGATGTCATGGAGCAGGTCGGCGAGGAGGAGGGTGAAACGGAGCAAGGAGAGACGGATTCTCATATCGCCATCGCGAAGCTCAAGAAGGAGCAGCGAGAGTACGGGGAGACGATCCGTGAGATGGATCAGCAGGCAGAGAGGCTGGAAAAGCAGTTGGAGAAACTGCGTGCACAGGCACCCGCGAACGACATCGAGGCGCTTCCGTCTGAGCTCCAAGAGAAGGTGTCTGCGCAGTCGAACCTGCTCAGGTTCATGAAGAAGGAGAAGGTGTCCATGGAAGCGCGTCTCGGCGAAATCGCGTTGGCGCTCGTTGGGCTCGAGCGTCTTCAGGCACGCAATCAGGCCGACCGCCGCGCGTCCGAAGCCCCCCAGCGAGTTGAGAGGGCATCTGTCGAGGAGACGGTCGTTCCAGAGCGGGGGGCGGCCTCTGTCGAATCGACCTCGAACATCGAAGAACAGCCCGGGTTCATGAAACGTCTTTGGAGGTGGACGAAGAAATACGGAGGTTTGACCATCGCAGGAGGAACTATCGTCGCGGCGGGCGGTCTGTCGGCATCTTCCGGCATCTTTGGTCGGTTGAGTCGTTTTATGAAGAATATGGGGAAGCCCGGAGCCCTGAAGCGCGCTGCTGTCTGGCTGCTGACACGACCCGAAAAACTCGCGGATTGGGCCACGGAAAAAGTGACCGGAGAGAAGGTGAAGGAGGAATAGAAATAATCCGTCGTTGCGAGGAGGGCGTCCGACGACCGACGCGGCAATCTTTCCGAAATCCTTCGGGCGAAGAATCAAGGTAAGGTTGCTACGTCACCTGGTTCCTCGTAAAGACAGACATGATTCTGACTTCGCTCGCAACGACTGACGCCGTTCCGATTACTCCGCGTCCGGGCGATCGGCTTTGTAGCCGCACCCTTCCTTCGGGCAGATGATTTTGCTCTTGCCCTTGTAGGTCAACGTCGGGTAGTCGCACTTCGGGCAGGGAATGCCGTTCGGTCGGTCCCAGAACGCCTGGTCGCACTCGGGATAGCGGCTGCACGCGTAGAAGACCTTGCCCTTTTTGGACATGCGCTCGAGGATGTGGCCGGTCTTGCAGGCCGGGCAGGCGATCTGCTGGCCGTTCTCGTCGACCACCACTTTCTCGATGTTCTTGATGGTCTTGCACTTCGGATAGCGCGAGCAGGAAAGGAACGGCCCGTAGCGGCCGACTTTTTTAACCATGGGAGCATCGCACGTCGGGCAGATTTCGTCCGTCGGTTCGGGTTCGGCGCGCGGCTTTTCGCCCTTCAAAGGCTTCGTGGTCTTGCATTCCGGGTATTTCGCGCACGCGAGGAATTTGCCGAAGCGCCCTCGCTTCACGACCATCGGACCGCTACATGTCGGGCATGACTCGCCTTCAGCTTCCTTCTGGATCTCCTTCTCGAGGCTCGCTTCCTTCTGCTTCAATACGATTTCGAACGGGCCGTAGAATGCGGCGATAAGCGGACGCCAGTCCATGCGCCCTTCCGCGACGTTATCGAGGGAATTTTCCATCCTTGCCGTGAATCCCGTGTCCACGATGTCAGGGAAGTTCTTGACGAGGATATCAGTCACGTCGCCGGCGACGTCAGTCGGCATCAGACGCTTTTTGTCGTCGCGTTCCACGTAGCCGCGGTCGATGATGGTGGAGATGGTCGGCGCGTACGTGGACGGTCGGCCGATGTCGAGTTCCTCGAGCGCCTTGACGAGGGTCGCGTCCGAATAGCGCGCGGCTGGTTCGGTGAAATGCTGCTTCCCCTCGATATCCTTTGCGGTCACGCTACGTCCCACCGAGAGTTCGGGGAGGAACTTGTCCTTGTCCTGGTCTGGATACAGTTTCAGATACCCGTCGAACAGGACGCGTTGTCCCGTGGCGCGGAACGTGAGGCGGCCCGCCGAAAGGTCGGCCGAAGTGCCGAGGAGCTTCGCGTCCGGCATTTGCGAGGCGAGGGCGCGTTGCCAGATGAGACGATAGAGCTTCAGTTGGCCCGGATCGAGGGAATCCGCGATCTCGTCGGGCGTTCGCGAAGGGTCGGTCGGGCGGATGGCTTCGTGCGCTTCCTGCGCGGTCTTTCTCTTGGTCCGGTAGAGTCGCGGTTCGTCGAGCGCATATTCCTCGCCGTACGCGGCCTTGATGGTGTTGGTGGCATCCTTCAGGAACCGTTCCGCGAGGTTCACGGAGTCGGTACGCATGTAGGTGATGAGACCGACCGCACCTTCGGATCCGAGTTCGATACCTTCGTACAGCTTCTGCGCGATGGTCATGGTCTGCTTCGCGGAGAATCCGAGACGGTGGTTCGCTTCCTGCTGGAGCGTGGACGTCGTGAAGGGTGGGGGAGGCGAAGCCTTTCGTTCCTTGGAATCCGCCGTCGCGACGATGAATGACGCGTCCTTCGCTTCCTGTATGTAGGTATCCGCGTCTTCCTTTGTCGCGATAGCCATCTTGTCTAGGGTCTTGCCGCCGACGGCGTGCAGTTTTCCCTCGAACGTCTCCTTGGTGTTTCCTGCGGAGAACAGGCCTTCGATACTCCAGTATTCCTGTGGGATGAACGCCTTGATTTCACGCTCACGCTCCACGATGATCCGCACTGCGACGGACTGCACACGACCGGCCGACAGCCCGCGACGCACCGTGCGCCAAAGGAAGGGAGAGAGGCGATAGCCGACGAGACGGTCGAGCACACGCCGGGCCTGTTGAGCGTCGACGAGGTGCATGTCCAGCACGCGAGGGTTCTTCAGGGCTGTCTCGATGGCCTCGCGCGTGATCTCGTGGAACGTGATGCGTTTGGTCTTCTTCGGGTCGGTCCCGAGGATTTGTGCGAGGTGCCACGAGATAGCTTCGCCTTCACGGTCTTCATCCGTCGCGAATAGGACCGCAGTGGCTTTTTTTGCCGCATCCTTGATTTCCTTCACCTTAGCCTTGTGGTCCAGAGAGACGGTGTAGGTCGGTTCAAAACCATGCTCGACGTCGACGCCAAGCTTGGATTTTGGGAGATCCCGCACATGCCCGAAACTCGCGAGGACCTTGTAGTCCTTGCCCAAGAAGCGCGAAATCGTCTTCGCTTTAGTCGGAGATTCGACGATGACAAGTTTCATACGTGGTTCCGAAGATACGTGTTGAAGGACGGAATGTCAAACACCTGTATCTTGGCGTTTGTCAACGAGTTGGAACAGCCACTAAGCATGTACGTAGGTAGAATAAGGGTGAAATGAACAGATTGGGGGTGTTCCAGCGGGCCTCGAATTCGCGCAGGAGCATGGGGAGCCATT
>Ga0180009_10003391_pt1 | contig 18157 bp, 15 predicted proteins | sample OS_PC_MetaG_FD_123537 | JGI IMG/M metagenome (GOLD analysis project Ga0180009, IMG submission 123537) | Groundwater microbial communities from the Aspo Hard Rock Laboratory (HRL) deep subsurface site, Sweden - OS_PC_MetaG | ecosystem: Environmental > Aquatic > Deep subsurface > Groundwater... | reverse complement strand
TGAGCCCCAGCCCGAACCCGAGACCATCCTGTCGGAGTATCTGGAGTCGCTGCTGAGGCGTGCGGTGGAGCAGGGTGAGCTCGAGGAGGGCTTTACGGTGCGGGCCGAGCTCGATGGAGTGGCCCTCGAAGTGGGGTCCGGGAGCGCGCGCTGTGCGTTTTTGGTGCAACGCTTTCGGCTCGGTGCTCCGTGTGCGTTTCACACACGAAACCTGGCGGTCATCGTGCGGTCGGCCGTGGACGATGAGGCTTCGCGTCGGCAGGTGGCGCCCACTATCGAGCGAATCCGCGACGTCTTGCAACGTCACGACACGACACCATGTTGACCCTCCGACGGGAAGATTCACCGAAGGGAGTGCTCCTGCCGGATGAATCCCGCTGCCACCCCGGCTTCTTCACCCAGGAAACAAAAGCGGACCAGCGTACGGCGATCCTCTGTGTCCATGACGTCGCCCAGCTCCTGGATCCCGCCGCGCGCCGTGAGCTCACCCATGTGCTCACCGACCTGGCCCGGCGACGTCTCCGTCCTGCCGTGGAGCTCGTCGGGATCGAGCGCGGGGACGATCTTGTGCTTGCGGCGACCCTGGCGCTCTTTGTTCACTTCAAGTCCACGCGCATTCCGGTCACCATCGTGGCCTCACCCCAGCGGCTGAGCCCCCGTCTCCTGGACCGCTTCGAGCGGGCCATGAAAAAGCCGCGTCTCCTGCTCAAGACCCTTGAGCACGCCACCTTCGCCCGGCTCCACTATCTGATTGGGCGGGGGGATGATGCGGCCGTCGAGGCCTTCGCTCCCCGTTTGCGGTTCGTCGAGCTCATTGGTGACGGGGATCAGGCGCTGTGTCAGCGGCTCGCCCGGATCCTCGACATCCGTAAGCGCAACCTTCAGTTCATGACCACCCGGCGTTGCCAGCTCCGGTGTGTATACTGCCCCGCCGAGAAACGGGACGCAGATCTCGGTCGGGAGCATGCGCTTCGGGGGCTCGCGTTGCTGTTGTCGGGCGAGAGCCGATCCTTCCGCATCGATTTCACCGGAGGGGAGCCGCTGCTGCGCAAGGACTGGGTGCGGGGCGTGATCGAAACCACCCACGAGCGCGCTCAGGCCGCGGGCAAGCAAGACTCCTACTACCTGGTCACCAACGCGCTGGAGCTCGATGAGGAGTTCTGCCAATTCCTCTCCGGTTACGAGGTGGAGCTCGAAATTTCCATCGACGGCGTTGAGGCGACGCACAACCGCAACAAGATAGTTGTTGATCCGAGCGTCAATCCGTACCAAACCCTGCTCCGGAATGTCGAGCATCTGCGTCGCTACGACATCCGCTATAACGCCGTGCTGGTGTTTACGCCCGACACCCTGCCGGCGCTGCGCGAGAACCTGGATCACGTCCTTTCGCTGGGCTTTGGGAATATCGCCGTCAACTACGCCATCGGGTATTTTTGGCCCGACGAGCTCATCGCCGAATATGTCAATGTCCTCGTGGATTTTGTGGAGCGCTTCGACCTGCTTGACGCGGCCGAGGGCGGTGAGGTGAGCACCGGGTTCTTTCTCAAGAACCTACTCCACAAGACCGAGCCCACGGTGCTCAACTCCGAGCTCATGCTCGACTGTGACGGGTCTTTGCACCTGCTCTCGGAGTGGCAGTTCCCTGAGCGTCATCGCCGGCACCCGCCGCCTTTCCGCTACGGGCTGGAGGAGCTCAAGAGTATCGATGAGGTGTTCTTCACGCGGGCTCAGGTGTACCATCTGCTGTTCGAAGTGTACCGCGATGAGGGGCGCGAGCTGCTCCGCATCATCCACAACAGCGTGCACATGGGCCTCGAGGTTTCTCGACAGCTCAAGCAGCGCCTCGGCACCCGCCTCTAAAGGGGCGGCGGCGGGTGGGCGAGGTCGCGGGCGAAGTCCGAGAGCGTGGGGAGGCTCTGGACGAGGGCGCAGTATTGCTTGGGCTCGAGTGGCGCCGGTGCCGGACACCGCGTGCAGCGGTGGCGTACGGGGCAGTTTCCGCATCCCCGCTCGCGCTCGATTTTCTCCACTCGCCGCGCGATGGCGGCGAGCGCGCCGGTCCAGTCGTCGGCCTCCAGCCGAAGCGATGCGCACCCGGACAGGTCACCGGCGCCGTCGGAGCACAGCCGTAGACCCAGCGAGGCGGGGCAGGGGCGTCCCGCGAACCGACACGCATCCACCAACGGGCTGAATCGTTGACGCAGCAATTGAGCGAAGTCGCGACCCTGCGCCTCGAGTTGGCGGATGAGCTCGGCGACGTCGGCGGTCTGGGCGAGCACGACGGGGTGAAATGCGACCGTGGCCTGGCGCCAGCGGCGCAGCGGTCGGGTCTCGTGCGGGACGGATGGCCACCCCGGTGCAGCGCTCGTGCGAAGCACCACGATCCGGTCGATGGTGCGGCTGCGCGTAGCGATTTTGCGTGCGAGCTGCTCGTGCTCCTCCTGCGTTGGGTCACCGCTGATCACGGCTGTCGCGCGTCCGGGCAGCAGAGGTGGAAGGAAGTCCAATACGCGGTCCAGGGCGCTGGTGGGGGTGAGGATGGCGCGTCCCCCCAGCCCGGTCAGCGCCGGCCAGGCCCAGCGCAGCGGTTCGTCCGAGCCGAGCAGCATGGTTCGCGCTCCCACATCCCGGGTGGTGTACCCGAGCTCGGCGTCCCAGTCCCGCTCGAACAGACCAGGGCGCTGGTGGCGCTCGACGTAGGCGGCGAGCCCCGTGCGCACGTCCTGCAACCCGTAGCGCGCCGGCGACGTCTGCCAGGGTGACAGGGGCTCAACCTCGATGGGGCTGACCACCGTCGTGCAATGGTATGCAGCCCGCAAAACAGCGAGCCAGTCCCGGAGCTTGCGCGCCTCGGGCCAGCCATCCCCCGGGTACAGCGAGGCGCAGACGTGGGTGTGAATTCCGAGTCCCCGGCAGTGCTCGAGCACGCGGTGCAGCTCCGTGTCGGAGTAGCTGGGACCCTGGAATCGGCGACGCACTTCTTCGTCCGCCGAGCCCGGTGACAGCAGCACCGTGGAGCGTTCCCGGTCAAAGGTGTCGGCGAGATCGTCGAAGAACTCCGGCGGCGGCGCGCCGAAGCACTCAAAGGTCAATCCGGGGCGCAGCCCCTCGTGGCGGAGCTGGCCGAACCAGTTTTGATACCACGCAAAAGTCTCGCGGCCCGAGGGCTGATAACACAGGTGCAGCTCGTCAACGCCCTGCTCCAAAAGCCGCCGTACGTCCCGTGTTACCGACTCGGGGCTGCGAAACGTGGGACCGGATCGTCCGGTCAGTCGTTCGTGAGGTCCCCGGCTGCCGGAGCAGAAGGCGCAGGTGAAGCTACAGCCCCGTCCGATGCTCAGGTAAAACTTTCGCGGGCCTTCGCCAGGCGGCCCCGGCGCCCCGACAGGATCGTGCCGCAGGAGCTCGCGGTGATGCAGCAGGTCGATGCGGCTGAAGTTGAGCGCCGACAGCTCATCGCTCGATGCGGTGAAAGAGAGCGGAGGTGCCACCACGACGTCATTTTGTCGCCAGGCCAGGTTGGAGATGGTCTCCGGCTCCCACGGGGACGCCTCCTGCGTCAGGGCTTGCACGAGCTCGAGCAGCCCCCGTTCGGCGTCCCCGCGGAGGACGTAGTCGATGGCGGGGTAGCTCGCGAGCAGCTCCTCGGCAAAGGCGGTGGCGGTGAATCCTCCCACCACGATGGGCACCGACGGCAGGGCCTTGTCGACGCGCTCGGCCTCGGAGAGCACGTCGGCGAGCTGCAGGTGCCAATGCAGGGAGAAACCGACCAGGATCGGAGCGCGATGGACAATCCACTCGTCTAGCCTGAACAGCGGGTCGCGCTGCAGCTCGATCCCCAGGTGGACCACGGTACAGTCCACACCCTCGCGATCCAGGAGTGCCGCCAGGGCGAGCAGCCCCATGGGCATCGACATGGCGCCGAACCGATCAATTTGCCCGTCGATGCGGGCCACTTTCGGGACATGGACCAGCACGACCCCACCCCTGTGGTTCCGCGCCGTCATGGGTGTCCCTCCGGTGCCGGGTCTCGGTAATTGTACAGGTAGAAGCAGGCCCGGCAGCCCTCGAAGGTGCCCCCGGACGCGATGGCCTGGCGGAGCGCGCGTGCCCGAGGGCCGTTCCAGATTTCGGCGAACCCCTGCTCGTTCACGTTGCCAATGGCAAACCCGGGGCAGAGCCAGATGTCGCCATTGGGGGCGAGGCTGACGTCTTGCCACGGAGACGCGCAGGTCGCGGTGTAGCGGCTCGGAAGCCAGGCACCGTCGGCGTAGTATCGGCGAGTCTCGTCGTCGGTCAGATCCGGTGAAACAACCGCTTGGGGATAGCCTGCGCGGATGTCCGCCAGCTCCGCCAGCAGCCGTGAGACGTCCATATTGCCGGCGGCGGACACGAAGCCGTCCCAGATGGGAACGCCGGGGCCCACCAGGTGTTCGAGCGTGGCGTGTTGCCGGCGTGCCGACTCTTTGGAGAGGAACATCTGGTGCTGGAACAGGAGTCGATCAAAAGAGACGCCCTCGCGCTCGAATAATCTGAGGAGCTCTACCAGGTGTGCCGCGCCTTCGTCGGTGATCACGGTCAGAAGCTGCAACGCGGGCCGTTGCTCGCGGGCGATGGAAAGCACATTGCGCAGGCCGACCAGTGCCTTGTCCAAGGTGTCGTCACCGCCGCGTTTCAGGCGCTCGAGCACCAGCGGCGGTCCGTCCAGGGAGATGTTGATCTGGTGAAATGCCGCCAGATCGTCGGCAGCCACCGTGTGCAGGAGCGTGGCGTTGGTGGTGAGCATGACCCGATGCCCCCGCGCGGCAATTTCCCGGGCCAGGGGCAGACACTCCGCTGAGAGTAGCGGCTCTCCTCCCGAGATGGTGACCGTCCTTGGGTGGAAGGCTTGGGCGCCTCGAATGACGTCGAGCACCTGGCCCGAGGTCAGGGTTTCAGCCACCGCCGCGCCCTGTGTGCACACACCGTGCTCACCCCAAAATGGGCACATGCGGCAGCGCAGGTTGCAGCCCCACGTCACCATGATGTAGAGCTCGCCGATCTGGTCCGAGATCCCGTCCGCGGCGGGATGTCTCACGCCGGTCTGTGCCAGCAGCGCATCCAGGGCGCGTGTTCGCCCGTGGGTGTCAGTCATCTCTCATCGGTCGTCCGTTTCGGGCCATTTTCTCTGCATGGCGCGGTCGAAACAGGGTGGACCCGGTACGGGGTCCTTGACGCGCGCGTGCTCCACGCAGGATACTTCAAGTGGCCCGTGGCTGGGCGGTTCAGTTTGCCGAAGGAACAAATATGAGAGCTAGCTTATTCAAAGTGGGCGTTCTTGTGGCGCTGGTGCAGGTGGCCTGTGACCCGGTGGGCAGCAACATCACCGATACGGACGCCGACGTGAACGTGGACAATGATGGGGACGGCTACACCATCGCCCAGGGGGACTGTGACGACAACAACCCCAACGTCAATCCCGGTGTGCCGGAGTTCCCTTTTAACAACATCGATGACAACTGCGACGGATTCGTGGACGCGGACTTCGACGGGGACGGCTACTCGGAGGATCAGGGGGATTGTGACGACCACGACCCGACGGTGTACCCCTACGCGCCCGAGGGCGGGGCCCCCGGTGTGCATCTGCCCGATGGGAAGGACAACGACTGCGACGGCATTGTGGACAATCACCTGCCGGGCTTCGACGACGACGGAGACGGGTACACCGAGTACCAGGGGGACTGCAACGACGCCGACCGCAACGTCAACCCCGGCGCCATGGACGTGCCCGACAACGGCATCGACGAGGACTGCAATGGCGTTATTGATGACGGGGATATCGAGTCCTGCGACGCCAGCTTGCTGATGGACTCGGACGACCCGTGGGACGCGGCCAAGGCCATGGGGTTCTGCAAGCGGGCGTTTTACGACGATGGCAGCGAGGGCTTCCGGGCGGAGTGGGGGGTGCTCGAAGCGCGATGGATCCTTCCCGACGGCACGGATCCGGGGACCATGGCCAACTTCCATATTGGCCACGGTATCCTGAGCCAGCTCGGGGGGGAGACCGCCTTTCGGGAGGGCCGCAAGCTCCTGGCGCTCTCCTCGGGGACCGCGCGAGGACCGAACGATCCGGGCTATATGAGCGTGGGCGGATTTGACAAGGGCTACACCTCCGCGACTCCCTACGGCTACGTGCCGACGTCGCCCAACTGCCCCTTCCCGCCGACCACGGGGCAACCCCACGACGGCATTGCCCTGGAGCTGATCGTGCGCATCCCCACCAACGCCCGGAGCGCGACGTTTGACTTCAACTTCTTCACCTACGAGTTCCCGGTGTTCATCTGCTCCACCTTCAACGATTATTTTGTGGCCATGATGGACCCCATGCCCGTCGGGCAGACGGACAACAACGTTTCCTTTGATTCGGGGGGCAACCCCATCAGCGTCAACAACGCCCTTTTGCACGTGTGCTCCCCGCAGACCGCGGGCGGCATCGACTTCACCTGTCCCCTGGGGACCTCCATGCTCAACGGCACAGGCTTTGAAAGTCACGCCGCCACGGGCTGGCTGCAGACCACGGTGCCTCTGGACGCTACGAGCCTGGGGGGCGCCAAGATTGTGACCCTTCTTTTTGGTGTCTGGGACTCGGGAGACGGCGCGCTGGACAGCACCGTGGCCATTGACAACTGGCAGTGGTCCGTGGACCCGGCGGGCGGGTCCACCACAAATCCCGTGGACTGACGAGGGATTCAGGCGGTTCCTCGGGCGTCGTTCCACTCTTGCTGAGACGCGTCGAGGTGGGTAGACTGGGGCGAATTGTCAACCGGCCGCGCCTCCCTGTGTGCTGCCAACCTAACCGGGAAAGACGGAGTACAAACATGAAAAAGATCCTGCTCGTCGCGCTCATCGCGGTCTTCGGCCTCGGCGGCGTCGCCGCCACCACGGGCTGCAAGATCAAGCGCGAGAAGGACAAGAGATGGAAGAAGGACAAACGGTACAAGCGCGACAAGAAGTGGAAAAAACACAAGCAGAAGGCCGAACGGGTCAAGCTCAAGGAGTTCTTCGGCGACAAGGAGAACAAGTACCTTGACTACGTGCCCATCAAGATCGGCCAGAGCCGGTCGTCGGCCAAAAGCTGGTTCGGCAAAAAGGGTAAGCGCAAGTTCAAGTGCGAAGAAGGCAAGTACAGCGTCAAGGCGAACTACGACGAGGATGACAAGGTCAAGGAGATCAAGGTCAACTTCGAAGTCGACAAGGAGACCATCGTTTCCTGGGCAAAAAAGAAGTGGGGCGAGCCCAAGAAAACGAACGCCAAGCGCATCAAGTGGGTCAAGGACGAGCTCAAGATCATCGTCAAACGCAAGGGCGGCAAGACCAAGCTGATCATCAAAAAGAACAAGAAGAAGAAAAAGAAGGCCGGCGACACGGGCGACAAGGATGCCAAAGAGGGCATGGACGCCAAGAAGGGCAGCATGGACGCCAAAGAGGGCATGGACGCCAAGAAGGGCGGCATGGACGCCAAGAAGGGCATGTTGCCCAAGCCCGCTGACGACGACGATGATGACGACTAGCCGACTGGCCGACTGGCCGACTAGCCGACGCGCACGGAGGGACCTGCCATGAACGGATTCTGCAGGGGGTTGGCCAGGCTGGGCTGCATGTCGGTGCTGGCCCTGGTCGTGGGCGCCGCCGGAACGGGATGCGGCAAGCCAATGGTCAAGTGCGACAAGCTCTGCAGCAAGATGGCGACGTGCTATTTCGAAGTCCTGCAAAAACAGGAGAAGCTTTCAAAGGCCACCATCCAGCTGGTGAAAAAGAGTGAATCTCTGCAGAGGCGATTCAAGGAGCATATGCGCAAGTACTGCAAGGAGTCGTGCCAGAAGCACAACAAAGAGAGCAAATGGAACCGCAAGCAGGTCAAGCGCATCAAAAAGTGCGTCGATAAGAATAGCTGCTCAAAGTTTGCCACCTGCGTAATGAAGTATATGTACTGACGTCCGCGCCCGTTCCCGTTCCCGGCCCCGCTTCCCGTTTGTATCCAAGCTCAATGAACCCGGCGCTTATCCGGGAGACCGCCGCAGGGTGCGGGCCTGCTGGATCCGGTTGAAAACCTTGCAGTTGTAGCAGGGAATCTCCGCGAGGGGGGGCTCGGTGCCGGTGATCATCTTTTTGGCATAGGTGTACTTCCAGCCGCGCAGGGTGGGCACCAGCCCCTCGGTGAAGACGTTGCCGAAATCACCGAACTTGTTCACGCAACAGCCCAGGAGCTTGCCGTCCCAGTTGATCTGCGGGGAGTCCCACATCTGGGTGCAGGCGAAGCTGTAGGGCCGCTGGGTTCGCTCCACGAACTCGTCCCGGGAGGCCACCGAAAGGCCGCTCTCCCGGCGGACGAACTCGGCGTTGATCACCGGGGAGTAGTGAGGGCTGTGGTTGAGCTTGGGTCGGAAGGTCATGCCCAGCTCTGCGGCCAAGCGCCGCGCCCGGGGCAGCTCATGCTCATTGTGCCCGAAGATCACGAACTGCCAGGAGAGCGAGGGCTTGCGCGAATGGTAGATCGCTTTGTATTTGTTGATGCGCCGGATGTTGCGGATGACCTTGTCGAATTTTCCCCGGCGGCGGTACTCGTGGTAGGTCTCCTGGCTCGCACCGTCCAGGGACAGGGACAGGTGCCCGAAGCGGTACTTCACCAGGGCCTCGGCCATCTCCTCGGTGAGCAGGTTCAGGTTCACCCCGTTGCCCGCCCTGAGCCATACGCCCTTTTCGTGCGAGTAGCGGACGATGTCGATGATCTCCGGATTCAGGAAGATCTCCCCCCAGTTGGACAGCTCCACGAACCGGATGTCCGGATTCTCATCCAGCAATCGCTGGTAGTCGGCAAAGGCCAGGGAGCCCCAGCCGACGATGCCTTCGCGGTTGATGCCTTTGGCCGTGGAGCACTTCTGGCAGCGTAGCTGGCACTTGGTGCAGGCGTCGATGCGGATGGAGCGGCCCACCACCCGGTTGGCGACCTCCACGGCGGCGTCATAGAGGCGGGGGACCTGCCACTCCAGCAGCACCATATGGCCCAGGGCCGAGCCGGCCTTTTTGGTGGCAATTTGCCATTTTTTGATGTAATTCCGCATGATTCAGTCGCTGTGAGTCAATCAAAGCTGACAACGCGGGTCAATTCTGGTTTAATCCGCGCTTCGTTACCGCTGGGAAGACAGATCAGATGACCACCTTCCGCTGCCTCCGAATCCAGATCCTCCAGCCCTGCCAGGGGCGCTGCCGGTACTGCGCCACTCACAAAAAAAACAAGCTCTTCGCCCAGCTCCGGCGCGACGGGCACGCAGAGCAGGTGCACCGCTTCTACCGTGACGCGGTGGCCCATTTCAAGCCCACTGAGCTGTTTGTTTCGGGGGGCGAGCCGCTCCTGCTCCCGGGCATCGGGCGCCTGCTGGCTGATATGGCCCCGCACGTGAGCCGGATCCACCTTTTTACGTCCTACCAGTACAATGAGCGCCTCCGGGAGCGGCTGGACCTCGAGGGCATGCCGTGGGACAAGGTCGTGCTCACTCACACCATCCTGTACTTCCACGCCGAGGGCTGGGAGGAGATGGCCCAGGGCTTCCCCTTCCGGGTCTACGTGGAGAATATGAAGCACCTGGGCAAGATCGCCCAGCGCAAGTGCTACAAGTTCATCCTGAACCACCCCAACGCTCCGGAGGAGCTGCAGAGCTTCCTGGCGGAGATCCAGCCCGACGAGAGCTGCACCCTCCGGTGGAAGCTCATGAATCAGCAGGGCGGACAGGGGTTCAACGTCAAAGAGATATCCAAGTCCCGGGACGAGGTGCTCGAGCGGCTCGAGCGGTGGACCGAGATCGTCAACGAGTTCGCCACGCACGCAAAGATCCCCGTGGACAAGCGCGTCACCGGGGCTGCGGTGCTCAGCGGCAACGACGGCCAGGCGGATGTGGAGGCCTGCCCCTATCGCCAGGAGCCCGAGGAGCTGCGGTTTGCCTTCCACAAAATAAAGGGGGGAGTGCCACTGCTTCAGTACCGCTTTTGTCCGCATTTTCCCTCGAAATTCCGGTATATTCATCGAGTTGATGAGGACAGCTTCGACGACATCCGAAAGGCGTTCACAGACGGCGACTACCATCGTCACTGCGACCGTTGTCGCCTCCTGCTCTATGCCTCCTAGGTAGGGCCAGGAGGCGTGAGCGTAGGCACGACCCGGGGGCCAAGATTTTTACTAGGTCCAGCGGGCCTTAACGCATAGAGTGTGCAACCGAACGTCTGCTGATCCGGACCGAGAGTCGACGAAGAAAGAGCGTATGGAAGCTGCCAGTACCCACGGAAGTGCGACGCAGGGACAGACCCAGACCCGGTCGCCCCGGCAGATGCGCATCATGCTCATCCTCCCGGAGTTTCCACCGGCCATCGGTGGCATGCAGACACATGCCGTCTATCTGACTCAACACCTGCAACGGCAGGGCCACGAAGTTTGCGTCTACACCTATCAAGGCGCCACGCCGTACAAGATGGGCGCCGCCGAGCAGTTCGACGCGGCCCTGACTTTCCCCGTGCACCGGGTCATGAGCCGGATTGGCTACTGGCATTCCGTGGGGCTGCTCACCGAGGCCGCCCGGAAGTACCGTCCGGACCTGATCTACAGCAGCACCACGTTCTACGGGCTGTTGGACAAGCTTTGCGACGTGCCGGTGATCTGCCGCTCGGTGGGCAACGACGTCATGCGCCCGTGGATTGCCTATCCTTTCCACGCCGCCTCGAAGATGCTCAGCAACTGGCGTTTGGAAGAGCCCCTCTACGACTTTTTCCGCAAGCTCGAGACCCCCGAGCTCGTGGAGACCATCTTCCGGGACCGGCGGGTGGAGCTCATGAGCTTGGCGGCCCGCTCCGCCACGCGGATTCTCGCCAACAGCCAGTTCACCAAGAACCTGCTCGAGGCGGAGGCCGGCTGTGAGGCCGATCGCGTGCAGATCCTGGTGGGAGGCGTGGAGGCGGACCGCTTCTGGAACGTCCGGCAGAATGGCTGTCAAGCCCTGCGGGACCGGCTCGGCATTCCGCGGGACCGGTTCCTGCTGAGCACCATCTGTCGCCTGGTGGACAAAAAGGGCGTGGACTTCCTGATCCCGGCCTTCGCCTCGTTCCACCCGCACCGGCGCAATTGGCACCTCATGGTGTGCGGCAGTGGCCGACGCGCCCTGCGCTACGAGCGGCAGGCCCGCGCTCTGGGCATCGCCGACCGCGTGACCTTCACCGGGCCCGTGCCCCACACGGACATCCACAATTACTTCGGCATCACCGACGTCTTCGTGTTGGCCAGCCGCGTGCATCATCACGAGGCCACCGGGCTCCGGGATGCCGAGACCATGGGCCGCGTGCTCTGCGAAGCCAACGCCGCGGGCGTGCCCATCGTTGCCGCCAACAGCGGGGGTATCCCCAGCGTGGTCACCCACGGCGAAAACGGCCTGCTCTTTCATGTCGACGACGCCAAGGACCTGCTCGCCCAGCTCCGGCACATCCAGGACGACCCGGATCACGCCGAGCGAATGCGAAGCACCGGCCGCCGTCTCGCCCGCACCCGCTTCGACTGGTCCGTCGTGTTAGCACACCACGAAAAAGCCTTCTTCGAAGCCCTCGACCAGCGCGCCTCGAACGGTAACGGCAACGGAAACGGCCTCCATTCATCCGCCGGCAACGGCAATGGTCACGGCAACGCCCGTAGTTGGTTGTTCGGCGTTGACAACGGCAATGGCAATGGCAAGAGCCACCGCTATTCGATCGCCCGCACCCTCATCGAAACCCTCTCCCGCCCCTTGCGCTAGCGTCAGAACCTCTCGTCGGTTCGGTTGCGGAAAGATGAGGCGTTGTTCTTGTCGGCATTCGTCGAGATTCGGCGAGGACTACTTGAGCACGGAGCGTTTTGCGGAGTAGGGCATGCGGGCCGCTACCAGCTCGGTGTGGGAGAGACCCAGCTCACTGGCGATTTGGCGGGCGGCGGCCTCCTCCTCGGCGGTGATGATGTCGTCGGCGGCGGCTACGGCGAAGAGGCAGTCCAGGATGCCAAGTCGCTGCTCCCGGGTGGAGACCTCTTTGAATTCGCGGGAGACCAGGTAGTCTTCGGTGCCGCCGAAGAGCTCGTTCTGGCGCTTGACGATGTCCACGACCAGGTGGGCCTGGTCGGCCGGGAGATCGGCGCGCTGCTCCAGGATCCGGACGATCTCGTTCGCCTCTTCGGGTTGGAAGTCGTGGTCGGCGTAGGCCACGCGTCCCAGGAGATAGGCGAAGGCGGCCACGTACCGGGCGCGGTGCGTGGGTAAGGCCGTGAGCGCGGAAACCACGCGACGCACGCTTTGGGTCTCGCCTTTGGAGGTGGGGGCGCCGTCGTTGTCGCTGGCGCGATGGAAGAAGTCCAGAATGCCCATGGCTGTGTTGGCCTGTACGGCGAAGTTTGGAGCGCAATTATAACAGCATCCCTGCCGGGGCTCTAACCTGAGTCGGTTTTTTGGAGGAAGGAGAGCTCCTTTCGGATGCCGGTGGTGTCCCACGCTTCGTCCAGGGAGTGGTCCGGGGCGTCGAGCTCGGCCAGCAGGGTCTGCTCGAGATCCCGGATACGCTCCCGGGCGCGGCTCACGTAGGCGGTGCGGTCGTGGCGCAACCTGGCCAGGTCCACCATGGCTTCCTCGTCGTGTCGGCGGAATTTGCGGGCGCTGCGGTGGGCGTGGTAGGCGCCCACGCCCAGCTCCCTCAGGGCGTCGATGCCCAGGCGCAGGGACGTGTCCAGGGTGTCTAAGTACACGTGGTCCACGCCGGCGTCCATGAGCTCATAGGCGTGGGGCCGGCCGAGGGCCCGCGCGAAGATCATCAGGTGCGGCCAGTGTTTGCGGGCCGTGTGAACCATTTCGAGGATCTTCTCCGGATCGTCGGTGGCCAGCACCAGCAGCTTGGCGTTGGCGGCCCCGGCGGCCGATAGCAGGTCGGCGCGGGAGGCGTCTCCGTAGAAGACCTTGAGCCCGAGCTTTCGCAGGAGCTCCACCTGGGCGGAGTCGTACTCCAGCACCGTGGCCCGGATGTCATTGGCCTGTAGCAGCCGGCCCACGACGCTGCCGAAGCGCCCGAAGCCGGCGATGATCACCGGCCGCTCCTCGTCGATGGCGTCCGCCTCCCGGGCCACCGCGTCCCGGGTTCCCAGCCGGGGGAGCAGGAGCTTTTCGTTGAGCATCATCATCAGGGGCGTCAGGGCCATGGAGAGCGCCACGGCGGCCACGAGGGGCGCGGCCACCTGGGATGTCAGCACTTTTTGCTGGGTGGCGAAGGAGAACAGCACAAAAGCGAACTCGCCTCCCTGGGCCAGGGACACCGCGAGCAGCATGTTCTGGTCGAGCCCCATCTTGAAGACCCGCCCCACAAAAAAGACCACCGCCAGCTTCACGGCGATGAGCGCGGCCACGAGGCCGAGGATCAGCCCGGGCGACGACAGGATGAGGCGGAAGTCGATGGAGGCACCCACAGCCACAAAAAAGAGGCCCAGGAGCAGCCCCTTGAAGGGCTCCACGTCTCCCTCGAGCTCGTGGCGATACTCGCTGTCGGCCAGCACCACACCCGCCACAAAGGTGCCGAGGGCCGGGCTGAGGCCGATCTTTGTCATCACCAGGGCGATGCCGATGACCAGCAGCAGCGCCGCCGCGGTGAACACCTCGCGCAGCCGGGTGGAAGCGATAATTCGCAGGGCCGGCCGTACCAGCACCCGGCCCGCGCCGATCATGCCGGCCATGACCCCAAGCACCGTGAGGGTATGGGCCCAGCCGGGGAGCCCGGATACCCAGGTGGTGTTGCCGCCGCCGCTGCCGCCGGAGCCCCCCGCGGCCTGGAGGGCGGGTAAAGCCAGCAGGGGAAACAGGGCCAGCATGGGAATGACCGCGATGTCCTGGAACAGGAGAATGGAAAAGCCACTCTGTCCGGCGTCGGTTTTCAGGAGGTCTTTCTCGCTCAGGGTCTGCAGCACGATGGCCGTGGAGGAGAGCGCCAGGGTCATGCCGATGGCCAGGGACGACTGCCAGGGCAGCCCCACTCCCAAGGCGATGGCCGCGGCAATCCCGGTGGTGAGACCCACCTGGAGGCCACCCATGCCCAGGATGGGGCCGCGCAGGCGCCACAGCAGGCTCGGCTGAAGCTCCAGCCCCACCAGGAACAGCATCATCACCACGCCAAATTCAGCGAAGTGCATGACGTCCTGGCCCTCCTTGCCGATGAGCTCCAGACAGAAGGGGCCGATGATGACCCCGGCCAGCAGGTACCCGAGCACGGAGCCCAGGCCCAACCGCTTGGCCACGGGCACGGCGACTACGGCGGCCGAGAGGTAGACCACCGCCTGGATAAAGAATCCTTCACCGTGCATGACGTGACCTGGCCTCAGTTTCGAAGGATGGCATCGAGATCCTCGTTCAGGCGGGTGCAGGTTCGAGCCGCCTCCCAGTCGATTTTTCCGTCCCGGATGGCGGTGAGGGTGCGCTGATAGTCTGCCGCGTGCTGCTTGATCTCCGCGTGACCCAGGGCGTGGGTGCCGTGCACCACGAAGGGCGGGAAATACTCCATGCCGCAGAGAAAGGCCGTTTGCTCCACCGGTGTCAGGAGCTGCCTCACCGTGAACCGGTTGTAGCCATCCACGGTATAGGCCCCGGAGTGCCCACCCGTGGTGATGGCGTTGAAAAAATGTTTGCCCCGCAGGGCCGTGCCCTCGCTGCCATAGGCCCAGCCGTGGGTCAGCACGAGATCTTGCCACTCCTTGAAGATGGCGGGCGTGGAGTACCAGAACAGGGGATGCTGCCACACCACCACGTCGTGGGACTCCAGGAGCTGTTGCTCGCGGGGCACATCGATGTCGAAGTCCGGGTACGCCTCGTACAGGTCGTGGACCGTCACATGCTCCAGGCTGCGTGCGGCCCGGACCAGGGGCGCGTTCACTCGCGACTTGCCCGCCGAGGGGTGGGCGAAGATTACCAGGACTCTGTGGATTGGCTCAGTCACGGCGGGCACCTTTTGCCATAATTCAGTCAATGTAAGCCCGGAATGCGCCTTCGCCAGGGTCCGCCCGTTGCCGGAATCGTTGACGCTCGCCCAAGGGTGGGGCTAAGGTTCGGATCCACTCGAAGAAAGAGGGCCCAAAGATGAATTGTCCGAAGTGTGAGAGAGCAATGGCCGTGCAGACCTTTGGTGAGACCGAAGTGGACAAGTGTCCCGAGTGCGCGGGCATCTACTTCGACCAGGGCGAGCTGGAGAAGCTGCTGGCCGGCCGGGTCGGCGGGGCGGACACCGTGGAGTACACCGAGCTGTCGAACAAGATGGACATGATGCTGGGCAAGTGCCCGCGCTGCGACGTGGAGATGGAGCCGTACCTCGGGCCGGGCAACCTGCGCATTGATCGATGTACCCAATGCAGCGGAGTGTTCCTGGACCAGGGCGAGTTCGCCGAGCTTGTGGGCGAGTAGGTTTTGAGGCGCCGCTGGAACACGGTGTTGATGGGGACCATGCTGGTGTTCCTGGGGGGGATGGGCTGTGGTCCCTCGGACGCTGCGGGCGACGACGCCGCGGGGCAGGGGGATGGCGCGGTGGTGGCCGATGGCGGGACAGACGGTGCCGTGGGGACCGATTCCGCGGTGGGGGTTGATTCCGCGGCGGACGCTTGTGTGGGCACGGGCCCCGAGCTGCTCTGCGACGATGGGCAGGACAACGACTGCGACGGCCTGGTCGATTGCGACGATCTGGACTGCGCCCCGGAGCCCGTGTGCGTTGGCACCTGTCCGGTGGTGCCGGTGCCCGACCCGGTGCCGGACGCGCCCCTGGTCGGCGAGTCGCCGGCGGGAACCTTCGAGACGGTGACCGCCGGTGGTTTCACCGATGACTACGTCTACAACGCGGCGCACGATTTGAAGGTCGGCACGCGCCAGGAGTGGGGCGGCACCATCATCTTTTTCGGCATGGCCAATGGCAGTCCGGGACAGAACAACACCAACACCATCGACGCCAACGACACGGGCCGCGAGGTGCAGGTAGCCTTTTACGATCCGGATCGGCACATGCAGAACTGCGCCTGGAATGCCTCCTGCCAGTCCACCCCGACCACCTGTCCCTTCAGCATCACGTACCTGGGTTGGAACCCGGTACAGGGGGGCAACCGGTGCAACAACGGCTCGGGCGTTGAGGGTGTGAGCCTGAGCAATGGCGTGCTCGGCGTGACCACGGTGCCGCTGTTTTGGAACCCGAACTGGGACCGCCAGGACTGCAGCGACGTGGCCTGCAACGACCCGACACTCAACGCGCGGGAGTCCGACGTGCGTGTGGTTCAGCGGCTGCGGTTCGTGCGCTACCACGTGGTGGAGCTCGACTACACGGTGATCAATCTCACGTCCCTCGCCCACGCCACCACCGCGCAGGAGTTTCCCACGGTCTACACCGCCAACGGCAATCAGGGGCCCGATCTATGGCGGCTCTTTTCCTCCACGGGCGTGGAGATCGTTATCAACACCCCGGGCAACGACGGTTTTTTCTACGAGAACTTCTCCAGCCCGGACGGCTGGGTTTCCATGCAGAACCAGGCGCTCGATTACGGCGTGGGCATGCTCACCGAGAACAAGCTCTCTAGCTGGCAGGGTTGGCAGCTCCGGACGTTGCCATTCAACAACTTCCGGCCGATCTTCTCCTTCGGCATTCCGGCCCTGGGGACCATCCGTGCCCGGTCCTATCTGATCCTGGGAGCCCAGGCGACGGTGGCTGCCGAGGCCCAGTGGCTGGACACGAACCTGCCGCCCTTCGGCGTGTTGGACACCCCCGCGAGTGACCAGACGGTCTCGGGCGTGTTCAGCCTCTCAGGCTGGGCACTGGACAACAAAGGCGTGACGGCCATCACGGCCATCGTCGACGGCGTCACCGCGGTCCCGCTCACCTACGGAAACAGTCGCCCGGACGTCTGCGCCGTGTGGCCCGGCTACGCGAGCTGCGACGCCGTCGGATACCAGGGCACGGTCGACGCCGGCCCCCTGACCGCCTGCACCCACCACCTCCTCGAAATCGAAGCCACCGACACCGACGGCAACACCCGGGTCATCGCCCGGCGCCGCATCATCGTATCACCGTAGCCACGGATTGCTCCTTCTCGACAGCCGACGTGGGCCACCCCGACTTTGCGAGCGGAGGGGGTTGTTTTGTCTTTTTTAGTGATAACAGTGTGCGTTTGGTGCTTCGGAAAAATACAGAAGGAGAATGGATGATGAGACGATCGATTGGCATAGGCCTGCTTGTACTCGCTCTTGCGACGACGGCGCTCTCGGGCTGTGGAAAAAGCAGCGGCAGCGGCGGAGGGTCAGGGGCCGGCATCTCGGGCATGGATCTGGTTGCCGGAGGCACGGTGATGACCAGCGCGAACTACCGTCTGGTGGTAACCACGGGGCAGGGTCCTGGTGGAAACGGCATACAAACCTCGAGCAGCCACCGCCTTCAGGGCGGGCTGGTGGGTAGCACCCAGTAGGAGTAGGGGATAAATCATGAACAGAAAACTCTTATCATTCGTGCTGGGTCTGGTCGGTCTGCTGCTCGTCACCAACAGCGCCTGGGCGCAGGTTCCTCACATGCTTACGCAGCAGGGGAGACTTTTCGACAATCAGGGCAACGCCATCAGTGGTGAAGTGACCTTCACTTTTGCGCTCTATGATTCCTCCGCGGGCGGGACCTCCCTGTGGACCGAAACCCAAACCGTCACTTTGGAGGACGGGTACTTCTCCACGGCTCTGGGCGACGTGGAAACCCTCGACGCCTCGCTGCTGATCGGCGGCGGCCGATGGTTGGGCGTGGCGATCGCCGAAGATGACGAGATGACGCCACGGCAACGGCTCACCAGCGTGCCCTATGCGCTGATCGCCGGGGACGCGGTGGGAGACATTCACCCCCAAAGCATCACGGTAAACGGCGTCGCCATCGTGGACGAGACCGGTGCCTGGGTAGGGCCTACCTCGGGTCTTGTCGGCCCGATCGGTCCTGCCGGCGCGGACGGCGCTACCGGGCCTGTGGGCCCGATCGGTCCCGCCGGGGCGGACGGTGCTGTCGGCCCCGTCGGCCCGATGGGTCCTGCCGGAGCGGACGGTGCAGTCGGCCCCGTCGGTCCAATCGGCCCGATCGG
>Ga0180009_10003390_pt1 | contig 18158 bp, 13 predicted proteins | sample OS_PC_MetaG_FD_123537 | JGI IMG/M metagenome (GOLD analysis project Ga0180009, IMG submission 123537) | Groundwater microbial communities from the Aspo Hard Rock Laboratory (HRL) deep subsurface site, Sweden - OS_PC_MetaG | ecosystem: Environmental > Aquatic > Deep subsurface > Groundwater... | reverse complement strand
TCATTCGTGTATTTGTGGCTATTATTTTTTTGTTGCCACGAATGCACGAATACTCTTTTTTCATTCGTGTATTTGTGGCCATTATTTTTTGTTGCCACGAATTCACGAATACTCGCTTTTCATTCGTGTATTCGTGGCTATTATTTTTTTTGTTGCCACGAATGCACAAATATTCACTTTTCATTCGTGTATTTGTGGCCATTATTTTTTGTTGCCACGAATGCACGAATACTCGCTTTTCATTCGTGTATTTGTGGCTATTATTTTTTGTTGCCACGAATGCACGAATATTCGCTTTTCATTCGTGTATTTGTGGCCATTATTTTTTGTTGCCACGAATGCACGAATAACCGTTCTTCATTTGTGCATTCGTGGCATTTTTATAAAACTACTCTTTTATAATTTAATTTCATTTCGCCAAAGTTCACTACTAATGCCAATTGATTCGATGATACTTTCAGGTAATTTAATGCTTGAGCAATAAATTCATGAGAAATTCCTGAAACTCCTTTTACCTCAAGAATAATTCTATCGAAGACAACAAAATCAGCATAAAATTTATGTGGGAGTATAATGCCTTTATAATTTACATCGTACATTTTTTCCCTTTCATAAGGAATATTGGCCTTTTTAAATTCTAATTCAAGAGCGTCTTTATAAACAATTTCAAGAAAACCGGCTCCAAGATTATTGTGCACTTCCAAGCACTTGCCAATAATTTGATAACTTTCTTCTTTAAAAATGACTTTTTCCATATTGGGTATTTTGTTGCCACGAATGAATGAATGACCTTCCTAATTCGTGCATTCGTGACCATTTTTTTCCTCTGACACGAATGAATGACCTTCTTAATTCGTGCATTCGTGGCATTTTTTTTCTCTGACACGAATGAATGACCTTCTTAATTCGTTCATTCATGGCATTTTTTTTCTTGCCACGAATGCACGAATGATCTTTCCTAATTCGTGCATTCGTGACCATTTTTTTCCTCTGACACGAATGAATGACCTTCTTAATTCGTGCATTCGTGGCATTTATTTTCTTGCCACGAATGCACGAATGCTCGCTTTTCATTCCTGTATTCGTGGCTATTTTTTTGCATTAACCTTAATAAAGTTAACACAAAATAAGTAATCTTTTCAACAAAATTACTTTCGTTAACAGATTGCCACAAACCAATGAAGAGCCCAATAACCTTGCTCAGCAAGTAATTTCTTACCTTTGCACCGAATTATCTGATTTAAGTAATGAAGATATTAATGATCCTTGGCGGGGAGTTTCCTCCGGATATCAGGGTGGAGAACGAGGCTTTGGCTTTGCTGGAATCCGGGCATGAGGTTACCATCGCATGTCAGACCCGATCCGGGAAAGCGGTTTCGGAAACCTATAAAGGCATCCGGATCCTGAGAAAGCCTATACCGCAAATCGTTTACAAATCGAGCGTTGGCTGCCTTAAGTTTCCCGTTTATTTTAATTTCTGGAAAAACTTTCTGCAAAAAGTTTTTTCCGGTAATAGCTTTGACGCCATTCATGTTCACGACCTGCCGCTTGCATCCGTTGGTATTCGTTTCGGTAAAAAGCTGAATATCCCGGTAATTCTTGATCTGCATGAGAACTGGCCGGCCATGCTGTTAACCGCGGAGCACACCAATTCTATGCTTGGCAGGCTTCTTTCCTCCGAACAACAATGGAGAAAATACGAAAAGGAAATGACCCTGGAGGCAGACCGTATTATTACCGTTGTTGAAGAGATGAAAGACAGGATCATCGCACTGGGTAATGATCCTGAAAAAATAACCGTGGTATCCAATACAGCCAACATACCGCAACTGAAGCTTGACCCGGCCCTGCTGCCCGATCCCCGTTACAGGACACTGATCTATGCAGGTGGACTAACCTTCCACCGCGGTTTACAGGTGATCATAAAAGGACTTCGTGAGATCCGTGAATCCATTCCACATATCCGTCTTTGGCTGGTCGGGGAAGGAAGGTACCGGGAAAGCCTGATGGAACTTGCCTCCCGGGAAGGGGTCAGCAACCTGGTAGAATTCAAAGGTTATCAGCCTTTCGATATCATGTTTGCCCTGGTACAGCAAAGTGATGCGGCGCTTATACCGCATCTGAGATCGGAACAAAACGACAATTCTTCTCCAAACAAGATATTCCAATACATGTATGCATCCAAACCGGTGATATCCAGCAACTGCACTTCATTACAGCGTGTAATCACCGAAACCGGAGCAGGCATAACCTATAAAGACACTGACCCACATGACTTTGCCACTGCCACAGTAACACTGCTTTCCGATCCGGAACTTCATACATCAGCGGGCAAAAAAGGACATGAAGCCGTCATTAACCGCTACAACTGGGATATCACCAAACTAAACCTGCTCAACCTTTACCGGATATACAATAAAAGTTAAACATGATATATACTTAAGAGACTTCCTGGCGTTAATTCGCAAATACAAACTATCTTAGCCATTTATTTGTATTGTATGCTCGACCGTCTTCGGAACACGCTGAAGCACTCCATCATTTACGGACTTGGTAAACTCGGGACCAAGATCATCGGGTTGGTATTGCTCCCCCTTTACACCGAATACCTGACCACGGAGCAATACGGAATGCTTTCCTTGCTGGAAGCCACATCCCAGATTATGGTGGGAATGTTGGGATTCCGTTTGTCGGCTGCCATGATGCGATGGATTGCCACAGAAAAGGATCAGCAAAAAAACAAAACAGTAGTATTTACAACATATCTGTCCACCTTTTTCTTTTCCCTTGTGATCTGCCTGATCCTGATACCTTTTACCGGTTTTCTATCAGAACTTTATTTTGATTCCGGGGATTTTTCCCGGTACTTCCTGATCCTGATCATTTCCGTAGCCATCGACCTGCCCAACCAGGTAACCTTCGATCTTATCCGCATGGCTGAAAAATCCTGGCTTTTCGGGCTCATCATCGTTTCAAAGCTGGCTGTGGTCCTTGGGTTGAATATTTATTTCATCGTGCATTTGCATCTGGGTGTGGAAGGTATTATCCTGGGTATGCTTTCAGGAAACCTGGTCATGCTGCTGATGTCACTGCCTTTCATCCTGAAACGGGTAAACTACCGTTACGAATTCAGTACATTCAGAGAACTGTTTGGGTTCGGTTTCCCGCTGATATTTGCAACCATGTCGGTGATGATACTTTCCTTTGCCGACCGGTTCATCATAAAAAAGATGCTCGATCTCTCCGAAGTGGGTATTTACACCGTGGGGTATAAAATTGCCGGAGTAATTAACCTGGTTGTCCTGCAAGCCTTTTCTCTCGGTTTTATCCCCACGGCTTACAAGATGTTCGACAAACCTGAGGCAAAGAGGTTTTTCTCCAAGATACTCACGTATCTCACCTATGTTCTGATGCTGGCTGTATTGGTCATTTCCTTTTTTTCCCGTGAGGTGATCGAAGTGTTTACCGCCAAGCCGGAATACTGGCCGGCTTACAAGATCGTTCCCATCATTGCATTCACATTCCTGGTGAAGGGATGGCAATCGGTGGTGGTCATGGGTATGCACAGGGCGAAGAAAACATTCCTGGTGGCAGCAACAGTAATGGTTGCCGCCATCCTGAACATTGGGTTGAATTTCGCGCTCATTCCATTCCTGGGTATATACGGATCGGCGCTGGCTTCCGTAATTGCCACCTTTATTGGGGTATACCTGAGCTACCGGTATTCACAGAAATATTTCCCCATAAACTATGAATTCGTTAAGATCATCAAGATCCTGATCACAGGGATAGGGCTGTTGATCGTGTATTATTACATAAATGAACTGACCCTGGTTTTGAGGTTATTCCTAAAAGTCATACTTTTGATGTCCTTTCCTTTCCTGTTATACCTCATTGGGTTTTACGACAAGGTAGAGCTGGAAAGGATAGGTAGTTTCTGGAGAAGCTGGCGTAATCCGGGAAGGTGGAAGGAAAATCTGAGAAGGGTTGTGAAAAGCAAGGATGATGATGAATAGATCATTTAAACATAACGGGCACATATGCATTGCAGGTGCGGGGATGATAGGAACCGCTTTGGGAAACCGTCTTGCATCGGGCAACGGATATAAGGTCCGGCTGTTTACGGTGGAGCCTGATGTTGCGGAAACCATTAACGGAAAGCACATAAACCAGAAGTATTTCCCTAACATGAAGTTAAGCCGCAGGCTATTGGCAACCACAGATCCTCATTGCCTGAACGGAACGGATGTGATTTTCCTTGCGGTCCCATCCACCGTGATTGTGGAGTTTATAGCCAGCCAAAAGAACGAGATCAGCCATGACACCATCCTGATCAACCTGGCAAAAGGTTTTGGTACGGCAGACCGCATCATCACCGATTGCCTTGAAGAGATCATCCCAAACCCTGTTTGTTCGCTGAAGGGGCCGACATTCGCGAGGGAGATCCTGAGTTCCGCACCCACGGCTTTCACCTTTGCCTCCCGGGATAAGAGCTTATTCCCTGTGATGGCAGATTTATTCGGTGAAACGGGTATTTATCTCGATTTTACGAACGATGTCCATGGAGTTGAAATAGTAAGCATCCTGAAAAACATTTATGCTATTGCCCTGGGAATAGTGGATGCCCATTTCAACAGTCCTAACCTGCGCTTTCTCGTCCTCACCAGGGCATTTGCCGAAATGCGGAAAGCATTGGTTTTCCTGGGAGGACAAGAAGAAACCCTTTATCATTACTGCGGATATGGTGATTTCAGTCTTACCGCCCTGAATGACCTGAGCAGGAACCGTACCCTGGGGTTGCTTATTGGTAAAGGATTTTTCATTGAAGATATCTCCGACAAGGTCGTCCTGGAAGGCAGAATAGCCCTGAACGTATTTATCAATAAATTCAGCGAACTGGGGAAATCGGAACAGGATTTTCCTATACTTTTTGAGTTGTTCAAAGTCTTTAACCTCGACTACAAAGTCTCAAATTTCGTGAACAACCTGTTGGTCAGGATAGACTCCAGGATTGAATTATAAAACTAAATCAGGAAATTATGGAAACCACCAAAAACCGCATCCTGGTGCTTGCCCCACATACCGATGATGGGGAACTGGGTTGCGGAGGGACCATTGCCAAATTCATTGAAGAAGGAAAGGAAGTGTTTTATGCAGCATTTTCCACAGCCAAGGAATCGCTGCCACAGGGTATGCCTGACGACACCCTGGAAACCGAGGTTAAGGAGGCCACTCTCCGATTGGGTATACCGGACAGCCACCTGATCATTCATGGTTATACAGTCAGAAAACTCAACTATTCCAGGCAAAACGTACTGGAAGACATGATCCGGATGAAAAGGGAGATCAATCCCGATCTGGTTTTCATGCCATCACCCAACGATCTTCATCAGGATCACAACACCGTGGCCATGGAGAGTATGCGGGCATACAAAGACCTCAGCATCCTGGCCTATGAACTCCCATGGAACAATATTAATTTCAACACCCAGGCTTTCGTAAAGCTGGAGAAACGGCATATTGAAAAAAAAGCACATGCCCTCGAAGCTTATGCTTCCCAGATGAAGCGATCGTATCTGAACCGTGAGTTCATTTTTAGTTGGGCCATGACGCGCGGAGTGCAGATCAAAACCGTTTATGCGGAGACATTTGAAGTGATCCGCTGGATCATTTAAACGAGATCAATGGAAGACAATAGTTTACAGGATTTAAACCGAAAGCGCAAAGCCGGGTTTTACAAGGATGAGCATGCCGAATCTTATCTCAGACATGTGAATGAAATCCTGCAAAACGACGAAAGCAAAGATTATCTGGACCTGGAAGAAGAGCACGCAACGCTGTTTGTTTTCGGTCTTCCCAGGTCAGGGACCACTTTCATGGGGCAATTGACAGCACATTCCTTTGATACAGGCTATATCAACAATTTCATGGCCCGGTTCTGGCTGGCCCCGGTGACGGGGATAAAACTATCTTCCATCATCCTGGGAAACAAACACAGTGCAGGATTTGAATCGGAATACGCCACAACCCTCAGACTGGAAGATCTGCACGAGTATGGATATTTCTGGCGATACTGGCTGAAAAAGGATACGATACCCGATATCCTGAGTTCCCGGGAAAATGAGGCGTTTATCGATTGGGCAGGATTGAAGAAAACCGTGTTGAACATGCATTACGCGTTTGGGAAGAGCTGGGCATGTAAAAATATTTTCGGAGCTTATCATATAAAAAAACTATCCGGGGTATTCAGGAAAAGTATGTTTATATACATAGAAAGGGACCCTCTGGATGTTGCCGTTTCCATAATGGATGCCAGGAAGAAGTTTTACCACGACCCGAAAACATGGTGGAGCACAGTCCCCTATGAATATCCTACGCTAAAAGACCTGAGCGCAGAAGAACAGGTAGCCGGGCAGGTTCATTATTTAAGGAAATTTTATGATCAGGAATTATCCGGTATTGATCCGTCAAGGGTCATCCGGGTCAGGTATGAACAAGCGGCGGCCCATCCACAGGAGACAGCCAGTCTCATCCGGAACATGACCATGGAAGCCACCGGAACAGAGCTGACACCCCTTCCCGGCCTGCCTGAAAGTTTTGCAGTCCGAACCTATGAACACCGGAAAGAAGAAAAAAAGCGCTTTGCAGACATCATGAAGCAATTCAAATAAACCCCATGGAAAACCAAAAAACCGTCGCCATTCATCAACCGAATTTTTTACCGTGGCTGGGGTATTTTCATAAAATGGTCCATAGTGATGTTTTTATCCTATTTGATGATGTTCAGTTTCCCAGAGGGAAAACCTTCGGTAACAGGGTTCTGATAAAAACACCAAACGGAGAAAGCTGGCTTACAATTCCGGTACAAGGAAAAGGAGATTTATTATTATTCAATCAAATAGAAATCAGCGATTTAACATGGCTTAAAAAAGCTATCCGCACTATCCAGGTATGCTATTCAAAAGCACCACACTATAAAGAAGTATTTCCAGGATTGGAAGATATCTTTTCCCGCAGATTTCAAAGGCTCTATGAACTTAACATATCTCTGATAGAATACCTGGTAAAAATTTTAGGCATAAAAACAATCATAACCTCATCTTCAGCAATAAAAACAGATACAAACGATCAACCACCAGGAAAGATAATAGATTTGATATTATCTGTTGGAGCTAATCAATATATTTCCGGAAAGGGCGAAGGCTCAAAAAGATATCTTGATGAAAACGTATTCCGGGAAAAAAGGATCAAATTGATTTGGCAAGACTTTCAGCATCCTGAATACAAACAGCTTTACGGCGAATTTATTCCTAATCTTTCAATAATTGATATGGTTTTTATGGAAGGGCCGGAAAAAACTCTTGAAATACTTAAAAATATCAGGATATCTTCTCAATAACCGTTACAAGTTTTTCAGTAAGATTTCTTCTCGAGTAATTTTTATATTCCTGGCCTTGTAAATCCAGGTTCCTATTAATTTTCCATTTTAAGAACAGATCCCTCAGATAAGACATAATTCCCTCTTTATTTTCATAATCGATAGCCCTGCCTGCCTGACACTCCTGTAATATTTGTGAAGCATTGCCGTCTTCAGGTCCAATACAAATAATTGGCTTTTGAGCTCCAAGATAATCAAATATCTTTCCCGATAAGATACCTTTATTATAATCAGCCCTTCTCAGGAATAAAATTAGTGCGGTGCTTTTTTTCAAATATGAAACTGATTCATTATGCGGAACGTATGGAGTTGTCCTTACACAGTCTGCTATCCCAAACCTTGCAAAAATTTCATAAACACTCGGATTAATATTCCCAATAAAATGACAAAAAACCGGAATATCGGGAAATTCATTTTTAATGTTTCTTAAAGATTCTACAAATACATTCATTTTGCCGGTATCGTTTGTCAAAGACCCTGTATAGGTAATCACAAATTCGTTTTGTGGAGGTTCACCAGGGGTTTTAAAATCGTCTTCATCAAACCCGTTTGGTAAAACAACAATCTTCCCCGGACAGATTTTATCCGATTTTTTCCTGATCAGGTCTTTCAGGGCCTGGCTGACAATGGTAAGGCGGTGGCAACCCTCAACGACTTTTCTTTCCAGGTTAGCGTCAATTCTTTTGGCCAGGCGGGTATGATAAAATGCATCGTAATAAAAGATATCGGTCCATGGATCCCGGAAGTCGGCTATCCAGTTCACACCTGTCAGGTTTTTCAGTTCCAGGCCGGCCAGATGCACCGAATGCGGTGGCCCGGTTGTAATGATGGTATTGATCTTATACTCTGAGATAATGCGTATCCCTTCGTCTACGGCATAACGCTTCCATCCTATCCGGCTATCGGGAAGAAAAAGATTGCCCCGGATAAAACGGGATGTCTTTTGCATCAGAGAAGGTTTTCGCTCATTGTCGAAACTGCTGTGCGGATAATTTCCCTTGCCAATAAGCTTCCTGTAAATGTTGAATAACTCGAATGTATTGGTTTTAAACACTTTTAGCCCGGCCGGTATTTCATCTGCCAGGGAAGGGTCCAGCACGGGATAGGAAGCTTTTTCGGGTTTTACGGTAAGAACATAAGGCTCATACCCGAACTCCGGGAAATACTTCACGAACTTCAGCCACCGTTGCACCCCGGATCCCCCGCTGGGAGGCCAGTAATAGGTTATAACCAGTACCCGTTTCATTATGCTTCCTGTTTTGTCTTGCGGAAACCTGTGAAAAGTGCCCCCAATACCAGTATAATGAGAACGATGGAGCTGATAAGGGAAATAATTTCCCCCCGGTAATATATTTCCGGTCTGAAAATAAATTCCACGCTATGTTCACCGGCAGGGATGATCATTGCCCTCAGGACGTAGTTAACCCGGAAATGATCAGCAGGTTCCCCGTCAATGTATGCAGTCCATCCGTTCGGATAATAGATCTCCGAGAACACCGCAAGCTGATCGGAGTTTGTGCGGGTAGCATATTTCAGATGGTTAGGGGCATATTCCAGGAAGGAAATCTGTGCAACAGAATCAGGTTGAATAGCAAATTTTTCCAGGAAAGAGGCGAAGCGTTGATCAACCAGGGCGGTTTCGGCAGGGTCGATGGCAGCCAGGGATGTAAGTTCTTCATCCGCGTTCCCTACCATCCTGTAATCCCTCACAAACCAGGCATTACCAAGCGCGAAAGGATTCTCAAGAGGAGCCGATTGGGGGTTGATTATGATGTATTTTGTGTTCAGCATGTTTAAAACGGGGAGTCCGGCGAGTGTGCGGTTTACGCTTTCCGGGGTAGGCTGACCCGACAGGTTGGTCGTAAGCTTCCGGATCTCAGGTGAGATCTGGTATTCAATAAGTTCCTGGTAACGTCCCAGTTTTGCCCCATGATAGCCTCCTATCGATTTATGGAAATAGCTGGTTGCCGCATCATTAAAGGTACTAACCGTCAGGTTCAGCACCCTGAAATTCGGATCCTTGTCTTTCAGGATTTCATTATCCGCAACCGTTGGAATAAAAGGCTGTTCCAGTTTTGATTTTCTCACGAAGTTGTCGTTACTGAGATAACGGCGGTTTACGAACCACATATCGATAAAAATAAAGAAACCGATAAGAAGCAGTGTGTAAACCATCTTGAGCCGGCCGGCATTCCACAGCCAGATGGCACCAAATGACAGTAAAATAAAGATCAGTGAGCGCAGTGCATCCATCCTGAGTATGCGGAGCCTGTCGCCTTCCAAAGCCGACATAATTGCATTGGCAAGGGTTTCGGGGAACCCGACCCGGATAAGTTGACTGCGGTAATATGCATCGGATTCAATATTGGAGCCATAGAACAATCCTGGAAAAACGATAAACAGCAACAGCAATCCACCCAGGATGTAAAGGCTGTATTTCAGATATTTTTTCAGGTTTTCCTTACCGGTTCCATCCTGAAAAATCTTTGCCAATCCAATCATTGCCAGCAGGGGGATGGAGAGCTCGGCAATGACCATTGTCATGGATACTGCTCGGAACTTGTTATATCCGGGAATATAATCCAGGAAGAAATCGGTAAAGACCATAAAATTCTTACCCCAGGCGAGAAAAAGCGACAGGATGGTAACGGCAAGCAGCCACCACTTATACTTACCTTTAACGACAAACAAAGCCAGTACAAAAAAGAAGATAATGATGGCACCAACATATACCGGTCCGGATGTGAAAGGCTGGGGCCCCCAGTAAACCGATATAGGAAGCTGTCGCACGTATTGTTTGGCTTGTTGAGGAGGGATATTATTTTCAACCAGGACATCATAGACTTTCGAATTCTCGCCGAGGCTGCTGGAAGAAGCTCCTCCTGCAAAATCTGGTATCAGCAGAGTAAACGATTCAGCAACCCCATAACTCCAGTCGGTGATATAATCACGATCGAGTCCGGAGGTTTTATTAACCTCATCCAGTGTGAGTTCTGAAGGGCCGCGTGTTGTAAATCTGGAATGGTCGGCCGTGATCCACAGGCTGGTGATATGGGTACCCACGGCAAGGAATGCGGCGAGGAGCAATACACCTGTAGCTTTCAGGAATTTAGTAAGGCCCTTGTTGCGGATGGCATCGGCAAGTTCAAAGATACCAAAGAAAATAACGATCAAAAGCAGGTAATAGGTTATCTGAAGGTGGTTGGCTCTGAGTTCAAGAGCAAGGAAGAATGCTGTTAGAGCTGCACCTGCGAGATACCTGCCCCGGTATGTAAGAATAATACCGGCCAGTACGGGAGCCATATAACCGATGGCCGCCGCCTTGGTATTGTGGCCTGCCTCCAGGATAATAAAGAAATAAGATGAAAAGGCGAAAGCCATGGCCCCGATAATGCTTAACCACGGATTAACCCGGAGAACCAGGAGTAAAATGAAAAAGCCCAGGAAATAAATAAAAACATAATCGGCAGGATGCGGCAGTCCAAGGCCCAGGTACCTGTCGACATAAGTCATCAGATTATTGTGGAACTTCACGGAAGTCATATATGCCGGCATACCGCTGAACATATTGTTGGTCCACAGCGGCTCCTCCCCTGTTTGTTCACGAAAATCCACAATCTCTTTTGCCATTCCCTGGAATCTCGTAATATCTCCCTGAACAAGTCTTTTACCCTGCAATACGGGATAAAAGAAAGCCAGACTGAGAGTTATAAATAGAACGATTCCAACTAAATACGGATAAAAATGTTTAAAATCATTGAGTTTCATATATCCTTAGTCTTAAAGAAATACTGATATTTCTTACAAATATAAAAGAATAGGTTAATAGCCTTCGTGTTGGAACAAAGAATTAATTGCGTAATAATGTCACTGATCCTTTTAAAGGAGATTCATTTTCATCATTTCCTGAAATAGTGGTTTTGTAATATATCAGGTAATAGTAAACCCCTTGAGGACAGAGTGTATTTTTAAATTTACCGTCCCATTTATCGTCAATGCTGTTGGATTCAAAAAGCTGCTGTCCCCAACGATTAAAAATATACATTTCAAAGTCAAGAATATTAATTCCTTTTGCAAAAAAATAGTCATTTATACCATCTCCATTGGGTGTAAAGCAGTTAGGAACAAAAATAGAAGAATTACAATCATTAATAATAATAGTATCAGAAGTGTAACAATCTTGCATGTATCCTTTAACCCAATATTCTCCTGGCTGTGAAACAATTAAATAAGAATTAGTGGATGCATCATTCCATATGTATGAGTTAAATCCCGAGCCAGGTTCAAGCCAAATAGAGGTACCAGGGCAAACTATAGTATCATTCCCAAGAAACAATTCAGTTAAGTAAATAATATCCAATAACATTGTATCATAAATATAACAACCGTTCATATCCTGATATCTAACCCAATATAACCCTGGTTCATAGGCAAGGTAAGTGTTGGATACAATACTATCCTGCCAAAGTATTTGACCCGACAAATTCCCAGGGTTTAAAAGGATACTTTGGCCCTCACATAAAGATGTATCATTACCAATATTAACGGGATTAACATTAAAATGATCTATCTGTATGGTATCACTATCCTCCCCACACGAATTAGCCACCGTTACGTAATATATTCCTGCTGTATGAACAAACATGATGGAATCTTCCGAACCATCTTGCCACAAATAACTATTATAACCACTACCTGCGCTTAGCAACGCACTATCGCCTGGGCATATTGAGAAATTTTGTCCTAGTTCTATATCTGGATATACTTCCTGGCTAATTTCTATGGTATCCGTTCCGACACAAGATAAGCTATCCAGAACATGAACCCAGTAAACGCCTGGGGAATTCACATGACAAACCGAATCCATCGTTCCATTACTCCACAAATATGACATAAAACCTGATCCTGCATGAAGCACCATATCTATGCTTCCGCAAATAGCTGTGTCATTCCCAAGATTCAAAGTATAACTTTCATTAACCTCAATCTCCTTGATTAGGGTAAGCGTATCATTACAGCTTCTTATTTTTAATTCAACCGGATAAATCCCCGGAAGTAAATACTGATGAATTACATTGTTTCCGAAGGCTGTTATACCATCCCCAAAATCCCATTCCCAATAAGTTGCAAGGCATCCATTTTCGATAAATTGGAATTCGTTGCAAGTACCAGTGGTAACAATATCAAAATTAATATAAGACGGAGTATAAAATGTTCCAGGGATCTCCCCTTCGATTGCATCAGGCACACCGCTTCTAAGACCATTACCACTTATAAAAACTGCATCTTTTGTAAAACCTATATCAGCGATGTTCTCAGCATCAGGATTTGAAATCTCTGCCAAATAGCTTTGTGAGGTACTTTTATTAATAAAAATCTTTCCATTTCCAGCCTTTTCAATACCAGTTGCATAGGATCCCATATATGAATCAATCACTTCTACCTGATTATTTGAAAGATTTATTCGTCCTAAAATAGAACCCTCACTTGGGAAATTAGTCCTCCAATACAGAAATTTACCACTTTCTGAGAATTCAATCCCGGCCAGGTTTTGTGTTGTAATGTCATACTCCCTTATGTTGGATACGGTACCAGATTCAAGATCAAAATCAAATACAACTATATCTCTGTAAAGAGGGTTTGTAGTGCAGGCAGACAATGCCAATTTCGTGTTATCAGGAGAAAGGTCAATTTCAAGATTTGAAAAATTTTTTATTCTGTATAAGACTGTTTCATCAATTATATCATCAGAGGTTATCAGAAAACGAACCAAGTCAACATCATCACCTTCCATTTTTGCAGCTAAGAGCCATCTGCATCCTTTTTCTGTCATATGGCTAACATCCTTCCCTTCCAAATAATTTCCAGATCCCAGAAGCGAGTTTTTCTCTTCAACATCACCCAGTCCATTATTAAGATTCATGTTCACTCTTGAATAATATAGATTGCCCCAACCATCTTCCTGAAGAATATTAGAATGAATTATATAAAACTCAGAAGTACTACAAGGAACCGGGACAATACATGATTCCAGAACACTTCTGTGACCACGCAATTGCTCACCATTAGGCATTTTACTCCAGTTTCTGTTTCTGACTTCGAGATAATTGTTATTAATTCCAACAAAACTGAACAAAATATTATCATCCGGATCGGTTATCAGATTAACTTCTTCACCAGCACCAATACCATAATTTGCAATAGGAACGGTAACCTCCGGAGGAGATACAGTAAAATCAACTAAATGTAAAAGCCCATTTGATTCGGGCACCAACCATTTATTCAGTTGAGATATACTAAAAAATGGATTGATGATACATGCAGCAAAAAGTAAAAAACTTAATATTTTCCTTGGCAACATGGGTGCTGAATATTATTTACGCACTGTAAATATACTAAATAATCAAATTTGATCCACTTGATCAATAACAAGCACCCAGAAATAATGAAAATTTAACAAAGGGAAATAATCAATAGGTTTAGTATCTTGCGTTTAACTCTTATCCTCAGGAAGATCTTCATAATCCACATAATCGCCAAATTGAACATCCGAATTATCCTTCTCCTTTCCCGGATCAAACTTCACCTCCATTTCCCCTGCTTTTTTATGTTGCTGTCCATAGGCTTTTTCGAATTCTCTTTGTTTTCGTCTGACCCAACGCAACAGGAGCCAGGGCATCACATAGCGAAAAAAGAGTCTGAATAACAGAATCAGCAGAAAAAAACCCAGTACAAAATAGAAGAATTCCATAGAATGCGAAGTTACACTTGTTTAATGAACAAACAAAAAGAGGCTTTCATTTTCATGAAGCCTCTTTGTATGTTGAATGCATAATCGTTAATAGTCCACTCAAAAAATTACCTTTCGTCGGATACGGTAAGTTTCTTCCGTCCCTTTGCCCTTCTTGCTTTTATAACCTTTCTACCATTGTGTGTAGACATTCTTTTGCGAAAACCGTGTTTGTTTCTACGTTTTCTTCTCGATGGCTGAAATGTTCTTTTCATATGATCTATCCTCTGAAATTTGGAGGTGCAAAGGTAAAGGAAATTTTATATTTAGCAAATTATTTTTCCGGAATATTTTTCAAGGTTTCGACCAGGAAATCCCAGAACATTTGAACTGTGTGGATATTAACCATTTCGTCGGGTGAGTGCGGGTTACGGATAGTCGGTCCGAAGGAGATCATATCCCAGTTGGGGTATTTTGCTCCAAGGATGCCACATTCGAGACCTGCATGGATTACTTTCACCGCGGGGATATTGCCAAACCTATTATTGTATATCTCTTTCATTTCATGGAGGATAGCAGAATCCACATTAGGTTTCCATCCGGGATAATCACCGGAGACTTCCGGTTTAGCGCCGGCTTTACTAAAAACCCCGACGATTTGTTGCGCAAGCTTTTCTTTATCAGCATCCACCTGGCTTCTTTGCAAGGAGGCAAACTCAATTTTCCCGTCACCCGATTTGACAATAGCCAGATTTGTGGAAGTCTCCACTACGCCCGGCATATCTTTGCTCATAGCGATCACGCCATCGGGACAGTTTTTCACTGCCTGATAAAGTCCTTCCTGAGCTTTTTCATCGATCAGATTCAAGGGCATTTTGGTAGAATCCACCCTGATCAGCAATCCAGGATCTGCTTTCCGGAAATGTTCTTTCTTTTCCGTTTCAAATTCTGCTATAAAAGACTTAAAGGCATCTTTACTCTTTTCCGGAACAACAACTATGGCAAAAGATTCACGTGGAATGGCATTACGCAGGCTACCTCCATCGATGCTTGCCAACCTGGCTCCGAACTTTTCAGAGGCTTGCATGAGCAATTCGTTCATGATTTTATTGGCGTTTCCCCGGCCCAGGTGAATATCAAGCCCCGAATGCCCACCTTTCAATCCTGTTATGCTGATCTTGTAAGGGGCCATATATGGTGGAACTTCAACCGGTCTGTAAGGCAGGATAGCATTGGTGTTTACTCCTCCGGCACAACCTATATACAATTCGCCTTCATCTTCCGAATCCATATTGACCAGAATATCCCCTTTCAGAACATCTGGCTTCAGACCATTGGCGCCGGTCATACCGGTTTCCTCATCTATGGTGAACAAAGCTTCTACCGGTCCATGAACGATATCCTTGGATTCCAGCACAAGCATGGCAGCCGCAACCCCAATCCCGTTATCGGCACCCAGGGTTGTACCTTTGGCTTTAACCCAATCGCCATCAATCCAGGCATCGATAGCATCCTTTGTAAAATCATGATTCTTGCTGCTGTTCTTTTGGGGCACCATATCAATGTGCCCCTGAAGGATCACACCTTTTTTGTTTTCCATCCCGGGTGTGGCAGGTTTCCGGATAATGACATTACCCACTTTATCCTCAAAAGTTTCCAATCCAAGGTTTTCGCCAAAATCAAGCATAAACTGGCGGATTTTTTCTTCATGCTTGGAAGGCCGCGGGATCTGGGTAAGATCATAAAAATTCTTCCACAATCCCTTCGGTTCAAGATCTAAAATTTCTTTACCCATGGCAATACTTCTTTATTGTTAAATATTCTGTTCTTAAGAATACAAAGTTACTCAAACTAATTCAGAGATCATTCATAAACTCTGATTATTTATGGTATGCGCCTTCGACTACGCTCAGTGCTGAGTGCCTTCGACTACGCTCAGTGCTGAGCGCAATCGAAGCTATTCCACCGTAGCCCTCTGTTCAGCCTCCAAATCCTTTGCATTGGCTCCTGACGGAAGCTCCAGTCCATAACCTTGCTTTTTATCTGCCCGTTTCAGCATAAAGGCCAGAAACATTGCTAACACTCCCAGTCCTACCAGCATGAGAATGGGTGTGGTATAGTTAAAAAATGGAATTTCATGCGTAACGTATTGCATATCCTGCAACGTCTGGCTGATTTCCACATTGCTCAATCCCTGAGCTTCCAGGTTAGCTCTGGCAGATTCCATGGCCTGTACAACATCAGAATTGGATTTATCGAGTACCCATCCAATTCCTTTAAAGAATGCGTTCAACCCCCAGTTCTGAATGGTAAACATAGTAGCATATGCAGTGCCCAGGCGGTTTTCGGCTACTATCTTTGAAACGGAAGGCCACATGGCTGCAGGTACCAGGGAAAAGGCAATGCCAAGCGAAACCAATCCAAGGTAACCCAGGAACTTACTATCAAAAATAGATAAGGTTAGGTGGGCAAAAATGAGCAGCAATGCGCCCAGGATCATAAGGGAAGCAGCCTTACCCTTTTTGTCGACAATTTTTCCGAATATGGGTGTAAACAAGATAGATCCAAGCGGAATAAGGCTTGCTGTTTTAGGACCATTATTAAGCCATACGGCAAGTGTGTCCGATAACGAATAAATAAAGGCCACAAAAAGAACCAGTATGACCAATAGGGAAATGGTTTTTCCGCTGCGTGACTTAATATTGGCAGGGACCAGGGTAACGGCAAGAGCAAAAATGAACAGCCCAATATATACCGATGCGTTTCCAAGAGCCTTACTCCCGAAGAGCACCACATCAGCATTCTTAGGCATTTCATAAGAAAATCCGAATTTGTTGATCAGCAGATCCGGTGCATATTGCATAAAGGGAAATACTGCTGAATAGAAGGTAACGCAAAGCAATGCGATAAAAAGAAACGAACGGTTTGTAACCAGTTTGACAAGGTCGTTCAGTCTGAAAGCCTCTTCGGGCTCACTGTTTTCCGACTGTCCCTTCATTTGTTTGTCGAGCTTGATATCAAAAATGATATAGATAAGGAACATAAGCAGTCCAATCCCTATCAATGTAGCAGCGAAATTGATCGCGGGAGAAATGGTAGGAGGTATTCCAGCGATATCGATCGACAAAGCCGTACCCAGTGTTGAACCCAAGCGGCCAAATCCCATGTTGATGGCCATAGCCAGTGCAAGTTCATATCCCTTGAACCATTTGACTATGGTGCGCATAGCAATTACGCATACCACTTCCAGTCCGGAACCGAAGAACAGTCGGCCTATCATCATAGTCCACATCCTGCTGTTCATGTCATCTGAAAATGTTCCGGCAGCGCCCATAGCTACGATGGCAGCACCCACAACTGCGAGCAAGCCGAAAAGGATACCTGTCCTTCGAATCCCCCATTTATCGAGGATTATTCCCCCGATGATGATCATACCGAAAACATTGGCCCATGTCGTCCATTGAATAATGGAACCGAACTGGCTGCTTGTAATCCCCATTTCAGTGATCATCAAAGTTTTAATACCGGAGAAAAAATCCTGGAACCAGTAGGTACCAAAAGTTAAACCGCTGATCAGGATCAGCACCAGCCAGCGCAGAGCTGCTGAATCTTTCAAAGTCTTTTTAATTGTTTCCATATTGTTCAGGTTAATTGAATTTCAGGACAAGGACGCTAAATTAGAAAAATTAATTCTGAATGCGCACATAAACAATTTTCTTGGTCTTGAAGAAATCTTCCTGGAAAAAGCTGTAAATATCATAAATATCAACTGGATACCTGACACTCAGCAATTCCTCCGCCATATCACCGCCTTTGAGATATAAAATACCGTTTTTCAGGGAATGCTTTGATAAGGGATCAATTTTCCTTCTTACCCAGGAAATAAAATCAGGAAGTCTCGTTACTGCACGGCTGACAATAAAATCATATTTTCCTGAGACATCTTCCATTCTTGATTGCAAGGTTATAACATTTTTCAATCCCAGAGCG
>Ga0180009_10003389_pt1 | contig 18159 bp, 18 predicted proteins | sample OS_PC_MetaG_FD_123537 | JGI IMG/M metagenome (GOLD analysis project Ga0180009, IMG submission 123537) | Groundwater microbial communities from the Aspo Hard Rock Laboratory (HRL) deep subsurface site, Sweden - OS_PC_MetaG | ecosystem: Environmental > Aquatic > Deep subsurface > Groundwater... | reverse complement strand
TCAAAACATGCGTCTGTTTCCTGACATGACTGTTCTTGAAAATGTTATGATTGGACGCCACTGCCGTACTTCTTCGGGTATTGTAGGAGCAATTTTAAGAGGGAGGTCAACGAATAAAGAAGAAAAAGAAATAGTTGATTTCAGCTATAATATTTTGAAGAAAACCAGCCTTTCACATCTTGTCAATGAGCTTGCAAAAAACCTTCCCTACGGGGCACAAAGGCGGCTCGAAATAGCAAGGGCTATGGCAACCGAGCCTTTTCTGCTTCTTTTAGATGAACCGGCTGCCGGCATGAATCCCCAGGAAACCAGGGAACTTGACGAACTGATAACCAGAATACGAGACGAGGAAAGTATTTCCATACTGATGATTGAGCATGACATGAAGTTGGTCATGAGTTTGTCCGACAGGATATTTGTTATGGATTATGGAAGGAAGATAGCGCAGGGCAGCCCTTATGATATAATTAATAATCCTGTAGTAATAAAGGCTTACCTTGGAGAAGATATATATGCTTAGGCTAAGGAATGTAAACTCATTCTATGGAAATATTCAGGTGTTAAAGAATATAAATGTTGAGATTTCCAGGGGAGAGATTATAACCCTTATTGGCGCAAACGGGGCAGGAAAAACAACAACTCTCATGACAATTTCGGGAATAGTACCCGCGCGTTCAGGTGAAGTTCTTTTTATGGAAAAACCTATCCATAACATGAGGCCTGACATTATAGTTTCTCTGGGAATCAGCCAGGTTCCAGAAGGAAGAAGAATTTTTCCATATTTAACGGTTTCGGAGAATCTGGATATGGGAGCTTTTTTAAGGACAGACAGCGAAAATATAAAAAAGGATATGGAATATATTTTCGAGCTTTTTCCCATACTTGGTCAAAGGAGGAATCAGCCCGGCAAAACATTAAGCGGGGGTGAACAGCAGATGCTTGCCATTTCAAGAGCAATAATGGCGAGGCCAAAGCTTTTGTTGCTTGATGAACCATCTTTGGGACTGGCCCCTCTTATAGTAAAGCAACTATTTGAGATCATAAAGAAAATAAATATCGAAAATCAAACCACTATTTTTCTTGTGGAGCAGAATGCAAATCTGGCGCTGAAGGTTGCTAACAGGGGCTACGTTATGGAAAACGGACGTATAACTCTTTCAGATTCCGCAGAAAATCTTTTTTCGAATGAAAATGTTAAGAAAGCATATCTGGGGTTGTAGTTTTTCCGGGAATCGTGAGGGGGAATTTGTCCTTGACTTGGGGTCCACTTCAAAAGGAAACAGGAAAACAGGTATTCACGTTCTGCATGAACAGCCTCCTTTTCCACCACGTCTAATTGTAGTCATTGAAAGTTAATAGAACATGAAGACAACTATAGAGCAACTAAATTCGTTTATTAGATCGGCTGAGGGTGAAAACCTGGAATTCAAACAAGCTAAGATGCAGTTCGATTCTGAAAAGTTAACACGCTATTGTGTTGCTCTTGCCAATGAGGGCGGCGGCAAACTTATTTTGGGGGTCACAGATTACCCGCCGAGGCGCGTTGTGGGAACAAGCGCTTTTACGAATATCGATAAAACCAAGTCACAGCTTTTGGACCGTTTGCATCTTCGGATTGATATGGAAGAGGTTTGGCATTCGGATGGGCGGGTAGTCGTTGTTCACGTTCCTTCGAGGCGGATTGGCAGACCTATTGAGTATCGCGGCGCTTACTGGATGCGTAGCGGAGAGGCACTGGTGCCTATGACTCCAGACAAACTCCACCAGATTTTTGCTGAAGCAGAGTCGGATTTTTCAGCACAGATTTGTGACAAAGCCAACTTTGATGACCTTGATGCACATGCCATCGAGATTTTCAGAAAAAAATGGGTTAGCAGAACGGGCAATAACCATATAGAAAAGCTGTCCGCCAAACAACTACTTGAAGATGCCGAACTTATTATTGACAGCTCTATAACTTATGCGGCTCTAATCCTTTTCGGAACCCGAAAGGCTCTTGGCAGGCATATTGCCCAAGCCGAGGTCATTTTTGAATACCGATCAACCGAAACCTCTCTCCCATTCCAGCAGCGCAAAGAATACCGGGAGGGCTTTTTCCTTTACTATGATGATCTTTGGAACACCATCAACCTGCGTAATGACCTCTATCAATACCAGGACGGCCTTTTTATGATATCGATCCCTTCATTCAACGAGGCCGTTATCCGTGAGGCCATACTTAACGCTGTCAGTCATCGGGATTACCGTTTTGCCGGTTCGGTCTTCATAAAGCAGTACCCATTAAAAATCGAATTTATCAGCCCTGGAGGGTTTCCTCCGGGAATTACACAGGAAAACATATTGTGGAAACAGTATCCTCGCAACAGGCGTATTGCAGAAGCTTTTGCAAAATGCGGCCTGGTGGAACGGTCTGGTCAGGGCGCCAACCGAATGTTCGAACAATGTGCACGGGAGAGCAAAATTCCTCCGGATTTTTCTTGGACGGATGATTACCAAGTGTTTCTCACGTTAAACGGTAAGGTGCAAGATCCCCATTTCTTACGCTTTTTAGAAAAAATAGGACGTGAGCGGCAGGTATCGTTTGATTCGACCGATTTTATTATTCTGGATTTAATCAATAGGGAGCAAAAGCTGCCCCAATGGGCTAAAGATCGAGCCCTCGCTTTGGTTAAATCCAGCGCTATTGAGCGTGTTGCGCGCAAATATATTCTTTCCAGAAAATTTTATGAATTCACAGATAAAAAAGGCGTGTACACCCGGAAACGCGGGTTGGACCGCGAAACCAACAAGCAGCTATTGCTGAAACACATTCGTGCTAATGAGAAAGCAGGGAGCCGTTTTCGCGAATTAAGAGAAGTATTACCCTCCCTGACCAGAGATCAAGTGCAGAAATTGCTCGCTGAAATGAAGATACAGAAAATGATCATTGTCGTCGGAAAAACCAGTGCAGCCAGCTGGTATCCTCCTGGTTCTGGAAAAAGAAAGAATGTCTGACAAAGCTTCCCGAAAAGACTGTAGAGAAGATCTATCTTGAATTGCGTCAAAATGAAATTATTAGCGCAAGTTTAGCGCAAGTTTAGCGCAAGTTAATTTTTTAAGTATCTATATATAAAAGAATTATACTACATTCATCAATTAAGCTGTATGTAATTTTAATGCAATTAAGACGCAAGCGTCCAGAGCAGGTGGTCTCTGCTCTTGACTCGTGTTAGTGTGAAATTCGAATTGATATTGAGATCAAGGCGTTATAATGGAGGTAACAGTTCAACGTTCACGGTGAACTGTTATTAATGGAGAAGAACCTCATGCGAGCTATGGTTTTAAGCGAGCCCAATCATTCTCTTAGTCAATTAGATATCGCCATTCCTGAACCCGGTCCTGAGCAGGTATTAATTCGTGTAAATGCATGTGGTGTATGCAGAACTGACCTGCACATTAAAGATGGCGAGCTAAACAGACCTAAACTTCCCCTTGTTATGGGTCATGAAATCATCGGAACGGTGGTTAAAAAAGGATTAAAAGTAGAAAGATTTTCCATTGGCGACAGGATTGGAGTGCCCTGGCTTGGCTATACATGTGGCGAATGCAAATATTGTTGTTCTGGAAAGGAAAATCTGTGTGACTCAGCGGGTTTTACCGGATATACTATTGACGGAGGTTATGCAGAATACACAAAAGCGGATCAGAGATTTTGTTTTCATATTCCGGATTTTTACTCTGATGCAGAGGCTGCTCCCTTATTATGTGCCGGCTTGATAGGTTATCGTTCGCTTGTTATGGCGGGTGATGCTGAGTATTTAGGTATCTATGGATTTGGTGCTGCAGCACATATTGTTGCACAGGTTGCAAAATACAGAAGACAAAAAGTTTATGCTTTCACCCGACCTGGCGATAATGAGGGGCAGCAATTTGCGCTTGATCTTGGTGCGGAATGGGCGGGTGATTCTACCATGAAGCCTCCACATTCACTCGATGCAGCCATACTTTATGCTCCGGCAGGCGAGCTTGTTCCTCTATCACTGAGAGCACTTGTTAAAGGCGGGACAGTAGTTTGTGCCGGCATTCATATGAGCGATATTCCTTCATTTCCATATAGTATATTGTGGGGAGAGCGCAGCATATGTTCGGTTGCAAACCTGACGCGCCGTGACGGCGAAGAATTTCTGGAATTGGCGCCTAAGGTGCCTGTGCGTACCGAAGTAGAGACCTTTCCGCTTGCTGAAGCAAACGAAGCCTTAGCGAGATTAAAAAGCGGCAGGATCAGGGGCGCCGCAGTTCTTGTAGTTGATTAAGGAAAAATATCCTATGAAAATAAAAATATTGCGAATATTTGTTTTGTTTTTATTTGTTTTTTCCGCTGTTCAAATGCAGGCTTCTGACTGCTTTGGAGAAAAAATTCCAGTAATTGCCAGCATTTTTCCAGTTGCAGACATGGTAAAGCAGGTTGGAGGCATGTATGTTGATGTGACTATTGTTATTCCTTCCGGCGCAAGTCCTCACACATATGAACCAAAACCAAGTCTGTTAAAAAAGATTTCCGATGCACGTATTTTTTTTATTATTGGAGCCGGTCTTGAATTATGGGCGGGAAAATTTGTCAGATTATCAAAAAACCAGATATATACGGTGAAATTGTCCGAAGGAGTTTCTCTGATAAGGTTGTCAGAACATATTCATGATGAATTTGAGCACCATCATGGTGAGGCAGATATTTCAGATACAGAGTCGGGCTTTGCTAACCCTCATATATGGCTTGATCCTGAAATCGCAAAATTGATGGTTAATAAAATTATTTCTGCGCTTTGTAAGATTGATAACAAAAATATGAAATACTATGAGAGGCGGGGATCAGCGTATTTAGATAAATTGAATGAACTCCATGTCTTGATAACTTCGACAGTTGAGAAATTTAAAACCAGAAAATATATTTCCTTTCACCCTGCATGGGATTACTTTGCAAGGAGATATGGACTTGAATCTGTCGGCGTGATTGAAGCGGCTCCCGGAAGACATCCTACGCCAAGAAGTATACAGAATATTATTTCTCTTATAAAACAGCACAATATTCGGGCTGTTTTTGCTGAACCCCAGTTGAATCCAAAGGTTGCAGAAGTAATTGCCAGGGAGGCAAATGTTAAAGTGCTTCTTCTTGATCCAATGGGAGGCCAGGATATAAAAGGCCGCGACACCTATTTTGACCTTATGAAATATAACCTTAATGTCTTGCAGGAGGCAATGCTTTGATAAACCATGAAACAGAGGTTGAAAATAAAAAGGCTGTTTTTGTGGACCTTCAAGATGTCTGGGTCAGCTATTACAAGAAATGGGTACTGAAGTCTATATACTTGAAGTGCTATCAGGGTGAAATTTTTGGCATAGTAGGACCCAATGGTGGTGGCAAGTCAACTCTGCTAAAAGTAATTTTAGGACTTGTTCGTCCTCAAAAAGGTGTAGTGAATTTATTTGGGCATAAGCCTGACAAACATAACAGACTTGAAGTTGGATATCTGCCCCAGATTTCTAAAGCTGACAGATCTTTTCCTGTCACTGTTCTGGATGTAGTCCTAATGGGATTATATAACAGGCTTGGTTTTTTTAAACGACCTGGAAACAGAAGCAGGGAAGTTGCGATGGAGATGCTATCCGAGATAAATATGGCTGACCATGCAGGAAAGCCTTTTGGAAATCTATCCGGAGGCCAGCAGCAGAGAGTTCATATTGCCAGAGCCTTGGCATCAAAGCCTAAACTATTGGTACTGGACGAGCCTTCAACAGGAGTGGACAGTGTTGCTCAGGAGGATTTTTACGAGTTGCTGGTCAAATTTAGAGATGAAATGAATATATCAGTAATAATGGTTTCTCATGATATAGGAGTTATTACTGCCCATGCAGATCGCATCGCATGTTTGAATTTGCAGATTCACTATCATGGCGAACCGGATCCCTGTTTTGAACCTGAAATAATGCAAAAGCTTTATGGTAAAGATCTGAATGTTATGGTTCACGATTCTAAATGTGTAACGTGTTTTAAGAAACATGAACATAATGATTGAAATTTTTAACCTCGAATTTATGCGGAACGCCTTTATGGCGGGTATAATACTGAGCCCGGTTCTTGCCGTGGTGTCATTTTTTGTCGTACTCCGCCGTTTATCATTCGTGGGAGTTGGTGTGGCTCATTCGGCATTCGGCGGCATTGCTTTAGGGTTTCTTCTGGGCATATCCCCCACCCTTACAGCCATTGCCTTTGCAATAGCTGTTTCCAATGCAATAGGCTACATAAGCAGGCACGGCAGATTAAGTGCCGATACAGCCATTGGAATTTTTTTTGCTTTAGCCATGGCGCTTGGAGTTATTTTTATAGGCATGTCTGATCAATACAATGTAGATCTTTTCGGATATCTTTTCGGTAACATACTTGCAATTACCGGTGAGGATTTAATAACTATTGCGCTGCTGGGAGGGCTTGTCCTTATATCCATTTTTTTGCTTTTCAAAGAATTACTGTTTGTTTCATTTGACAGAGAGGTTGCGCTGGTCAGCGGAATACCCGTAGCTTTTCTTGATCATTTTTTTCTTACGATACTTGCTGTATCAGTTGTAATCAGCATGAAAATTGTAGGGATAATTCTTGTTTCAGCTCTTCTTGTGATACCTGGAGCAGCGGCTTCGCAAATAACTGATCGCTATATTCCAATGATTGCAACCGCTATTGCAATAGCTTTGATATCTACAGTAGGAGGATTAATGTTTTCATATTATGCAGACCTTGCATCAGGCGCAACCATTGTAACATTATCATCCATTATATTTTTTATATTATTTATAGTCGGCAAGTTTCGAAAATAGGAATTAAGGGCTAATTTCTTGACAATACATCTGCCAAAAGATATATAAAAAAAATCTTTAAATAGTATGACCTTCGGAGAGGAGTGATGTTACCTTAAAATTATAGTATATTGTATTTTGGGCAAACCTTTAATTTATGCTGACGAATCTGGTCCGAAGATTTTGGTCTGGATTTATAAAGATTAACAAGTTTTAAAGGAGGGGTTAAATGAATCGTTTTATTAAACTAATTATTGCTGCAAGTTGTATTTTTTCATTGATAGTTTTTCCTGTTGCGTGTGGTGGGGACGACGCAGCGGAACAGAAAGCTCCTGTTAAAAAGGCAGAGGCAACGCCAGCGGTAAAACATGAGGCGGCAACGCCTGTGGCACAGGAAAACGCAAAACCAAGCCCTGACAAAGCCATTGAAATGCTCAAGGCAGGTAACGCCAGATTTGTTGATGGAATACCTACTCATCCTCACATCAATCGTGCGCGTCTCATTCAGGCTGGAAAAGAAAATCAGGGAGATCATGCTTATGCTACGGTTATTACCTGCTCAGACTCACGTGTGCCTGTTGAGCTGGTATTTGATGCAGGCGTAATGGATATTTTTGTTATCAGAGTTGCAGGCAATGTCTGCGATACGGACGAGGTCGGATCAATTGAATATGGTTTAGCACATGTTAATACTCCGGTTTTAGTTGTTCTTGGCCATACCCAGTGCGGAGCTGTTACTGCCGTTACTCATGCCGTCCTTGGGACAGGACACGCTCTGGAAAGAAATATTCCGCCTCTTGTTGACAACATTCAGCCCGCAGTGAAACTTGCCATGTCTAAACATGCTGATGTAAAAGGGGATGCAATTGTTCCATATGCTATTGAAGAAAATGTGTGGAGGGGAATTGAAGACCTCTTCATGGCAAGCCCTGCAAGCAGGGAGATTGTAAAGAGCGGAAAAGCAAAAGTGGTTGGTGCTATATATGATGTGGGCACAGGTATTATTAATTGGCTGCCGGAAAGCAAAACAACGGATATCCTTAACACGGTTGAGGCAAATCCTGATCGAGCTATGAACGCTATGGCCGGCGGCGAACATGCTGCTGAAGCATCTGCCGGTGGTCATCATTAAAGACCGCTCAACTTAGGTTAGACAGAGAACAATAAAAAAGGCAGGGTCGGTAATGACCCTGCCTTTTTTGTTTACTATTCTCGTAACAAATTGAAACGCTTTGATATTTGTGATATACAAATACAATCTCTAAGAACATTATTGGAATCTTCAATTGTACAGTGGCAAGCTGTCTATACTTTTAGGTGGTCTTTATAGGGAAATCTATGAAAACAAACAAACTATCTATGAAGGCGGCAATAAGTGCCATCGTCGGCATACCGATTATAATCGTTATTATATACGGGGCCTACCTGTCACATAAGGAGTTTGAAAAGACCGTTGTTTCTCAAACACAGAACCAGTTGCTGTCAACTCTAAAGGTAACTGCAAAAGGATTGGACGAATTTATTATTTTTCATCAAGAGGCTCTGCAAAACCTTTCAAACGACCCTTTAATTAAGGAACGGATTTATAATAAAGTTCAATGGAAGAAAGAAGACTATGGAGAAGAATTTTGTCAAGTCGAAAATTTATATAAGGCACACAATAAGCATGTCGATGCTCTTACTACAATTGACGCCGATGGTAAGATGCTGGACAGGGATCCCTTTTGGAAAGATAATAAGAACAGGATTGGATGGGATTACTCTGATAAATCAGATATCGCCTGCATCCTGATAGAACATAAGCCTTGTGTCAGCGAAATATTTTATAACGATCTCGGCAGCCTTGCCGTATTTATCTCAGAGCCAATATTTTACAAAGATAAATTTGCAGGGATTGTCAGATGGATGATTGAAACCGATACTATAGCCAAGCGCTTTATTGAGCCGGTCAAGATCGGCAAAAATGGCTTTGTCTGGATGTTTGATAATAAAAATACAGTTATTTCGCATCCGAGAAAAGATTTTACAGGAATGACGGTATTGGATGTAATAAAAAAGGTGCACGAGGAAAGAGGCGAAGTTTTTGATGAAAGTCGAACACAAGCGCATATCATGGGGGAGCATGATTATCTGAATAGAGTAACGGCCGAAGATGAAGGAAGCGGAATATTTATAAATTGTGTCACCGATGAGCAAGAGATAATTGCCTATAAGAGGGTTGCGGCAGGAAATCTGATCCTTAATCTGATTGCAACTTTGCCTTATTCTGAAATCACTGGTCCGATTAATAAACATGCAAGAGAGATATTCGGCCTTGCAGGGTTTATTATAATTATATTGAGCACAGGAGGTCTGGTTGTTTTTAGGGGTCAAAAACAAAAAGCCGGACTTGAAGCAGAAGCCAGGTTTTTGAAACAGATCGCAAATGGAGCAGAGGCGCTGCGGGAAAGCGAGCGAAAGTTTCGCGAATTTGTGGAAGGTACAGACGACCTGGTAACACGGGTGGACAGCAATGGGACGTTTACCTATGTCAATGACACATCCGGGAAAATCTTCGGCCTTAGCCCGGAAGAATGTATAGGCTTATCTGCTTTTGACTTTATACACCCCGATGACCGTGAAAAAACCAAGGCAGCCTTTGCCGAATGGGTTCGCGAACGGGTTCCGAGTATAACTTTTGAAAACCGTCAGGTCAGCCGAAGCGGTCAGGTACACTATATGCAATGGTCAATAAATTCAAAGCTTGACAAGGATGGCAACCTGATTGCTATCAACTCCATTGCGCGTGACCTCACCGAGCTCAAGCTGGCGGAAAAGAGATTAAAACAATACGCCGACACGCAAGAAGTTCTGATAAAAGAAGTTAACCACCGTGTTACGAACAATCTGTCAGCCATTATCGGTATGCTTGCCATGGAAGAGAAACATGCCATAGAGGAAGGAAGTACATATTATTTATCTTTTCTTCAGAATTTAACAGCACGCATCAGGGGGCTTTCCTTGGTTCACGGTTTGCTCAGTGCAAGTGGATGGCAACCGCTTAAACTGAGCTCGCTCTGCGAGCAGATATTAAAGAGCGCCACCCAGGGTGCATTGTTTCCAAAAAACCTGGAAATCAGCATAACCCCATCCCAGGTCATTGTGAGCAGTACCCATGCCCATCATTTAGCCATGGTCATCAATGAATTGGCCACAAACAGTATAAAACACGGGGTGACAAATCGCGACAATATACATATCAACATAATAATTGAACAAGACGGCGCTAAAACAACTGTCAAATTCAAAGACAATGGCCTCGGCTTTCCGGAAGAAATAGTCAAAGGGGATTTCAGCAGTGCAAATATCGGTTTTGAATTGATTCAGGGGATTGTCATGAAAAGTTTAGGAGGCAATGTCGTCTTTGAAAACGATAATGGGAGCGTGACAACAATCTCATTTGAAAATGAACTCAACATCTCTACAAGGAGGGATACAGCCTAAATGAAAGAACAGAAGCCGATCCGGATTCTTGTTGCAGAAAATGATTTTATGGTAAGTAAATCTATAACACAAACACTGAATGATATTGGGTACGAACAGGTTGGATTAGCATCAAATGGCGAGGAAGCGGTTGAAATGACGCGTTCTCTTCAACCCGACGTTATCCTGATGGATATTAAGATGCCGAAGCTCGATGGTCTGCAGGCAGCCCGTCAAATCCAGGAGAACTCACCCACTCCGATAGTTATCCTGACTGCCTACGATTCTCAGGAACTGGTCAAAGAAGCAAGCAAATCGGGCGTGGGTGCCCTTCTTCTTAAACCACCTGAAGCTTTTGAAATTGAGAAAGCCGTCACCATTGCCATGGCGCGCCACAATGATCTGATGGAACTGCGCCGTTTGAATAAAGAGCTCCAGATCCGCAAAGAAGAACTTGAAAAATCCCTGGCTGAAATCAAAACATTAAGAGGGATTCCTCCGATTTGTGCTAACTGTAAAAAAATTCGTGACGATAAAGGTTATTGGAATCAAATTGAATCATATATTCACAAACATTCTGAGGCTGAATTTTCCCATGGTATTTGCCCTGAATGCATGAAGAAACTGTATCCGGATTTTGTCTAAAAGGAATAAAGAAATATCAACTCTTCTATATAACCATGGTCTTGCAGCCGGCCGCTAAGCCGCTGCAATATCTGCTATTCACGTAACAAATTGAAACGTTTTAATATTTGTGATATACAAACTCTATCTGCATGAAAACCGGCTGATTTTTGGTCAACAATCATGAAATCTGTGGGAATAGTCAGAAACTATATAATAACTGGCTGCACTTCCAAAAAGGAAAAACTTGCAGTAAGAAGCGTAACACAGTATAATTACTGTAATGCAAAAAGGAATTTATCCGAGGAGATCTGAAATGATACCGTTAACCAGAATCACATTCGATCCTGATATCATGGGAGGAAAGCCCTGCATTCGTGGCATGCGCGTAACTGTGGGGATGATTATCGGCCTTATTGCCTCGGGACACACCAAAGGGGAAATTTTGAAATTGTATCCCTACCTGGAAGCGAAAGACATTGACGAGGCACTCGCATACGCTGCATGGCGTGTCGAAGAAATCGACGTTCCACTCATTCCGGCATCGGCATGAAGCTGTTGATAGACATGAATCTTTCCCCGAAGTGGGTGTCCGTACTGAAGGAAGCGGGCTTAGAGGCGGCTCACTGGTCCCATATTGGCAGGCCAGACGCTCCGGATTATGAAATTATGGCATTGCCAGATCCAACGGATATGTCGTTTTCACGCATGATCTGGACTTTGGAGCCATACTTGCTGCCACGAAAGCGGATTGTCCAAGTGTAATTCAAATTCGTACCCAAGACGTAACTCCCGAACACCTCGGTCCACTTGTAGTTTCAGCGCTTAACCAGTTTGAGAAGCACCTCGAAGACGGTGCGATAGTCACTATCTATATGTAATATCAAATAATTTAATAATGTTGTGATGTCTTTTTGATATCTTTAAGCTTGAGCGGTGGGGTGGGGTTGCTTACTGTTGTTACTCATGCTCGTGGCGATAGGAGCCATGGGGATGAGCGTGAAGATGCTCGTGCAGATGAACTTTCTCGTCAAAAATTATTTTACCTTTGTCCATTGTATATATGGAATCCGTTATTTCTGAGAGCAGATCAAATTCATGGGATATGAGAATATATGAAAGATCAAGTTCAGACAGGGTTTTTTTTATCTTTGTTTTCGTTTTTTCGTCGAGACCTGTAGTCGGTTCATCAAGAAGCAGTATTTCAGGTTCCATGGCAAGGACTGTGGCCAAAGATACCAGCCTTTTTTCTCCGCCGGACAGCTTGTAGGTAAACCTGTCCTCAAATCCTGACAGACCAAGAAAATCCAGAGTTTTACGTGCAATATCAATAGCTTCAACCCGTGACTTGCCAAGGTTTAGAGGGCCGAAGGCAACATCTTCCAATACGGTAGGGCTGAATAGCTGATCATCTGCATCCTGAAAAAGCAGGCCGATTTTCCGGCGCACATCAATGAAGTCTTTTTCTTCTTTTGCGGTTTTGCCGAAAATTTCAATCTTTCCGGACAGGGGTTTTAACAGGCCCATGATTATGTGGAAAAGAGTGGTTTTCCCGCAGCCATTGGGTCCCATGAGGCCTATTTTTTCATTTCTTGAAAAACGCAGATCAAGCCCCTCAAGGACATTAGGACTGCCTGGATAACTGAAAGATATATCTGTCAGATTGATGAACAGGTTGTTGCTGTCCACTCCATTACCCCCAGTAGAATTATAACCGCGATCATCAAAAATATAGAAACAGCGTCAATTTTTTTAAAAGAAAAATTGCTTAGACTGTAAAAATCGCCTTTAAAGCCGCGGCATAGCATGGCGTTACGCACTCTTTGTATGCGGTCATAACTTTTGATCAGAAGCATGCCAACTATGTAAGCAAAAGTTCTGTATGTGTGTAAATTCGTGCCTGGCCTGAAGCCTCTTATTTTTATTGCATTTATTAATCGCATGTATTCTCTGTTCATGACGTGAATATAGCGATATGTAAAGAAAAAAAGATGCACAAGTTTTTTGGGCATCTTTAATTCAAGCAAAGCATGCCCTATAGTAAAAATCGGAGTTGAAGCTATAAAAGAAATCAGCATAAGCATCATGGCATTGGATTTAATGCTTATACGAAATGCATATATTACTCCTTCATGAGTTACTGCAAGCGGACCGATGTTAAGCAAGGGCTCCCCTTCAATAGTGAAAGGAAGAAAAAACCAGAGAAAAATTATCATCGTATTGACCGGCACAAGGCGACTGAAAACTTCTTTTGCCGGTATTCCGGCTGATAGAACAATAGAGCAGGAAAAAACAAGGGCTGAAAAAAGGACAGGCAAGCTGTTTGATACAGCTACAACAATGGAGAAAAAAAATACCTCAAGTATCTTAATCCTGGGATCAAGACGCTTAATTAGCGAATTGATGTTTGTTAATTCGTAACGGTTCATGGTTCAAAGTTCACGGTTCACGGTTAAATTCTCACAACTGAACCTTTGGCTGATATGTTTTAATCTCTCCCTAATTTCTACTTTCCAATTTCAAGTTTCAAGCCGTGAACGGCTACCGTTGTTTCTTTTTTCTGCGGCTTGTAAAATACATGGCCACGCCCACGAGGCCAAAAATATATCCTATTCCACTTATTATTTCAGTTAGACTGGGGCCATCTTCGTATGAATCTGCCAGCATATTCATAATAGGCGCCAGTTTTCTGTCCAGGGATTCATCTATCAGCTTCTTTATTTCCTGTCTTGAAATTCCATAGGATTCAAAAGAAAGAGGCGGATTGCCGCCCGGAACATCTACCGGTGAATGAGAAGCCGCTTCATAAGAGTCTTTGACATCAGATTCAGTGGTGCTGCCTTTTGATACCACCCCAGGATTGATTTCCTCAAGCGGTATTTTCCATTCTGCCATGTGGCCCATGGAGGCTTTCAGGACAACTTTAAGAGCGGTTTTCTTTGGTATTTTAAAAGAAAACTCGCCGTTGTCATCGGTTTTTCCTTCCAGAAGCTTGTTCCCCTCCAGATCGAAAACAATTACAGGAGCTCCTTTAGTTTTTTTGCCCCTGCTGAACTTGCTCTGAGTATAAACCGTATCGCCTTCAACCCAGGCAAATATTGATACCTTGTGAGCAAATGCCGGTATGTCGGAAAAAATAAAAATACTCAGGAAGAAAAGATATACAAGCAATCGTCTGCAATCAAACATATTATAAACCCTCCAGAAGTTCAGGCCTTATTTTTCTTAGAAACAGGGCGCAGGTGGCTGTCAAAATGCCTTCGATCAGCATCACAGGCAAATGTGCCGCAACCAGTAGTTTTGCTGCAGGCAGGAATGCCTCGCCATTCAGATACAGTGAAAATCCAACAAGTATTCCTGCAAAAAGAACAGCGCAACAGCCTGCTGCAAATGCCGTTATTATAAATATCACCCGCCCTGAGCTCTTTTTTATTCCCCAGCCAAACAAGTAATAGCATATTACAGCGGGAAGAGCCATGTTAAGAGTGTTAATGCCGAGCGTTGTGATTCCTCCAAACTGGAAAAGCAGCGCTTGAAGTGCCAGGCCGACCAGTATGGCCGGAAATGCTTTCCATCCTAAAATTAGTCCCAGCATACCATTCAAAATGAGGTGCACAGAAGCCGGTCCAATCGGCAGGTGTATAATGGAAGCAACAAAAAAACCTGCTGTAAGTATACCCATATACGGAATTTCTTCATAATCTATGCTTTTCAGCCCAATGCCGACACCTATTGCTGTCAGGGCTGCGCCTCCAGTAAGAATAACCGGTGATAGTACTCCTTCAGAAATATGCATGTTTGTAACAGTTCACGTTTTAAAGGTTCACGGTTCAGGGTTCACGGTTGACAATCTCTGAACCCTTAGAATTCTATTGCGAGTTGAGTAGTCATCAGATGCCTTGTGTCTTTATTTTCATATTTGCCGTACAGGTATTCAAGAGCAACTGATGTGTTTTTAAACAGGTCATAACTAACAACTCCGCCGAATTGTTTTTCTGGCAGAAAATCACCGCAATCATTACTTCCTTCATAGCAGACACCAAATTTCAGGCTGTCGGTGATACCACAGGCAAGCTCGATAGCCCAGGCTTCCGGCCTGTAGGATTTTCCTCCGTCAAAACTCAACTCGCCTGCTTCAAAATCATCAATGGCTCCCAGATATTCTGCATTGAAGAAATATCTATCCAGAAGGGAAGCAATTATGAATGCATTGAACCCGCCGATATGATTTTTGATTGTTGCAGCGCTGACACCGGTTCCGACTGTCTGAAGATTGTTACTGTCGGCAATGTTGGATATACCGGATATCCCGGCAGTTAAATTAAAATCCGGCACTGTTGTTTCCGGAAGAGTAAAAATTGCGCTTGCAAGGTAATTGTCTATATGGATAGAACTTCCTTTGCCTGTTTCATCAACATCTCCGTTGAAGGCGCCAACGGAAAGTTCTATCCAGTCATTCCTGAAACCTCCGACAGCAGCGCTTTCATTTGTTTCTCCAAGCTCCAGTGTCAGCGGATCGCTAATAAAATGGCTTTCAAATTTTCCAAAAGGCACATACATTTTTCCTAAATCAACATAAAGAGGCACCACATCCGCTCCATCAATTCTGATGATTCCTTCGTCCACATCAAATTCTGTGTCGTCTTCTTCATATAAAAAGAAAAGACTACCCTTAACATGCTTTGCAATATCAACATCAAAGCCAAATGCAACTGTTGCAAGTTTAAGATCACTTGTGTCTGTATCTCTTACTGATGGATCATGAAAATTTTTGTCTTCATAAAAAGCCTCGACTTCAATGCAGGCACTGGGATGTATTTTATCAGCCCATTTTCCAAGCAAATTCGTAAGTTTTGTTTCACAGGCTTCTTTGTCTCCAGCTTGCGAAGAAGATTCCATTTCCTGCTTCATGTCGGCAGCTTCTTTATCGGTAATTATATTTTTCTTTTCCAGAAGCTTCAGCAGTTGTTCGGTTTCAGGGCTTATTGCAAAAGCATTAGAATTAATAATGAATAATGCTGAAAATAACGTAATCCAAATTATAATCCAGTTTCGTTTAGACATAACTCCTTCTCCAATGTTTTCTTTATAATTATTTCATATCAATAAACTCAACCCAGATAACAGCTCCAAGTTCAACATCCTTGTCTTGACCATTGTGTTTTATTTTGGCGTCTGAAGTGTTTAGTGCAGAAAATCCCCACCATCCGGCTTTTGGTGCAGCATAGGTGAAGACTCCATTTTGGTCGGCCTTGATCGCCTGAGTTACCATGTAATCAGTCGGCGCGCTGTATTTTCTCTCTTTGTTATAATATTCGATTTCAACTTCAGCATCTGGTACGGGTTTTCCATCAAGCTTAACAATTCCCTGGAAAACATTGCCGGTGTATAATCCATAAGGTTTGGTTAGAGGGATGATCTCGGTTTTAATGCCAATCTCCTCATCCCAGCCCTCATCATCGCAAAAAGCAGTAACCACAGCTTTTGTATAATGAACAATATAACAATCTTCCGATGGTTCCCAGTATGGCTGAGGTTCCATATAAAACATGTAAACCCCGGGCCTCTTAATCTTATAGTTTGTAGTCCATGTCTGATGTCCTTCAACATCGGCGGATTTTAGTTCTTTTATTAAGCTTGCTTTTTTCCCATTTATACAAACGCCAAAGTCGGCTGGTTTTGAAAGATCCATACCAAGGCCTTCAAATGGATGCCAGAACATGAGGTCTATTTTTACATTATTGTTTTCTCCCTGCATTACCATCTGGTCTGAAGGTATGACCATGCCGAAATGAGCTGAAACAGGACTGGCGAGCATGACAATAAACAATACAAATACAACATAATTTAAAGAATGTTTGTTCATAAAAATCCCCTCCGATTTGCAAAAAAAAAAACCACCAAGGCAAAGTATCTTCATGATACGCAAACCTTCGTGGTTTTTATTTTTTAAATTAATTGAAATATTTTTTACAAGCAGGCTTCAGCCTGCGATTTTTAATGGCTTATATCTTGAGAAAATGTTCATTGTCAACATTAAATTTTGAGCACAGCTATAATTATTGACAATATATAATACGATTGATAAATAATTATAGCGATTTTTAAAAACAGCATTTTTATTTGTTTTCTTGTGGATATAGTAAATTTTTCTTTATGGGAAAATATCATTTATCACTTAATATAAAAGGAGGTAAAAAATGGACAAGAAAAAGCTTAAAAAAATCCTGGCAGGAATTAGCATGGCAGGCTTACTGGCTACTACCAGCTTGACATTGTTTGGTTGCGCCACAGATGGTAATGACACAAAGGTGGAAGACGTAAAGACAAGTTGTAGTGGCGGAAAGACAAGTTGTAGTGTCGGCGGAAAGACGAGTTGTGGTGGCTAACAGCATCTATCTTATTCACATCCTGTTCTGTTCCTAAAGACACTGCTATATTTTATGAACGTGCGAGGCAGTTTGCGGCCTTGAGAGGTATCTGGATGCTGAAGTCTTTTCAGAGAGAACTCGAGGAGATATATCCTTCTTGTTGTTCTTTCATTGAGCAAAATGCATGGGTTCAAATAATGGCATTATGCTCTGAGGTCTCTGATCCGAATTCACTGCCGGATAAATTATTATTGCATTCGGGAGAGCTTGGGCTACCCGGTTTTTTGCCCGAGCTCGCCCGGATGGAATTGGCTTTTCATAAGGTTTCTACAGGTAAGTTAGAGAGACCAGAGGAATTAGATCAGCATACAATTAATCCAACCCTCCAGTTACTTCAGCTTTCCTGGAAAAACCTGTATTTAGTTTTAAATCAAGGCGATAAGTCATCTTCTGGTAAACCTGAACCCGGGGAAGAGTACGTAATCGTCTGGCAAAATCCAAGGACCAAAGAAACTGAGGTTCAGAAAGCATCAGAAGAAGATATCCTTTCTCTCAAGATGATTGTCGAGGGAATAACGCCTGAAGAGGTTGCAGATGCCGGCAATCTGCCTGTCGGAGCAGTGGATGCTGCGATTGACAGGGCTGTACGCAAGGGACTTGTTTTTGCCCCCCATTCACTTATCAGGCGTGATCCTTTGTGTTTTCCGGGATGCGAGAATACCGAGGAACGCTTCCTGGCATCACCCTCCTTTGCTCTTCAATGGCATATAACTCAGGCCTGCGATCTCCATTGCAAACATTGTTACGACCGCAGCTCAAGGTCTTCTCTCAAGCTTGATAAGGCTTTTGGTATCCTTGACGACATGCGTGCTTT
>Ga0180009_10003388_pt1 | contig 18160 bp, 15 predicted proteins | sample OS_PC_MetaG_FD_123537 | JGI IMG/M metagenome (GOLD analysis project Ga0180009, IMG submission 123537) | Groundwater microbial communities from the Aspo Hard Rock Laboratory (HRL) deep subsurface site, Sweden - OS_PC_MetaG | ecosystem: Environmental > Aquatic > Deep subsurface > Groundwater... | reverse complement strand
TGGCCGTATTCGTCATTCCCTTCTTCCTGGTTGCGATCCTGGGCATCATCGCCGGCGTCGTCATTCAGTCGCTGGTCCATATATAGGGGCCAGGGCGTGAAACGGGACCGGTTTTGACCGAGCATCCGCCAGTTTTTGAACTCAGTCCCGTGGGCCGGGTCCGCAACGACCGCCATGATCGCTCCGCCCTGCCCCACCAGGGCCGCGGGCGGGACGTGCGCTCCGTCATCGAACTGAAGCCTCGTTTCGAGCCGGCGGCCCGCGAAATCCGGCCCGGCGACCTGTACTGGGTTCTGACCTGGCTCCACCTGGCCGACCGGGACCTGCTGCGAGCCCATCCCCGGGGCGACAAGAGCCGGCCGGAACGGGGCGTGTTTTCCCTGCGCAGCCCCGGCCGGCCCAATCCGATCGGACTCAGCCTGGTGGAAGTCACGGCCGTCTCCGGCCTTCGCCTCGATGTTCGAGGCCTCGAAGTCCTGGACGGCACGCCGGTCCTGGACATCAAGCCCTACGTGCCGGAAGCGGACCGTTAGGGCCCCCCGGCCCCTCGGGCGGCCCCCGGCAATGATCCAGGCATGCCTTCCCATTACCTCAATACCGGGCAGCGGCTGTGTTACGACGAAGCGGGCCGGATCGTGCCCTGCCCGGGGAGCGGGCAGGACGCCGAAACCCGGCCCGGCCTGCCCTGGCCGGCGCCTCGTTTCGAAACCCGGGGGCCGACGGTCCTGGACCGCCTGACCGGTCTGGTCTGGACCCGGGAGGCCAACCCGGCCGAATTCCCCCTGACCTGGAGCGAGGCCCTTGATTACGCCTCGGGGCTCAACGAGCGGGCCTACCTGGGATACGATGACTGGCGACTGCCCAACCGGCGGGAACTGCGGAGCCTGATCGGCCATCAGACCCGAAAGCCGGCTCTGCCCCAGGACCACCCCTTTCAAAACGTCTTCGTCAACTGGTATTGGACATCCACGTCAGCCGCCATCAATCCGGCCTTCGCCTGGTACGTGCACTTCGAAGGCGGGCGCATGTTCTACGGCAAAAAGACCCAAAGCTACATGCTCTGGCCGGTTCGGGGGACGGGCAGCCCCGTCCTGCCGGCTACCGGACAGATAACCTGCCACGACGAGGCCGGCCGGATCATGCCCTGCCCGGACAGCGGACAGGACGGCGCCCTGCGCCTGGGCCTGCCCTGGCCGAAGCCCCGGTTTGAATCCCGGGGCTTTGCGGTCCTGGACCGCCTGACCGGGCTGCTCTGGGACCGGGAGGCCGGGCTGAACGGCGAACTCGTCACCTGGACCCGGGCACTGGAAACGGCCGCCGGACTCAACCGGACCGCTCCGGCCGGTGAGGGGAGCTGGCGCCTGCCGACAATCAACGAACTGGAATCCCTGGTGGACGCCGAGCGCTTCGACCCGGCCCTTACTGCTGGACATCCATTCATCTCGCCCGGCGAGACTTATGTCTCCTCGACCACATCCGCCTTCGAGCCGGACTGGTGCATGGTCCTCCACCTGCGAAAGGGCGCCGTCGGCGTGGGCCGGAAAAACGCCCCCCACTACCTCGTCTGGCCCGTTTGCGGCTGACTCGCCCCCGTTGCTGTAATCTTCTTTTTCAGATACTCTTTTTTTAATTTAGACACCCAATTATTTCTGTTTTGTAATTGAAAAACCGTTCTGTGCCATCCTTCGGTGCGGTAAGGGTCCTGGATCAGTCTGAGGTGGGGACTTGGTGCCGGGATTTTGGTGGTTTTCAAGGAAATCGGGTAGAGGTAGGCCTGTGAGCCTGAATGTACTGATGGGGATGCAGCGTCTTGGAGGTCAGATAGTCGAAAAGGCCGCCTTGCCGGCCCGGATACCGCCCAGCCAGCGCCGGCCCAGGAACCGGGCCATGTCCATCATGGCTTCCATCCGGCCGACCACCCGGTGGAACAGGCCCCCATACCCCTGAACCGTATCCTGCCAACGGGCCTGGTTGACCGGAATGCGGTCCAGGATATCCGACAGGTGCGCCGGAATCGCCCCCCGCTTGCCCAGCCGGATTTCCCGGCCGGTCCAGTCCACCAGGGACAAATATTCTTCCAGGCTAAAAGGCAGCACGCCCCGGAGGTCCCCATGGTCCTCGCCGAGAGGGCAGATCCAGGTTTCGTCCGTCCCGCAAGCCCGGGCCTGGATTCGATCGTAAATGCCCGTATATTCACTCCGCTCGGGCGTCGCGGCCGCACCGGCCCGGATCGGGTTCAGGTCCACATAGGCCATGCAGGCCAGGAGGGCTGAATCGTCGAGCAGGGCCTGGCAGTGGAACCGCCCCTCCCAGAACCGCCCCTTGCAGCCGTCCTCCCGGTTGGCCATTCTGGCCACGTACTCGTTCAAACACCGCATGAACCAACTCACGCTGCCCAGGCGGCACCGGATTTCAGCGAGCCGCTCAGGCTGGCCGGCCAACGCCTCGATGGCCCACCCGCTCGGGGCCTTGGGCCGGCCGTCCTCGTCCCGCTCCATGGGAAACAGCGCCAGCCAGCGCTCGGCAGTCTCCCTGGCCGACCAGCCCTCGGCCAGGTCCGGCCGCGTCCGGAGCACCACGTGCACATGGTTGGACATGACCGCGTACGTGACTACCTCGATGCCGAAAGCCGCCGCAATCTCCTTCAACCGGGTCCGGATCCAGGCCTTGCGGTGCTCGTACGAGCGGCCGGTACGCGTATCGAGGCCGCAGAGAAAGGTCTGGCGCACGCACCGGGAAACGCAGTGATAATAAGCCTCCACCCCTTGGGCGACCACCTCGCTGCGAGCAACGGCCATAATGCATGCCTCCCTGTTCTATGGAAGGATCATAACAGGTGAAAATCAAGATGTCAAATAAATGGGTGTCTAAATAATAAAAAAAGAAATGAATTTGGGGGCGGAGGGTGGTTGAAATTAATAGATTTCCGCGGCGGTCCAGCCGGAGTCCGGGTCGTTGCCGGTCTTGTCCAGGCCGGCCAGGAAAAGCCACCGATGTTTGGCCAGGGGGCCGTCATAGGTGGGCAGGCAGTCGTCGTTGAGGGTGACCTGGACCTCCCATTCGTAGGTCTGGCCGGCGTCGAGGGTCTGGGCGCCTTCCACCTGAACGGTGGCCTCGAAGGTCACGGTTTCCCGGGCCACATTCTCACGCCGGACTTCCACGTCATCGCCCGTGCGATCCGCGACCAGGACGTCCGGAATGATTACTTCTTCTTCGCCCTTGATTTTCAGATAGACGCCGTTGATTTTCAGGTCCGAGTCGGATACTTCGGCGCGGACGCGGACCGAGAACGGTTCATCGAATCCGGGTTCGAGCACTTCGACGAACAGTTTGGCTCCCCCGCCGGTCAGATAGTTTTTGGCCGATTTGATCTTGTCCAAAAAGCCCATGACGTTCCCCCTTCGACGTGCAGTTGACAATAAACGAGGCCAGGCCTTTGAAAACATGGCACCCGTAACCACAGGCGATACTTGGCGACGAATCCTCTTGCGAGGCGGTTTCGGGATTGGCCCTTCTTCAGGACCGCAATTTTCGAGTTGGTTAAAAAATAAACCGATCGATCCGGCCTGTCAATCCAGTTGGAACGGCCGGAGCGGACCGGTCGCGATTTTCGCGGCCGGTCCGCCCATAATACCCGGGTTAACAGAGAGGCTTAGACCTCCTGGTTGTCTTCATCCAGGGCGATGAGGTTTTGGGGGCGACGGTGTGAAGCGGGGCGGCCCCAGGTCCCCTTGTCCTGGTCCATGCCGATTTCTCCGGCCGGAGCCGGCGTGTGGGCCGGCGGCCTCCGGGTATCTGTATCGTAGTGGCCCGTACGGTGCTCGACGTTCAGGGTGAAACGCGAGACCAGTTCCCGGAGCTGCAAGGCCTGACCGGACAGTTCCTCCGAGGCCGAAGCCGTCTCCTCGGCGCTGGCCGTGTTCTGCTGGGTCACCTGGTCCACTTGGGACAGGCCCTGGTTGATCTGGGAAATCCCTTCGGCCTGTTCATTGCTGGCCGCGGCGATTTCGCCCACCAGGTCGGCCACCTTGGTCGCCCCGTCCACGATCTCGCCCAGGGCCGAGGCGGTCCGGTTGACGATTTCCATGCCGCTTTCCACGCTTTTGACCGCGCCCTCGATCAGGGCCGACGTCTCCTGGGCCGCCTTGGCGCTCCGGCTGGCCAGGTTGCGAACCTCCTGGGCCACCACGGCGAATCCCTTGCCATGCTTGCCCGCCCGGGCCGCTTCCACGGCCGCGTTGAGGGCCAGGAGGTTGGTCTGGAAGGCGATGTCGTCGATGGCCTTGATGATCTTGGCGATCTCCCGGCTCGAGACGTTGATCTCCTGCATCGAGGCGATCATTTCCTGCATCTGGTTGTTGCCCCGCTCGGCCTGTTCCCGGGCCCCGGCGGCCAACTGGCTGGCCTGGTGGGCGTTCTCGGCATTGGCCTTGGTCTGGGAGGCCAGTTCGGTGACCGAACTGGAAATCTCCTCGAGGGAAGCGGCCTGTTCGGTGGCGCCCTGGGACAGGGACTGGCTGGCGTCGGAGACTTCCCCGGTCCCGGCGGCCACCTGCATGGCCGCTGTGTTGACTTCACCCAGGACCTGGTTCAGGCTCCCGACCATGGTCTGTAGCGCCTGTCCCAGGACGTCCTTGTCCGAGGCCAGGACCACTTCGGCGGTCAGGTCGCCCGAAGCGATCTGCTCGGCCAGCCGGGCCTTGTCGTCCAGCCCGTCGGCCATGTTGTCCAGGGCCTGGGCCATCAGGCCGATCTCGTCCCGGGACTCCATGTTCAAACGATGGCTCAGGTCGCCTTCCTTGATGGCGTTGGCCAGCTTTACCGCCCGTCCGACGGGCCGGGTGATGGCCCGGGTCATGAGCAGGGCGACCAGGATGATTCCCGCCAGGCCGATGATTGCGACCACGGCCGTGATCCATTGAATCGTCTTGACCGCGGCAAAGGCCTCGCTTTCATCGATCGCGGCGATGAGGGCCCAGGTGACGTCACCGAACTTGACCGGGGCGTAGGCCGAGAGGACCGGGGACCCGTTGTAATCGGTTATGAGGCCCGATCCGGTCCGGCCCGCCAGGGCGGCCTTGGAGGCGCCGGTGTCCACCTGGCCCTTGGACGGGTTGGCAAAGGATGCCTTGACCGAGCGATTGGTTTTGTCCAGGAAGGAGTCGGACCGCATGAGCTTGTCCGGCCCGACCAGGTAGGTTTCGCCGGTTGCGCCCATGCCCTCCCGCTGCTGCATGATTGCGTTGATCGAGTCGAGGGACAGTTGCAGGGCCACGACCAGTTCGACCTTTTCGCCGGACATGACCGGTGAGGCGGTAAACGAGGCCGGCGCCCCTTCCCTCGGGGCATAGGGCGAGAAGTCGGCCACGGCGTAGGCCCTGGTTTCGACAATCTGGCGGACCAGCTTGCCCAGACCGGATTCGGCGTATTCGCCGTTAACCATATTGGTGCCGTAATCCGGCCCGTGAGCCACGGAATAGAAAACCCGGCCCCCGGGATGGATCAGATACAGGTCCGTGTACCCGTATTTTTCAATGTATTTGGCGTAAAAATCCTTGTCCTCGCCCGTAATCTTCGGAGCGATGGCCTCTTCCAGGTCGATCTTGGAGACCATGACCCACAGGAGCCCGCTGATCTCGAGCGGGTTGTAGGAAACCATGACCATCTTGCCGGCGCTGTCCGTGACCACTTCGCTGGCGCTCTGGCCGGCCAGGGCCTTTTCCAGGTACGAAGTCGATATCTCGTGTCCGATGACGAACTTGCCGTCCCCCATGGTTTTCATGTCGCTACGAAAGGAGGTCTTGCCCATCAAGCGTCCCACCAGGTAGGTTTCTCCGCTCTTGCCCATACCATCCCGGCGCTGGACGATTTCGTTGACCGGATCGGTGGGCATCTGCATGGCCACCACGCCGATTATCTGGTCGTCCCTCTTGATCGGGCCGCCGATAAAGGCCGCGAAGGCGCCGTCGGCAGGGGCGTACGGCTCAAAATCGGCCACGCTGACCCGGTGCATGGCCTTGCCGAAACAGTGGCCCAGGGGGCTGTCCTTGAGCGGGCCGGTAAGCACGTTCTGGCCCAGGGCGGAGTTCTTGGCCGTGCTGTAAACCACGGCCCCGTCCTTGGCGATCAGAAGCAGGTCGTGATAGCCGTACTGGCTCTGGAACTGCGCCATCCAGGGACCGTACCGCTCATCCAGGGTCTTCCAGGCATCACTGTCCACCTTCTTGTCGGCGAACTCGTAAGCCAGTTGGAAATCCTGCAAAGACATGGCCACGCTTTCGTTTTGGGACAGGAGGATCACGTCGCCGAACCGGTCGGCAAAGAATTTTTCGATCTGGGCCCGCTTGATCTGCTGAACCGCCTCGAGTTTCTGGAAGGCCTCCTGTTTCAAGGTCGCCACCATGTCCAGAAGCACGTTCATATCTCCCTGGCGCTCCACCAGAAACCGTTCGATCTGGGCCTTTTTAATGCCCCGGACCGCTTCGAGCTGGTTGAAGGACTGCCGGGAGAGAGCCTGGCTCGAATTGTAAAGGGCGATCGACCCGATAACGGCAAAAGGTATCAGCCCGACGGCTAAAAACGCCACCATCAGCTTTTTGCCCAGCTTCATGTTCTTGATCATGGTTGCCTCCTGTTGCTTGCTTGAGTCCTGGCGGGTTCACACTCGGGCATTGCTATTTGAACGGCCGATCCGTCCCGTATGAGAACACACTCGATCAGGCCTGATTCCCCCGCTTCGATCCATCGGCCTTCCGGCCGGCCGGGCCGGGGATTCAGGTCCGGCCTCGCCCCTGGTTTCCAGTTGGAAACGTAAAGGCAACGGTTTTCTGAACCTCATAGAACAAAAGTCGTGCCAATCAGACATCTCTATATTTTGCCATTAATAAGTTTAATAAGATAACAAAGAGGGCCGATTTAGGCTCCGGGAGTCTAATTCGGCTATAAAATTCAAATCCAGTTAGACGGGGAGCGGCTGCCGGGTCATCCCGGGGCGGTTCGGGGCGGGTCTATATGCCGGCCGCCGGTTGGCCGGTCCGTGGGGCGCGGGCCCGGGGTAAAAATTGAAGTTGAGCCCCCTGACAAGCGAGGCCAATGGCTTGGGCTCCCGGAGAAATCGGCCCGGGCCGGCGCGCCCGGGCCGATAGATGATCTAACTCGATGTCCCGATAAGGTAATCGATCGTTGCCTGAGGACCTCCCGGTTTCAACCCCCCTCCGGGGGCTGTAACCTTTTCCAGTTGGAACCAGCCGTATCTTCTTCCCAATCCCGAACGGAAGCGGGTTGATTCAGCCTTTTTGGATCGGAAGGGCGCCCATTCCTTGAATCGGCCCCGGTTTCTTCTTCCGGACTATCGAAGCGGGATACGATCTGGCTCAGTCGGGCCGCCATGCTGGAAAGCTGCAGGGCGGCTGAGGCGGTTTCTTCGGCGGTGGCCGTGTTTTGTTGCGTCACTTGCTCGACCTGGTTGAGCCCCTGATTGATCTGATCGATCCCGGCGGCCTGTTCATTGCTGGCCGTGGCGATTTCCCGGTTCAAGCCCGCCACGTTGCTGATGCTTTCGACAATTTCGATCAGGGCGTCGACGGTGTTTTCGAGGCTGGCGGACCCTTTTTCCACTTTTTGGACCGTGTCCATGATCAGTTCGGATGTCTGCTGGGCGGCCTTGGCGCTTCTGTTGGCCAGGTTCCTGACTTCCTGGGCGACGACGGCAAAGCCTTTGCCATGCTTGCCGGCCCGGGCGGCTTCGACGGCCGCGTTCAGGGCCAGAAGATTCGTTTGAAACGCAATTTCATCGATCACTTTGATAATTTTCGCGATTTCGCTGCTCGATTCCTGAATGCCGCCCATGGAGGCCATCATTTCCTCCATTTGGGACACGCCGGTTTGCGCGGTTTCCTGAGCATTTTGGGCCAGCCGATTCGCTTCCGAGGCATTGCCGGCATTGGATTGTGTCTGGGAACTCAACTCGGTCATGGAACTGGTAATCTGCTCCAATGAGGCCGCTTGTTCCGTGGCCCCTTGTGATAAGGACTGGCTGGAATCGGAAACCTCGCCGGAGGCGGCGGCTATTTGTGTTACGGCATGGTTGATCTGACCGACCACGTTCTCGAGGTTTTTTTGAACGTCTATGTCTAGGACTGTTTCGACATGCCCTATTTTTTCATTCTTGCTGTTTTTGATATATGAGACGTTTGTCTGATAGTACTTGTTGTCCCCGCTGTTTTTAAAATCGGATGTTTCTTGTCCGTTTCGAAGCATGGCGATGCCGCATTGTTCCGTATTGCAGATATCCGCATTCCATTGGCTGCAATGATGGCCGTTTATATTTTGTCTTTCGACATTTAACATTCCTTCGACCGCTTTGTTGACAAAGGTCCACTTCATGTCCAGGTCGGTGACCGATATCGGAAGCGGGATGGCATCCAGTATTTGTTCGTAATATATCTTTTGTTCTTCCGACCTTGATACGAATCGGACAAACAGGATTCCGATGATAACCAATAAGGCGAAGAGCGCGGGAACCAGAATGCTTAATACACTGATCCAATGCTGGGCGGCGTGTTGGGTATCCTCTGCCGTATGTTCGATCATGATGGTCGTAGCCTTGGCAATCTCGTCAATACTCTTCTCCAGATCGTGAATCGGATTTTTGAGAGGAGTCATTCGTCTGTTGGCTTCCTGTGGCGTGATCCCTTGCTCCGAAATGGCCTGGCCGGCGATATCCATTAAGCCGGCGAAGTACGTTTCATAGAGACCGCCAATCTCGGAGGCCATTTTCTTGATTTCAGCAGAAAGATGTTCGTCGATTGTGACCATTTTGTCCACTTCGGCGATACGGTCGCGAATTTCAGCGGACTTGGATTTCAGCTCGGGCAGGTATTTGCCCTCCTGGGTTTTGCGGTCGCCGATATTGAGGAATATGTCCTTTTCGAACCGCCTGTGCTGCAACATGAGTATCTTGAGCTGGAACGTCTTGAGGTCGAGTGCCATATCCTCTTTTATTAATGTGCCGATGTCATCCTGCATGCGGGAAAAGCCGACATAACCGACAATTCCCAAGCTGAGGGCTATCGCCGCGATGAGGACGAAGCTTCCGATTACCTGGGTTCGTATGGAAATTTTCATAAGTTGTCGCCTTTCTCCCTGTAATGAAGGCGGTTGAATGCTTTTTCAGTCCGGTAATCCCCTTTCAGCGGGATCGGGTCAATTAACGGACGGTAATATCTTTTTGAAAGATGCCGGACGGAGCGTGGCGCGTGAAAGGGCCCCCGCCCGTCCGGCGGGTTGAAGTCTTCGGTTTAGGCCCGGGTGACGATAAACTCTCCGTAGTCGTCACCCATCTCGATTCCTTTGGTCTGGACGCAATGGAATGTTCCCAGGCCGTCCGGATAGGGTTTTCCGTAGGCCAGGTCCATGAAGGCCGCGCTGACGCCCTGGATCATGTAGGCGCACGGCCTGAGGGTCCGCCCGTACCGAAGAACGTCGCTTTCGTAATAGTCGTAGGCCCGGACGACCATTTTTTCGTCCGGCACGATTTCGATGACTTCCGATTTGGCCCAGCCCCAGGCTGTAAACACGGCGAAGGCGCCATGGAGGACGTCCTCCGGCATCTTTTCGATCATGGGGCCGACGACTTCTTTCCATTCGTTGGAAGTGATGATTCCATATCCGGTATGATAACCGCATTCATTGGCCGCGTTGAACAAGAGCCCTTCCGCCGCCTCGACCAGGTCATCGGGAACGTAGTTGACGATTCGTCGCGAAAAGGCATTCCAGAAATCCGCCGGCAACTGCTGGACGAAGACATTAAAAGCGGGAATCAGCCCCTCTTCGTTGCCAGTCACTTTCACTTTTGACATTTCCTCGATTATCTTCTTCCTGTCGATAGCCATATTTCATGCTCCTTGTATATCGGCTTGGCGCTCAGCCATGACGGGGTCCTTACACTGACGGACCATCCCGCCTTAATTGATGACGGCCTTGAAAAGAGACGTTTCATCTCCACATACGAGGGCCTTGGTTTCCTTGGTCTGAAAGGTCTTGGCCGGCCGGCCGTTAAAAAGCGCGGCGGAGGCTGAAACAAAACCCGAAGTAATGAAGTTGACCGGTTCCTCCCGGCCGCCCCACTTTTTCAGCCAGCCTTCATCCACATGGGAGTATTCCATTTCGGCGATCACCGCGTAGCGTCCCACCGAAATGAACCGGATCAGACCCATCCCGACCACCGACCAATACTGTTCGGCCAGACAGATCATTTCTTCCAGGGCGATAATCCCCTTTAACTCAAAGTATTTTTTCAGGACGTCATAGAACGTGTCCTCCGCCGCCTCTTTCAAGAAGCGTTCCCCTTCAAAACCCTTGGCGTCATCAGCCAGTTGATGAAACAGGGTCATATAATGGTGGCAGTGCAAAACCGTACACGTATCGTTAAGATAATGACGGCATTTGACCGGATCGAAATGGTGATCGATTTCGAACTCGATTTTCTTTTCAACGGGCATGTTACCCTCCTCATTCGAATTGATTTGTTTGATCTTACAGGTTGACCGATTTTCCCAGGATTTCCTTCAAGGCGGCTTCAAATTTCTGGATCAACTCCGGAGAATCCGGCGTGCCCGAGGCTTTGTCGCTGCTCAGCCCCGTCTTCATGGCCAGCCGCATCTGGGCTTTCATCCCACCTTCCGCCTTGGCGGTTTCAAATGCTTTTATCAATTTGGCCCCCATTCAATCTCTCCTCCTTTTTTCGATGCATTACGGGTTACCGGAATCATGCGACACGCGCCGCTGATTCTATCTCCAGCTGGTTGTACGGCCAGCATTTCCGGGAATTTTGAACTTCGGGCCTTTGCCTGCCCCAGGCATTGGACCTCGAGTTCGATGTCTTCGGGCTGCACTCGTTAATATCAAGAAGCGTGCCAACGGAATCGGGCCAAAAACATCATAAATAAGATAAATTAGTTTAATTTGAAAAATAGCGGAAGGTCTTGCTTGTCTAATTCGGCTATAAAATTCAAATCCAGTTAGACGGGGAGCGGCTGCCGGATCATCCCGGGGCGGGCGCCCCAACCAGGGCATATCCCTTTTCAGCCGCCCGAGCGGCCTCGGGCTGAAGGACGACTCCGGCGCCGTCCAATGCGGCCGCGGCGGCCGCCGGATTACCGAGGCCGGAGGCCGCGACCGGACAGTCCGGCAAGTCCGCCGACCGGTGAATGAAGACGATGGCCCTGACAATGGAATTGACAACCCGTTCGTGGATGGCTTATCATTAATAGGTACACGGCATTGCGGAATTGGACGCCTGTTGCGTCCCCGGTCCGGGACCAGGGGGAGGGTGAGGCCGCATGGGGCGGCCCGTCGTATCCACCTGGACCGGGGGGTGGGCATTCCAGCGGGCGCCGTCCAGGCGATTACCGGTTGTTTTCGCCTCGACCGGCCTTTTAGGGCGGGGCCGGTCATGACATCCTTTCTGATGTTCTGCGGATTCTGCTTCCCGTCTCATGTCGCCCGTTCATACCGGGACCCCGCGTCGTTTTTAGACTGCCGTCGGGTCGTTTCGGCCGAAGTGCCGGAAAGAGCGGGGTATGATGACTCCCCGAACCTTTGCGGATCGGCGTTTGGGCCGGAGGATACGGCGCATCTTCGGATGGTCGATCGTTGCGTTGTTCTTCGTTCTGACGGCCGGGATGATTTTTCGGGTCGAGGCCCAGGTTCAGGTCGTGGCGGGCGGCCTGACCCAGCCCTTCGCGCTTCTGGTGGACAACACGTATGTCTACTGGAACGAATTCGATTCCTCGATTCAGCACTGCCGGGTCAGCCAGCGCCTCAAGGACGGCGGCGGGTCGACCACGGTCCGGGTGATTCCAGCGGCGTGCTGGCTTGAGACGCACCCGGACCTGGCCCAGGACGACCAGTTCGTCTATTTTCCCATGACCGTGCAGGGTGTGACCCCGTACGGCGCCTATCTGGCCGATTCCATGGTCCGGATCAGCAAGTCGGCCGCGGCCGGGTATACGGACCTGTTTCAGATCGACTGCGACGCCGACGGCGAGGGCCCGGACGGCGCCTGCGGCGGTTTCCCGGGTGTGCTGGCCGTTTATGCCGGTTCGGTCTATTTCGATCTGTACAATTTCGAATACAACGGGCGACGGGACGTCCGGCGGATATCGACACAAGGCGCCTCGTCCGTGGGACAGGTGCAGGCTCTGGCCGTTGATCTCGGATTCGACCGACTTACCAGCATCACGACGGACGGAACTTATGCCTACTGGAGCCGGCTTTGGGGGTCCGGCGGGATTATCGGGAGCGTGCCGCTGGTCGGCGGCATCACGAGTACGGTCGCCACGCTGAGCGGAAGCCCCACGTCCCTGGTCACGCCATCGACGGGGGCGGGCGGCGGGAGCATGTTCTGGCTGGAGGTGGACCGAAGCACTTATCAGGTCGATCTGAAGCAGCGCCTGCCCGGCGGTCAGATCGTGACCCTGGCCGCGGACCTGGGAATTCTGCCGGCCATCGAAATCTACGCGGCCCGGGCCGTGGCCGTGGATGATGCGTACGTGTATTTCTTCCGGAGAGCGGGCGGAGACGAGCAGGTCGCGCGGGTGCCGATCAACGGCGGAGCGGTCACGACCCTGGCCCAGGGCGGGGACGTCGTTTCTCCCATGTCCATGGCCGAGCAGGGGGCGTATGTGTACTGGACCCAGATCGGGGCCGGCGGTTCAGGGCAGGGCGCGGTCCTTCGGGTGGGCAAGCCGGGGGCCGTCACCCTCCGTAACATTTCCGGCCAAGTGCGCAACGCCGCCGGTCAGGGCCTGTCCGGCGCGGCCATGACCGGCCTGCCCGGGAACCCGTCGACCGACGCGGGCGGGCTTTACGCTTCCCAGGTCGAATCCGGCTGGTCCGGGACGGTCATTCCCGTGAAAACGGGCTACACCTTTGTTCCCGCCTCGAGGACCTACGCCAATGTGACCTCGGACCAGTCCGACCAGAACTTCACCGCCGCCGCGGCGGCCCTGACCATTTCCGGCCGGGTCCGAGACCTGGACGGCGCGGGCATCCAGGGAGCGGCCATGACCGGCCTGCCCGGCACGCCGGTCACCAACGCCGACGGCACCTATACCGCCTCGGTCAGCTACGGATGGAGCGGCGTGGTCACGCCGGCCCGGACCTGCTACAATTTTCTTCCCGTCTCGATGACCTACACGAATCTGACCTCGGACCAGTCCAACCAGGACTACCAGGGCTACTGGAACAGGTATCAGATATGGGGCCGCGTCCGGACCGGTGACGGTTCGGGCATCGCCGATGTGACCTTCCTGGGGTTTCCCGGGGGGAGTCCCGCGACGAACTCGGACGGTTTTTACAGTTATGTCGTTCCCTGCGGCTGGTCGGGCACGGTCCGTCCGGTCAAGGCCTGCCTGGCCTTCACCCCGGAGACCATGACCTACAACAACATCACGGACCACCAGGCCAACCAGAACTATACCGGCGGCCGGATTGTCTACAGCATTTCCGGATACGCGCGAACGGCCCAGGGCCGGGGTATCACCGGCGTGTTCCTGAACGGGCTGCCCGGACCGCCTCGAACCGACGCCAACGGGTATTACAGCGCCTCGGTGGACTGCGGCTGGAGCGGCACGGGGACCCCGGTATCGAGCGGGTATATCTTCCGTCCTCTGAAGCGGAGTTTTGTCGACGTGCAGGGGAACCTGGCCGGTCAGGACTTTACGGGCCTGCGGCCGGACATGTCCTGGCTGGTGGTGATCCTGAATTCCGACTCGGACAATGACGGTATGCCGGACGACTGGGAGAAACTCCACGGTTTGAATCCCTATGACCCGGGAGACGCCGGGCTGGACCCGGACGGAGACGGCCTGACCAACCTCCGTGAGTTTCAACTCCGGACCGACCCCCGCAATGCCGACACGGACGGGGACGGCATGCCGGACGGCTGGGAGGCCGCGCACGGCCTGAACCCGCTGGTCGACGACTGCCACGGTGATCCGGACGGAGACGGATTCGACAACTGCGAAGAGTACCGCTGGCGGACCGACCCTCAAGACCCGCTGTCCCGGCCCGGCCGGGGCCTGCCCTGGCAGGAGTTGCTGCTGGGCGATTAAGGCCCGGCCGGCCAGGGCCTCACGAGGTCCCGGCGGGAAGCGCCGCCGAATCCCGAATGGCTTTGACGATCCCGGATATGTCGGAACCGGGTCCGAAAATCCCGCGGACGCCCATTTCCTTCAGGGTCTGCCTTTCCTTTTTGGAAATGATTCCGCCCACGACGATCGGTATGTCCTCGGCCCCTAAATCGCGCAAGGCTTCCTGAACCCGGCCCACCAGGGTCACCGGGCCTCCGGCATGGATGCTCAGGCCGATGACGTCCACGCCCTCGTCCACCGCGGCCCGCCCGATCTCCCGAGGGTCCAGGTCCACGCCCAGATAAATCACTTCCATGCCCGCGTCCCGCAGGGCGTGGGACAGGACGTTGATGCCCCGCAAATGTCCGTCCAGGCCGGGCTTGGCCAGAATGATCCGAATCTTTCTTTCCATATCCGCCGCTGCTCCCGTGTGTATGTCCGCCCGTCGCGCTCCCGGCGGAATCACCGCCCGACGCCCTGTTCCCAGGCGCGCCGGACTTCACCCAGAGTGGCCATGACCTTGTAGGCCTCGGCCATGGCCCGCATGGTGTTTTCGCCTTTTTCCGCTGCTTGAGCCACCCGGGACAGGGCTGCCTCGACCCGGCCCGGGTCGCGCCGGCCTTTTATCTCCTGCAAAAAGGCCACCTGCCTGGCTTCGAAGTCCGGATCGATTTCATAGGTTTCGATTTCGGTTTCCTCGGCTTCCTCGATGGTAAAGGCGTTCAGCCCGACGATGATTTTCGCGCCCGTCTGAATCTGTTTCTGGGTTTCATAGGCCGAGGCCAGATAGGCCTGCTGAATATATTCCCAGGCCTTGACCGCCCCGCCTCGCCGGTCCACCTCTTCGATCAGGTCCAGGCAGCCCCGCTCCAGTTCGCCGGTCAGGGCCTCGACATAGAATGAGCCGCCCAGGGGATCGAGGGTGTTGGCGACCCCGCTTTCGTGGGCGATGATCTGCTGGGTTCGCAAGGCGATCATGGCCGCCTCGGGCGTGGGCGCGGTGAAGGCCTCGTCGTAGGCATTGGTATGCAGCGAGTTGCAGCCGCCCAGCACCGCGGCCAGGGCCTGGATGGTCGTGCGAATGATGTTGTTCATCGGCTGCCTGGCCTGAAGCGAGTTGCCGGCGGTCTGGACGTGGTAGCGCAGGAGCCAGCTTCGTTCGTTTTTCGCCCCGAACCGCTCCCGCATGACACGGGCCCAGACCCGCCGGGCGGCCCGGAACTTGGCCACTTCCTCGAACAGGTCGGTCTCGCAGCCGAAAAAGAAACTCAGGCGCGGGGCGAAATCGTCCACGTCGAGCCCCCGCCGGATGAACTCCTCGAGATAGGCGATCCCGTCGGCCAGCGTGAACCCGATCTCCTGGACCGCCGTGGCCCCGCCCTCGCGGATGTGATAACCGACGATGCTCAGCGGATTCCACAAGGGCATGAATCGGGTCGCGAACTCGACCGCGTCGCCATGGACCCGCATCCGCAGGGGCAGCGGGGCCATGTCGATCCAGTTGCAAGAGTGGGAGTTGTTGATGCAGTCGTTCTGAATCGTGCCCTGGAGGCGGTCCAGGGACAGACCCCGGTTCTCGGCCAGGGCCACGTACATGGGAAAGAGAAAGGGGTGCGGCGTGATGATGCTGATCGAATACCGGTCGAGGTCGATGTCCTCGAACAGCAGGTCCATGTCCGCCAGGGTGTCGATGGCCGTCCCGTTGACCCCGACCTGGCCCCGGGACATGTCATCGTCCGAGTCCCGCATGTTCAGGGTCGGCGGGTCGAAGACCGGGTTGAGCCCGTTTTCTCCATGGGCGATCAAATTCTTGATGATCGCGTTGGACTCCCGTCCTCCCATGGCCCCGGAGACCAGACGATGCGTCCAGAGCCGTCCCCGGTACCCGGTCGGCTGGACCCCGCGCGTGAACGGATACTCCCCCGGAAATCCGATGTCACGAAAAAAGTCCAGGCCGGGCGCGTCGGCCGGCGTATAGACCCGCTTGATCCCCCGGACCGAAGTCGTTCCGAATTCCGCCTGCCGCTCGCCTGTCTTCTCCAGGGCCGGGGCGACGCGGCGTTCGTGCCACCGCCGTTCCCCGGCCTCGATCGCTTCCAGCACCCGACGGTCGTACATCGGTTCATCACCTCCTGATTCGTCGAAAGATTCCAGTTCCCCGAGGCTCGCCGCAAAGCGATTCACCTGGCCGAAGGCGGCCCCGGTGCTTTGAAACTCAGGCCCGGCCGCCCGAGGGCGGCGGGCTCTGAACCGCTCGTTTTCCCAGCAGTCCCGAGACGATCCAGTCCGCGAAAAATGCCGCGATCTCGGGCGGCCGCTTTTCCCCCTCGGGGTCGTACCACTTGGAGGTCCAGTTGATGGAGCCGAGGATGGCGAAGGTCAGCATCCTCGGGTCGCCTTCCGGGAATTCCCCCCGGGACATTCCTTCGGCCAGGACGCGGCGCAGCGACCGCTCGAAAACATCCCGCCGCTTGACGATCTGCTCCAGCCGCCGGGCCGAGAGGCCCTCCTCGGCGGTCAGGATCACCGATCCGACCAGGTCCTCGAGCATCCGCTCCAGGTACCCGGTAATCCAGGCGTGGAGCGTTTCGGCCGGGGTCTGGTCCTGGGCGGCCAGTTCGTCGATCAGACCCTGGGCGATATCCAGGCAGGCCATGTGGCAGTCGAAGAGAATGGCCTCCTTGTTTTTGAAATAGTAATAGAGGTTGCCCTTGGTGATGTTCAGGCGGGCGGCGATGTCGTCCATGCTGGTTCCATGGTAGCCCGATTTTTTGAAGGCCTGGGCCGCGGCCTTGAGGACCTGGGCCTTCCATTGTCGTCGGGCCTGGTCTTTGAAGTCCGAGTGGGTCTGGGGACGGGCCACGGCTGACCTCTCAAAATAAAATCATACTATCGAGTATGATTTTATTCCATCTGGACTTTCCCGTCAATGACCATTTTCCGGCCCCTGAAAAAAAATCCGCCCGGCCGGGCCTTGCCGTAAAACGATGGTCGGCCGCCGAAGAGTCCGTCTTGGCATCAAACGGCCTGAAAGCCGATAATCAGGTGAAATACCTCCCCGGAAACAACCCTTACATGTTCTAAGACCTGCTCGATATCAGGACCCTGTCCTTCGTGACCGTGCTTTTCAGCTTCGCCTAGGACGTCTTTCCGCTGGTTTTCGTTGCCATTCAGAAGAAGTTCAGGGGATTCCACTGGATCGGGTTTTACCCGGAGCGGGGACGCGGTCCGGTCCGCCGCGGCCGGCATGCCGGCCGGGAACGTGCGGGTGCAGGATGTGGCGGCCGCGTACGGGGGGAAGGAGTTTCCGGTCATCCTCCCGGACACGGCCCCGGAAGGGGCCGCCCGGGCGTCGGAGAAGCGGCGGGCGGAACCGGGTCGTTTCCCATGGGGCCTGTTGACGCCGTCGCATCAGGGCAGAATCATGACCTTGCACTGGTCGGCGGGCGTCTTGAGGGCCTCGAAGGCGGCCGGCAGGCCGTCCAGGAAAACGCGGTGCGTGATCATGGTTCCCGGTTTGATCCGGCCTTGTCCGGTCATTTCCAGGGCGAATTTGAAGTCCCGCAATTCATAGCCGACCACGAAGCGCAGCTCCAGGTCCTTGGAAATGGCCATGCCGGGCAGGATGACGTCCTTTTCCATGCAGGCCCCGACCACCAGGATGCGTCCCCCTTTCGGGGCCATTTCAATGCAGTGCTGGATCAGGCCCGGCGCGCCGACCGCCTCGATGATCAGGTCCGGCCGGGTCCCGGTCTCCCGGAAGAAGGCCTCCCCGGCATCCTGTTCCGTCGCGGCATCGATTACGGCGTCCGCTCCCATTTGCAGGGCCAGCTTCATTCGGTGGGCCGAACGCTCGCTGACCAGTACGCTGCCGGCGCCGGAGAACCTGCTCCAGCTTGCCGCCGCCAGGCCGATGGGACCGGCGCCCACGACCAGCACATTCTGCCCGGGCCGAATTCCGGCCTGCTTGACCGCGTACAGCCCCACCGAGAAAGGCTCGATGCAGGCGGCCTCCTCCCAGGAGA
>Ga0180009_10003387_pt1 | contig 18162 bp, 17 predicted proteins | sample OS_PC_MetaG_FD_123537 | JGI IMG/M metagenome (GOLD analysis project Ga0180009, IMG submission 123537) | Groundwater microbial communities from the Aspo Hard Rock Laboratory (HRL) deep subsurface site, Sweden - OS_PC_MetaG | ecosystem: Environmental > Aquatic > Deep subsurface > Groundwater... | reverse complement strand
ATTTAAGGTCTTAAGCCATTGCGATTGCAGCGGAAAAACCCAGCTCAAATGCTTTCAGGTTCGATGCTGCAAAGGCTTTTTTGGTTATGGTTGTAATGGCCGTTTTCGTATTTTCGGCGGTCAAGGGAATCGTACCGGTTTGAATCAAAGCACCCACAAGAACCATGTTTACGGCCAGGGCATTTCCGGCCTGGGCTGCAAGCGCGGCGGCGTCAAAGGCGATAAGCTTGGCCGTTTTGGCGCGTATCAGCGTCTGCAGTGTCCGCAGGTCAGGATAGATGCCGCTTCCCGTGGTCACGGTGAACGGCGACAGCGGGGAAAGGCTGGTTATCACCACCGTCTTAAAATTGCATTTGTTCAGAGCCCGGAGGGTTTCCAGCGGTTCGAAGCCTACCACCACATCGGCCTCGCCGTCCGAGATAATGGTGCTCTGCGCATCTCCGAAGACAATTGCGGACTCCACCACCCCGCCCCGTTGAGCCATGCCGTGAATTTCGCTCATGCCGACCGGAACGCCCGACATCAGGGCCGCTTCACCGATAACTTTAGAGGCCAGCAGATTTCCCTGCCCGCCAACCGCCACTATGATTAATCGTGTTATGTCCATCGAATTCTCGCCTGTCGTTTTCTACCGTTTATCGGACTCTGCCGTAAGTTTTTAGTTAATTTTAGCCCGGAATTTATGTTACACTCCGTCCTTTATGGGCAATATGGCATTTTCCGGGCAGACTTGGGCGCAGACCGTACATCCTACGCACAATGCAGGATCAATTTTAACCCTGTTGTTCTGGATGAAAAACGCAGGACAGGCAAGCTCATTGATGCAATCCTTGTGATTTTTGCACTTTTCACCGACAAAAAAGGGTTTTTCACGCAGTTTTTTCAAACCTCTGGCATACAGGGTACACGGCTCTTGAGAGATAACAACCGACACGCCTTTATAATTTAAGGCCTCTTTTACGGCCTGGATACTTTTTTTAATTCTATAGGGTCTGATGACGGTCACGTGGGATACACCTGCGGCCCTGACAATGTCTTCGATCGATATTCTCCCGTATCCGTCTAAATTCAACTCCTTCATATCGACACCGGGATGCGGTTGGTGCCCGGTCATGGCGGTAGTACCGTTATCTAAAATAACCAGTGTAAAATTGTGGTTGTTAAAGACTGCATTGATCAAACCAGGTATTCCGGAATGAAAAAACGTGGAATCACCGATAAAGGAAATGACCTTTTTGTTGGTTACTTTTGAAAAACCGCACCCAGTTCCAACCGAAGATCCCATGCATATTAAAAAGTCTCCCATGGCCAGGGGCGGCAGAAACCCTAGTGTATAGCAACCGATGTCGGTCGGGCAAATCGTCTCCATCCCTTTGGCAGCCTTTTTTATCACATAAAATGTGGCCCGGTGGGAACACCCGGCACAGAGAGTGGGCGGTCGCTGCGGAAGATCGGGCAGATCGGAAAGATCAGGGACCGGCACCGGTGTATAGCCTACCCCAAAGTATGCGGCCAGACACTGCCTTACCAGTGCCGGACTCAATTCATAAAGACGGGAAAACAGATCTTTGTCTTTACCTTTGATGGGCAGCGTCAGCCCTTCCTCCTGGGCAAAAGCCTTGACCGCCGCTTCCATGTAAGGTTCCCCTTCCTCAACGACCAATACCTTTTCACACCCTTGCAGAAAACTTTTGATCAAGGCGCTAGGCATCGGATGCGAAAACCCGATACGAAGTACTTTGGCTTTATCCGCTATGTTCAGGTCTTTGACCGCATCCGAAACATATTTGTAACTGACGCCGTTGCAGATGATGCCCCCGGCGCCTTCTCCCTGGATGAAATTATACCTGGAACCATTGGAGATCGCTTCAGCCTGCTCCAGCCGGCTTAACAGCTTGACATGAAGATTTCTGGAAACCGCCGGCACGGTCACATAGTTAAACGGATCTTTTGAAAAATCACCGGTGGTTTTTAGGTCTTGAATGTCGCCCAGAACAACGGCTTCAGTGGAATGGTTGATGCGGGTTGTGGTTCTGAAAATCACCGGCTCCTGCAACTGTTCGGAAAGATCAAACGCATAAGATACCATATCTTTGGCTTCTTGGGCTGAAGAGGGTTCAAGCATGGGCAGCCCGGCAAGCTTGGCATAGTAACGGTTATCCTGTTCGTTCTGGCTGGAAAACATGAAAGGGTCGTCTGCTGAAACGATCACCAGGCCGCCTTTGACACCCACATAGGCCAGTGTCAACAGCGTGTCTGCCGCCACATTAAGGCCCACATGCTTCATTACGCACATGCTGCGCACTCCTGAATTGGCGGCGGCTGCCGCCACTTCAAGCGCCACCTTTTCATTGGTACTGTATTCAAAATACAGATCGGTTTCCAAAGATATCTGAAAAAAGTTCAATGAAACTTCAGAAGAGGGTGTTCCCGGATATGTGGTGGCAACCGCGACACCCGCCTCAATCGCTCCCCGGGCGATGGCTTCATTGCCGAGAAGCAGCATTTTTTGTCCGGGCCGGTTGTTTAAAAGCTTGTGCATGGCATCTACCTTGACGTATTATTACCTGTTTTTGCACGAACAGGGGGTTTTCATAATTCAAATAATGTAAAGATTCTCATTAATTTTCATGCAAGATTCAGGTATTAGTGTTTCTGAGCGATTAATACACCAGCACCGTTTGTAGTGTAAAGCACTTTCTATAAGTTGCCGGGCGATGGATCCGCAACAGCTAGCGCCAATCCCATCCCGTCCGGGTCAGGCATTGAGCGCGCTATCAACAGGACCAAAAGCTTCAAAAAACTTTACAAAATCTTTGCCTTGATTTATAAAATTAGCTTGTTCTTCGAAAAATATCGGGCTGAAACAACCGAAGCCGAAAATGAGACCTCTATCGAGCGAAAGTCGGGGATGCCATGCATAAAGGGATGATTCTGGTTATTGCCACGCAAAACCGAGGCAAAACCGCAGAAATAAGAGACCTGTTAAAAGAATTTAACGTTACGATCAAAAATCTTGATGATTTCGGCCCGATACCGGCTGTGGAGGAAGACGGCACCACCTTTGACGAGAATGCATACCAAAAGGCAAGTTTTACTGCCAGAACTCTGGGACTGCCGGCACTGGCGGACGACTCCGGACTGTTGGTCGATGCGCTCCAAGGCGCTCCCGGCGTTCATTCTGCCCGGTATGCAGGAGCAAGTGCCACCGATCAAGAACGATGTTTAAAGCTGCTTGAGGAAATGAAGGCAAAATCCAACCGCAAGGCCGCGTTTGAATGTGTCATCTCGATTGCCGTTCCAGCCGGCCAGGCCCTGACATATGAAGCCCGCTGCGAAGGCCTGGTCGCAGATAAGCCGTCGGGTTCCAACGGCTTCGGGTATGATCCGGTGTTCTTTTATCCGCCGCTGAACAAAACTTTTGCAGAATTGACCATGGAGGAAAAGAGCCGTGTCAGCCACAGGGGCAAGGCGCTGGCTCAGCTCAAAGATGAGTTTGACAAGGTTCTGATTTGGATTCAACAACAAATGCAGGTCCCTGCACGGTTTAAATAGAGCAATAAGCAAAATGATCGAAGGCCTCATTAGAAAAAACAGAAGCTGCCGGCGGTACCACCAGGACCGCGGTGTAACTCTGGAAACATTGCAGGAGCTGGTAGATCTTGCCAGGCTGTCGGCCTCGGCAGCGAACCTCCAGCCGCTGCGCTATGTTCTTGTCTGCGACCCTCGAATCAATGAGCAGATCTTTGCTTGCCTGGGCTGGGCAGGATATCTTCAAGACTGGCCGGGTCCTGAAGAAGGCGAGCGTCCCCCGGCCTATATCGTTATTCTGGGTGACACCGCCGTTGCCAAAGATTTCGGCTGCGATCACGGCATTGCCGGCCAGAGCATTCTCTTGGGTGCCACCGAAAAGGGGCTTGCCGGCTGCATGATCGCTTCGATCAACCGCTCAAAACTAAAAAGTATTCTTAACACCCCGCCGCAGTATGAAATCCTGCTGGTCCTTGCAATTGGAGCGCCTAAAGAAAGTATCGTTTTGGAGAATGTCGGAATTGACGGCAGTATCAGATACTGGCGGGATGCAAAAGGAGTCCATCACGTTCCCAAAAGAAGTCTGAAAGATGTTATTGTCGGCTGCTTCGAACCTGATACATCGTAACTCCGTCGGATTTGGAAGAGGAAAACCATCCAGAAATCAGTGGTGCCTGAAAACCGGGAATCTATCCTCAGCGTCGTCTTCAGCAGCCGCATGCTGGTTGCCTTTATTATGGGCTTTGCCTGCGGCCTTCCGCTGCTGCTCACCCTATCGGTGTTGCAGGCTTGGATGCAAGACGAAGGCGTCGACCTGACCGTCATCGGAATGATGGCTCTGGTAGGCCTGCCCTATACCTTGAAATTTGTCTGGGCGCCCCTTATGGACCGTTTTACCCTCCCTTTTCTGGGGCGCCGAAGAGGCTGGCTGCTAATTGTGCAGGCGGCCCTGACTTTTTCAATTGCCGGCCTGGGCTTCACCGACCCCGGCAAAGCACCCTGGATGGTCGCCGTTGCTGCCTTTCTGGTCACCTTCTTCAGCGCCTCCCAGGATATTGTGGTGGATGCCTATCGCCGGGAAGATCTTCCGGATGAAGAGTTGGGGCTCGGATCCTCTTTTTATATCAACGGATATCGGCTGGGGATGCTGCTGGCATCCGGCGGCGGCCTGATTATGGCGGACCACCTATCGTTTTCCATGGTCTATCTCATTATGGCAGCCTGTATGCTGCCCGGTGTTTTAACTACCCTCCTGGCACCGGAGCCTGAAATTGTCGCCGGAACTCCCCGGACCATGAAGGAAGCTCTTTTCGATCCGCTGGCAGATTATTTCAGCAGGCAGGATGCCATCTGGATTCTGGCCTTTATCCTTTTTTATAAAATCGGCGATACCATGGCCAGTGCCATGACCACGCCTTTTTATCTGGATATCGGGTTTACCAAAACCCAGATCGGGGCGGTGGTTAAATTGTTCGGTTTCTGGGCCACCGTTGCCGGGAGTCTGATCGGCGGCATGCTGATGCTTCGTCTTAAGATCAACCGCAGCCTCTGGATTTTCGGGTTCCTTCAGGCCATATCCACGGCCTGCTTTGCGATTCTGGCCCGGGTCGGCAGCAGTGTTGGTGTTTTGTCGGCAGTCATCGCCTTTGAAAATCTGAGCAGCGGCATGGGGACCGCCGCCTATGTTGCATTTATGGCAAGCATTACCAATAAAAAATTTACCGCCACGCAATACGCGCTGCTGAGCAGCCTGATGGGGGTTCCTAGGGTTTTGGCCTCGGCCCCAACCGGTTATCTGGCCAAAAATCTGGGATGGGAAAGTTTCTTTATATCCTGTACGATCATAGCCGCTCCGGGGATGCTGCTGCTTTTTAAATTTGCCCCCTGGCATTCAAAAAAAACGGGGGTTGAGAACAGGCATTATGACTGAAGACACTGACAATAAAAAAGCGATCGAACGGTTTGAAACCCTGGCGCGGCAGAGAAGAGAAATCCTGAAGCTGTCGTCGGAAAAAGCTCTGGATGCGATTTTAAATGTGCCGGAGCCGGCAGCTTTGGTTCATTCTTTTCCGGAAGAAGACTTCTATTTTCTGATTCACGACATCGGGATCGAAGATTCGCTTGCGCTGTTATCGCTGGCATCGAACCGGCAGTGGGAGTATCTTGTTGATATGGAAGTATGGGAAAAGGACCGAATTGATTCAGGTTCCGTTACCCGGTGGTTCGATCTGCTCTTAAAAGTCAACCCCAAACGTTTTATCAAATGGTTTCTGGATGAGAAAGTCGAGTTCGGGGAATTCTACCTGTTCAAAAACATCGAGATAAAAATCAGGGAACATGATCAGGACCCATCCGAATTCGGAGAAGATTTTTTTACGTTTGACGATATGATTTACATCCGGTTTCGTGAGGATGTTTTTAAGCGGGATTCAGACGACGGTGAATTCGATCAAACCAGTCAAGAGCATCGTGATGATTTTCTGTTAAATTTTTTTAAAGCCCTGGCGGAATACGATCACATCATTTACCAGAAAGTCCTGCTCGAATCTGCAAGTGTTATTCCGGCCGAAACTATAGAAGAAGCCTATCGGTTGCGAAATGTCAGGTTGGCCGAAAAAGGCTTTATGCCGTTTGAAGAGGCCGTTGGCATTTACCAGCCCCTGAAACCGCAGGATGTTAAAAAGCTGGGTGTAAAGTATACTCCGGCAGACCGGGACCGCGGGCTGCTTCTTCCGGTTCCGCTCTATCCTGCCGGTATGTTAAAAGAAGATAATCTTTTCACCAGAGCCTTGAAGCGCATAGAGACGGAAAGTGTCCTGGAGCAGGTTCAGACTGAATTTGCCGGCCTGTGCAATCAGATTGTATCCGCTGACCAAAAGATTGTCAGGGACAGGGAGGCCTTAAAACATATCGTCAAAAAGGCCTGCGGATATATCAATGTCGGGCTTGAACGCTTAGCGATCCAGGAAGGCCGGCCGTTTGACCTAAACCGGGCCACGTCCCTGGTGCAAAAATATGCGCTTTCCGCGATTTTCAAGGTGGGCTACGGACTTGCTCTGGAACTCAAATGGCGCGTTGAGCGCTGGCGAAAAACAAGCTGGTTTGAAAAAGAAGGGCTGCTGCTTAGCTTCTGGGATCAAGAAGGCATGGGTGTGTTAGGGGGACTTTTATTAAAAAAACCTCTGTTTTTTGATAACTATGAAACTGGTGTGCTCTACCGGGAATTTGTTTCAACCGACGATATCAAAAAGACTGAGAAACTCTTAAATGAAATTATCCAGGTTGACGAACTTTTGGCGCTGATGGCCGTAAAGCCGGAGCCGATTTTACAAGGATTCCTAACCCATAAAAATTTTCTCCTGACTCTCTGGGCCCGACACCATCTCGGCCTTTCAAAGACGCCGGCACCCTTGAGCATAGATGAATTCAGGCGCTTCTTTGACGATCTCTGGGTCGGCAAAGCCAAACCGCGCAAAACAAGCCCGGCCATGAAAGCAGCGCTTTTGAGCTGGCTTTCGGACCGGACCGGGCTCACCCCTTACGAGATCTCACAAAAACTGGGCCAAACCCTGGAGCGTCTTTTCAGCGAGATCGAGAGCGAATTAGGAGAAGTGTCAAAAAAAGATCTGGACCCAAGATATATCCGCCTTTTCCTGATAAAAACCCAGAAAAGCTGAAATATTTCAACATATTTTTATGAAAAATGTGAGGGGCTTTTCACCGGGTTGATAACCTTTATACCTGAAAATTGGAGGAAATCGGTATCTGCACTATAAATTTCGCGAATCCCATGTTCACGCATAAGGGCTGCGGTTCGGATATCGAAAAAAAGATTGCCGGAAGGATGATTCAGTTCGCTGAGAATGTGTTCTAAAAATTCCCAATGTTTTTCCCCGGCATGAACAATATCGAAGTTTGGACTCTGGAGAAAGGGCTCCAGAAACTGAAGTGCTTCGCGCCATGTCAAGGGACGGTCGAAGACTTTCGGATGGGTAGTCACACGAAAAAATTCGTATAAAATGCCTTCTGTAAAATACCAACGGTCATGGCTCGTTCCGGCCGCTGTCAGAAAATCAACGGCCCTGGGATGCTCTTCAGCATCTCGATTGACCGCATACAGCAGGATATTTGTATCAATGATCCCTGCCATTAGGAATCCATCAGCGCTTCAAGGGCATTTCTGTCTGCCAGATTGACACGAGGACGTCCCATGGTAAAGGAGTGCAGCTTAAAATTGCTGCGCCGCTTCTCCTTTCGGCTCATAAGTCCTTCAGTGAGCAGTTCATTGACAACCTGGGACAATTGGCGACCCTCTCGGCGGGCAAGTTCCCGAACCCCTTCAATACAGGCATCTTCTAGGATAAGCGTCGTTCTTTTCATAACATATACTCATACACCATAATCATACAGATGTCAATTGGCTTTCTGGTACTTTGGTAAATCACGTTCTGCACGAACGTCCCCCGGTCCTTCCGTCCAGGGCCACCTTTCTCAAAAAACTAAAGGCAAAACTAAATGCCAGGCTGGAGTTGAAGTTAGAACTGGCAAAAATTTAATGTATGCAAACCTCGGCCCAACGATTTCTAAGCATTATAACACCAACAAAGTGAAATGAATGTGTATATGCGAACTGAGGTGGGCGATCGCTGTTTGCCAATGTGAATACACCCATGTAACACATATCATAAGATTTTGACGTCATCGATATTTACAGGGTTTGGCAAGATATGCCCAAAATCCAAAGAAACCGTCTAAGAACCATACCCATCTATGATGGTATTTTACAGTCTTTATTGACATATTGGTCTGACTTTTCTATAACTTCTTCAATTTGAAACACAATCTTCATTTTCTCTCGGGCTTATAAATTGCCAACCATAAACAGATAGAGGCAGGCATGGATGTTTACCGAATTAAAATCCTGACGCTTCCCCTGCTCGCGTTTACTCTGTGTGCCCTGCTTATTACTTTCCCGGTCCATGCTGCTTCTAGGGGTATTACGGTAAAAGCCAAGACATCCACCGGTACTGTTAAAGAGATACAGCTTTATTCCGGGTATCATGCTTTGGTGGTGGGATGTGGAGATTACGATTTTTGGCCGGACCTACCTAATGCTGTGCAGGACGCCCGGAAAGTCGCTGTATCTCTGAGGCGCCTGGGTTTTCAGGTCAACATTATAGAAAACCCTAATTCCCTGCAGCTCAAAAAAGCTATCAATGATCTGGCTTACAAGGACGGGCGTGAAACAGACCGTGCCCTCCTTTTTTATTATGCCGGGCATGGGGAAACTGAAAAATTAGCCGACGGAACCAGCTTGGGATACATCATTCCAAAGGACTGCCCCTTGTTACGGAATGATCCCGAAGGATTTGTGAACAAGGCTATTAGTATGAAGGACATCGAAGCATATTCGTTACGGATTCGCTCCAAGCACGTTCTCATGCTATTTGACTCTTGCTTTTCAGGTTCACTATTTTCACTTGTACGGGCAGTCCCCCAAGACATTTCTGAAAAGAGTTCCCTGCCGGTACGACAGTATATTACCGCTGGCACAGAGAACGAAACCGTCCCGGACCGCAGCATGTTCAAACGTTGCCTTCTCATAGGTCTGGAGGGAGACGCTGATCTTACACGAGACGGGTATATTACTGGTTCGGAGTTAGGGATGTATCTTTCCGATAAAGTCATCCAGAATACTCACAGCGCCCAACACCCACAGTATGGCAAAATTCGGACACCCGAACTATCCCGGGGAGATTTTATATTCAAATTATCAAGTTCCGGTGCCGTTACTGAAAAACCGACTTCGGTGCCATCTGAGCAGGTTGTAATGCCCGGTCAGACCGAGACGGCCTTAGATGATATTTTGAAGGCTTCAGAAGACAAGCGCAAGGCCGTGGAAAGCTGGAATCAATGGCAGCAGGCCCGTGAGCATGAATACCAGCAGGTCAAGAAAATCGACGAGGATACCTATTTGTCATCTGAGCAGAAAGCGGCAGCCTGGCAACGTTTTCTTGCGGCTGTAGCTCAGGACAACCCATACAGCCAGCAAGACGATGAAATGCGCACCTATTCTCGCTCCCGGCTGAATTATTGGCAAAATGTAAAGCCTTCGGTGACCAAACCTGACATTCCTGAGGGCTTTAGCGGTTCCGAAGCGCAAGAAGCAGGTAGAGACGGCACTTTTATAGCTTATGCCACCGGTGTGGTTTACGATAAGAATACGGAGCTCGAATGGTATGTTGGCCCTGATCGAAATACAAACTGGAATGAGGCCAAAGCATGGGTTGAGAGTCTGAACGTTGCCGGTGGTGGCTGGCGGATGCCGACGAGGGATGAACTCAGAACGCTTAATCAAAAAGGTGCCGGGACCCGCAACATGGCGCCTTTGTTGAAAACTACTGGATGGTGGGTATGGTCTGGTGAGACCAGAGATTCGTCGTCGGCCTGGCCCTTCTTCTTCCTCAACGTCGGCGAGCACTGGCCCGACCGAGGCCACTCCACCGACATGCGGGGTTTTGCGGTGCGTTCCCGAAGACAATGAAGGATCATTGGATTATTTGAATATTTGATTATTCAATGGGTACAGGAGGATATATCCTTCTGTCCGCGACAAATTCTATTGAGGGTGTTTTTGGCACATTACGAACATCTTCCGATTTAGCTTTCACTATATTGATAATACCTTGAACTTTGAATGCTGACTGCTATCGTTCGGTAAGTATCAGGACCTCGAACATCCTAACTGACATGACCAGATCGTCTCTTTATAGATATCATAAAGATAGATAGCTGTTTGGATAACAAGTGATCACCGGTTTTAATTGACGCGTTCACTTTTTTATTATTCAAGATTTAGGTCTATGGTTGGGAACCTCTATTTTTAGATTAAAAGGAAATGGTCCAAGCGTAAAACGGTGAGAATACCATATCATAGACTAAATTTACCAATCCTAAGTTATAAATATACTTATAAATATTAAAGGGATGTCCCAAAATGAGAATTTCATATAATTCTAAAACATCCTCTTTCCACAAAACTATCCAAGAAACGATTCAGAAAAATATATCTACACTTGAAAGGGGTTATCAAATTCAAATTAGTCTCGGTAAAGCCGGAGGTCGGAAAGTTGGAGAAATTGAAATGGTAATTAAACTGGGCGATAGTAAAAAGTTTCAAATCAATAGAAAATATTCCAAAGAGCAGAATTTCTCAGCAAGACTAACAGCATTAGCTTCGGTATTAAAAGCTCAACAATTATATGGAACCTTTAAAGCATCTCACAATTATGGCCTGATTTTTGTAAGAAAAATCATGGGGAAAAAAATATGCGAGACCTGCCATTATTACATTCCTGTTCCAATCAGTAATAAATTCTTAAATGATTCAGAATCTATGGACGATTACCCATCTTGTGAATTTTATGATGATTTTTCAAAAGTAAAACCGAATGATAGCTGTTCAAACTGGAAAAACTGTGTAGAAGATTTAAAAAGACACGTCAGAGAGTTAATAGAAGAAAAATTCTTAGAAAAAAAGGATGTTACAATAAAAGATATAATGGATTTCGCCAATTCGTATAGGCAAAAAATGCACTTGAAGGAAAAAATACCTTTGAAAACTAGAACAACTCTTGGTTTATCATCAGGACTTGATGTTGGATTAACATTGTTAGAGAGATTTATACGTACATTTGATGGTTTAACACAAGAAGAAGCAAAGGAAATAATAAAATATTTCGATAAAAAATCAAAAGAAAATGAAATTTCTAATAGAGAAATATCGATTTGGTTTTTATCCTTTGCAGACGCAATTGATCACTTTTTCCTTGAATAAAAAGATAGTTAACAACTGTATTGGGAACTCGCATTTATGATTTCTTCTACTATACGGAAACTTAAACTTTGAAGGATTTTTGATAATTTAAAGTTACGATGCTGATTTTTAAACGAGCATTACCGACGATACCTGCAATCTAATACAACTGCTTATATTTATTTGATATCTAATTAATATCTCGCCTAACATGCTATCAATGATTTTTGGTCATCTGCCGAAGTTTTAAGCTTGGAATCCCAAATCAAAATTTTTTTGTGGTCTTAAAATTGAAGGTCCCGTTACGCATTATTGAAAGATGCAAGTTAGCTTGCATTCTTGGGTTCAGACGTCGGTTTTTAAATATTGGCAATTGACAGAGTAATGAAAACAGGGTCAGGCCACCTTCCAGTGGGTTTCTCCGAAAAACAGCGGAAGTTCGGCCGCGCACACGGGGCCGACGATCACGGTTCGACCGCTTTGCGCAATTAGCTTATCACGTATCGGCGCTGCAAGGCCCGGCAAAAAAAGGGTGGATTGCGGAGCGACTTGATCCGCTTTCTCTCGTCACTTTTATCGGTTTCCATCCTGCTTCAAGCGCTACCTGATTTAAACCCAAGCTTGACCTGGAAAAAAATGCGGTATAGACTGATCTATATTGCTTGTTAAAGGGGGTGATCAATAATGGAAACCACTGCAAAATTGTTTAAAAATGGTCGATCTCAAGCAGTTCGCCTTCCAAAGGAGTTCCGTTTTAAAGGCTCAGAGGTCAAGATTCGCAAGGAAGGCAGCAAGGTTGTTTTAGAACCATTGGAAACATCAGATTGGCCGGCCGGCTTCTGGGACTTTTTTTCACCGGACCCCGAGTTTGAAATTCCAAAACCGTTATCGTCAAAACATTTTGATTTAGACGAGCCTTCAAAATGATATATTTACTCGACACCAACATTATCAGCTATTGGATGCGTGGGGATGAAAAGCTCATCAATAAGATTCGGCGCCATAAACCGTCCGACTTATCCATATGTACGATTACCTTGGCTGAAATTTATTACGGAATCGAAAAATCGCCGGTTAAAAAGAAAGAGCGGCGCAACAAAATTGAACGCATTTATTCGCTATTGGAAATATATCCTTTTGATGATCTTGCTGCCCGCAAATACTCAATTATCAGAACGCGACTTGAAAAAGACGGTATATTGATCAGCGAAAGAGATCTCCAAATCGCTTCAATTGCTGTAGCAAATAAATTAATCGTCGTTACGCATAACGTAAAGGAATTTAAGCGTATCAAAGAGTTAGGTGTCGAAGACTGGGCAGATGAGCCCGGCAGATAACAACGGCGGATGCCGGTTCATACCACTTTTCGATATACGATATACGGGACGCGCAGATATACGATATACGTTCGTGCAGAAAATGCATAAATAAAACACGTTCTGCACGAACGTATCCCCCGTTAAAAAATACCTTGATCCTTAATATTTATGAAAAAAAATCATAAAACATCCTTGTGTTATATGACAAATAATCATAAATAGTGCTTGACAATTCTGATGTCGCCCATATATATACGGTGATATGAAACGAACAATCGACGCGGTTTTCAAGCAATGGAAAGACAGTCGTGTCAGACAGCCTCTCCTGGTGCGGGGTGCGCGGCAAGTGGGCAAAACCTACTCAGTAACCGCCTTTGGGGAGCTTGAATTCGGCAATGTTGTTTCAGCTAATTTTGAGGAACACCCTGAACTGGGCAACTGTTTTTCAGACTTTGATCCCGGGGCCATCATTGACCGTCTCTCCATTTTGACACAATCGGCCATCCGGCCCGGACGTACGTTGCTGTTTCTGGATGAAATCCAGGAATGCCCCCGGGCGATCATGTCCCTGCGCTATTTCTATGAAAAGCTGCCGGAGCTTCATGTCATCGGGGCCGGGTCGCTCATTGAGTTTGCATTGCGCTCGGAGGATTTTCGGATGCCGGTCGGCCGTTTGCAAAGCGTGTTCATGTTCCCGCTTTCATTTGATGAATTCCTTTCGGCTGTGGGTGAAGAAAGGTTGCGGGATTATACGCGTGCGGTCAACCTGCAAACCGGAATGGAGCCGGTATTTCACGATCGGCTTGAACACCTTCTGCGCCAATACCTGCTGGTCGGCGGAATGCCCATGGCCGTCAATGCGTTTGCCCGTAAGGTACCGATGGCGGAGATACAGCGGCTGCAATCCGGGCTGATTCGAACCTATGCCGATGATTTTTCCAAATATGCAACGACCGCAAAACACAAATATTTAAAAGAGATATATGCAAGTGCACCGCGGATGGCAGGGCAGCGTTACAAGTATTCGCGCGTCAGTCCGAATATCGAATCCAAGTTTTTAAAAGAGGCGCTCGGGTTGCTCTGCGACGCCCGATGCCTGACCCGGACATGTCATGTATCCGGCGCGGGCATACCACTGTCAGCCGGAATCAACGAACGAATATTCAAAGTCGCATGTCTGGATGTCGGCATGATGCAGAATGCTCTCGGCATACAGGCATCTTTTATTCTGGAGCGCTCTGTCATGCAGATCAACGCCGGCGCCGTGGCGGAACAGTATGCCGGTCAGGAACTGCTGGCCTGTGCAGACCCATACGCTGAACCTAGATTATATTTCTGGGCCAGGGAGGCCCGGGGGAGCAAAGCCGAAGTCGATTATGTCATTGAAGTCGATGGGATGCCGGTCCCTGTTGAAGTGAAGGCCGGCGCCAGGGGTTCTCTGAAAAGCATGCGACTCTTTCTTGAAGAATATCCGCAAACCTTGTTTGGGATAAGATATTCAATGCATGGGGTGTCCTACCATGACAACATCCTGTCCATTCCGCTTCCCATGATCAGCCAGACGACGCGTCTGGCACGAAGCATTATGCCTTGACATCCCCCGGTGTCCAAAACAGCCCCCGCGATTATCATAAGCACCGTTAGGGGATAAAACTGACAGTCGATCTTTTTCCAGCAATATCTTCGCCCCTGTATATGACATATCCCTGAACTGATCGGTTCCAGATTCAGGGTTCCCGGTTTACCCGCCCTCCAAAGGCGGATAAATCGAAACATATTTGTGGGAACTGCTATAACAGGAAAATTGAAAACAGGGTCAGGCCACCTTCCAGTGGGTTTCTCCGAAAAACAGTGGAAGTTCGGCCGCACACACGGGGCCGACAATCACGGTTCGACCGCTTTGCTCAATGAGCTTATCACGTATGGGCGCCGCAAGGCCCGGCAAAAAAAGGGTGGATTCCGGAGCGATGCGATCGGCCTTTTCTCGGGCAAGTGCCTGCACCACCCTTTCGGCCGTCAGGACTTCGTATACAATGGCCATGTCCACGGTATGTCCATCCGTATCCACGACCAGATACCAGAATGGGCTCGATGTAGTGGAAAGGACCGCGCCAAGAACCTCGGCGGTGGACTTTGAATTGCCCGACACCAGCATCGGTGAATCCTTTTCCGGCCGGTTGATGGGAAAAAGCCCGGTGGGACCGGGATTGGGGAGCTGGAGAACCTCGACTTCAGGCAAAAGATCCTTGGGTCTGGCCGCCCAGAGTAACTGGAAAAAACGCCGCCTTGCCATCTTGCACTGCGCGGGTTTGAGTCGTCCGGCCCGCAGGCTGTCCAGAAACTCTTCCCGGCTGTGAAACCCGCAGGCCCGGCAGTCACCGGAAGAAACATAGGGCTCTAAATGGATGCTTTTTTCGTATAGGTCTGCACGCAGCATTACATCGTCCAATCTTTTTTAATTAGTACCCCACTCGATTTCGGCCGTTAAATGGAGACCGTCCACGTTTTGAGTAATAAATAATTATATGCATTCATTTTGTGTCAAAAGATTTTAAATCCATCACGAAAACGCGAAAGGAAGAAGGCACGAAATTAAAATTTTTTCGTGTTTTCCTATTTTCGTGTTTTCGTGATAAATAAACCATTATTTGGCTTCGGCCTGTCCCGCTTATCGAAGATACCTATTTCGGTGCGGGAATTTTACAGGATATAGCGTTTGGATAAATCGGGATTGCAAGATACATTATGGTAGAAAATGGAAAGGGAACAATGAAAAACTATAAAATAAACGTCATATCGCCGGCCACGGCAAAACATTCAAGATCGCTCTCTTTTTCAACGACACGCTGCCGGCATACTTCCACGATTTCATCCATTTCCTGATCGGTTCGATCCTGGTTTAAATGGAACAGGCCCAATTTGCCGGCTCCGGCTTCAAGGGCAAGTTCAAGGGTCCGGGTAAATACAGAGTGTCCCCATTCAATGGTCGATTTATATTCGCCGGGGGTATATTCGGCATCGTGAATCAAAAGATCGGCCCCCGTTGAAAACTTCAGATAGTCTTGATAGGTCAGGCCGCCGGGGTGGACAAAATCGAGCTCATTATCCGTCAGAAAAACAAAAGTTTTGCCATCTTCGATGAACTTGTATCCGCTGCCGCTATTGGGGTGACTGATCGGGATCGGTTCTATCGTGATAGAGCCGATTTCAAATGTTGTCGGGCAGGCATCGGTATAGTCGATTTGGGCCTTGATTTCAGAATATTTTACCGGAAAATTTGGGGGTGACATAACCCTGGAAAGCACGGTTTCCACAAACCTGCTGTGAAACGGACATCTGTGCATGAATAATCTGGACTGTTGGAAGTAAATCGGTTTGAAAAAAGGAAATCCCATCAAGTGATCCCAGTGAGCATGGGTAAAGATGAAACTATACTCATAGCGGTTTTCCTCGATCAGTTGGTTGCCGAGCCTTCGGATTCCGGTTCCGGCGTCAACGATGATGATATCGTCGCTTTTTGTTCTGATCTCAATACAGGTGGTATCCCCGCCGTATTTAAGATAATCCTTGCCTGAAACAGGAATGGAACCCCTTGATCCCCAACACTTGATGTACATTTTTAACCTTTAGCAGCAGATGTAATCTTAATTTCAGCCGATTTTTCCGAAAAACGTATGCCAGATACCGTCCTGTTCCCACTTTTTTATGATTTGGAAGGGATGCCTGGACAAGCTGGAAGCGATATCTTTTGCCTGCGTCCGTAAAAGCCCGGACAGAATAAACCACTTTTTAGCGCAAAAGCCTTGAGCCTGTATCAGATGCTTCATAACTTCATAATGGATATTCGCTATCACAAGATCGGAAGGTGAGTCAATAAAATCCTCAGCCCGTCCCTGAACAACCAGAACCGAGTCCTGCAACCGGTTCAGCCGTACATTCTTTATTGCCGTATTTACCGCCAGAAAGTTCAGGTCCACAGCAAGTGTTTTTGGGGAGCCCAGTCGGGATGCCGCCAGGGCCAGCAGACCCGTGCCTGTTCCCAGATCAAGGGCCGAGACAATCTTTGCCCGTCCAAAGACCAGCTCCAGGGCTTCCAGGCAACTGCAGGTCGTGGGATGGGTTCCTGTTCCGAAAACGACTCCCGGATCAAGAACGATGGGCAGTTCTTCTTGACTTATCTCCTGATTGTTCCACGGCATCTGCCACGGCGGGGCGATATGAAACCGGCCGACCCTGAAAGGAGCAAGCCTCCCTCCCTGCCACTGATCGTAGGTCATCTGAAATTCGTCAAGAAGGGTTAACCGCGGCTGTGAATTTAAAAGTTTTTCCACTTTGGCGCGGGCGGGTCTGGAAAAAAACAGAAAGGAGAACTCATCCTCCGGCCAGCAGCCGATAAAGTCGGGATCGAACAGGTTTTGGTCCGGCACTACATGGCCGTGAAGGTAGTAAATAAATAGATCCTTGTAAGGGCTGTCAAACGATGTTTTCCGCTCGCTCTGAACATATCCGGTTGAGCTCATTTTTCAGTCCGATATATCCTGCATATCCTGGCCCGAAAATTTCATGAAAATTTTTTAGTAGAATTAAATTTTTCAGTAATATTTTTAAGTTATGTTTAATTCCGAGTGGAATCGCCAAGGTACAGTTTGTACCCCGAAAAAATATTCTTTTTATCTGAAAAATTTTCACCCTTTGGGCGCTACCTGAGGCGCCCATTTACTGCGTTATCAGGGGCTTGCGGTAGTCAAACTACAGCTACACCCCTGAATGCCTGGTAAATGAACGCCTCAGCTGCGTGAAATTTCCGGGCTAGCGCGGGCGATGGTCTAAATACCATTCCATGGGGTCGAGCAAGGTATATCCCATTTTTTGCAGTTTGCGTTTAACCGGGCCGATGTTTTGTGTCAGCAGGTAGGGGAAAACAGCCCGTTTGCCTTCATCCCAGTACCTGGCAACCAGGATGCTTCCAAAAGAAACTTTTTCCTCGGTGATGGCGTCGACGATTTTTTTCATCTGCCCGATTTTTTGTTCCACAAGAATGCCCAGAAGTGTTCCCGGCTCCCCTAGTCCCAAAACATTGATAACCGCCCGCAGCAAATCACGGACGGAAAGAATTCCTTTCAGCCGGCCGTGGTCGTCGACAACCGGCAGAGCGCCGACGCGTTTGTTCTGTATCAGCAAGAGGGCATCTTGAATGGTATCGGCCGGAGAAATGGTAAAAGGGTTTTTGGTCATGATGTCCTTTATCTTGATTTCCGTCAGCCGTTTCCTTTGTTCTTCGCTGTCGGCAGCAGTCAGGCGGCTGGACGGCAAAGCACTCCTGATATCGCGATCCGTGACAATCCCCAGGAGAAGGTTATCCTCTCCAACCACGGGAAGGTGACGAATTTGATGGCGGGTCATTTTTTCCTGGGCTTCAGCGATATCAGCATTTTCGTCAACGGTGATAACTTTATGGGTCATTGATCGGCTGATAAACATTTTTCTCCTCCAGTT
>Ga0180009_10003386_pt1 | contig 18162 bp, 16 predicted proteins | sample OS_PC_MetaG_FD_123537 | JGI IMG/M metagenome (GOLD analysis project Ga0180009, IMG submission 123537) | Groundwater microbial communities from the Aspo Hard Rock Laboratory (HRL) deep subsurface site, Sweden - OS_PC_MetaG | ecosystem: Environmental > Aquatic > Deep subsurface > Groundwater... | reverse complement strand
TTTACTAGGCTTAAACACAGTATTGGATAATAAATTTGTTCGAATTACTTTAGCTTCATGATAAAAGTCTCCCTCAATATCATCTACAACCGGTACCGCATTATCTACTTCTTTATAAGTCTTTATAATTTCATTATCGAAGGGTTCAGAGTTAACTAAGATGTAATCAAGGGTCTCTCCCCTCATATACTCCTCAATCTTATTTACGAAATCCGTCACTTTATAATCATCTGTCTGACCTGCCCGGGTCATTAAATTACTAATAAAAATCTTTTTTGTATTTAAATTGGCCAATATCTCAGGCATTCCCCGAACAAGAAGGTTTGGAAGAATGCTTGTATAAAGGTCCCCCGGCCCAAAGATTATGTAATCAGCACGCTCTATTGCGTGCTTAGCATCAAGGTTTATCAAAGCATTTGGTTTCAAAAACATCTTTAAAATCTTGCTTTTTCCAACATATTCATCTATCTGAGATTCCTGATCAAAAGTGGTGCCATCCCCATAAACAGCGCACAAAGAACTATTATCTAAAGTAACCGGGATTACCTCCCCTCTCGTTTGCAAGACTCTCATTGCATATTCAACCGCCTCGTATGTGGATCCGGTAATCTTTTCTAATGCGGATAGAAAAATGTTTCCAAAATTGTGACCTTTTAGATCCCCATTATCAAATCTGTAAGTAAAAAGCTTTCTCCATATTTCATCTGACTCAGAGAGTGCAACTAACGCCTGTCTTAAGTCTCCCGGAGGCAGTACCCCAAGCTGATCTTTCAAACGGCCGGTGGATCCTCCGGAGTCCATCATAGAAACTATGGCGGAAAGGTTAACAGGATAGTTTTTCAAACCTGATAACACCACAAAAGTTCCCGTCCCCCCGCCTATCGTTACTACGTTAGGATTGGATTTCATATATCCATTATATCAATGGAATATAGATTATTCTTTTAATAGACTCAAAATTGGCTGTATGATAGAATTTGCTCACTTTATGCGGGTGATTAGCTCAGTCGGTTAGAGCGCTTCTCTGATAAGGAAGAGGTCCTAGGTTCGATCCCTAGATCACCCACCATAAACCAATGCGATATTTCACACTTAAAAAACTTGTCCGAGACAAAATATCGGGGTGCATGATAAACCAAGGGCAAAAACCTTTTGGAATCAAAACCCTAAACGATAAACAATTTATCAAAGAACTAATAAAAAAACTGGTTGAGGAGTCCACTGAAATGCTTGCAGCTAAGAACTTGGAGGAACTGAAAGAAGAGCTGTCAGATGTAATTGAGATAACGAATTACTTAAAAACCTCTCTTCATTTATCTGAGAAGGATTTCCGAGTGTTATTAAAGAGAAAAAGAGATGAAAAAGGAGGCTTCAACAAAAGATTCTATATAGGTAGAGTTGTTACCAAAGATGATGATAGATGGGCTAAATACTATTCAAGTGACCCTAACAGATTTCCCGAAACTAAGAAGTAAAAGCCAATACTTTATTGAGATAACAATTTAATAAGATCTTCTTTGGTCTTCGGCCTACCCTCAGACCCTAGTAACCACAAAGCTTTATCAAATATCAACCAACTCTTACCTGAAGATAAGCAAGCCTTGTTCCATAGTTTTTTAACAAAATCTATATTCTCTTGACTCATTTGGTTGGTATCTGTGTAACCCAACAGATAGGCTATTCTTACATCGTGAACATCTACAGGTGGTAACATGGTACCGATATCTGAAAAGTTATAACCAAAGGTATTTATCATTGTACGAACAAAAAAGTTACCAATTTTCGGCCCAAATCCACGAAAATCCTTTAATCTTTTTAGAACATCTTGGCAACAGGAAACGTTTTCAAAAATCTTCCTGGGGTCACTTTCATACTTAGTTAGTAATATATCTGTATTTACACAGTATCTTTTAACAGCTTCGTTTATATATCTAGGGCGAAGATATTCTTTTAGATAATTTGTTAAAACACCATCAGTTAAAGTTGTTAGAAACTTAGGAGTAAAAAACTCTTTATTTTCTCTATATAAGCGATTAGCTCCGTTATACAGAATCTGAGATTTCATCGCATAATCAAGTTGGAGAACATAAAAAATGTATAAAGCTTTATGCAGATCATCAAGTTCCACTGGAATAAGCTCTTCGGCATTTATTTTCTTCTGGAATATACCCCTCCCTTCGGTGTATTGGTTGACTACCACTTTCACGAACTCACTTGGTTTCATATAGACAAGTTTAGCATTTTACTAGCTCTGCGGTAGAAAAATTTTAAGCATCCTAATTGGCTGTACGATAGAATTTGCTCACTTTATGCGGGTGATTAGCTCAGTCGGTTAGAGCGCTTCTCTGATAAGGAAGAGGTCCTAGGTTCGATCCCTAGATCACCCACCAAAGCAATGCTTATAGATTTCCAACAGGGTTTTAATAAATAGCAGTAGGTTCGAGCCCATTCTAGGGAGCCAATAAATGCTAACTCAAGCATTCGGAGCACTACTCTTCAGTTGGGGATAAAACTTCTCTAGGATATCAAAATCCTTTTCGTTCTTTTCCATTACTACATCTCGTTTTTGCTGCATTTTCTTAAACTTATATACTAAATACGGAGAGAAAAACTGTACTGGTACTTCGCCTATCTTACGTTCCCATACAAGTTCAGAAGCCTTAATAGGAAATATAAATTTCTCTCCCCCAGACACTTTCCTATCAATTACATCATCACCAGAAATATCTATACCTACAACATCTATATTAATATCTTTCTGTATGTCTTGAATAAAAGTGTGAGCATAAAAAGATAGGCTAGGGTCTGTATTTGGATATGTCGCGACTTCAAAATTCGCTTTGTGGAATATTTCTTTAAAAGTTGGGATGTCTGCTACCAAAGTTGTTAAATCCAAATCGTCATGTTCTCGCGTCACATAACCAACTGCTAAATCTACAGCAAAACCTGCCTGAACTAACAAAAACTTTTCAAGTACCGTTCGTGCTGACATCATCTTTAATGGGATGTCGAGGTAAATAGCTGTTACCGAGTTGGAAAAAGTGCCAAGAAATTTCTCCTTGCTTATACTCTCAAGGGTTTTATAAGGATAATTCATACTTAAAGTATACTATGGTTACCTTGAATAATTTAATGGTTGCGTATGGAGTAACCGTAAAACTCATTGCACAGTACGGAATATGGAATGTTACTTTACAAAGCATTTTCTAACCTCCAAAGCTATGGGGAGCCAAATAACACCATTGACTTTCGATAATTATCGAAATACAATGTATTTACTATGAGAAAAATCGAAACAATCTGGCACGATCTATTAAATGACTCCCTAAACGGCTCGTTTAAACACACCCAACAAGATTTGGCCATAAAATACAACTACTCCCTCAGCACTATCAATCACGCTTTGGAGATACCCACCAAAATGGGGGCTATCCGCAAAGAGTCAAAGTTTTTTGTATTAGAGGACTTTTTCAAACTTCTGTATTATTGGGCTAGCGTCCGCAATTTGGAAAGAGATATCGCATATAGTACGTACTATCCGGATCGAATACTAAAAGCAGAAAGTGAAATCCCCGCAGGCTGTATTTATGCCGGTTATACCGCCGCAAAGCATCTTTTAGATGAGCCTCCTGCCGATTACGACAAACTTTACTGCTATTTTGACGATATTAATAGCTTCAGAGAAAGATTTCCCTTTAATAAGAAGCGAGAACCAAACATATTTGTTATTAGAAAACCTCAAAACATGTCCGGTGGGTTTACAACTCTACCTCAAACTTTTGTTGACATTTGGAACATGCGTGATTGGTACGCAAAAGACTTTACAAAAAGCTTAGAGGAGAAAATGCATGGAATTTTACACTGACTTAATCACACAAAAAAGCTGGGAGGAGCTAAAAGAACTTAAAAAGCTTTTGAATTTTGTTCTTATTGGAGGCTGGGCAACCTATTTATACACAAAAACTTTAAAATCAAAGGACATTGATATCATTGTGGATTTTGACAAATTACCCGATCTGGGAAAACACTATCAACTGTTTAAAAACAACAGGTTGAACAAATATGAAGCTGTCAAGAACGATGTCCAGATTGATATTTACTTACCACACTATTCAAAACTTGGTATACCGGTGGAGGAACTCATAAAAAACACGGAAAGTCTAGGTGGATTTACAGTTCTGAAAGGTAACTATCTTGCGGCTCTAAAAATTTTCACACTGCAACAGAGAGGCCGCTCTAATAAAGGTAGGAAGGATCTTATCGACATACTGGCTCTTATAAATTCAGGGGTCGTTGAACTTAGCAAGATTAAGGAGATTTCGAAAATCTACAACTTACAAACGAGCTTAGATAGCCTTAAAGTTTTCCTAGACGAGACCTTTGAGGTTAAAGAATTGAATCTTAATAAACATGGCTTTTCCAGGCTTAAAAGGGAGATCATAAAAGTTTTGGGCGGATAACTAAATATGTAAACAATAGTGAGTGGCGTGGTGGGGTAAAAACTAAACTGTTGGTCTTAAGTTTGGAATATAAATATATTCACCTTTTCTCTCAAAAATGGTTCTAACGTTGTTCACGGTGCGGAGCCACCCAAATCTAATTTCCTGCTATAATAACCTCACTTAGTAGTATGCCTCAAAAAGGAGGTGTTTAAATAAAAAAATGGCAGACAAAAAAATCGGAATTATCACTCACTTCTTCGATAAGATTTCTGTGGGAATTATTAAACTCGATGGAAAGCTGAAAGTTGGAGATAAAGTAAGAATACAGGGTGGAAAAACCAATTTCGAACAAGAAATATCAGAAATCCAACTTGAACATGAAAGTATCCCGGAAGGAAAAAAGGGTCAGGAGGTTGGCGTAAAAGTAAATGAAAAGGTAAGAGAGGGGGACGGTGTTTACCTTTTAGAGTAATTCCCCAATACCTCTTTCAAGTTTGTTAAATCAAAAACAGTCTCGCAATCCGGATGTTTTTCTTTTGTTTTTCTATTCAACCAGATTGGTTTAAATGAACCTGCTTTACAAAGCGCATCTGCTACAAAGTAATTATCATCAATCACAAAGCTCCCCTTTGGCAGTAAATCTAAAGACTTTTGTGTAAGTTTCCTCCTAATAACAAATGTAACTTCCCGATCAAAGTATGCAAGTAAACCCGACTTGTGTAATTTCAAAAGCTGAAAGCTTTTAAAACCTTCGGAAAATATCCCTAATTTGTAATTCTTAGACAAAGCTTCCAGTAAAGAAACGACTTCTGGGTAAGAGATATTCTTAAAATTCTCGTCATCAAAGAAAGCTTTGCCCACATCCTGAGTACTCACATTGTACTTTTTACTTATGTAATCAATATATTCCTCGGGATTAAAATCCGTAAACTCCGTCTCTTTTTTTACATAACCCTTTTCTGCAACGCAGATATCTTCAACTGAGATATTTAAAAACTCAGAAAGTTTACTTCTACAATTTTCTTTGAATACTAAAGTATTAAGTAAAGTGTAATCAATGTCGAAAAGGATTGTATCTCTCACTCATTTATTCTATCAAAGGAAACAATTTTGGAAACTATTCAAGAGTGAAAAGGAAAAACCCGGAATCTATATCTTTAAGAATTTTATTACGCCGGGGTCTATATCGGTTGTAAAATAGTTTCTTATCTCCGAAGGACTGACCCATTTAACTGACTCTACTTCGTGTACATCAACTATTGGCCTCGCTCCCCCACTCAGAACCATTTCACATTCATAATATTTTATACTCACATTAAATTGCGGGTGAATTCTTGCGGAAATTTTTTTCTTAACACTAACTTTTAAACCGGTTTCGTTTCTAATCTCTCTTATAAGTGCTTCTTTGGGTGTTTCTCCTTCATCAATATTTCCTCCGGGAAACGCCCATGTAAGTGTAGTTGAACCATCCAAACTTTTTTCCGGCCACACCCTACTTATAAGAATTATTTTTCCAGTTGGGTTTTTAACTATGCCCAAAACTATTTCTTTTTGTACAGTTTTTTCCTTTTTCTTCATACTTTTCGACATAAGAAAATGGCAGATTTAGAAATATTTTACCATAAACACAACGCAAAAGACCCGCATTACTGCGGGCCTTTTTTTCAAGATCGTTAAGGCAAAAAGAACGATAGCCTCATTTAAAGATTTAAAGCTTATCTTCAAACTTACCCGAGATGTTTCGTGAGAGACATCTTTATAAAATGCTGTCCTGTTGGGTTATTAAAACAGCAAGTGTAATTTCTCAAAAAGGGCTTTCCTTATACAAAGTACAGGTAAAGATTCCTATTTGGTGAAACTACTTTCCTCCCATCCGACCGACACTTAAGCATATAAATATACTTAAGTTGTCTAATCCAAGGAGAGAAAACGAATTTTCTCTTTAGAAAGGAGGTGATCCAGCCGCAGATTCCCCTACGGCTACCTTGTTCGCGTGTTCCATTATTACTAATGGCGCTGACTATATCTTCATCCTCAAAACTTATTTGAGGAGTCGGCGTGTTATGTATTTTATTATTCATAAAGATACATCTCGTCTATAACAGATGTTAAAGACTCAGTCGATACGGGGTTACCTATTAAAAATAGAAACTTCCCACGGTATTATCCTTTGGTAGGACTTCACCGTTATTAGCCGAATTTCTTTATGGAATTACTTCCATAAGTCGCAACATTCCTATTTACGACTTCACCCTCATCACTGATTCCACCTTGAGCCCATTCAAAATGAGACTTCGGGTGGCCCCAGCTTTGCTGGCGTGACGGGCAGTGTGTGCAAGACCCGAGAACGTATTCACCGGCGTATAGCTGACCGCCGATTACTAGCGATTCCAACTTCATGGAGTCGAATTGCAGACTCCAATCCGAACTGAGACCGGTTTTAAAGATTGGCTCCATCTCGCGATTTCGCTTCTCGCTGTACCGGCCATTGTAGCATGCTTCTAGCCCAGAGTGTAAGAGCAATACTGACTTGACATCGTCCCCACCTTCCTCCTCGTTGCCGAGGCAGTTCCACCAGAGTGATACAACTGGTAGTAAGGGTTGCGTTCGTTGACCCACTTAAGGGTACGCCTCACGGTACGAACTGATGACAGCCATGCAACACCTGTGCAAGTTCCGGACTGGATACCGGTCGTCCCCCTTTCAGGTTTCTACTTCATGCATGTCAAACCCTGGTAAGGTTCTCGGTTTATCAGCCAATTAAAGAGCATGCTCCACCGCTTGTGCGGGTCCCCGCCAATTCCTTTGAGTTTTAATCTTGCGACCGTACTTCCCAGGCGGCCTGCTTAACGCGTTAGCTTCGACACCCAACAAAAGTCGGGCATCTAGCAGGCATTGTTTACGGCGTGGATTACACGGGTATCTAATCCGTTTTACTCCCCACGCTTTCGTCTCTCAGCGTCAGAATAACCCCAGATAGCTGGCTTCCCCCTTGGTGTTCCACATGATATCAACGCATTTCACTGCTACACCATGTGTTCCGCTATCCCCTTGTTACCTCTAAGTTAAACAGTATTGAAAGCCTCCTCCCGGTTGAGCCGGGATATTTAACTTCCAACTTATTCAACCGCCTACAGAACTCTTTACGCCCAATAAGACCGGGTAATGCTTGCACCCTACGTATGACCGCTGCTGCTGGCACGTAGTTAGCCGGTGCTAATAAGAAGTTTACAACCCGAAGGCATTCATCCTTCACGCGGCGTCGCTGCGTCAGGCTTTCGCCCATTGCGCAAAATTCCCGATTGCTGCCCCCCGTAGGGGTGAGGCCCGTGTCTCAGTGCCCCTCTGGCTGGATATACGCTGATACCAGCTACCCGTCATAGGCTTGGTGGGCTCTTAACTCACCAACTACCTGATAGGCCGCAGGCTCATCCCCAAGCGATAAATCTTTAGTGTTGCCACCACATAAGGTATTATTCCATCTTTCGATGGGTTATACCTTACTTGAGGGTAGATTCCTACGTGTTACTCAGCCGTTCGCCATGTACATAAAGTACATCCGACTTGCATACCTTAGGCACGCCGCTAGCATTCACCCTGAACCAGGATCAAATTCTTAATAAAAAGCTAAATTACTTTTAATGAATATCCACAAATGCGTTAGGGGATATTCATCAAAGCACCCGTTCTTTTCGCCTTAATGATCTTGAAAACTCAAAATCTCAAAGGAAATTTTCAATGTACAAGAGCTGAATAGTACTTCAGCATTAAATAAATAGCAACAACTAAGTGCGTTGTCAACAAAATCGCCTAAAAATCAAAGGTACTGATCTATATTCTCTACTCTATATATAGATACTCAACCCTATCAGTACCAAAGACCTCACAAACACTTTCTCTTAACACTTCCTTTTTAAATATTGGTGAGCATGTGATCAAATCTATATGTAAAGCTTTAAACTCCGGCCATGTATGAACAACCAAATTGGAGTTTGCTAAAACAAACGTTGCTGTCATGCCACCTCCGGCAAATACTGAAATTTCTTTGCTTACGACCTTAAACCTATGCATCTTACATAGTTTCTCCATCGACCCCATTAACCTTCCTTTTGATATTAAAAGATCCGAAGCTACGTCATGAACCTTAAGAACGACATGATCTACAAAAGGAAACTTCTCATCTTCCTGCTTTTCGTATGTATAAATGTTCTTGGAATCAAACGTGATATCAACTGGGTGGGTAAACTTGTCGGCTTTCAAAACATACAAAGAACTTGAGCTTCCAACAGACTCCGCACCTTCATACTGTGCAAATTTATTTATCTTATCCTCGATAACAAGATTAAATCTATTCACAATTTCCTGTATTTTTAGAGTTTTTTCCGGAGACTTAAAACTGTTTCCGTAGTACATGAAAATATACTTACCTTCAAATCCCCCAACTTTCCCAAGCAATTCCACGGCCCTTTGCAAAAATAACGTTACCCCACTCTTCGTATAGGGTGGGTCAAAGATAACAGTATCGAATCTTCCCAAATATTTTTGATTTAACTCTTTTCTAACATCATATTTAGCAGTAAATAGATTTTTAAAATTTAAATCCTTTGCTCCTGTCTCTACTTTGGATAGAAGATCCCCATCAATATCAAAAACTGTAATACTTTTATAAGAACTACAAACTGAAGCAAGTGCCAAAGAAACTAAATCATCGTCTCCGATAAACGCAATGTTCTTTCCCTGGACCACACCCTTGTCAATGGCAACCCGAGCCTTATTGTAAGTAGTTTCAGGCGTAGCAAGAAATTGGTCGTATTCTCTTTTGGCCACTATGTCATATTTATTCCTTATTTCCAACACCTTATTATATGACAAGGTTAACTCATCAGATGGATATAAAGTCCATTTATAAGGGGGCAACTCTATCCCAGAGAGCACCTCTTTTCCCGTTTTGTTTAAGGTTACTTCATCTTCTCCGCTGTTTTCTAAATAATCGGATATGGATTTTTTAAATAACTTTAGTGTTTCTTTAGGTAGCCCTGATTTTCTGATTAAAGCGTTGTTTGAGATTTCGGGTTCGTTTCTTAATATAAATAAGAGTCCCTCAATTTCAGAGATTTTAAGATCTGGGTTTTGTATTTTTATTTGCTCAATCAAATTACTCACAGGGGTATTTTACTACACTCTACGGAAAATAGAGTTTCCTTAATTGAATAAGTCTGTGATAAAGAATATTAAAAAATAGTGAAACAATATTTAAAATATCTAACTGTTTTGGCTATATTAATTACTTTCTCTTCTCTTTTTAAGACTGGGGCTTCCTGGATTAAAACGGGTTTAGCCTCGCAATCAATAACTTCTTTGGAAAACACTCCCTTTGGTATCCTTGCCGGGGAATTAAATACAAATATCTGGGAGGTGCCGCCTCCCAAAAACGCACTTTATATATCAAAAGACCTGGGGCAAACCTGGCAAACACTTGGTCTTTCTGGCAGAGGAATCACGGATATTAAATATTACGATGGAAAAATATATGCAACAACCTACTACACTCAAAACAACACAAACGGGCTTTTTGTCTCATCGGATAAAGGCGCAACCTGGAGCTACATTGGTCCGCCGTACTCTACAAATAAGGTTACAACAGACTCACAAACTATATATCTGGGAACTGAAAATTGCGGGCTTTGGATTTCAAAAGACAAAGGGGATACATGGACTCAGAGAATCGGGATTTCCTGTGACGGAACAAAAATATACGCACTGGCCTCAAGTGACAATTTAGCAATTGTTGCAACTTTAAGATCGGTTTACAGATCTGTAGATCATGGGGAGACGTGGACAGAAATGTCCTCTTTATTAAATAAATCCTTGTACTATTTTGCTATAAATGAATCTGAGGTATTTGCCGGATCTTCGGCAACTACTGGCATTTACGCATCAATGGATTTGGGAACAACTTGGAATAAAGTTGACAGTTTTGGAAACTATGCGGTTGGGAATATCACGCATTTCAGAAATAAATATTATGTTGGCAGACAAAATCCGATTAATCAAACTTATACTGTCTACTCTACTTCAAACCTAGGAAACACTTGGGAAAACACGGGCTTAGAAATCTCGGATCCCTTTAATAAAACGAGAGATATAAATTGGATTTATTCGGAACCTGCATATTTATTTGCGGCAGTCTTATACGAAGGAGTTTACAGATATCAACTACCGGAAGATTCGATTCCCAAACTTCCAATTTTTGACATTCCTTGGACTAGTCAAGGGGATCAGGAATTAATCGACAAAATTACTGCGTACTTCGATCACAGTTACCCTCTTTTAGGTTATGCGTATTTTGTTGAACCGGAAAGTGACAAAACTACTACTCAAAATTTTTTAGGGTACAAAGACTCAGAACCTAACATTTATTATAGCTCCCACAGCGGAACCGATTTTGCTCTAAAATATGGAACGGGGATAGTAGCCCCGGCTTCCGGATATGCCAGTTATTACTACTGCAGTGCATGCGGAAACACTATTAAGATAGACCACCCGCAAGGATATCAGTCAATATATGAACATCTACAAAGTGATGAATTAATAACAAAATATGACAAAGTATGGGTAAATGCCGGTGACAAAATAGGAAAAGTGGGTATGACGGGAAAGACAAGCGGGCCCCATCTTCATTTTGAAATTTTGAGGGATTTGGGATTGGATGGAGATTACTTAAACGACTTCCCTATCGGAAGAGTCGATCCATTCGGGTGGCAAAGTTTAATAAGTTCTGATCCGTGGAAAAATTTTACTTGGAATGATTCATTAGGAAATCATCGAGGAAGTGAAAGTTCGTATTTGTGGAAAACCGATATTGGAAAGAATTCTCGTTTTATTAGTTCGGGTTCAAATCCGGAAGATTCCGACGACTTGGTATTAGACAACAAAAAGGTTTCTTTTGAAAATTTTCAAAATTCAGCGAAAAACTTTACAGCAAAAATTGTTTCTTATATCCAACCTACATTAAACAGCGTTCAAAAAAATTTAAAATATATAGAAAGCACGTCTTTCATTTTGGAAGCTTTCGACCAAAGCGGAGACATAATTTCAAACTTTGATAATTTGATAAAAATATCTATACAAATAAATCCTTTGTCACTAAGCAACGTAATTACTAGCACTATAAGACTGTATTATTGGAATCAAAACTCAGGTTTATGGGAATCTTTAGAAAGCACCTTTGATACTGTTACTAATACCCTTACCTCATATACCAATCACTTTAGCAAGTTTGCAGCATTTGCAGAAAAAGCAGATATCTTACCACCTGAAACCGTTATTTTAGTTCAAGGAGACCAATTAAACGGCTGGTTTGTAGAATACCCTTTAATTAATCTATCTTGTGACAACGAGGAAAGCACTGATATTGAAGGTATTTTTTATTCAATCGACGATGGAGAAACATGGGAATTATATAAAGAACCAATTTTAATCCAAAAAGAAGGTGTTACTGACTTTTTGTATAAGTCACAGGACATAAACGGAAATATGGAAGATACCAAAAACTATGTTATCCGTGTAAACACCCAGGGAAAAATTACAAAAACCATTAAAGTTATAGGCTCTAGATTCGAAACGAATAATTAATCCCTAATCTTTGACCTTTACGGAACAGTGAGACACAACCGCATCCATTGCTTTTATTATTTCATTAACCACATCTAGCGCCTCATTGTAACCCAGTCTTCTAAAATTATGGGGAAAGTAATGAAAAACCAAATTTCTTCCCCTCTTCCAAGCTTTCCATAATTTATCCGGAATTTCTTTTCCGCCACATATCTTTTTGTAAATACTAGAGTTATCTTCATATCCGGGATTTAAAAGTCTTCCTATTCTTATCTCATCTGAAAAATATTCGGCTTTTGTAATCAAACCTGCATCCCAAAAAAATCTTTTTAAGAACCCCTCAAATGCTTTCGCAAATGGAAATACCATAAATGAATAATCAGAGATACCGGCCTTGGACCTTTCCTTATTCTCATAAACAAAATTCAACACAACCTCCCCATCCTCTATAAGATCGCGCACTTCCGGCGTCATATAAATCCATAGCTGGGAATCTCGGGCAATGATCTGCATGAGTAAATATTAGAACAATAGACGGGAAAATCAAAACGCTTGGGTGTTGAGTTATAAATCCGAAAATCTGACTGTGGGTAATAAGGTCTCTCTAATACTATCAAGCGGAATAAAAACAACACTATAATCAGAACCCCCATAAGTCATTTTTTCGATAGTCATGCCGGGGATACTTCCGATCTTTGAGACTTTAAATTCTCTGACCTGGGAACCCCACCCCGACCTGACATAGATTTTTAAATACTGGTAATCTTTCCACTCAGATGTGTACTCAACCGCAACATCCCTATTTTCTACCTGTCCTCCACTTGTTGTATCTAAACCTTTTCCGGAAATCAGAGAAACCTCACAGGTTTCTTTATCCTTGCAAAGATACTTAGCCATGTCCCAATTGCCATAATTTGAATCTATCCTTACCAAAACTCCCCTAACATTGGATTTGATGGTGACACCCTGGACGTTTTCATCTGAGGTTTTTGAGGTAAGCACCCAGAAAGCAGCAGGAACGACTAAAAACAAACTAACTATAAAAACAAGGGGTATTAGGGGGCTTTTCTTCATGTTTAAATGGACTCATATTTCGGAAGGAGTGTCAAGAGTTTGCATACATAAAACCCGAAATCAGACTACTAAATATCGGATCTATCGAAAAATTGATTACTAAATAAGATATAATACAAACATGAAACAACCCAAAGTAGCGCTTGCCCATGAGTTTTTAGTTCAATACGGAGGGGCAGAAAAAACCCTTGAGGCAATATCTGAGATATTTCCCGACTCACCCATATACACCGCCAAATACAAATCGAATGACATGTCGAAGTATATTAACGGTAAAGAAATTATTTATCCTAAAGGCTTGATTCATAAGTTATCCTCAAAGCTTTGTTTCCTATTCTCAATGCCAACAATATTCGAAAGCTTTGATTTCAGAAAATACGATATTGTAATCTCAGACGGAACAACCTGGAACAAAGGGATACTCACGAGACCAGATCAACTACATATTTCTTATATTCACACTCCCCCGAGATTTTTATACAAATACTCTCAAGAATCCACCAAATGGGAAAAACCATTCTTTAAGCCCTTTTACAGCTATCTTGTAAACTTTATTAGAATCTGGGATTACGTTGCTGCACAAAGACCTGACTTTATAATCACTAACTCTGAGACCACAAGAAAAAGAATTCACAAATTTTATGGTAGAGACGCAAAAGTTATTCATCCCCCAGTTGATTTTTCCTTCAATTCCAAAGACGGTTTAAAAAAGGCAGTTGTTCCATACTTCGTAGCGGTTGGGAGATTATCAAAATACAAAAACTTTGACCTTCTCGTAGAAACCTTTAATAACATCCGATTCCCTCTGGTTATTATAGGAACGGGATTAGAAGAGGTTCACCTCAAGGACATAGCAAAAGAAAATATAGTCTTTAAGGGAAAGGTATCAGAAGAAGAAAAGCATCAAATATTAGAAGATTCTGCGGGACTCATAAACCCGGTTACGGATGAGGATTTTGGAATAGTTCCGGTTGAAGCAATGGCACATGGAAAACCGGTACTTGCTCACAGATCCGGCGGTCATTTGGAAACGATAATTGAAAACGAAACCGGAATGTTTTTCGATGAGGAAACAGTTGATTCCCTATCAGAAAAACTTGTCGAATTTGATAAAGCTATTAAAAATAGGGAATTTGATCATGGAAAAATAAAAGAATATGCTCAAAAGTTCTCGAAAGAGAGATTTAAAACTGAGTTTGAAAACTTTGTAAGAGAAAAATGGGAGGAAATGCAAAAGAAGGAAACTGCTCAAAACTAATATGCCGGAATTTCCAGAAGTACATACAATTTCACAAGATTTAAAGAAAAATATTGTTGGATTTAAGGTAAAAAACATACAAATCTCCAAATACTACAAGATACCCAGTAGCGTACAGGTGGGTTTAAAAGAACTTATTGGTAAAGAAATTCAAGATGTAGACAATATTGCCAAAAATATTGTTCTAAAACTAGGTGAAAACAGTTATTTGGTGTTCCACCTTGCAATGACAGGCAGGATTTTGTTACGAGAACCACCTGATGAAACCGATAATTGGGTAAAAATTGTACTAGAGCTACAAAAAGATAACAAAATTAAGCATTTAAAATTCTGTGATATGAGACAGTTTGGTAAGGTGGCAGTATTAAGCAAGAATAATCTTGACATTTTGACCTCTAAATATGGGTTAATGCCTTTAAACGAAACGGTCTCGATGGAGAATTTTCTAAAAGCGATTAAATCCAAGAAAACAACCATTAAAAATGTTCTACTTGACCAAAAAATTATCTCCGGTTTGGGCAATATTTATGCAACAGATGCTTTATTTTTAGCAAATATAAATCCAAAAACTTCAACCCAAGATATTACACCAGAGTCTGCCAAAAAGCTTTTAAAATCTATCCGTGAAATCTTAAATGAGGGAATCAAAAACAGGGGCTCTACTCTACCCGACAAAATGTACGTAGATATTTTTGGAAACTCGGGAAGTCAACAGGACCACTTTAGAATCTATCTAAAAAATATTTGTGACGTGTGTAATGGTAAGGTTGAATTTATTAAAATTAACGGAAGAGGCACATACTTCTGTCCCACATGTCAGCCGTTAAAAACCCTATGAAAATATACAATCTAAAACTTACAAATTATAGGAACCACTCAAAACTTAACCTGGATTTTGATGATAAACTTACCTTAATAACAGGACCCAATGGCTCGGGAAAATCGAACATATTGGAAGCAATTCACCTACTTTCAACAGGAAGGTCTGACAGGTCAAGGTATGACAAAGACCTTATTCAATATAATAAATTCTTTTGTACGGTAGCAGCAAAAGTAAGCACGGGCGAGGAGAAATTTGATCTAGAACTTCAGATAATTGGTAGTGAAAAAGGTGGGAACCTTTCGATAAAAAAAGCGAAAATAAATAAGGTTGCAAAAAGCATTCAATACTTTACAGGGATATTTAATTCAGTTCTTTTCTCTCCCGAAGACATACAGCTTACAACAGGTTCTCCATCAGAAAGAAGGAAATATATTGATAACTTAATTTCTCAGGTAGATATAAATTACAAACGAGCACTAAACGATTACGTTAAAGCAGTTAGACAAAGAAATAAATTGTTAGAAAATATTTCGCAGGGAACCGGTGGCTGGGATCAAATCGATTTTTATACAAACCAGATTCTGACTAACGGAATGCTTATTCAGGAAAAAAGAGGCAAGATGTTTAAAAACATAAAATCTATAATTGGCGATAACGGAATCAAACTGGGAGGAGAAGGAACAAAACTTGAACTTGAATACAAAAAAAATGAGATTAGTAAAGAAAGATTAGAAGAGTATAAAAACCGCGAAATAGCAGCAAAAACCTGTCTAATAGGTCCTCACAGAGACGACTTTGAAATACATTTTAATAAGCACAATGTTTCTGAATTTGGGTCCCGAGGAGAACAAAGAACATGTGTATTAGCTTTAAAACTAGCCGAGATTGAATACATAGAAAAGATTAAAAAAGAAAGACCAGTTCTTTTGTTAGATGATATTTTCTCCGAACTTGATGCAAAACATCAGGAAGCGGTTCTTCAAACAATCGAGGGACAACAAACAACCATAACAAGTACTGCAAATCTGGAGTTTATAAAAGATAAAGCTTTGAGAGTAGTTTTACTACCGATAGAATAAAAAACCTCCGGTCTAAATATTAAACCGGAGGCCCAACAGATTCTCGCAATCTCAGCCTAGGAAGATAGTGGAACCAGGAAAGGCACGGGGGGACACACTTCTCTTTCATTCTTGAGCACAAGGATGCTTAAATCTGCACCCTCTCCCTTAAGGACAGAGGGGTCTACTGGCACCTGGGCGAGCCCCACCAGGTTGAAGCCAAGGAAGCCGGGGTGAATTAAAACTTCTTTTTTGAAAACCTCGGAACCCCGAACGCAAATCTTGACCACGACACGATCGAGGAGCACCCCTCCCCGCCTCACCAGGTAAATCATAAAGTTGTCGTTGCTAAAAGAGTGCAAAACGATTGTCTCCATATCTCTTCTCCTTTTCTCTAGTTTTGGCAACATTGTATCACAACATTCAAAATATTTACTTTTTTGCGGGAAATATGCGAGAATTATTCAGTATGTTTCTGCCGGAATATTCAATAACCCCAAAGACACTTAAAAACATCTCCTCTATTGAGTATGGCAAAGCCATTATAGAAAACACCACGATACTGCCCTCGTGGGAGTTACAACTAAAAAAGGAGGCTTTGGTAAAAATAATTTATGGATCTTTGCAGCTTTTGGGAATAAATGGTGATCAACAAAAAATAAAAGCCTCGATAGATAATGTAAGCAGATCAAACCATCGGGAGACCACAAACATAATAGTGGCCGCTCAACTGGCTGAAGAGATTTCAAAAAACAACGAAATAGAAGAAGTGGACCTTAAATATATTCACAAAACACTGACCGAAGGAATACTTCCTAAGGTAAAACAGGGGGCTTACAGAGGAACAAAAATCCAAGGCAAAACATCCCCAGAAAAAATACTGGCTCAGATGGTTCAGCTTTTTGATTGGTATAACAGCCTAGATGCTAAAGAAACCCATCCCATAATAACATCCGCAATAATAAAAGCTTACCTTGAAGTCATCAAGCCTTTTGAGGAACTAAACAATGTCTCCTCTAACCTACTTACCTATATCAGTCTCAAAACACTGGGATATGGTTTTAAAGACTTTATATCTTTGGAAAATTATTACAAAAATACAAAAAACGAATATGAGAACCAAATAGACTCTCTTGATTTGGAGGAGCCGGATTTTACAAGATGGATAGAATATTTTTCAGATGGGTTATCATCAGAGGTTTCAACAACAGCACAAAATGTGAAGCTTCTTGCAAAGGATATAAAGATAGCAAAAGCTACAGGAAGAACCAGACTAAGTTTAAGGCAAGAAAAAATTGTGGAACACATACAAGATTATGGTTTATTACAAAACAAGGACTTCCCAATTCTTTTTCCCGATGTATCGGAAGATACAGTTTTGAGAGATCTTAAGGTATTGATAGATATGGATATAGTACAAAAAGTGGGAAGCACTAAATCCTCTAGATACGAGCTGAGATAACCAACCCTCAAAGAGATAAATACCCCAAAAATGCAGTATAATAAGGCCAATATGAAGTTTAGTGAACTTGCAAAATACCTCCAAAAACTGGAGGAAACCACCAAGAGATTGGAAATTACCGACATACTTACAGACCTAATCTCTAACCTATCACCTCAAGAGACTGACAAAGCGATTTATCTTGCATCCGGACATTTGGAATCGGCTTTTGCAGGAGTTAAATTCAATATCGCCGAAAAAATGATGACCCGAATCATCGAACAGGCATTCTCTACCCTGAAAGAGACAAACCTCAAAGGAAAGGTATCAACTCTCTATAAAAAGTATGGGGATTTGGGAAGTGTAGTTTTTGAGCTTAAGAAATCAGGCAAAAGCGATCTTTCTATAACGAAGGTTTATTCAAAACTTCTAGAAATAACCAAAATCGAAGG